>Ga0129306_1000418_pt1 | contig 67317 bp, 60 predicted proteins | sample P827metagenome_FD_94438 | JGI IMG/M metagenome (GOLD analysis project Ga0129306, IMG submission 94438) | Capybara group fecal microbial communities from Wisconsin, USA - P827 metagenome | ecosystem: Host-associated > Mammals > Digestive system > Large intestine > Fecal | place: USA: Wisconsin... | reverse complement strand
GTGTAGCTGCCGCCGCGTCGTGTGAAGAAGTTCTGTCGCGGTGACTTGAGGCCTTCGGTGTAGACGACGAGCCGTCCTGCCTCGAGCAGCTGGTTGGCAACGCCGACTGCGATGTCGAGGTAGCCACCGCCGTTGCCGCGAAGGTCGAAGACGAGGCGTTTCATTCCTTGTTTTTTGAGCTTGTTGATGGCATTGTGGACCTCGCTGACGGAGGTGCGTGCAAAGCGCGCGAGACGGATGTAACCCACTTCGTCGTCGAGCATAAAATAGGTGTCGACCGAGTAGATGGGCACTTTGTCGCGGACGATGGTGAAGTTGAGCGGCTGGTCGATGCCGTTGCGCTTGACTGAGAGTCTGACCTGGGTGCCTTTTTTGCCACGCAGATGGTTGAACACGAAGCGGTTGTTGACGCCCTTGAAGGTGGCTGTGGTGTCGTCGACGGTAAGGAGCTTGTCGCCTATCTGGAGGCCCACTTTCTCGGAGGGGCCGCCAATGATGACTTCGGTGACCGAGATGGTGTCGTCAACTATTTGGAAAGCGATACCTACGCCTTCGAAGTTGGCCTGCAGGCCTTCGTTGGTGCGCTGCACGTCCTTGGCAGCGATGTAGGTGCTGTGTGGGTCGAGTTCGGCGAGCATAGCTGAGATGGCTTTTTCGCCGATGCGCTTATAGTCGGGCGTTTCGACATAGTTTTTTTCGATGTATTCGTCGACCTGTTCGATGCGACGGAAGTGGGCGGTGTCGTCGTTCTGTGCTGAGGCTGAGCCTGCAAAAGGCGAGAGGCCTGTGATTTGTGAGAAGAGCAGTGCTGCTATGAATAGTTGTGTCTTTTTCATTGGCTGTTCAGTTGACATTAAATGACATTATATGACACGAAACGCGGAAAGGAGAATATTATTTTGTCGTTGCGAAAAATAAATGTGGCTTTGCTGCGTTATAGTGAATTGAACTTATAAAAAGGATACGTCAAAAATGGATAACAAGACCGAGAGGAAAGTGCCTGGATTTGGCAAGATTATGCTTGCATCGGGCGTAGGCACGCTGATAGTGCTTGTATTGATTGGGTTGTTCAAACTGCTGGTGTTTTTCGGCATTTTGGGCTCGATAGGCAGCGACAGCGGCGTTGTGGTTGCCAAAGATTCTTTTCTGAAGATAGATTTGACGCAGCCTGTGAACGAGCGCACGCCGAGCGAGCTTGAGGGCTTGATGGGCAACGGCTCGGACGTGGGCTTCAGCGATATGCTGAGATGCATCACGGCGGCTGCGGGCGACGAGCGCATAGGTGGCATATACCTATATATGGGCAGCGCATTCCCGATGTCGTGGGGCAAGAGCGAGGAGCTGCGTCAGGCGCTGCTGGAATTCCGCGCGAGCGGCAAGCCGATAATGGCGTATGCCGACGTCTATTCGCAGCAAGGATATTTTGTAGCGTCGATAGCCGACAATGTGTTTATGAACCCATCCGGTATGGTAGAATTCAGGGGCATTGGAGCCGAGAGCCTGTTTTTCAAGGATATGCTTGACCGCCTGGCGGTGAAGATGACGCTAGTGCGTCCAAAGAGCAACAGCTACAAGAGTGCCGGCGAGATGTACACGATGAACCATCTGAGCGAATCGAACCGCGAGCAGATAAGAGAGTATATTGCAAGCATCTGGGAGTATGTTACAGCCAAGATTGCCGATGCAAGGGACATCAGCACCGAGGAGTTGAACCGTATGGCCGACGGGCTGACGGCTGTTCTGCCCGAGGACGCTGTTGACAAAGGACTGGTGGACAGCCTTTGCTTTGAGAACGACATCAGGATAAAGATGGAACGCGAGTATGGCAGCAAGCAGGCCGTGTCGCTTTCGGAGTACGCAAAGACCTTGAAGAAGAAGGCCATAGGCAAAGACCAGATCGCGGTGATATATGCCGAAGGAGATGTTGTTGCAGGAAGCGGCGTAGGAACTGCCGTCTATTCGGACAACATAACCAAAGCGCTTGACGACGCCGCAAAGGACGAGAAGATAAAGGCTATAGTGCTGCGTGTGAATTCGCCCGGCGGCCAAGTGACAGCGTCGGAGATTATGACCAACGCTGTGATGAGGGCGAAGAAGATGAAGCCTGTGATTGTGTCGATGGGCGATGTGGCGGCTTCGGCAGGATATGAGATTTCGTGCAACGCCAACTATATCGTTGCAGAGCCGACGACAATAACGGGTTCGATTGGTGTTTTTGCCACACTGCCCGAGATTGGAGGCACCCTGAAGCGCTATCTGGGCATCACCACCGACACCGTAAACACCAACGCCAACTCGACGGCATTGAGTCCAATGCGGCCACTGTCGCCGGCAGTGCTGGAACTGATGCAACGCAATGTAGAAGAGTTCTATACAGTCTTTGTGGGTCGCGTGGCAAAAGGACGCGGGCTGAGCACCGAATTTGTCGACAGCATAGCCCGAGGACGTGTTTGGACAGGTCACGATGCACTGAAACTGGGTCTTGTTGATGCATTGGGCGGCTTGAACGACGCCATAAGCATTGCTGCCGACAGCGCAGGAATCAAGGATTACCAAGTGGTCGACTATCCGGCCAACGACGACCTGCTGACAGAGTTGATGAACCGCAAGGGCAAGTCGTCGGGCACTATAAAGTCGAAAGGCACAGTGCCGACTGCCGACATTGCCCCCTACCCGATGCGTCCCGTGGGCGGCGACGGAGTGTGGACGAGCGGAAATGTAATGATAGAGACGCTGAACCGCATCTGCGACACCAAAGGACTGCAGGCAAGAGTGGAATTCTTTATTCTGACCGACTAAAAAGCTGATATGCTGAACTGCAAGCACATACTCCTGGCATTGATGATGGCATCTGCAGGTGCTTCGATGGCGCAGACGATGGATTTGAACCATATCGGAGGCGGATTGGAGACAAGCAAGAGGAACTATCACACCAAATGGGTGTGCACCGGCGACACGCTTGCAGTGGACACCACCGCCAATTACGGCATCGTCTACCAGATTGACGGTTTTTGGATTACCTGTGAGGAAATCACACAGGAAATGTGGCAATTCCATATGCACTACAACCCTTCGAAGCGACAGGGACCGTTGTTGCCCGTAACCAATGTCAGCCGCTCGGAGGTGGACACCTTCTGCCAAAAGATAAGCTTCCACAACGAGCTATGGCGGTTGCCGACCGTAGAGGAGTTTCGCTTTGCCTATCAGGGAGGCCTTTACACCGAAGGCTACAAGCTTTCAGGCAGCAACAACGCTAAGTTTGTGGCGTGGTCGGCAGAGAACAGCGGTGGCCGGATGCACGAGACAGGACAGCTTGTTCCCAACGAATTGGGGCTGTTCGATATGTCAGGCAACGTGGCGGAAATGGCCACACAAGGCGACACCGTCTGCTTTATGGGAGGCTGCTTCCGCGACAAGCTGCGCAAGAGCAAGGTGTGTCCGGCAGAAACCAAGCCCGCACCCGAATGCCAAGGGTTCAGAGTCGTAAGACGGGAGCCCCTTTGGTTCAATATTTACTATGAACGTGTGTTTAAATAACTGAACAATATGAGAAAAGTAAAGGTAGGTCTGGCCCAGATGAGCTGCGGACCCGACAAAGAACAGAACACAGCCCGCTACACGGAGAAAGTGCGCCAGCTGGCAGCAGACGGAGCACAGATAATCTGTCTGCAAGAACTCTTTGCATCGCTCTATTTCTGCGATGTCGAGGACTATCACAACTTCCGCTACGCCGAGCCCATCCCCGACGGTCCGACGACACAGCATTTTATGGCTCTGGCCAAAGAGCTTGGTGTGGTCATCGTCTGCTCGATGTTCGAGAAACGCGCCGAGGGGCTGTATCACAACACCACCGCTGTCATCGACGCCGACGGCAGCTACCTCGGCAAGTATCGCAAGATGCACATCCCCGACGACCCGGGATATTACGAGAAGTTCTACTTCACCCCCGGCGACCTGGGCTACAAGGTGTTCGAGACCAAATATGCCCGCATCGGTGTACTCATCTGCTGGGACCAGTGGTACCCCGAGGCCAGCCGCATCACAGCTCTGATGGGTGCCGAGATACTCTTCTACCCCACCGCCATCGGTTGGGCCATAGACCAGGACAAAGCCACCAACGACGAGCAGTATCAAGCCTGGCAGACCATCCAGCGCAGCCACGCTGTTGCCAACGGGGTGCCTGTCGTCAGCGTGAACCGCACCGGCCGCGAGGGTGATATGCAGTTCTGGGGCGGCTCGTTCGTCACCAACGCCTTCGGACGCCTGCTTTGGCAAGGTCCGCACCTTGAGGAGTGCACCCACATCGAAGAGCTCGACCTGGGCGACAGCGACAAATACCGCCGCCACTGGCCCTATCTGCGCGACCGCCGCATAGACAGCTACCAGCCCATACTCAAAAGATTCATCGACTAAACAAACGACTAATTATTAATCGAATAATGATTACCAAGCCCACACCTAAAGACCGCGGCTTCTATATGCCCGCCGAATGGGAAAAACACGAGGCCACCTGGCTCAGCTACCCGCACAACGAAGACTCGTGGCCAGGCAAGATAGAGACCATTTTCCCATCGTACCACCTGTTTATCAAGACACTTACCGAGGTCGAGACGGTCCACATCAACGTACAGGACGAGGCAATGGAGAACCGTGTCCGCCAGGCGCTGAAAGAGATCGGTGCCTTTATGGTCAACGTCGAGTTCCACCGCTTCCCCACCAACGACGCCTGGTGCCGCGACCACGGCCCCACATTCCTGCTCAACCACAAAGTGGCCGGTATGCGAGCCATAGTCAACTGGAACCACAACGCCTGGGGAGGCAAATATCCCTACGAGCTCGACACGCAGATACCAGCACACATAGCCAAGCACCTCGGACTGACGATGTTTGAACCCGACATCGTGATGGAGGGCGGCTCGATAGACGTCAACGGCAAGGGCGACCTGCTGACAACGACCTCCTGCCTGCTCAACCCCAACCGCAACCCCGACCTCACGCAGCAACAGATAGAGGAACACCTCCGCGCCTACTACGGTGTCGACAACATCATCTGGCTGGGCGACGGCATCGCCGGCGACGACACCGACGGCCACGTCGACGACCTGAGCCGCTTTGTCGACGAGGACATCATCGTCACCGCTGTCGAAGAGGACAAGAACGACGAGAACTACGCTCCGCTTCAGGCCAACCTCAAGCTGCTCAACAGCTGCCGTCTGGCCAACGGCAAGCAGCCGACCGTGGTCGAACTGCCAATGCCCTCGCTGGTGGAATGGGAAGGACAGCGACTGCCTGCCTCCTACGCCAACTTCTACATCTGCAACGGGCTGGTCATCTTCCCCACCTACAAATGCAAAAACGACACACGCGCCGCCTACATCCTCGAAGAATGCTTCCCCACACGCGAAATCGTCGGCATCGACAGCACCGACATCATCTGGGGCCTCGGCAGCTTCCACTGCCTCAGCCAACAAATGCCCGTGTGATAGTGCTGGTATAGCATATAAAGCAGAGGGCGGACTGCCACAGCAGTCCGCCCTCTTTTTATATGCCTTGTTTAAGCGCTTGGCCTACCAGCCGAGAATCTTCTTGAAGTCGTATGCCTCAGGATTGGGCAGATACTTCTTGGCAGCCTCATAGTCGGCCGGCGTGATGTAGTCCATAATGTCGTTGACATACGACATAACCTTGTTGCTGTTCACGTTGACCTGACGCGGCGGAATCTTGCCTGTCTTCGGGTCTTGCAGGTCCTTGAGGTAGAGCGGAGTGACGGTACCCTGATGGTCGCAGTACACCATACAGCCCGTGCAACCCTGATTGAAGAGTGTGTGGACACCCATACCCATCAGCGAGCAATAGGTGAGGTCGAAAGCGATAGGCGTATGGCAGCGGATTTCATAGCCGATTTCGACCGGACGGCTCTTCACCTTCAGGCCAAGTTCCTTGACCTTGCGCTCAAGCAAGTCGTTGAAGATGTGGGCTTTCGAAACCTTGCCAAGCTCCGGATGGCCGTGCTCGTCATAGCTAAAGTGGATGCCGCTCTTGGCAATCTCCTCGTCGCTGAGGCTGTGGAACACACCCTCCGAAATCATCGCGGCGCCATAGTTGATGCCCATCAGCTTACGCTTCACGATGCAGGAAACCACCATATTGACAATCTTCTCGATGGTTATCTCACTCTTGTTGAAGAACTCCGGAATGATGACCATCGGATAGTGGCAGGCACCGGCGATACCAAGGGCGAGGTGACCGGCCGAACGGCCCATAGCGCTGACAACAAACCAGTTCTCGCTGGTGCGGGCGTCCTCCATAACGGCGGTGGCCAGCACGCAACCCTGAGCCTTTGCGCTGTTGTAGCCGAACGTAGGGCTGCTGTTTGGCAGCGGCAAGTCGTTGTCTATCGTCTTGGGAACGTGAATATTGGCTATAGGATAGTGCTTGCTCTCAAGGAACTTGGCAATGCGGTTGGCCGTCGAAGCCGTGTCGTCGCCACCAACGGTGACAAGCAACTTGACATTGTTGTCGGTGAAGAACGGCAAATTGAAACGCTTCTCAAAATCTTCGTCGGTAGGTTTGAAACGACTCATTTTCAAGATTGAACCGCCCTTGTTGAAAATCTCGTCAGCCGTAAGGAAGTCGAGATCCTGCATACGCGGTTTATCGGTAAAAAGGGCCGAGTAGCCGCCGTGCAGACCAATGACGCGATAGCCGTCGCGCAAAAAAGTTTTGGCAACCGAGGCCACAACGGTATTCATTCCGGGCGCAGGACCGCCGCCAGTGAGAATTGCAATCGATTTGTTCATAAAGTATTTCAGTTTAAAGGGTTTATGCAAATAATTCATCATCCAACAACCCTTGGATGCGTCTGCAAAGTTACAAAAAAAATGCCAATTGCAAACAAAAATTGCAAAATTAACCTTTTCCTCACCGCAAAACCATCCGCCTCCGAAGCACACTTCCTGTCGACCATCTTTCACCACCCCGACCCTACCCCAAAAAGACACCCGTTTTGGGCCAAAAACAGGCCATTTTTGGTTATAATGCTGATTATCATTAAATTATCCCAAAACACACTCAATACCATAACCATCTGAAAGCCAGGCCTTCAAGGTACCAACTCCGTCATTTGTACAATATATGTACAATACTTGTACAATATTTGTACGTTTACCAATTGTACAAGTATTGTACAACTATTGTACATATATTGTACAACGGACGGTGTTGGTATGGTTCTGGCAGGAGCTTGGCGCGGAGGCTCGACGACGGCAAAACGGGGCAAAATCCGACCGCTTTCACCCCTGTAGGCGAAAAACATTTTGCCGCAATCATAAAAATGAGTATTTTTGCAGAGATGAAAACAATGGTTTTTGCCACTAACAACAGGCACAAGATTTTAGAAATCAGCGAAATGCTGAAAGACATCGTTATAGTGAAAAGTTTGTCGGACGTTGGACTTTCGGGCGAGATACCCGAGACGGCCGACACCCTTGAGGGCAACGCGCTGCAGAAGGCGATGTGGGTATATGAGCGGATGCCGGAATGCAAGTCGGGCAAGATGGCCTGCTTTGCCGACGACACAGGACTTGAGGTAGAGGCTCTCGGCGGCCGCCCGGGGGTATACTCGGCGCGCTATGCCGGCGAGCACTGCTCGTTTGACGACAATATCAACAAGATGCTGGCGGAGATGGACGGCCAGACCAACCGCAAGGCCTGCTTCCGCACGGTGATATGCTTGATTGAGAAAGCGGAAAGCGGAGTGAACGGAGAACGGAGAACGGAGAACGGAGAACGAGCTACGCAGGACGGAGCGCAGGCATCCTGCCTGCAAAAAGCGCAGAACGGAGAGCGAGCTACGCAGGAGGGTGAGATGAGTATCAAGTATTTCGAGGGGCGCGTGGACGGCACCATCCTTACAGAACGCTACGGCGAGGAGGGCTTCGGCTACGACCCTATCTTTATGCCCGACCGCTTTGCCGTGAGCTTCGCCGAGATGCCTCTTGAGGTAAAGAACCACATCAGCCACCGCGGACAGGCAGTGGCAAAGCTGGTGGAATACTTAAGAATGAAGAATTAAGAATTAAAAATTAAAAGAGGATAACGGAGAACGGAGAACGGAACCCATAAAACATATCAACGTATCAACATATCAACGTATCAACATATCAACGTATCAACATATCAACATATCAACATATCAACGTATCAACATATCAACGTATCAACCCTTTAAACCCTTTAAACCTTTTAAACCCTTTTAACAACTAAACACCCCAACCTTGAACTACAAGAAAGTATATCCGACCGAAGTGCTGCAAGGCTTTACGGACACCGCGATGTTCGTCCTGATGCTCTATGACCCGATGGGCGACCGCAAGGTGCCGGTAATGATTGGCGAGCACGAGGCAGAGATGATAATCCTTGAGCAGGAGCGTCAGCAGGCCAAGCGGCCAATGACCTATCAGCTCATACTGTCCATCCTCGACGCTTTTGCGCTGACGCTCAAGCTGGTGCGGATAGACCGCTTTGAAGAAGGCATCTTCTATGCCACACTGATAGTCAGCGACGGTTTCAACGACAAGGAAATTGACGCCCGCGCCAGCGATGCCGTGGTGCTGGCCCTGCACCAGTCGGTCGACATCGAGATGGCCGAGCAAGTGCTGGAGGAGACGGGCTTCACACCCAAGGACAACGACATAGAACTCGGCACCCACCTCTCGGGCGAGAAGAGCATCGAGGAACTGGAAGAGGATCTGAGGATATGCGAGGAAAACGAGGACTATGAGCAGGCCGACGAGATAATGAAGAAAATAGCAAAACTGAAAGAGCAATGAACGAGATACTGAAACAGATTGACGAAGCCGTAAGCTATCTGAAAAGCCGCATCGACACCATACCGCACACCGCCATCATTCTGGGCAGCGGATTGGGCAAGCTGGCCGACGCCCTGACCGACGCTACGGCGATACCCTACGGCGAGATACCGCACTTCAGACAGAGCACCGCCATCGGGCACAAGGGCAACCTTATCTTCGGCAAGCTCGACGGAGTGCCTGTACTTGCTATGCAGGGCAGGTTCCACTACTATGAAGGCTATACGATGCAAGAAGTGACGCTGCCGGTGCGTGTTATGGCCCGTTTGGGCGTGAAGCGACTGCTTGTGTCGAACGCCGCCGGCGGAATGAACCCCGACTTCAACGTCGGCGACCTGATGATAATCACCGACCACATCAGTTTTATGCCCAACCCACTGATAGGCAAGAATATCGACGAGATGGGAGTGCGCTTCCCCGATATGACCACGGTATACAGCACGGCATTGCGTCAGCGCGCCAAAGCAACAGCCTCTGCAATGGGCATCACCCTGCGCGAAGGAGTTTATGTTGCCGAGACAGGCCCCTGCTATGAGACGCCGGCCGAATACAGGATGTACCGTATGCTTGGCGGCGACGCCGTGGGTATGTCCACCGTGCCCGAGGTCATTGTGGCACGTCACAGCGGAATGGAGATTTTCGGTATGAGTGTGATAACCAACTGTGCCAAAGACCTCAGCGAGAGCTGCCAGAACGACGGCGACGATGTGGTGCGTGCCGCCGACCGTGCCGCCGACACTATGACCAAGATTTTCGCTTCACTAATATAATTGCCTCACTTGAAACATATTGTACATACACTTAGCCTCTGCCTACTGATGCTTGTTGCCCAAAGCGTCGGCGGCCAGACGACTCTGCCCTACAGCTACGGCATCGACCATCGCAGGGATTCGTTGCAGTTTGAGCTGTACCAAAAGTATATGGACAGCATCCGCACCGAGAGGCCTACGGTGGCGCTGGTGCTCAGCGGCGGCGGTGCCAAAGGTGCCGCACACATAAGTGTTATACGATACCTTGAGAAAGCCGGCATCCCCATCGACCTTGTGATAGGCACCAGCATAGGCGGGCTTGTCGGCGGACTCTATGCCTGCGGCTACAGCGGAGAGGAACTGGAGGCGATAATGCTGAACCAAGACTGGGATTATCTGCTGTATGACGCCCACCCGCGCCGTTTCGACGCTCTGAGGCAGAAGGACTACGACCGGCAGTTTCAGCTCAGCATCCCCTACGGCACCTACAAATGGGACTTCCACAAGCCTGAAATCAGCAGCCGCAGCATTCTGCGCGACGGCATCGTGCAGGGCCGCAACATCGAAGACCTGCTGAGCAGCCTTACAGTAGGCTATGGTGACGAACGCAACTTCATCGACCTGCCTATACCTTTCGTCTGTGTTGCCACCGATATGATTACCGCCAAGCCCAAGGTGTGGTACAGCGGCAGCCTCGTAACAGCATTGCGTTCCACGATGTCCATTCCCGGTATGTTCACCCCTGTCAAGAAAGACAATATGGTGCTGACCGACGGCAGTATGCGCAACAATTTCCCTGCCGAGATAGCCAAACAGCTTGGCGCCGACATAATTATAGGCGTTGACGTTTCGGCACCGGCCCTCAACGCCAACCAGATGAGGAGTATGTTCGACATCGTGTACCAGACGACCGACGTGCTTGGACGCGAAGCCTACGAGCGGGCACTCTCGGTCACAGACATCTACATACAGCCAGAGCTGTCGGACTTCTCACTCCTCAGCTTCGACAAGGAGAGCATAAGCACAATGATAAAACGCGGTGACGACGCTGTCAAGCTTCACGCCGACAAAATCAACGAGCTGAAAGAGCGCTTGGGCGGCATTGCAATTCGCAACTCGCACAGCAAAGAGCTGTCCAAAGCCGTCAATCTGAACAAACAGACAATCAGTTACAACAAGATACAATTTACCGGCATCAACGCCAAAGAAGAACGCTATCTGCGCAACAGGCTGAAAATGGACCCCTTTGGCGAACGGCCTCTGCACATCGTCGAACTGGAAGATGCAATCGCAACGATGATAGGCACCAAGGCTTTTGAGAAGGTCACCTACGAGATACTTGGCGACACGGCACCCTATACGCTGCAATTCAACTGCTACCGCTCGCCCGTCAACCAGCTTGGGGCCAGTGTGCGCTTCGACGCCATCGACTTTGCATCAATACTGATTCACAACGGAATCAACACGCATCAATTGACAGGCAGCCGCGTCGACTTCACAGCGCGATTGGGTCTCAACACCATCCTCAGCGCCAGCCACACATTGCGCACGGGACAGGGCGTGGACTTTGGCACCGACCTCTCCTTCCAGGCCGCCCGCAACGGCGCGTTCCGCATCGACAACTACGACATCCGCATAGATTTCAACCGCGGTCGCGGCGATATATACCTCTCGCTGATGCCTTGGAGGATGATGATTCTTCAGCTTGGCATCCGCGCCGACTATTTCTACCGCACCTCAATGCTTGTCAACTACGGTTTGCAGAGCACCTTCTTCGACAAAATGGACAAGTCGAACATCTTTGTAGGTCCCTACGCCCAGCTGCGTTCCGACTCGTTCGACGACCCCTACTTCCCCACCCTCGGTGTGCAGTTCAAAGCGTCATACAACTGGATACCTCTGAGATTACAGCACGACACCAAGCCACTGCATAGTCTCCAGATTGGCTATCGTTCGGCACACGGCGGAGACCGCACAACGGCAATTCCTTTTCTGGATGCACGATACGTAAGCGCGACCGTTGTTCCTTATATCAATATGCTGTCGGTCAACGATGCAAACAGCATACTCGACCAACAGATTACGTTTGCCGGCATAAACACGCCCGTCGTCACATACCGCACCCTGTTCACAACAGGATTCAACCTGCGACAGCAGTTTGGCAAGCGACACTACGTGACCGCCACCGCACAGATTGTATTGCAGTCGGACAAGATGAAGGATTTCTTCTATGTCGACAGCTCAAAGCTAAACTTCGGCTTTGCACTTGAATATGCCTACAACTCGATTGTCGGCCCCATTCGCGCCAACGTCCATTGGTCGGACATCAGCCACAGCATCGGATTCTATCTTGGAATAGGGTTCGATTTCTAACGCTCAAGCCAGCTAAAGACATCAACCCATTCCGGTTCCTTGCCGCAGACATACACCAGCACGCCCACGAAATTCCTGTACGGCAGGTTCAACCAACGTTTTTCTTCAAGCAGATAAATCCGGCTGTCGTTGTCGGCTGTAAAATATATTATGCCGAGCGAATCAAGTTTTTGAGAACATTGACTGAGATAGAAAGCATAGTCGTCCAAGGCCACGTAAAGATCGTCAAGCTCCTGCTCGTCGGCACCACAGTCACGCACAAGGCTGTCTACGAATGCGTCTGAATAACCGACAAGTACGTATTGCGTATCTTGTGAAGGAGCGAGAAAGATAGTGTCACTTTGGGCTTTAGCGACGACACACGACAGCATCAAGGCTAAAATAATGAATAAACGTTTCATTATAGTGTCATTTCGTTGTTTGGAAAACACCCGCAATACAGTTCAAAGCGTCGAGCAGCATCGACTTCGGGCAGCCGAGATTGATGCGGAAACAGCATTCATAATCAGAGCCGCCAAAGGTTGTGCCATCGTTGAGCGCCACACGAGCCTCGTTTATAAGTTTGTCGGCCAGCTCCTTGTGCGGAATACCGTAGTCGGAGAAATCGAGCCAGGCAAGGTAGGAGGCCTCGGGCAGGACGGCTTTGACTTTTGGCAGGCGGTCGTTAAGGAAGGACTGGAGCGTGAGGACATTTCCCTTCAGGTAGTCGAGCATCTGCCTAAGCCACTCTTCGCCATTGGCAAAGGCGGCTTCGGCTGCCGTAAAAGCGAATATGTTACCACCAGCCACTCCAAGTGCGTCGAGCCAGCCAAAGAAGCGTTTGCGCAACGCTTCGTCGGCGATATAGCACACCGAACTGCCTAAGCCAGCTATGTTGAACGTTTTGCTGGGAGCCATAAAGGTAATGCTGTTGCTGCGGGCATCGTCGCTTACGGTGCTGTAGCTCACGTGCTTGTAAGGCGAAAGCGTCAGGTCGGCGTGAATTTCGTCGCTTATAACGATAACGTTGTGCCGCTTGCATATGTCGGCTATACGCCTAAGGACATCAGCACCCCACACCGTACCGGCGGGATTATGAGGATTGCTCATTATGAACACCTTACAACCTTCCGCCTTCCGCTCAAAGTCATCGAAATCAATAGCAAAGCGACCGTTTTCGATTTTTAGTTGGCTGCACACCAGCATACGGCCACTCTCCTTGGGCAGGTTCAAGAATGGCGGATATACAGGTGTGGTCACCAGCACCTTGTCCCCGGGATTTGTGAGACACAGCAACGCATACGCTATTCCCGCCACAATGCCGGGAATAAAATGCAGTTCGCCCTTCGTCGTATTTATACCGTAACGCCTTCCAAGCCAACTCTCTACCGCTTGCCAGTAGCCTTCCGACGGCATCGTGTAGCCAAGCACCTGGTGTTCACAGCGGTGCCGGATGGCATTCATAACAAAGTCGGGTGAGCGGAAATCCATATCGGCCACCCACATCGGCAACAGGTCATCGCGGCCGTACATTGAAGGCAGAGCATCCCACTTGAAGCAGTCGGAACCCTTGCGCTCTATAATATCGTCAAAGTTGTATTGTTTCATACCTATTTAATGTTTTTAAGCATTGCTTTGTGTTCTTTGCTGATGCGGAAACTTTCGCAGGCTTTCTGTATGGTTTTGCGGCGCACCCAGTCGGTCAAAGTGGCGACAACAGGCAGCGTGGCTTCCCATTGCTTGGCCAACGCTGTGGCAAAATACCACGCCTGCATCATACGTATATAGTATTCCTCGCGGTCGATTGCCGCAACCCATTGCAACTGCTCTTTACGGAAAGCATCATCGAGACAATAGGCCTCCAGCACTCCTATGCCGAATCGCACGGTGTACTCGTGACGGGCTTTTATCCAACGCTTTACGTAAGTCTGCAGTTCATCGGTATGCTTTACAAAGCAGCGTGGACGCAATCCATCGCAGGTGGCCCAGTTATTCACGTAAGGCAGAAAGCGCTGCACCTCACAGAGGCAGGTGTCATAGTCTTTTATGCCCGACACGACAATGGCGTGCAGTTGGTTCTCCTCATAATACCTGTGCGGCAATGTCTCGAGGAATGGCGCCGCGTCAATTGCCTTTGCCAGCTGTCTTAATTGTGGCATCCGCACACCGATGATGTAATCCTCGGGCATTCCCGGCACCAGACCTTTGTGGAAGTCGCGATACTTGGTATCTTGCAAGGCAAATAATTGTTCTTCAATATTCATAGGCTTTTGAGTATTTTATTGCGTGTGCAACGCACGCCGGCACCCAAGTCGGATGGCTCTATCAGCAGCAGGCTTTGGCGCAGTTCGTCAAGGAGTTCCGGGAAAGGAAGACTTATCTTGTAAGCCAGTTTCATACACAGCGAGCGCACGCCATAGGTCTCGTCGGGCAGCGACAGGTGCTCAAAGCAAAAGTCAAGCAAAGCCACATAATACTCAGGCGTTTCGTCGGCACACGAGGCCTGCCATTCAAGCCGTTCAAGCAAGGTCAGCGTTATGCGCCGCAAAGAGACATCAGGCGTACTTATGGCAATATTGACCAATGCCTCGCGATGAGCATCAATATGTTGGTTGTTGGATTTCGGCAGGTGCGTCAACGCCCACGCTGCCTGCACCGCAGCCTCTCGCTCCTTGCCTTGTATATCGGCAAACAGACTTTCACGCAGGGCGGCATCATTGTGCGCACGTTGTGCTATTGCTTTTATTTCGTCAATGTGGATTGCTGCCATAAACGTTTCAATTCTTGGTTCTTATGGGACAGGCAATCGGTGTGTCCTCAATATTTCGTCCGCGATTGCGTGCCAGCCACAACAGAGCATAGCTGCACGTCGCCTCCACCCTGCCGCCTCTGTTTTCAATCTCCTCCACAGCCCTTCTGACCAGCTCGGCGGCGATGCCTTGTCCCCTAAGACAGTCGTCGACATACGTGTGGTTGATTGTGTAGGTGCACTCGCTTTCAGCAAAGGTCACCTCGCCCACTTCCTCGCCGTTATCAACAGCAGCGATGCGATTGTCATACGTGATATACTCCATATTGATTGTATTTTCAATTATTTGGTTTTAAGCTTATTCCATATTCTCTGTTCCAATCCGTTTGGCAGCAGCCTTATCAGCAACGGCAGAATGTAGTTCATTGCGCCAGGCTTCACCACCTTACGGCGACGCAGCATACCGCGCAAGGCCCTTTTCACCAGCCAATGGGGTGTGCGGATAAGGCCGACGGAAAGCCCCAGTTTCATCATCTTCGGCTTCATTTGGTAGAGCGGTGTGGCTATCGCTCCCGGCATCACGGCGGTCACCCCCACGTTGTATGGCGCCAGTTCAAAGTACATCGACTCCGAATAGCTCTTCAAGTAGACTTTCGAAGCCGAATAGATGGTTATTCCAGGGGCGGGCAGGTTGGCCGTCATCGACGACATATTGACAATAAAACCTCTGCGACGCACTTTCATCGCTTCGCCGAAGAGCATCACCAGCCGCGTGGCTGTAAAGATGTGAAGACGCATCATTGCGAGAGCCTTTTCGTGCGTTGCAGCGTCGATTTCGTGAAAGAAAAACATACCGGCATTGTTAATCAGGATGTCGATTTGCAGCTCTCGTTCCTGACAGAAGTGCCACACTTCGTCGGCTGCCGACTCCTGCGCAAGGTCCATATAAAGCCCCCACGACTGCACACCGTACTGTTCAGTCAGCTTCTGCGGCAGCGTCTCGAGCAGCTCTTTCTGGATGGAAACCATCAGGATATTGCAGCCCTTTGCTGCCAGCTGTTGGCAGTATTCCCATCCCATTCCCGACGTGCCGCCAGTAACCAATGCGTTATATCCTTTGATGTCTTTCACTTTTTCTATCGATTATTAATACATTCGCCAGTATTAGAACAGAGTGATTTTATAATCAAAATGTCCGTGGTCGCCGGCTTGGATGGCACGGATTACATCTCGGTTGCTGATGTCGCCGACGAACCCTTTCCTGTCGCATATCCCCTGCCACGGTTCGAGGCACACAAAGGGGCAACCCTCTTTGTGGGGCGCCCAAATGCCATAGGCATCGGCATCGAAGCTGAAAACGCTCAACACCCTACCGCCGTGTTTGTCACACAAAGTGGCTTCTGTCACCTGCCCGTCTTCTATCATCAATGCATCATTTGCAAAGCTGTCACGCTTGATAGGCATCACGCTGGGCAGACGGACTCCGCCATCCTTACGAGCCACACGGTTGCCGTCTTCCAATTGCGAGGTGAGCAAAGGACTTACAGATTGACCCTCATAATCATATTGGATATAACCGTGGATGTCGTCCGCGGGATTGTAGTCGGGCAACAGAAAGGCAGGATGCGCTCCGATTTGGTAGTACATATCGCGATTGTCAAGGTTTTCCACACACCAGCAAACCCACAGCGCATTGCCTTGGATAATGTAATTGACTTCAAGACCGAACCGATAAGGATATATGTCGCGACGGTCAGCTTCTTTCAAACGGAATCTGATGCCACGCTCCGACTCCACCTGTTCAAACTCGCTGTCACGGGCAAAGCCGTGTTGCTTCATTGGATAGCTCTTTCCGTCAATGTGCAACTCATTGTTGTAAGGCTTGCCCACCACAGGGAAAAGCACGGGCGAGTGGCGGTTCCAGTAAGCCGCGTCGCCATTCCACAGGTACTCGCGTCCGTCACAGCGCAAGCTTGTCAGCTCCGCACCGTGTTCAGACACCTCTATCGTCAAATTGTCATTGTTGTATATCATATTCTATGCTTTTATTTCTTCTCTCAATTATTTATGCCATCCGTCCAAACGCCATCTGTTCTATCATTTGTCTTTTCGTTCCCCCTCTAAGTTAGAAGAAGTGCCCTTTAGGGCGGAGGCGTATGTCTTTCCGCTCTCCGCTTTCCGTTCTCCGTTTTCTCGTAGGGTGGGTGGCGTGTGTCCTTTTAATTCTTAATTTTTAATTCTTAATTACTGATTCTTATTTTCTCCAACGCACGGCAAAGCTGGTCGGGACAGGAAGTCGGCTTATCACCGCAGCGTATGCCATCCAGACGTTCAAGCACATCGTCAATCTTCTGTCCTTTCACCAGCCGGCAGATGCCTTGCAGGTTCCCGTCGCAGCCACCTAAGAACGCCACATTCTGGATGATATTGTCCTCATCGGCCACAACATCGATCAGCACCGAGCAGGTGCCTTGTGTTTGATATTGTATATGTTTCATTATATAGGGTTAAAAGGGTTATAAGGGTTTTAGGGTTATAAGGGTTTTAAGGGTTCTCCGCTCTCCGCTCTCCGCTCTCCGCTCTCCGCTCTCCGTTCTCCGCTCTCCGTTCTCCGCTCTCCGTTCTCCGTTCTCCGTTCTCCGTTTTCGTCAATGTATTAAGTTAAGCATTCTGCATCGTTCTGAATCCAATCCATTTGTTCATTTCTCTAGTATCTGTGCCATACGGGCCAACCTAAATTAGAAAGTCAGTTATGTTTTCGGGAGTGATAACCTGTAGTTCGGTATTTGGATAGGCTTCGGTGAAGGTTTTGGTAAGAGATGCTTTTGTGCGTGGATTCCATTTTATCTCGTATGCGTTCAGTTTTCCTCCACCCTCTTCCAGGTAGTCCACTTCCTGCTGTTGCTTTGTACGCCAAAAATACGGATTCACCCACCGACGGTGGTACTCGTTGCTCTTCATACGCTCGGCAATGACAAAATTCTCCCACAAGGCTCCTATGTCTTGTCTGATCTCGGGAGCGTTGAAGTCGGCAATCAAAGCATTGCGTATGCCATTGTCATAGAAATATACTTTGCGGCTCGACTTTAGTTCGTGTCGCAGATTGCGTGAGAAGGAGGGTAATCGGAAGATGATGTAGCATTGCTCCAAGAGGGTGACATATCGCTCCACAGTCTTATTGTCGAGTGAGCACATCTGGCTTAATTCGTTGAACGACACCTGAGACCCCACCTGATAGGCAAGGGCACGCAGTAGTGTCTGTAGTTTGTCGGGATGCTTGATGTTCTCCCACGAAAGAATGTCTTTATACAGATAGGCATCCGTCAACAGCTTGAGTATCTCCACTTCGTTACCGTCGTTCATCACCACCTCGGGGTAGTAGCCGTAGACGATACGGCGGGGCAGCATCCGCATCTCTTTCATTTTCCCGTGATGTGCCACCATTTCGCCATACGACAGGGGGAACATCCGATACTCCCATTTCCTGCCCGTCAGAGGTTCGTTCACTTTGTTTGCCAAATCGAACGACGAACTGCCTGTGGCAATCACCTGTATGTCGCTATCCGAGTCCGCAAGCAGCTTCAGCCGCAGTCCTATGTCCTTTATGCGTTGTGCCTCGTCAAGTATCACTATCTTGTTGTTCCCAAACTCTGAGAGAAGTCTGTCTGCCGACGCATTGTTGAAAAGGTTTTGCACCTGCATTTCGTCACCGTTCAACCATAGAACCTCTTCGTTTTTCGCCAGTATTTGTTTCAACAAGGTGGTTTTCCCCACTTGCCGTGCTCCCAAAAGGACAATAACCTTACCCTTAAATAATTTATCTTCAATTACTTTTGAAAGGAAACGACTAATCATAATACCGTATATTTACGATGCAAATATACAACTTTTTTGGAATTAACTCCAAAAAAGTTATGACTTTTTGGGAATGGATTCCAAAAAAGTTATATTTTTTGATGCTAAATTACATCCAGGATAATGCGTTAATTGCCTTAGTATGTAGTTTGAAAGCGTGACAAATTGTCACGCTTTTGTATCTTTCTTCTTCATACGGCTGTATTGCTTGTTTCGTTGTTATATTCAAATAATAACTTTCTAGATTTCAAATTTCACTAACGCACTCCCACATTCCCACACTCACGCATTTATATTGCATTCCCACATTTACGCATTCAGTTATTCATTCATCAGTTCCCGATACAACGCTGCGCCCTTTACCGTCAACAGGTATTTCTGCCTTGGATGGTTGGGGCGGTCGGGGTATTTGCGACGCACGAACTTCTCCTGTAATGCAGGTTCAAGGTGGGTGTCCACAAAGTTCGGTCTATGCTTGAGTTTTTTGATATCCATCATCTGGCTGATGCTTAATTCATCGTTGCCTATAATCCGAACAAGTTCTATGATACCCTCGTTGCTTGTACAGAACTTACTATCTGGACTTGAGTTTGTTACAGATGAGCTTATACGGTACTTGTGCGGTGCTTGTGCGGTACTTGTACGGAGCTTGTCCTCCACCTGCTCGTTAGTTATCCGTTGATTGGGCATCTCACCCTCTGGCTTCTTCCACTCTTCCGGTGGATTAATCATCATATATCGGTTCTTCAAGATGTTTTTCTCGCCAAGAAGCAAGTTGCGGAAGAATCGAATCAAGAATAGCGGTTCATATTCTATGCCTTTGGCCACGTTGCGGTAGTTGGCACGCACCAGTGCATTTCGGAAGTACCATGAGTGTTTTGCAAACTGATCGTTGTCCACATCAAATCCCAAGGAGCGGAGATACTGTATAGTAAAAACGGCGGTGGAGCGGGTGTTGCCTTCGGCAAAGGCATGTATCTGCCACAATCCAGCGACAAAACGGGTCAAGTGGCTTATCATTTCATCAGAACCCTTGTCTTTGTAGGTGTAGGCGCGTTCCTGCTCCAGGTCATAGTCGATGGCGCGGCGCAGGTCTTCCCAGTTCAGGTATAGCACTGTGTCGCCTTCTAACACCCACTCCTTCTTTGTGATGTCGTAGGTGCGAAACTCGCCGGCATGTTTCATTGCCCCTTCGAACACGCGGCGGTGCACCGACTGGTAGCCGCCTGTGGTGAAGTTGAACGTAGGACTCGACAGCACTTTCACAATGTTCGACGAGACGCGGTCGGCCTCTTCGGTGTCCTCGTCGAGGGTGTCGTTTAAGGTCTTGGTTATGTAGTATTGGTTTACGAGCTCGCAAGCTTCGTCAATGGAGATGTCCCCTTCGATATGGCGACGGGCGGTATTCTGAAGGTATTCCGATACCTTCAAGCCGTCTACCGCCTGAAGCCCGATGGCCGCCTGCCAGTAACCGGCCTTCTCCTGTTGTGCCGGCTCCCCCTGGCGTATATACTCATCAAAGTTCAAATATCCGTCCTTATCGTTGCTCATATTCAAATATTATCTTTCCAATTTTTACTTACACATTGACTCACTTCATTAATTAATTTCAAAGGTGTTCGCAGCCTTCGGCACACGCATTCCCACATTTATATTGCATTAACACATTAGCACATTCAGTTATTCAGTTACACGTTGGCTCCACAGGGTCGCCGACCTCAGTTCACGCATTTATATTGCATTCTCTTTGAATCATGAACCGTGAATCATGAACCATTAATCATACTGCCGACCTCAGTTCACGAATTCACGCATTTGTGCGCTCTTACATTCACACTTTAATTATCTCTTTTTTCAATAGACTCTTTTACAGATTCAGGCAATCCTTGATATAATGTTTCTATCTCTTTGGGCTCGGATATCATTCTTGTAACAATGATATTCAGCAAATGCATTAGCATTGATGCCGTGCCTTTGTCATCTACATCATATGCAATTTGTCCAGGATGAACTGCTTTGTTTCCAACAACACGAACGATGTCTAATGCTTGCTGAACAGATTTGGGCAATCCCTTTTCCACAAGAGCACCAATGTTTTTACTAATATCCTTGTCATTTTCACCAAGTTCATTGCACAGTTTATCTATTGCAAGACGAAGTAATGCACAAGCTGCACGTGGTGACTTGTTGTAAATAAGCCCTGCTTCATTATAAAGCTGTTTTACTGCTTCTGGCATTTCTGGGTTAGCTTCTTCTGCCACTTCGTCAGGATATGCATAAATATTATTAATCCAAATAGTTTTCTTTTTGCAATTATGACAGGATGCAATATTGAGCCAGTTATCACCCTCTCTATTATTTTCAGTCAGAGATATTACTTCGTACCCACGATAACTTATGCATGTATAATGCATCAAGGAAAGAGTGCCACAGTGTGGACAGGTGAAAGATTCTTTCATGTAATCTGGAGCAATGTGATTATTAGCCATCTTTTATTATTTTTATTTCACACCTTCGTCAAAAGAAAAGACGGAATATGTTATTTATTCTCCTTTTTATCAGTTGTTAGTTGGAGTTTTAACGTTTGTCGATATTGTACTTTCAAATTTTTTATCATTTCTTTTGTAGTTTGTATAAGGCTATCAGTATATATTATCCCATAATATGATCCTCCTTTAAATGTTGCGCTTTCTGCTTCTGCTTTCGCTTCGCGGTATTTTTCCCACTCGTTTATGTAATCAAAAGAGATGGATTCAAATTCGCCATGTGGCAATGTCCTGAGATTCTGTAACAGCGAATTCAATTCAGTTTCTGCTTCAACAAAATCATTTTGGACAGATTGTAACATTTCATAAGTAGTTATTGGTGGATTGGGGTATTTGATATCCATAACAACAGTATCTGTCAGTTCCACAAATGCACTTGCAGATTCAATCCACTTTTCTGCTGTTTCTTTCTTTATTATGTATTTCTGTGGAACTTCATGACATACAATGTGCCGACAAGTAAAGATTTCATGAAGATTGTTCAACATTTCATCGCAATCAGCAACTTGTTTATGCAACAATTTTGAAAAATTGACTTCTGCCAATATGGAGATTGTCTTGTTGATATCCTCAAACTTACTGCATGGGATAAGATATGAAATATACTCACCTAAAGTAATATCCTCGTCTTGAAATGCCGCCAATATTTCTGCATCATAGACGATATCCTTGAATAAATCCAACTTGGTAATATTCTTTCTGTATTTTGGATCATCAATAAAATCCTTATAGATATTCCTGAAAAACTCTTGAAGGCATGCAACAATCTTTACAGGGACATACTCAAATAACATCTCTTGGTTGACATTGGCGAAATATAGTCCTAAGTCTCGAATGGTATTTTGAACATCATACAGCTCCATTCCTCGATACTGGGACTCCTTTATTTGAGATAGTCTTAGTTGGTGTTTCATGGCTATATTGTTATTTGTTTGAAGTCCAAAAACCGAAAATGTGTCACCTAATATCCCCTCGCTATTAGCTTGGAATAGATGACATCCCCGCGTGTTTCCTTATTTCGTAAACGAGTTCAATCTGTGGGCGCGTATCCTCTCAACACCTAGTGCACTCACCATAATAGTACAGCATATCATTGTGGTAATGGTACCCATATGGGCAATGTTCCATTATTGACCTTTGTTAATTCGTGATGGCTGTGAGTAAACTCTCTGACATTTATACTTCTACTTGGCAATAGGATAATCAGGTGTTCCTTCAATATGGGAAATATCAGAATACACTCCATCCGAATTAGTGTTAGAATTCTTGCGCTCAAAATAACTATCATAAAAATAAGTTGCCAATATTGATGCAGCAAAGCCGACAAAAAAACTAACTAAAATAGAAATAATAGTTGTTTCTTTCCTGATTCTTTTAATAATGACAGTATTGTCTCCAGAAGAAACAATGTTATCATTATTGGATTTTTTTACATTTTTTCCAGCCAATACCCCTCGCTCTATACTAATCACTGGTGAATCTTTTTCTGTGCATTCACCGACCGAAGTGATATTTCCATTATTGGAGTTTTTTACATTTCCTCCCGCAATTACAGATCCATTGATTTTAATATTATCCATTTTACTCAGTTTTTATTTTTTTTATAAGTTTTTTTAATGAGAATCTATTATTTGAGCCCGTTACATTACCCCCTGCAATAACACTATCAGAAACATGAGAATCGTAATGGAGATGTACTTCTTTTTCATTCCCCAACTCTGATACTGCCTCATCTTTATCAAATAGTTCTATCGAATTATTATCATCTATTTTTAAATGATATTTTTTATCATTTTCTTCAATCTTATATTTGTCGAAATCTCCACTCAAGTTCATGACCGAGTATACAATCATCTTGTGTTTTCCTTTTGTCTCTTTACAAAGTTTAATAAATTTTCCTTCCTCGGTTTCAACATCTCCTAAATCAACAGGAATTTTTTCAAATCGTGAAGGCTTAGTCCCCATCATTATTAACCAATTACTAATAAATCCATGTTTGTCAGGCAGACTACCATATAAGTCAATAACCCATCCGTTCTCGTCTTTTGCAACTTTAGATTCTCCAGACAAAAACTTCATCAACACAGTTCGATAAGAAATAATATCTTCGTTTTTTTCGCACCCCCTTATTAAACAGGGGGAAATAGTATAAACTGACATCTCTACTAATCTTGTCTTTTTAAAAACTCTGTAATATCATTTTTCAACTCACCATCATAAAAATCTTTAGGCCACTCAAAGCCTCCCTTTTCTGCAATATCCAAATGCTCTATTACAGCTCCATTTTCATTTGTTTGTGGATGAAACAAACATATTGAAACCTTGTCAGCAGCAATCTTTCCCTCGGCGATGCGTCTACGCAATCGTCTCAACAAATACTCACTATGTGTCTCAACTATTATTTCTTTTTCATTACTAGAACCAATCATGTCTATAAAAAGATCGGCCAAATCGGCCTGCATTTTAGGATGCAAATGAATCTCAGGTTGTTCTATAATAGTCATCGACCCCTCTCTCGATAGAAAGCCCTGAATAATGATTGGTAACACTTGTGATATTCCAAAGCCGACATCAGTAATATCGAGCTTAAGACCATTTTGTCTTACTTTAAGATGATGGAGTACCTCTTTTATTTCTTCGACGTCAACGGATAATTGGAACTTATCAAGCCATCTGTTAACTTGTCTTTTTAAGTCTTTCTTTTCTTTAAGTACTTCAGCCATTGCATCCCCATCAAATGTGTCTAGCGAATATGTTACATTTGCTTTATCTAACATATAGTAACGTTTGGGGTTGGCTCGCAATGGACTAACGTGATTGATTCTTGATGCATTAAATGTTTTGCGTAGCATTGACAGTGACTTATTAACAAGTCTTATTATCTGATCTGTAATAATGTCTCCTTTATTATCGACTTCTTGATTATCATTTTCCGGGAAAAAAGAAAAGATTGTATTTTTATCAGTCAAACAATTATTGAAGTATTTTTTTCACTATTAGAAAATGAAATTGGATCACAAGTGAACTCAGCTTGATTATACGAGAACAATGTTACATTGTCACATGATAATGTAAAGCTATCTATCGCTAAAGTTGTATGTTCTTCTAGTTTAATCTTAAAAACAAAATCAAAACCAGCATTATTCAACTGTTTTAAAACGACTAGATATTTATAAAAATTTTCAATTGTCGAGTTGTCACTCTCAATAATTCTACCAATTGGACCATATCTAAGATAGTAATTCGGATGTCTATTCCCTTTTTTGTCTTTTTCAGAGAAAAATCCTTTAATTAGTTTTATTAGCGACATGTAGTCCTCTTTAGTCACAATATTATCAGATGAATCCTGCAGCCTTCTAATCAAACGATAATCTGTATCTTTTAGCTTATTATTGGAGTAATTTCTAGAATAAAAAGAACCGAAGTATCTCAGTACGGATAACAATTCGTTCATATGTTCTTTGTATTCGTCCTTTATAATGTAAAAAAGGTCGTCATCAACAACTGTGAAAGCCAACTCAACTGGTACATCGGTTTCAAATTTTCTAAAAATATTATCCGCACTTCCCATATTGACAGCTTTACCAAATAGTTTGAGGCAGGAACTATAACTCTCAGAATCCACCATGGCTGTTTGCTCCATGGACAAAAGCAGATGAATTATTGAACTTTTCCCAACACTATTTGCCCCCAATAGAATTGTAATCGGTTTAATTGGAACATCGGCTTTTTCAAAAGCCTTATAATGTTCAACATGAATTTTTTTTAGCATATCTATATTTTATTTAATAACTTACTGTTTTTTTATTTATGAAGATTAATCAATCTAGACTTTCTGCTTCTTCGGTCTTTGGGTTGGATTGCTCTTTGGTGGCAAAGGGAAGTATCTCGTTCAGGAAGGCGGAGTCCTTGAAGTAGCAGTTCGGATTGTTTTCGAGTTGCTCGTGCATGTGGGCGAAGCCATAGTTGGCGTATTCTTCCATCTTGTCAATTAAAATGTCGACCACTTTTGAGGGTTCAATCTCACCTTTATCAAGAGCCAAGTAGTCGATATTGGTGCGAGCTACAAGTGCGGCAAATAAATACTCGCGTATCTTACCATACGAGGCGCGTCCGTTTCGGTTCTCAAGGTTGCCCCAGTATTGGATTGGCTGACCAAAGCCCTTGCGTTTGGAAGCATCTTCCACGAGCGGTTTTGTCTGGTTGGCATATAGTCCAATAAAAAAGGCAATGATATATAGTTCATATCCTGCACCAAAAGTCTTTCCACGAGCATCTTGGTATTGCGACGAACCGCGGCCATAGTCGGTGAATTGACGCAAAAGTTCTTTCTCGTATCTCGTTTCCCACTGAGGGTTACGTTTTGCCCAAAGGTCATATAATTTTTCCATAATCTTACTTAATCTTGTTTACCATTGTTCTGATTGTTGAGAGATTATTCTGGTCAAATCCAGCCGCTTTCTGGATGCGATAGACGGAGCATGTCAAACGATCGATATCGTCAGTCCTCACCTTGCCTTTCGTGATGAAATCCTTGGTGACAATGATGCATTGTTTATCTAACTTGTCTATAACATCATAAAACCCTGCCTCCTTTGCATCTCCGAATGAGGAAGTGGCCGCATCGAAAATTAGCGGATAGTTCTCATCTCGACGCTGTACAGTAAAGTCGGAGATGGCAAAAAGGATAGACATATACATTATTGTCAGCTGTGAACCTGACGGGTTCTTAATATCCGTTCCGTTTGAACTCTGGAGTCGGATGGCAGCACCACCTTCTGCCGTTTCTCTCAAATGCAAAACTCCATGGAAATCATTCACACTCAATTGATGCATATACTCGTTTGCCCGGTCTTCCATATCATTCAAAAATAGTCTTAAATTCTGTTTCTTGGCAGAAGAGAATGCTTCAGCAATGATACTAAAAATAGTGTTGACCTCTTTTAGTTCTCTAACTTTGATGCTAGCTGGTTCAAGAGCCTGTAGCTCTTTTGCAATGTCATCTTTGCGTGCTTCTTGACTTTTTATCCTGTGTTTTAAATCAGATATCTGCTGTTGTGTTTTGTTCTGTTGTACAAAAAGGCTTTTCAAATCCGCAAAATTCTTTTCCAGTAAGTCTTCACTTATATTTCCTGCCTGTATCAACAAATTGCTAATCTCTTCCCTGATCTTCTGCATTCTGTCATCTGTAATTTTGAGTTGCTCGCGATAAATCGAAACACATCTCATCTCTTCCAGAATATCTTTGCATTTTGATGCCACGTTCCATTCTTCCTCACCACTCAATCGAACACTAAGATTATGTAGTTCTTCTACATAAGAACTGCGGAAAAGCCGATCCCCTTCTATGCGACGTCTTTCTTCGTCTACCTTTGATTTCTCTTCAATCTTTTGTTGATACTCCTCCAGTTTATGCAGCATAAATTCGTATGCTTCACTTCCTTTGGGAGCAGGGCGACCACAGACCTTGCAGATTTCGTCATCGAGCATCTCCTGCATTGTGGCCTTGTCTGGGAGGTTCCATGGGAGTTTTGCACTTCCGTTGACTAGTTTCTCGATTACTGATTTTTCACCCTCAAGTTGTCCGATTCTTCTTCCTCTTTCTTGGTCAAATTGTGCTTCCTGTTGACGTTTTTCTTTGCTTAATGACGCACATTTCTTACTAAACTCCTTATATATTGAAGGATATGCACATAAAATCCATAACTTATCAAGTAAAGAGATGTCAAAGTTTGTACGATTGGCCATGGCCATTAGCCTGTCGTACTCTTTTTGTTGCTTGTCTAATCTGCCTTTCAATTCATTATACCTTTCACTGGTACCCTGATGTTTTTCCAATTGAGTTAATTCATTCTCAAAAGTTTCAAGGGATTGCTCTTTGTCTCGACACTCTCTTTTCAATTGATCCAATTCTCTGTTAGCCGTATTCAAATCAACTGTAAGGGTATTTACTTGTTTTGCAACTTTCTTGTCTTTTGCAGCTTCTGCCGTATATTGTTTATATGACTTGTCTGCAAACTCTTTTGTAAGTGTTTCTAAATTATCGAAGGTGCGTACATCCGAGAACTTGTCAACTAGCATTTTGAGAGACGTCGGACTATCAAAAACATTCAACTCACTCTCTCCTTGAAACATACTAAACCTCTGAATAAAAGCCTCGAAGCATCTATCCATCAGTTGTTTTCCGGCCACCTGTATTCGTTCAGCACCATTGGTCTCATACCCAATATAAGATAGTTTGCCAGATGCAAATGTCCCATCTACTTGTCTTTCAAAGGTGAATCTCTTTTCGATACTTTTTTCGCCATCATGGTCAAACTCCATTTCAACCGCTACTTCATCAATCTCACCTGAGGTTAACTCCTGAAGCCTCATCTCTGATACATGATCTATACTATTATCATTATCCAAACGAGAAGTATTCAAAAGCCAATGCAGCGCTTCAAAAAGCGTGGATTTTCCGTCACCATTGTCTCCAATAATGAGAGTCAGCCTATCTGATAAGACAAACTCGTTAACGCCATAGTAGCTGCGAAAATTCTTGATTCGAAGTTTCTTGATAATCATACTCTGTCGTTTAAATATTGATTGACCTCTTTGTATATTTCTTTTGCTTCTGCCCCCTCATCGGCTCTACGAATGATTGTAGATATGGCTCCAATCAGATAATTCTCTGATCGAGTTCCTTCATAGATTGATGCAGGTTCCTCAATAGGACCATAGTTGCCAAGTTGATTTTGCAACTGTGACAAAACTGCAGAAAGCATTTTTTGTGTATTGGTGGCCATAACTTAAATGATTGGTAGTTCTATGTTGTAATAATCTAATACATCCGATAACTCCCTGATTGTGGCATCAGCATTTTCGCTTAAGCTCGCAAAATCACGAACTCTCATCATCTCACTTTTTATCATACTTCTTTCCATTGCATAATTTGCTTCGGTTGCATCAATTGTTGGCACAACTACAAGGTCATGTATTTCCGCCATTCGCTTGTCTGGATGAGTACGGAGAATACGTCCTCTACGTTGAATAAACTGACGAGGATTTCCAGTACTGGCACAGAATATTGCTAACTCACTTCTTGGTACATCCACACCTTCATCAAGACATTTCATAGAGGTTAGTACATCCAACTTACCCTCGGCAAATTCTTTTAGCATTGCATCACGTTCCGTTGTTCCTGAAACAAACTTTCTGACGGTGGTTGTTGAACTTACATCACGAACAATAGCAGTATACTTATCAATTAGCCGATTGGTCTCTACCTCTTCTGGCAAAGACTCGTTCTCATCAAAATAATCGTCCGAGCTTTCTCCTTCAGGTACATAAATGAGAGTGTATTTCAGATTGCCACGTTCTGCAAAACAATGTTTAACTATTTCACGTAGCACTTCTTCCTTATTGCGAGCTTTGTGAATGATTTTCTTGCGTTTTAAGAGTAGCAACTTTAAAGGTTCGCTCATCTTATCGAATCCACCGCTTTCAAAGTTGAACAATTTTACTAGCTGCAATGAAATCTTCACATATTTCTCCATCTCGTCTTCAGTCAAGCTTACAATGTGAGGATAGTACTTATAACGACATAAAAAGCCTTCTTCAATGGCCTTGTCCATTGGGAAATTAAAAGTGAATTCTTTTGATGCCCCAAAGAAATCAAAAAGTCTTTGATTCCCCCAATTGTCATATTGTCTGCTTGGTGTAGCTGATAACCCAATTCTTCTAGCATAATGTATCCCTTGGAGAAGATTTGCAATACGGCCTCCACCCATATTGTGTGCCTCGTCTGCGATAAAAAGCAATTTACCTTTATCAAAGGTATTCAGCTCGGAGAAAACAGCAGGTCTCCCATAGGATGCGTACGTGGCAATGATGATATATGACACCAAGGGGTTAACATAGCGCTCGATATTCTGCAATTCGGCAACTTCTGATTTCCATTGTGTATTACTACTGCAAACGCGGACAATACGATTCATACCACATTTACGACAATCTTTCTCCCATTGTTCGACTAGAACAAGTGTGGGAACCAAGATTAATGCTTTGTAGTATTCTTTTCGTTTATAGATTTCAATCAGGCAATTCAGTGCGGTTAAGGTCTTGCCCGTACCGGTAGCCATTGCGAAAAGACCTTTTTGACCATTGTTTTTCCATTTTTCAAATGCTTCTTGCTGGTATTCCCGAGGGCCGGATGGATAAGGAAAATGAGGAGTTTCCATACCGCCAGATAATTGCGTTTCTTCTTTTGAGGAACGGACCTCTAAAGTCTTCAATACTCTTTTCTTTGCTCTTCTTAACGCATTTTCCACCGTTTCGGACAATTCGTCCTCAATTATCTTTCTCTCGTCAGCTATTAACTGTGACAATTCCTTTCGTTCGAAAGTATCAGCAATTTGCGTTGTAACCTCATTTACTTTGAGGTATTTGACGGATTGGTCATTGCCTGAAAATGTTTTTTCAAAGTCGTCGGCGATACAGTTTACACGATAATTGTCCAGTTCTCCATCCCATGAGCAGAAAACAGATAAACTTTCGTTGTTTTGAAGAAGTGCTGCACGTGAGAAATTGCAAGAGCCTTCAAATGCTACATTGTTTGTACCATCTGAGAAGAGGCCACATTTGGTGTGCGCAATGCCAACTCCACTTTGCGGAACAACTATTTTGATCTCAATGCGGCTATTCCGTATCATCCAAGATAGGCACTCAAAGAAATGTTTGCCTCGTTTGCTTAGTACATTTTTTAGCTGCTGAATATCCGAAAGATTGAAATATGGAATTAGTGCGTTATTATCTTCAGCCACCTTAAAAGCGTTCCAATCCTCAATGCTTAGGATGTCGTTAATGATCATCCGCATATTACCTCCGTTTGCGATGAATGCCGCGAATCCATCTGCCAGAACATTAATGGCGGTTGAAGAGAAAAAGCCCAACATCAAATCAAACCTGGAGGCTTCGAGTAAACCGTCACTAAAGAAACCAGCTGGCTCCCATTCGGTTCCAGATTTGTAACGTCGGTGAGGAGGATATGAAACTTCTTTGAGCATTATAATGTAATTGAATTAATTTGTTGTTCTGCCTCTTGAACGCTTATATTATATATTGTTGCATACTTATTTATCATTTGCTTGTTCTCTTTTTCTGTCAAAAGATTCACATCTATCATTTTCAATAACAAATAGTAAACTAATGATTGGTTTCTCATCAACATTCTATTAGTACGAGGGTTCCAGAGAATCATATCCCACAGATTTGAATGAACATTTCGATTCAAACTAGCATAATGGTTTATTATCTCATTGTATGTTTCTTGAGAATTCATTTTTATCCTTGCAACAGCTTCAACAAATGGTAAAATGCCAATTGGTCGGAAGAATAAGTTTCCTCCATCATTAGCAGGACGCAGTTCTATCGCTGGATTATCAGAATTATTATTAATATATATCCGAATTTCTTCAAATGTTGATGTCATGCAATTCCAAAATTCAATTAAGTGTTGACTGAATTCGTTGATGATTTCGTCACTTGGTCTGTATTTTAGTTTATCCTTTATTTGAGATTTATTGAATTTTTTTTGTTCTTTTTGGCTAATAAATGTTTTATATAAAACCAAATGACATTCATATAAAGTCATTAAAGATGTGAAGGCAGTTTTGTCCGTGCTAGGAATTGATTTGTTATTGCTCGCTTTTATTCGGTCGCCAATAAACAAGGGGTATGTTTCTAGTAAATCTCTTGTTACAATAGCAACGATATCATCCTCATCTAATGCAATAATATCTCCCAATCTAACAGGTTTGACGTATCTGTTGAGAGTTGAAAATATTCTTCGTGACTTTTCTCTTCCTTCTGGAGTATTTTGATGGCCAATCAACATTACACTTATCATTTCATCTCCAATTTTTTTGTTTTCGGCCAAAGCTGCTCTAATTCCTTCGACTCGATGCTGACCATCAACGGGGAAAATCTTTTCTTGACCTGATAATTCTAGCAGGCCAACATTGTAATAGATCTCATTCTCAATTTCATAACGAACTTCCTTCCACATAGGGTCTCCGTCATAGACAGCAAGAACAAGGCTATCAAAAAAGCGGTCTTCTCGATTTAATATGTACTCTTTTATCTTAAGAAAATTATTCGTAAGAGACCTTTGAATCTGTTCTTTTAAAGAATTGGCAGTATGCAATTCATCATTTACAGGTTTTACCATTTCACCTACTTGTTTAAATGACAATGTTGTACAGTAGTATATAGTATTGCCTATTTTCCCTCTTATAGCTGGTATTTTAATTGCTTCCATACTCAAAATGCTTTTATTTTAGGTTGAACATGAATCTTATCAGGTATGTCTTCATTGTAATATGGTAGAATTGCTTTTATTAGTAAACTTTCATCAATTTCTATTTTTTCATTGTTTGTTTCTGGGAAACATCGACAATAAATATAATCCTTCCATTTTGAAAACATTTCAATTATTAAATATCGTTCCTTTGAGACATTATAATATGTTTTTACCCTACTTCTAATATTTTCATTATCAGTAATTGATGCTTTCCCAATATACAAAATGTAGTTTTCAAAAAAAGGCAGACATATCCCTTTTAAATAGAAAACATAAATTCCCCCTTTATCATTGGGTAATTGATTAATGAGTGTTGATTTCTCCCCATCATCATCATAGAATTTATACTCAGGAGTCCAGTTGTTTATGTCTAAAATGGGGTTTCCTGTTAAATATTTCAAACATTTTTTCCATCTCAATGGATTATGATAATACTGTAATCCGTACGATGAATTTTCATCTGTTGTTATAAATGCTCGGTAATGCATTGTTTTCAAATAAAACAATTAGTACACATTATTTCGTCGCCTAGTATCTCGGCTAGGGTTGTTCCCTTATTTTGTTTTCTGCTTTCTTCCTGACGTTTGATGATGTCGAGTTTTATCTGTCGCACCCGTTCCGGACGACATAGTTCTTCGAGGCTCTCGTTCTGGTTCCATGTGTACCCATCTTTCTCAAATTCCATTGCCTTTCGATAGAGGTCGGGGTGCTGTTCGTAAAGCCATATCCATTCAATCTTTTGTTGGAAGAAACAGAAATAGCACCCAGATCGACTTCTGCAATATGTTCCCTGTTGTCCATCAACTTCAAATGGGATCTCTTCGTAATAGGCAGGCACACCAACACCACTTTCTCTTAGTATTATAAAGATATCGTCTTTTATTAGTACGTCGGTATTATCAAGTAACGGAAAATCTACAAGTTTTCCCACTGGATAATCTGTTGTTTTCAAATATTCAAATACTACATGATTGAATAGCTTTACATCTAAATCCAACAAGGCATTCATTTTTTTTGAATAGTAGAATGTCTTTGAAAGAGGTTTTCGAACAATATCCATCAAATCTTCTTTCAATAATCCATCTGGACATAATGCATCATAAAATGATGCCAATTGATCCATGTTGTCATTGTGCAGCACCTTATTAATCACATCAATGCTCCAGATGTTTTTTCTGAATGGAAATATCGCTTGAATATTGGGTTTGGATGAAATATACCCATCTCTATCCTCATCTCCTCGGATTCCCACATAGGATATGGCATAGTCCTCCCCGACAAACTCTTCAAATCTATCCAGTTTCATTTTTTTTGTACACCATCTAGCTTGAGGGGATGGCAAGAATCCTCCCATTGCCTTAAGGTAATGATGAAACGGTGTTGGTTCTGGGCTGTTTTCTACTTCTACTGCCTTCAGTCGGACTATTTTACCAAGGTACGCTTCCAATCGATTTATCAATGCTTCCGTTTCCGCAAGTTCACAACCTGTATCGGAATTGTAATACTCGATATTCAAATTGGGATATTTCTGTTTTAGATATATCGAAAGTGCCGCGCTATCTTTGCCGCCAGATATACCTAATATGTGCCTTACATTCATTCTTCCAATCCTTTGTTAATTGTATTCAATTGTTCCACGAATCTCTGGAAGCCCAAGTTGTATTGAGCTATTCGAGGAATGTCCTTTCTTTTCATCTTTTTCAGAACTATTTGATACACAGCAATGGCTTCGGGTGAATTTTTCTTCTCTTCAGGGATCCCTATGCCATCTTTTTGAAGTTGCTGATTTAAAATATAGATGCAGTTGGTTGTAGCACAACGTTTCTTGGCATCATTTGAATAATAGAGTGGGAGTAGCCAACATTCTGTTTCATTGAAACAGATGGCAAATATAATCTTATCGGAATAGGCATTCCATACTTCATCACTAATATTTTGCTTCAAGCGGGCACAAACTCTGTCATACAGAACACTGTCGGGAACTTTATTGTGCATTTCATCATAGATATCAACATCGTAATTTTTCTGAATACAGGTATCGGTGTCAATTTGAATGACTATGTAGTCGTTGGCCGCCATATTATTTGTGATGGTGTTGTCGTTGCAATGATTGAGTACCTGAAGCCAACCTCCCTCATCGTTTTGCTTCTCTATGCCATGGGACAATCTTAATGATGGTTGTATGCGGTTGATAGCCACGTCGTCTCCCAAATATCGATTGATGATATAAGTCAAAATCTTTACTTCAGATGTGCCTTCACAAATCAAACCTATAGTAATCATAACGAGGTGTTTTAAAAGTTGTCAGGTAGTCCGCCAATGAACCCTTTTTGCCAAGCTTCGGAGAGTGGCATCGTCATTTCGCCTTTCAACGTCACACGGTTGGTTTTTGTGTATCCGTCAATGGTACGACGTACAACAAGTAGGCGTACATCGTCTTCGTACAGGTTTATGCCGTCAAGCACTGCTGGATTATGTGTTGTGGCAATAATCTGTTTGTTATGTTTTCTGGCCAGTTCAATAAGGCGACGCGTTACCTCACGGCAGAGCTTGGGATTAAATGCAGTATCGATGTTTTCAATGGCAAAGAAACGCGGCGTCTCGTCAGAAATGATTAGGGTAAGATAGAACAGCAGGTATAGAAAACCCTCATTGGTGCTACGCTGGTCAAAAGTGTTGAGTGTGTCGGTCAAGTAACTATCTTTGAGCTTAAGATTGAACTCCATAGAGAGTTGTCCCGTCGGCACCTCCAGATCGTCAAACCAGTCGAGGATTTTCAAGTGTTCTTTTATCTCCTCGAAAATTGTGTTGGAATCTGGTCGTTGGGATAGCTCTTTCAGGTAAGCGAAGAGTCCCTCTCCGTGACGGCCTAATGGGTAGGTTCGGTTAGAGTTGTCGGCTTGACGAAGTTTGGTTTCCTCAGGGGAATAGATGATGAACTTGTTTAATTCATCGTTGTCTGGAATAATGTTAATTTCGTTGCCATTCTTTCGCAATCTGACACTAAGAAGAATGTCGTCGCCACGTTCTTTCTGAAGGTGTGCAATTTGATTGATGAGTTTTTGTAAATTACGAATATCCTTTTCTGACTTGGGAAGATCATTTTTGGTTATAGAAAAAAAATGGGAAAGGTTCATAGAATCATCTTCCCATTTGGGCGGTTTCGATTCTTCGTTATAGTGAATGAAGTATTGTGTTTGTTGATGCTTACTGTTTAATATTGTAATCTCAATTTCTTCGTTTTTAATAACCTCAAAGGCCGGCATCATCATTTTAGGATCCACAACACGAATGCCTCGATTGGCGAAATATTCGTAGTCGAGTTTGTTTAAACCTGCAGCCGCACCTAAGGCTATGCCTTCGAGGATATTTGACTTACCACAGCCATTGGCACCAATCAACAGATTGAATCTGCCAAGAGGCAAATTGACATCCACTACGGATTTGAAGTTTTTTATTGTTATATCGCCGATCATCTTATTTGTTTATTTTCTTGTTCAATATTGAAAGTAATGTACAGACATCAACATTATTGTTGCCAGAGAGAATGCGGTTTATTTTATCTTCCAGTTCGGAAGATTTTTTCTTGTCTTTTTCGGGAAGAATGTAAGTCTGTGTGCGGATGTTGGCACCTTGGTTGGTCACCATATCGAAAGAATAGGCATCACTATTGTCCGAGACATTCAACCGGCGGGATATGTCGGAATATTTTTCACATTCACGGAACATATAGATGAGGTCGTCAACAAGTTTATCTTCCTGCTCGTCACGCAGAGTGTCGAGGCGCTGATCAAGAATGGTGTAGCAAATGGACTGGTACCACAGGGTGCGATTGTCGTATTCGGTCATCACGTGGTGATAAAACTCCTTCTGTTTGCCGGTGAGCAGATGTGTCTTGACATTGGCCAGCCGTTTGCGGATTTCGATGATGTACTCAGAGTAATCGCCTGAATCAAGTCCGAACTCTTCGACAAGACGCTCCTCAATACGGTCGATAAGGTTGGTGTAGCAGGTGCGCAGTTCGCGGATGGCCCGCTCGATGACCTGTCCATACTCGTTGATGGTCTGTTCGTCTTTGAGTTTCTCGCGGTCGAAACCGAGGGCATCGGGTAAATCCTCGAAGAAAGCCTGTTCTGGGTCCTTAGCTTGGGCGAGAACATCGCGGAAGCGCATTGTGGAACGGTGGTTGAACTTGCGAGTGTGTTTGGTGTAGTCGTTGAGACGGACATAAAAACTGAGGAAAGGCTTAATGGTCTCGATGAAACTTTGGGTAGAAATGGAAAACTCATCACCGAGGTTGACAAAACGGCGATACTGGTTGAAGAAACTGAGCTTGACGCCATCGACCGAAAATTTTTTCACCTGATAGTCGCCGGGGTGTTTCTGGAGGAGATCGAAGAACTCCATATTGACATTGGGAATGAAACTGCCTCGGGTGGAATCATAGAGGGCAAAGTCCTGACGACGGATGAAGAGGTAAGTTGGAATCCAAAAGTCGAGCAGTCCTTGCTTTACTTTGTATGGCTTTTCGAGGAGGGTTCGTGTCAGTTCGGATATGCGGCGAGGCTTGTTGACGGTGCTTTGCAGGAATTCTTCGGAGGCATCCCAAAGAGGACGGAAACTGGGCTTAACATTCGTATCGTCAAAGATACCGTTAACGTGTAAGCCTGTGTCTTTGAGAAGCGAATAGTAGATGGTTTTTTCGGGAGGGAATTTGTCAGGCGGGAAACCTAAATCCTCTTTATTGTTGTGTTCGATAAGGGCTGACAAATAATTTTTCCTGGCAGACGAAATTGTCCCGCTGAGCTTATGACGGTTGAAGAGTTCGTTGCGCAATTCGGGCGTTTTGAAATAAACTTCGTCACATACTCGAGAGAGTAGTTTATTAAAGTCGCGGTGAGAACGGATGTTTTGCTCTTTGCCGTTGTATATCCATATAACCTGGTTGTTGTATGAGAACAGACTGTCGCTCAATTCCTTGTTCAGCAGGTCTTGCTCATGTTCCATTAGTTTTTTGAACTCGCCGCGAGCTATGTTATCAGTCTCGACCACGGTGGTTTTCAAGAGATAGTCATATTTGTCGATATTGTGGAGATGGGTGATAAGATTGTCCGTGTCCTTGAAGTAGGCAAAGACAAGTGCGAGTCCGGAAGAGGCACTGACAGCCTTGAGTTCTTGTATAATATTCTTCTTGGTGGAAAAAATCAGTTCGATATATCCGTCGGTGTCTCCGTCAGGGGTGATTCTCTCAGGTGCATCAAGAATCTTGTAGTCAAAAAAACGTGGGGTGCCTTTTTGGTAAAAGTGCGCCTTGACTGGCGATATCCTTTGATGAAACAGAAGACTTAGCCTCTCGATGAAATGGATGGGACGCGGGACAACAAGGCCGGCCTCGTGGAACTCGCCTTCAAGATCGACATCAGTTCCCTCGAAGAGGACAAGGCGTCCGCGATAGTCGGCGAAGCGTACAATCTGCATTTTGATGAGTCGGCTGACAATAGATTCAGCGTCGGGAGTGTCCATTGCCCATTTAGCGTAGCGTGACAGCTGTTTTGCATCAAGACGGAAGCCTGCGTTTCCAAAGGCATTCATTAGACCTATCGCTTTTATGATGCATTTTGCAGTATTTGTCTGTTTTTCGGACTCCCAAACCAAACTCTCGGTGCGTTCGATGGCACGTTGCATCGAGGCCCAAGTCATGGAGTCGGCATTGGCATCGTTCAGTGCGGCCTGAAAATTATAGGTGATGTAGTCGTATACTTTTGCAAGGTTGTATGTCTGACGTTCTGCAGGGAGAAAATCCATAACAGAGTCTTCGCCCCGCATAGCAAGGAAGGAGAAAAGAGAACGTTCGTTTTGACCATATCGTTGAATGGCCGAGGTGATGGCATAAGCGGAAAAAGTGTCCAAAGGATATAGCTGTGTGGCGATTTGCTCGTCGAAATCTTTAGCCACAAAACCTGTCTCCACTGCAAGGCGATGAAGGTTCTTGGCATTTGTCAATGCAGGAGTCTTTCCTCCTTCTTGCAGTTGGACAGAGGCAAGGTGCAGTAGTTGCTCGATGGGCTCAACAAAAGTGATTTCTTTGAAACGGCCTTTCACCTTTTTCCATTCGTTACGCTGCTCTTCACTGAGGTTCTTGGCATAGAATCCGAAGTTTTGGTGGAGAGTGGTGAGGAGAATAATCTGCCGAGAAGATTCGTTGATATATTCTGCCAACTTTTGCAGAAAATAGAGTTCCTTTTCGGGATTGTTCTTGGCGGCATGTTCGAGGACTTTTCCGAATTCATCTATCGCAATGACGAGAAATTTTCCTTGCTTACGGCATTTCTTATAGAAGCTGTCGAGTGCATCGAGTACGCTGTCGCCAGACTTCCCGTAGTTCAACTTGAGCTGCAAGAGGGTAACAAGGTCGCAGTAATCGCCTACAATATTTAGAATCTCAAAGTTGGCCTTGTCTGAGAGTATAGACGGGTTGAACAAAAGATTCTTCGAAGTGCCTTGCTGCATATCGGACTCAACAGCCAGGAGAAAGCTGGATTTACCTGTGCCGTAGGTGCCAATGATGGTGAATGAATGGATGCCTGACTTGAAGCTGTCAACAATATTTCCGATGGATTTCTTCGCATTGGGTGTTACTATATAGCGAACACCTTTTGGAAAGCCATTTTCGATATTGGCCGATAAATTAAATGTTCGTTCCATAGTAATCGTTCAGTATTTTTTCGGTTGAAATATCCTTGGTGAACTGCAGCTGCCGAATGCCGGATTCGTCGCTATAGGTGATACAATCGGAATATTGATCAGAAAGTGTTTTGAGCATTTCGATAATTTCTGAGTCATTCATACAGAACGGCATGCCTACATAGTGTCGAATGTCGTCGTATGGAAGTGTGTTGTCATTGTCTCGGTTTTTGAGTTCCACGAGGGAATAGAGAAATATCTCCTTGGGAACTTTGCGCTTGCCTTCCGTGTTGAAATAGTATTCTTTGCCATCTTCCGTAATGCGTAATAAGTCGAGGTCGATGAACAAGGAGGAAAAGTCTTCGTTGGATTGTGGCTTCCGGGGAAGGGCATAATTGTGGATGAGGACATCAATGTCCTTTTTGACGGTGTTCTCGTTGAATTGGCTTTTAAGATCCTCGTCGGCCAACTTATATTTGATATGATTTGTAAATTGCTCTTTAGTAAAACGAGTACGTTCGCGTTGAAAATCACAGAAGAACATCTTGTAAATGGAGGCCTGTCCACTGAATACAAGGTTGAAATGCAGCAGATAGAGCGTTGCTAAGTCTTCAAGATAGAGGTCTTTGCCAGTATGGTCGTTGAAAAGGTAGTTTCCTAGCCAAGTTATTCCTTTTTCATCGTATATATTACATACTTTAAGCCAATAACGAATAGAAGATACCATGTTTTTCCCCACACCGAGATATATAACCGCATCAGGTGCGTTGAAATCGCGATTCTGCACAACAAAATCATATCCTTTCTTGAGCCATAACGACTTGCAAGCAAAGGACTCGTGACCAGAAAAGCTGTATTTTACCATTTATTTGTTTTTTTATTCGAGTGCAAAAATACGAATAATTTCCGATATGGCAAAAAAATGTTTCGCGCGGGCGATAAAATGTTATAAATGGAACGTTCCGAGGTGACGGCTGGGGCTGGATTGGTCAGGGCGGACTTGGGATTTGGAACCCGAAGCGCGGTGGAAACAGGTGGCGAGGAACCAGACATAGACATACATCGTGGAAGCGGAGGCGCACATCTCCGCGGGGAGCTCAAAAGTGCATTGGGAACAACGGTCACGCATAGGGCCGCGATAGAGCATAACCGCTGAAATGTCGGGCAGATAGACGGCCACGAGGAGCTGGTCGTCGGGAACGGCACGCATATCATAAAGTCCTGCGTCCGGACAGGTGATGCGCAGGAGGTTGCCGTCGAGTTCGGCAGTTATGCCGTAGGGGATATGGCGTGGTCCCTGAGCCAGCAGCAGTTGCTCGGGGCAGAGCTCCCACAGGGAGGTCTCCTCATTCCAGCGCAGGGAACCGTTATTCCAGTTGGCTTTGACGAAGGCGTTGCGAGGAGTCAGGCCCTTGGCCTCTTCGGCGGCACGGGCGAAGCCGATGTTGACGGCTTCGGCCAAATGGGCCGAGAGTCGGTTGGCAAATGCCAGCTTGGCTCGATGTCTCTGCTGCGCAGGTGTACGTGGATTGGCGGGGCTGTATGGGTCCTTTATGACCTGCTGGCCGTTGAGCACCACATATATCTTGTTGCCACGCTTGCCGTGCTCCAATCCATTGGAATCTATCTTTGACATAGGCTTGTTGTATGCTTGTTATTACCTTGTTATATGCTTGTTATCATAGAGTGCCTCTATATTTACTCTAGAATTACCATATAGTTATCCTATAATTGCTCTATTGTTTTAGATATAACGTAACTCTATGGTTATTATTATCTCAAAGAGATAATAATATATATATTCCAGCAGGGTTGCTAAGGAATGGAAATGTTTATGGATGGTTTACGCTATACATTGATTACTCATCTTCCTCATAATTCTCATCATCCCTGTTCCGAATGGCTTCCTCATACATACTCAAATGGCTACTATATTCGTGGGGTACAATGGCTTTTAGGTAATTGAGATAGTTTTTGTAGTCAATTTCAGCATTACTGCAGCCAAATTCTACATACCCTAAGATGTGGTCGGCATAGTTGAAATCTAGCTTGTTAATATCTTTATCATTGCGGAACATAGCGCGATAGAGTTCTACTGCCCGTTGGTCATTGTCTGCATTTTGCAGGGCATACAATTGCCCGATACTTTCTGCCATAGATTCAAGGTCATCCATAAAACAACTGTTTTTTTCGTGTTAGTCAGGTGAATGCTATTGCTGCAAGAACATAATATAGTATATTGGCAGATAGGTTATGCCGTTGGCTGTGTGGGTCTCGCGAGTGTTGGAGAAGACGTAGGCTTTGCGGATATGGTATTCTTCGACCTGTAAGAAATGGTTGAGGGCACTGTGGATATTGTAGTCTTTCCCCGACTTGACCTCAATGGGTGCTACGGACATATTGTCGTAGTCGTCTATCAGATAGTCCACTTCGCCGTTTTTCTTATTGTCATAGTAGAAAAGGTTGAATCCGTGTGCACGGAGTTCCTGGGCAACAACTGTTTCATATACTGAGCCAAGGTTGGTGCTGCGTTCATCGCTCATAATGGGCAAGATGTTGTTGCGGTAGAGCATACCAGTCAGTATGCCCACATCATTTAGATAGAGCTTCAGAAGGTTCTTGCCACTGTTTTCAATCAGCGGGAACGACGGTTTGCTGATAGCTTTGACCTCCAGCGTTATGCCTGATGAGATAAGATAATCGAACTCGTTGGCGTAGTCGGTCATACGTTTGCCCGTCTTGCCTTCAATCTGCTGTGCCACGATGCGTTTCTTGCGGTTTTCCATATTGGATGGAATCATCTCGTATATGCGCTGTATTCTCAGGCGCTTGTTTGCCGATTCGTAGCGCGAGGCATCGACTCCATACAGATGATGTATGTTCTTCTGAATCGAGCGTATCTCCTGTATGTTCTGAGTGGAGACAAAGGTGTTTACGGCGTCGGGCATTCCTCCGACGATAAGGTATTTGCGGAAAAGGTCGAATATGCGGTTGTGGAGGGCGTCGGGCAACGCTTCCTGGCGCATAAATCTGCTGCGCATTTCGTCGATAAACGTACTGCCCACACCATTGGCTATGAGAAATTCCTCGAAGTCCATAGGGTACATATGCAAAATGCTGATGCTTCCCAGAGGGATGGAGGATGTCTGCTTCAGCGTGATGCCAAGTTGTGAACCACTGGCTATATAGGTGAAACGCCCTTCTTCACGCAAGAATTTCAACAGGGTAAGCAGATGGTCGTAGGCTTGTATCTCGTCGATAAAGACGAGCGTGGATGCTTTGTCGCCCATCTTGTCGCCCGCAACGGAGCTTAGTGCCATATAGAAATCGGACGTTGTTTTGGCTTTGGCAAACAACCGGCTGCCAACTTTGTCTGTTTCCATATTCAGCTCTATGAAATTCTGAAACAACCGCTGTCCGACGTGTCTAATGATATATGACTTGCCAATCTGTCGGGCTCCATCAACAATCAGTATTTTGTCGTTACCAGAACAAAGATGCCTTTCTATTTGATTTTCAATCTTTCTAAATAACATAATTACACTTTTCCTATAAATTCCACGCTGCAAAAATACACTTTTCCTATAAAATGAGCAAATAAAAAATACACTTTTCCTATAATAATGTAGTATTAAGATGTCAGAATGCGGTTGTTAATGCGTTAATGTGGAAATGTGTTAATGCGTTAGTGGGGATGTGTTTAACATAAAGAAGCGGCCCGCTGCTTTCGCAGCGGGCCGCTCGTGTTTTTGTGTCGGAATTGTTTACTTTATCTCAATGCCGCCGAAGCTACAGTGGCCTTTGAGGTAGAGGGTCTTGATGCCGTCGGATGGCTGGGTGCAGCAGTCGCAGTCGACTCCGGCGAAGGAGGTGTCGATGCCGTTGTTGACACAGACGCCCTTGGGGACGCGTATCTCCATACCACCGAAGCTGCAGTCGACGACAATGACGGCACCGTCGCGGATGTCGGCACCTCGCAGGTCGAGGCTGACGAAACCGAAGCTGGTGTGCACGTAGACGCCTTCAAAACACTGACCTTCGTAACTGTATTCCTGTTTACCGAAGGTGACATCGATTTTGTTCATCTTGCTGCCGTCGATGGCAACGGCAGGAGCTGCAGGCTGTTCGCCGTTGTTGCAGAGGATGTTGCTCTTCTTGTTGAAAAACAGCAGCGAGATGCCCCACACCACGGCGGCAATGCAAACCATATACTTCCAGATGTCGTTCCAAGGAATGATGCCGCGGGCGGCCAGAAGCAGCAATATGCCGATACCGAAGCCGATGATGGCGCCTGCCTTGTGACGGTCGTTGAAGATGTTGATGAAACAGGGAACGATGACGAACAACGCCCACCAACCCTCAAGGCTGATACTGATGACGTTGAGGAGTTCCAAGGCCCAGACGATGCCGAAGGTCAGAAGGGCGATGCCACCGACAATTTTGCTTATACGATTCATTTTGTTTGTTAAATTGTTTTACGTTTAGTGTTGATAGTGATTAACGGTGTTGATGATGTGTTGTTTGATTGTATCCCACTCTATGATAGAGGGAGGCACCCCTGCCTGAGGATGCCTCCCTATGAGTGTCTGCAGGCTGGAAGCCGGCGGCCATTATTATTTCTGCATAGTCTTCAGGCGCTCGGTGAGCATCGGGACGATCTTGTGGAGGTCGCCTACAATGCCGAGGTCGGCAACGCTGAAGATGGGGGCAAACTTATCCTTGTTAATGGCGATGATAAGCTCGCTCTCCTCCATACCTGCAAGGTGCTGGATGGCGCCGCTGATGCCGCAAGCCAAATAGAGTGCCGGACGGACGGTCTTACCGGTCTGACCGACCTGACGGCTCTGCTCCATAACGCCAGCATCGACCATAGCACGGCTGCTCGACACCTCGCCGCCCAGCTCTTTGGCTAAGGCTTCGAGTTTTGCAAATCCGTCTTTGGTGCCGACACCGCGGCCTCCGCTGACGAGGATCTTGGCCTCGCTGATGTCGGTAACGGTCTTCTCTTCCTTGACGGTCTTAACAAGCTTCACGCGGGCAATCTTCTTCTCGTCGAAGTCGACCTTGTAGTCAACTACCTCACCCTTGCGAGTGGAATCGGCGGCCATTTTCTGCATAACGCCCGGACGGACGGTGCTCATCTGCGGGCGGTTGTTCTTGCAGAGGATGGTAGCCATCAGGTTGCCACCGAAAGCGGGACGGGTCATACGGAACTCGTGTGCCTCGTCGTCACTGATTTCAAGCTTGGTGGCATCGGCCGTAAGACCGGTGCGGTTACGTGCGCTGACACGCGGGCCAAGGTCGCGACCGATGGTGGTGGCACCGATAAGCATAATGCTGGGCTTCTGCTCGGTGATGATTTGGGTGATGGCCTCGGTATAAGGCTCTGTCATATAATCCTTAAGCAACTCGTTGTCGACCACCAGAACCTTGTCGGCACCGTGCTCGATAAGCGTTTGGGCCAAGTTCTTGATGTCCTTGCCAAGAAGCATAGCGACGACCTTCTCGTTGTTGGCGTCGGCCAGCTCACGGGCTTTGCCGAGAAGCTCAAGAGCCACATTCTGCAGTTTGCCGCCTCTTTGCTCGGCAAACACATATACGTCTTTATATTCTGCTAAGTTCATTGTTCTTTGGGTTTTAAGGGTTTAAAAGGGTTGAAAGGGTTTTAAGGGATGAAAGGGTTTTAGGGTTAAGAGTTTTAATGGTAAAAGTTTATAAGCCTTAGGTTCCAAAACTTTTTAACCTTTCAGCGACCGTAGGGAGCGCAACCTTTCCAACCTTTCCAACCTTTTAAACATTAAATAATGTGTTTTTCTTTGAGCTTGTTGACAATCAGTTCAACAGCCTCCTCGGGGCTGACCTCGAAGGTCTGGCCGGCGGGTTTGAGCTGTTTGGGGAACGATTTGAACACGCTGGTCGGCGAACCTGCCTTACCGATGTGGTCCTCAGGGACATTGATGCGGTCGGCATTCCAAACCTCGACCTCTTTGTCCCAAGCCGTAACGATACCGCTGACGGTCATATAGCGCGGCTGAACCGAGCTGGCCAGAGCGGTGACGACGCAGGGAGCCTGCATCTCCAGGATCTGGTAGCCGTCCTCGAGCTGTTTCTTGATGGTGAAGGTCTTGGTGGCCTCGTCGTACTGAAGGTCTTCCATATAGGAGACCTGCGGCAGGTCGAGGTGCTCGGCAATCTGGGGACCCACCTGGGCGGTGTCGCCGTCGATGGCCTGACGGCCGGTGATGATGAGGTCGACATCCATGGTGCGCAGGGCGCCGGCGAGGGCGCTGCTGGTGGCGAGGGTATCGGCGCCGCCGAGCTTGCGGTCGGTCAGCAGGATGGCGCGGTCAACGCCCATAGCCAGAGCCTCGCGCAGGATGGCCTCTGCCTGCGGAAGACCCATTGTGATAACGGTCACGTGTGCGCCGTATTTGTCCTTCAACTGCAGGGCATATTCAAGACCGCCCTTGTCGTCGGGATTCATAATCGAGGGAACGCCCTCGCGGATAAGGGTACCGGTCACGGGGTTGATCTTCACCTCGGTGGTATCCGGCACTTGTTTTATGCAAACTACTATGTTCATTTTTCTTGATTGTGTTATTGTGTTATTGCGTTATTGTGTTAGTGCTACGCAATCGTACTGCGCCAGCCACTCACACATTTACGCATTCACGCATTTACGCATTATTTAAACAGTTTTCCGGCGATAACCATACGCTGGACTTCGCTGGTGCCCTCATAGATTTCGGTAATCTTGGCGTCGCGCATCATACGCTCGACGGGGTACTCGCGTGTGTAGCCATAGCCACCGTGGAACTGGACAGCCTTGGTGGTCACCTCCATAGCGGTCTCTGCGGCAAAGAGTTTTGCCATTGCAGCGTCGGCGCTGTAGGGGATGCCGTGGTCTTTCTTGTAGTGAGCCGAGCGGCACAGCAGACGGGCTGCCTGAACCTTGGTCTCGAGGTCGGCCATCTGGAACTGCGTGTTCTGGAACTGGCTGATCGAGCGGCCGAACTGCTTACGCTCCTTGGTATACTTGACGGTCTCATCCATAGCACCCTGAGCGATACCCAGAGCCTGGCAAGCAATACCGATACGGCCACCGTCGAGGGTCTTCATAGCCAAGCCGAAGCCCTTGCCGAGCTGACCCAGCTGACGGTCCTTCGGAATGCGGCAGTCCTCGAAGATAAGCTCTGTCGTGGCGCTGCCACGGATACCCATCTTCTTCTCCTTCTTGCCGATGCTGAAGCCCGGGTCGGTCTTTTCGACGATGAAGGCGCTGATGCCCTTGGTACCGAGGCTCTTGTCGGTCATAGCGATGACGATAAACACATTGGCGTAGCTGCCGTTGGTGATGAAAATCTTGCTGCCGTTGAGCACCCATTCCTCACCGTCGAGCACAGCCGTCGTCTGCTGACCGGCAGCGTCGGTACCGGCATTGGGCTCGGTAAGGCCGAAAGCGCCGATCCACTCGCCCGAAGCCAGCTTGGGCAGATACTTCATCTTCTGCTCCTCGGTGCCTGCCTCCAGTATAGGCGCAGCGCACAGCGACGTATGAGCCGACAGGATGACGCCCGTAGTGGCGCACACGCGGCTCAGCTCCTCAACGGCCATACCGTACATAATGTTCGTACCGCCGGCACCGCCGTATTGGGTCGGAATAGGAATACCCATCAGGCCGATTTTGGCCATTTTCTCTACCGTCTCCATCGGGAAACGCTCCTCCTCGTCGACCTCTGCGGCGAGAGGCTTCACCTCCTTCTCTGCAAATTCGCGAATCATCTGCAGGAAGAGTTCTTCTTGTTTCGTGAAACTAAAATCCATATATTTGAATGTGTTAATTCGTTAATGCGTTAGTGCGTCCGTGTGTCTATGCGTTAATGCGTCAGTGTGTTGTCGCGTCAGATTCTGAATCGCGCAAGCCACTTACACATTCACCCATTTACACATTCACGCATTTACTTTACGGCGATTGTCTCGATCTCCACCAGCACGCCCATCGGAAGGCCCTTGACGGCGAAAGCGGCGCGGGCGGGGCAGTCGGTGTTGTAATACTTGGCGTAAACCTCGTTCATAGGTTTGAAGTACTCCATATCGGCCAGCAGACAGGTGCTCTTCACCACATCCTGGAAGGTGAAACCGGCCTCGTCGAGGATGGCCTTGATGTTCTGCATAACCTGCTCGGTCTGAGCGGTGATGCCTTCAGGAACGGTCTTCGTGGCGGGATTGATAGGAATCTGGCCCGAAATGTAGAGAGTGTTGCCGGCAAGAACGGCCTGACTGTAAGGTCCAATAGCTGCCGGAGCGTTGGAAGTGTTGATTATCTTCTTCATTTTTAACTATATTTATTAATTTTATATTATTTTCCGCAAATATAAACGAATTTGCAAAGATAGAGTTTTTTTTTGAAACAGAAAGCCTTTTCCGAAAAAAAACTTTTTGTTTGGAAAAATTTTCGTACCTTTGCAGCGTGAAACAAACCTTTCAACGCATCGAAAAAACAACAAAATAATATGCTTATCATCGGATTAATGTCGGGCACCTCGCTCGACGGTATCGACCTCGCCTACTGCGAGTTCAGCGACGACCGCAACTTCACGCTTCTCGCCGCCGAGACCTACCCCTACCCTGCCGCCTGGCACAAGCGGCTGGCCGAGCTGCATCTGGCATCGGCCGAGGAATACGCCCTCGCCGACGTCGAGCTGGGACACTTCTTCGGCGAGCGAATCAACGAGTTCCGCAGCCAATATTCAGGGCGTGTCGACTGCATAGCCTCTCACGGACACACCGTCTTCCACCAACCCGAACGCAAACTTACGGCACAGATAGGCGACGGCAACGCCATCAGCGCAGTCACCGGATTGCCAGTGGTTTGCGACTTCCGCCGCCTCGATGTCGCCTTAGGCGGCCAGGGGGCTCCCCTCGTGCCCATCGGCGACCGCCTCCTCTTCGGCCAGTACGACTGCTGCATCAACCTCGGCGGCATCGCCAACATCTCCTACGAAGCTGACGGCCAGCGCATAGCCTACGACATAGCTCCCTGCAATATGGCCCTCAACTATCTGGCCGGAAAACAAGGCCTCACCTACGACGCCGGCGGCGAAACGGCAGCGCAGGGCGAAGTGATAACGCCGCTTTTGGCACGCCTAGAAACGCTCGACTATTACCGCGTGCCAGCACCCAAAACCCTTGGCAAAGAATGGTTTGAACAGCGTTTCCTGCCCGACCTGCAGCCCTTCGAGGACCAACCCCTGCCAAGCCTGCTGCGCACCGTGGCCGAACACATCGCCATAAGGCTGGCCGACGCCATACAGCACAGCGGCACCGGCATCCACAAGGTGCTCATCACCGGCGGAGGCGCCAACAACCGCTTCCTGCTCGAACTGCTGAAGGAGAAGATCGGCAGTGCCGAAATCGTCAGCGCCGACCCGCGTCTGGTCGACTTCAAGGAGGCCATAATCTTCGCCCTCCTCGCCTACCTCAAGTTCAACGGCGAGGTCAACACCTTAGCCTCGGTCACAGGCGCCAGCCGCGACAGCTGCGGAGGCGTCGTATGCGGCCTGACAACGCCCCTTGTATAATCCGTAAAACCACTATGAAAACACCGTACCAACTCCGCTCGTTGTCCGTTTGTTGTCCGCTCGTTGTCCGATTGTTGTCCGATCAATGATCGGACAACAATCGGACAACAAACGGACAACAAACGGACAACGACCAGCGTTGATATAGACAAACCACTTAGTAACAACCACTTGCAAATATCGTTAAAATACACTCTCCACAATGAGAAAACTGACATCAATCATCTGCGCCGCCGCCCTGCTGCTTGGCCTGACGGCCTGCGCACAAAACAAATCAAAGGAGAACAACGAAATGAAAAAGACACTTGTAGCCTACTTCTCGGCCACCGGAACGACCAAGCGCGCCGCCGAGAAACTCGCCAAAGAGAAGAATGCCGACCTGTTCGAGATTGTGCCTGCACAGCCTTACACCGCCGCCGACCTCGACTGGCGCGACAAGGAATCGCGTTCTACGCTCGAAATGAAGGACAAAAGCTCGCGTCCGGCCGTGAGCAGCAAGCTTGAGAATCTGGACGACTACGACACGGTGTGGATTGGATTCCCCGTGTGGTGGTACACCGCACCGACCATCGTCAACACCTTTATCGACAGCTACGACTTCAGCGGCAAGGTGCTGTGCGTTTTCGCCACCAGCGGCGGCAGCGGCGTGGAAGGCTCGGCAGCCGACCTCAAGAAGGCCTACCCGCAGTATCAGTGGGGCGAAAGCAAACTGCTTAACTAACTGAGAACCATCTAAACAAAGAGCGATGCGGCAATGCCGTCGGCCTGAAGCAAGCCTTCGGGTGAGGGTGTATAGTGCGTGTCGCTTTCAAGTAGCAGGCCGGCACCGACGAAGCGTGAAATTCGTTTGCTTAATGCCGCCTCCGAACCCTGAGGCGCAAGCGAGGCGAGCATCTGTTTGTCGATGCCCCTTGCCGTGCGCAATGCGGTCATAATGTATTCGTTGCAGGCATCGGCTTGCGTCAGCGTCTCTTCCTCAAATGGAATCTCTCCGGCGTTGGCGCCAGCGATGTAGCGGGCAACATCGGCGACGTTCCAGCGGCGACAGCGGCCGTCGAACGAGTGGGCCGCGGCGCCTATGCCCGTGTATGGCGTGCGGTTCCAGTAGCGGCTGTTGTGGCGCGAGTGCCATCCCGGGCGACAGAAGTTGGACACCTCGTACTGCTCAAAGCCGTTCTCGCGACACCAAGCCTGCAGTGCTGCATATTGCCGCGTCACTTCCTCATCCTCAGGCATTAGCAGTCGTTTTGTATTCAGCTGGCGGTCGAGCATCGTGCCTTGCTCCACCGTAAGCTCGTAGCACGACAAGTGCTTGACGGCACCAAGCGACAACAGGCTTGAAAGGCAATCGAGACTGAGCTGCAGACCTACGCTGTGCGGATGGGGAAGGCCCATCATCAGGTCGACCGACAGATTGTCGAAGCCGGCGGCAGCGGCGTTGCGTATAGCATCGCAGGCCTGACGGCTGTCGTGCACACGGTTGAGCATCTTCAGTTCACCGTCGTCGAACGACTGTGTGCCGATGCTGAGCCGGTTGAAGAACCGCATCGACGCAAGGCCTTCAAGATACTGAGGCGTAAGGTTTTCGGGGTTGGCCTCGATGGTTGCCTCTTCGAGCTGCGACAGGTCGTAGTTGGCGCGTATCGCGTCCACAATCCTTTCCAACTGCCTTATTGTCAAAACCGTCGGGGTGCCGCCACCGATGTAGACGGTGCGCAGCGGGTGGTCGCAGCGTCGCCCGGCCAGCTCAAGGCACAGAGCCGCGACATATTCCTCGACATTCCTGCCGCGAGCCACGGAATAGAAGGCGCAGTAGGTGCATTTGTGATGGCAATATGGGATGTGGATGTATAGCATACCGTATGAAAAAAGGGTCCCGATTGAGACCCTTGTGGTAGCGGGGACGAGAATTGAACTCGTGACCTCCGGGTTATGAATCCGACGCTCTAACCTACTGAGCTACCCCGCCGTGAAATCGGGTGCAAAAGTACACATTTTTTGATACGTGACAAATTTTTTTTCAAAAATATCTTATCTTTGTAGTCGGATACTGATAGTCAATATCCACACAACAGTTTAAATGTCAATGCGCTATGATGGACGAACAGGATAAGAAAACATATTCAAATTTTGAATACGACAGTGCGCTGAACGTGGTTGAAGGGGTGAAACAGCCGGAGCAAATCAGCAATTTTTACCTCGAAAAGATGCGCCAGAAAAAGCGCCAGGAGCCCTCGGTCGAGGAGATGGTGGACGGCATACTGCACGGCGACCGCGTAATGCTGTCGCGTGCCATCACGCTGGTGGAGAGCTCGCGTTTCGACCATCGCGCCAGGGCTCAGCAGGTGATAGAACAATGCCTGCCCCATTCGGGCAAGTCGGTAAGGCTGGGCATCACCGGTGTTCCAGGCGCAGGCAAAAGCACCACAATCGAGGCTCTGGGCAAGATGCTTACGGCATTGAACCACAAGGTGGCTGTGCTGGCCATCGACCCGAGCAGCGAGCGCTCGAAGGGAAGCATCCTGGGCGACAAGACGCGTATGGAGGAGCTTTCGACCGACCCCAATGCCTTCATTCGTCCTTCGCCGTCGGCAGGCTCGCTGGGAGGCGTGGCCCGCAAGACACGCGAAATCATCATTCTGTGCGAGGCGGCAGGCTTCGACACCGTCATTGTTGAGACCGTGGGCGTGGGCCAGTCGGAGGTGGCGGCGCATTCGATGGTCGACTTCTTCCTGCTGCTGCAGCTGGCCAACACGGGCGACGAGCTGCAGGGCATAAAGCGCGGCATTATGGAGATGGCCGATATGATAGCCATCAACAAGAGCGACATCGACATAGACAAATCGAAACTTGCAGCGCAGCAGTTCCGCAACGCGCTGCACCTCTTCCCGATGCCGGATTCGGGATGGACGGTGCCGGTGGTGCTCTGCTCGGCCTACAGCAAGCTGGGACTTCAGGAGATATGGAACAATGTGCTTGAATATGTGGCCTTCACCAAGAAAAACGGCTATTTCTACCAGAAACGCCAAGAGCAGAACCTGCGCATTCTGGACGAGACCATCGAGAACACGCTGAAAGACCGCTTCTACAACGCACCGGGAATGGAGGAAAGACTTGAGCAGGTGCGCAAGGACATATTGGAGAACAAGGTCAGCGCATACGCCGCTGCCGAGAAACTTGTAAATGAAAAACAATAAAGATTATGAATAAAAGGAATGTCATCATAGCCATTATCGCCGTTGCAGCAATGCTCTTCGGCGCCTGCAAAAGACCCTACGAGACGGTCTTCTCGACCTACAAGAACGGCTCGCCCAAACTGGTGTTCATCGTCGTCGACGGCAAGAACGGGCAGGTTGAGCGACTGGGCGAAAAGATGTACTACGAGAACGGCAAACTGATGTACGAGAAGCACTTTGACGGCGACAGGCCGACAGGCGACTGGAAGTTCTACTATGAGAACGGCAACCTGCACGCAGAGGGCAACTTCGACAAGAACGACTCGACGGGCAGCAACTGGAAGTTCTACAACGACAAGGGCGAGGACTTCTTTGCCGAAGAGTACGACTCGATGGCGGTGCTTGACTTCACCGCCGACCATCGACCGCTGTCGGTGACATACTACAAAGGCAACAGCGAGACGCGCTATCAGTTCAACGAGAACTACACAATCAATACCAAAGGGCGTGTGGTCAACGGGCTGAAAGAGGGCCGCTGGGAGTTCTTCTATGCCAACGGGCAGAAGATGCTCGAGGCCAACTATGCCGGCGGCAAAGAGAACGGCGCCTACAACTCGTATCGCGACAACGGTGTGCCCTACTTCAGAGGGTTCTACATCAACGGACAGCGCGCCAACATCTGGGAGTTCTACGATGAGCACGGCAACCTGGCAGGAACCAAGGATTTTGACACTCACTAACAATGGACGTTTTTTTCGAACAACCTATATATAAACTGATTGGCGATGTGGCCGACAGTATGGGTTTGGAGACCTATGCCGTGGGCGGCGTTGTGCGCGACTATTTCCTGCAGCGCCCCTGCTCGGACATCGACGTGGTGTGTGTCGGCAGCGGCATATCGCTTGCCGAGGAGGTGGCCAAACGCATAGGGCCGCATACCGAGGTGCACGTCTACCGCAACTTCGGGACGGCACAGATACACTACACCGCCGACGGCACCGACTGGGAGCTGGAGTTTGTCGGCGCACGCCGCGAGTCGTACAGCCACGACAGCCGCAAACCCATCGTTGAGGACGGCACGCTGGAGGACGACCAGAACCGTCGCGACTTCACTATCAATGCGATGGCCGTGTGCCTGAATGCCGACCGTTTCGGCGAACTGGTGGATCCCTTTGGAGGTATCCGCGACCTTAACGACGGAATACTACGCACTCCGCTCGAGCCAAGCATCACTTTCTCGGACGACCCGCTGCGTATGATGCGCGCTGTAAGATTCGCCTCGCAACTGAACTTCACCATTGAGGAGCGCTGTTTCCAAGCTATCTGCGACAATGCCGAACGGCTCAAGATCATATCGCAGGAGCGCATCACTTCCGAACTGAACAAGATACTGCTCTCACCACGTCCGTCAGTGGGGTTGAAACTGCTGCAGAAATCAGGCCTTATGCAGATATTCTTCCCCGAGTTCTCAAGGCTTAAAGGTGTGGAAACCATCGATGGCCGCAGCCATAAGGATAACTTCTACCACACGCTGGAAGTCGTTGACAATGTGGCAGAGAAGAGCAACGACCTGTGGCTGCGCTGGGCAGCATTGCTGCACGACATCGGCAAGCCGGCAACCAAGCGTTACGACGAGAGACAGGGCTGGACGTTCCACGGCCACGAGGCGAAAGGGGCACAGATGGTCAAGCGCATATTCAAACGGATGCGCCTTCCGCTCGACGCGAAGATGAAGTACGTGGAGAAGCTGGTGCTGCTGCACCTGAGGCCCATTGTCATCTCGGAAGACGTGGTGACGGATTCGGCTGTGCGACGGCTGCTGTTCGAGGCAGGCGACGACATCGACGACTTGATGTTGCTGTGCGAGGCCGACATCACTTCGAAAAAGGAAGAGAAGAAAGAGCGTTTCCGCAAGAACTACCAGCTTGTACGACAGAAACTTGTAGAGCTCGAAGAGAAGGACCGCATACGCAACTTCCAGCCTCCCGTGAGCGGCATTGACATTATGGAGACCTTCGGTCTCAAACCCTGCCACGAGATAGGCGTCATCAAAGATGCCATCAAGGACGCCATTCTCGACGGCGTCATCCCGAACGAGCGCGAAGCCGCCTGGAAGATGATGCTTGAGATGGGCGAGAAACTGGGACTCAAGCAGGTATGAAACGCCTGATAGTCATAGTAGGACCCACGGCTATCGGCAAGACCGCCGCCGCTATCGAAGTCGCAAGGCAGTTGGAGACCGAGATAGTTTCTTGCGACTCAAGGCAGTTCTATAAGGAACTTGACATTGGCGTGGCGCGGCCATCGCCCGAGGAGCTCGCGGCAGCGAAGCATCATTTCATCGCCTGCCGCTCAGTAACGGAGCCCTACAATGCCTTTGACTACGAGCACGATGCACTGAATACGCTCAGCACAATATTTGAATCACACAATACCGCTGTCGCTGTCGGAGGTTCAGGGCTATATGTCGACGCCTTGTGCAACGGCATCAACCTACTGCCCGACCCCACTCCCAAACTGCGGGCAGAGCTGAGCCAGAAGATTGCCGACGGCCATCTTGACGAGCTGCTTGGCGAATTGCAGCGGCTTGACCCCGAATACTATGCCATTGTCGACCGGCAAAACCCGATGCGCATACAAAGGGCCCTCGAAACCATCTACACGTCCGGACGGCCTTACAGTTCGCTTATCGGCAAGGAGCTGCCGCAGAGACCTTTCGAAATAGTGAAGATCGGGCTCCAATGCGAGCGCACCGAGCTCAAGGAGCGAATCTACCGCCGCGTGGATACGATGATGGAGCAAGGGCTTCTCGACGAGGCACGCTCGCTGCTCCCGTTCCGTTCACTCAACACACTGAACACCGTAGGCTACAAAGAGATATTTGAACACTTCGACGGCCGGTGCACTATCGACCAAGCCACAACGAATATCAAGAACCACACTTGGCAATACGCAAAAAAACAACTGACCTGGCTGAGACGCTATAGCCAGATAAAATGGGTTGGCAGAAAAAAAGTTGAAGATATATTGCAAGTTTTTTGCAATCAGCTGTACTAACCTATTGTTTGTTATTTTGTCAAAAAGGGGACCTCGGTTCCTTTCGGGCAAAGACCTGAAAAGAAACGCCGGGACTTCAGAAGTGTTACAAGCTGAGATGCTGCACTCCACCTAAGCACACCTCAAAGCCTTCCGAAGCCCCTTTTTGTTTTCCTTAAAGATTCATTAACCTGTCGAGCATCTTCCAGAAGTCGGGGAACGACTTGGCCACAACCTCAGGGGTATCAACCGTCAACGCAGGGTTGATTACCTTCAGTGCGCCGAAAGCCATAGCAATGCGGTGGTCGCCGTGGGCATCTATTGGCTCTGTTACAGGCAAATTGTCCTTAGTGAACGGCTCGCCTGCAGGTATCAGCATCACTCCGTCTTCGACCGTAACCTGACGGCCAAGTTTAGCCAGTTCAGACGAAATGCTCTCGAGACGGTCGCTCTCCTTGTAGCGCAGCGTGGCGACGCCTGTCAGACGTGCCTCAATACCTAAAGCGGCACACGTCACAGCCACTGCCGGAACAAGGTCGGGAGTATTGGTGAAATCCCACTCAAAGCTGGTGGCCATCTTCTTCTCACGCATCAGCTCCACCGACTGCTCCAACTGGTTCACCGTCAACCCCAAACGGGCATATATATCGCGAGCCACCTGGTCGCCCTGCAGACTCTCGCGAGCCAGGCCCGGCAAACGGACAGGGACATCGGGCAACAAAGACACAGCCTCGAAGAAATAGGAAGCCGACGACCAGTCCTTTTCAATCGACACCACATCGCACTGCGGAATAGAATGTTCGATATGATACGTAGGCGGATTGCCCTTCAGACACCACTGCACTTTAGCCTGCTCCATAACCTTCAGAGTCATATCGATGTAAGGCTCCGATACCGGTGCTCCGGCCAGCTCCACCATACCGCCTTGCGGCATAGTAGCCGACGCCATCAGCAGAGCCGACGCATACTGGCTTGATATCGAGCAGTCGATTACAATACGCTTGGCCATAGGGACAACGCCCTCTATCTTGACAGGCAGAAAACCTTCTTCGCCGGTGCACTCCACATTGCAGCCGGCAGCACGCAGAGCGTCAATCAGCTGTCCCATCGGACGACGGCACAGTTGCTCAGAGCCCGTAAGCGTGTGATTGCCAGGCGTAATAGCGAGGAGAGCCATCATAAACCGAGCTACCGTAGCGGCATCGCGGCAATCGAAGTTGTGGCGCCGTCCAGCTTTTAACTGGTGCAGGAGGCGCCCCAGTTGCTGTGTGTCGTTGGACGTAGACAGGTTCTTGATTTTGATGCCCGTGCGAGACATATAGTCCAGCACCAGCCAGCGGTTCGACAAGCTCTTAGACGAAGGCAGTGTTATTTGTATTGTATCTAATTCCATATCCTATGATTTCCAAAGTGCATTAATGTTCCAAAACAATTATATCTCACTCAATGTCAAATGTCTGAAGTGTCACACATTTGTACAAACGATTTGCAAAAATACAAAAAATCTTTAATAATCGATACCGTATTCTTTAATTTTTCTGTAAAGGGTACGTTCCGAGATGCCCAGATCAGCTGCTGCCGGGCGGCGGCGACCGCGATGACGGTCCAAAGCCCTCACTATGGCAGCCTTCTCGCGTTCGAACAGAGCCACACCGTCGTTCTCAACCACCTCCGAATCCTGGAATTCCACATCCTCTGCTGCGGGCTGAGCAGGGTGGATAGCATAGGGAGCGCTGTGCGTGTGCGGTTGAGTGTCAAGCTGATAATACTTCTCCCCGTCGATATAAGCCGGTTCGTCGGCAATGCCACCGTTGATCTGCACCCCCTGGCGCGCCATCGAAGTGATTATCTGCTTCAAGTTGTTGATTTCGGTCCGCATCTCGTTGATCATCTGCCCCATCGACAAAGCCTTGAGCAGCAATTCGCGGTCCGAAATGGCATTGGTCGTCGCCTCGGGCTGGAACAACACAGGCATCTTCTCGTCGGGCACATAGTGGATATAGTTCATCAGTATGTCGCGGGTAATCAAGCGTTCCGTCTCCACCACGGCAATCTGCTCAGTGATATTCTTCAGCTCGCGAACGTTGCCGTACCAGGGATAGTCCATCAAATACTGCCGTCCGTCGTCGCTCAGCTTCAGCAGCGGCATCTTGTACTTCTCAGCCACATCCGAGGCAAACTTGCGGAACAGCAGCACGATGTCCTCCTTGCGCTCTCGCAGCGGAGGGATGGCTATCGAAATCTGGTTCAACCTGTAGTACAAATCCTCGCGGTAGTGGCCCTTGCGGATAGCGGCCAGCAGGTCGACATTGGTGGCGGCAACCACGCGGACGTTGATTTTACGGGCTGTCGACGAGCCCACAGGGATAATCTCGCCGTTCTCGAGGACACGCAGCAGTTTCACCTGCATTGCCAGCGGCAGCTCGCCAACCTCGTCAAGGAATATCGTGCCGCCGTCGGCTTCCTCAAAGTAGCCCTTCCTATCCTTGTCGGCACCTGTAAACGAGCCTTTTATATGGCCGAAAAGTTCGCTTTCAATAGTACCTTCCGGGATAGCGCCGCAGTTCACCGACACCAGCTTCTTGTGCTTGCGACTGCTGTTGTCGTGAATCATACGGGCAAAAATCTCCTTGCCCACGCCGCTTTCGCCGGTCACAAGTATAGACAAGTCGGTGGGCGCCACCTGAATGGCCTTGTTGATGGCCAGAATCAGCTTCGGGTCGTTGCCTATGATGTCGTATCTATTCTTTATATTTTGTATATCCATTGTCTTATGTTGTGAAGGGTGAATTGTGAATTGTGAATTGTGAATGGTGAAAAGTGAATTGTGAATAGTGATTGGTGAATAGTGAATGGTGATACGTCTCAGCTTATAACTCTGTTCAGGGCGGCTCCGATTTTTTGCCGCAGTTGGATGAGCCTCATTTTCTCTGCCATAAGCATCAGTTTCTCGTCATTGTCCGTGAGGTAGGAAAACTGTCGGTCGATGTCGTCGATTTTGGCATCAAGTTTCTTAAGCTTCAGCGTCATCAGCGACTCCTCCACGTCCATCCGAAGCCGTTCCTGCGGCAGCGGGACGTGAATCAGCTTGTCCTTCCATTTGTCGCTGACGTGATAGTCGGTCATCATCATCGTGACAGCCGTTTCGCGCACCCGCTCGTCGCTGCTGGTGACGAATATCTGAGGATTCACCACCGATTCGCCATCGTTGATGCGTCTGGCATACTCATTGAAAATCAGCTGGCACACCGGGTCTTCGAACGTCACGTTGTCCTCAAGCAGTTCGCCCACCACGACCTGTGCCACCGTATATTTCTCTATAATAGGCTTTCCCTCGTCGTCCTTGTTTTCATAATCCAGCCATTCGCCCCCGTCGTTGAGCAGCAGGCTGATAATCTTGCGCTCCTGCGTCTGTGCCGGATTCAACGTAAACGGAACGACAGTCTCCACCCTCCTTTCTCCGCTCTCCGTTTTCCCTTCTCCGCTCTCCGTTCCTGCCTCTCCGCTTTCCGTTTTCCGTTCTCCGTTCTCCGTTCCAGCCTTTCCGCTTTCCGCCAAGTCCTTGTCGTTAGGGTCGCTCTTGTGGTTGAGCGATTCATACAGCTTACGGTTCAAGGTCTTGGCCAGTTCGCTCTGCAGCGTCTCTTCCGGCACGTGCAGCAGCGAAGCGCACTGCGTCACGTATTCCGTGCGTTCCATCAAGTCGGGCACCAGCGCAATGGTGCGCACTATGTCGCCCAGCACCTCGGCCTTGCGGATGGGGTCGCCCTTGATATCCTGCGCCAGCACCTTGGTTTTGAACAGGATGAAATTGCTCTCGTTCTCTTTCAGATACTCCTGCAGCTGGGTCGAGCCGTATTTCTGGGCATAGCTGTCGGGGTCCTCGCCGTCGGGAAATAGCACCACGCGCACGTGCAGGCCCTCTTCAAAAAGCATATTGACCGCCCTGAACGCCGCCTTGATGCCCGCCGCGTCGCCGTCATAGAGCACGGTGACATTCTTGGTGTAACGCCTTATCAGGCGCACCTGCTCGATGGTGAGCGATGTGCCGCACGAGGCCACCGTGTTCTCCACTCCCGACTGGAACATCGAAATAACGTCGATGTTGCCCTCCACCAGGTAGCACTTGTCCTGCCGTGTTATGGCATTCTTGGCCTGGTAGAGGCCGTAGAGTATATGGCTCTTGCTGAAAATCTCCGAATCGGGCGAGTTCACATACTTGGCCGCCTGCTTCTCCTTCGACAGGATGCGGCCCGAAAAGCCCAGCACTCGTCCCGACACGCTGTAGATGGGGAACATCACGCGGGCGCGGAAGCGGTCGTACTGCTTGCCGTCGTCCTTGAATATAGTGAGGCCCGTCTTCTGCAACACATTGTCGCTGTAGCCGTTGCTGCGCGCATACTTGGTGAAAGCGTCCCACTGGTCGAGGCAGTAGCCCAAGCCGAAGGCCTTGATGACGTTGTCGCTGAGCCCGCGGCTGTGGAAGTAACCCAAGCCCACGGCGCTGCCCATCTCGTCCTCATAGAGCAGGCTGGCAAAATACTTCTGCGCAAACTCCGACACGTGGAACAGGGCGTCGCGCTCGTTGTTGCGCTCCTTCTGCTCGTCGGTCAGTTCCTCTTCGACAACAGCGATATTGTACTTCTTTGCAAGCCAGCGCAACGCCTCGGGATAGGTGTAGTGCTCGTGCTTCATCAGGAAACCTACAGCATTGCCGCTCTCGCCGCAACCAAAGCACTTGTAGATGCCCTTGGCCGGCGACACCGAGAACGACGGCGTCTTCTCATTATGGAACGGACAACAGCCAACGAAGTTTGTTCCGCGACGTTTCATCGACACAAACTCTCCGATGACTTCCTCTATACGAGTCGCATCCATAATGCGTTGTATGGTTTCCTGGTCTATCATATCGGACTGCAAAATTACAAAAATTTCTGCATTCTAAAAACAAAAACGCAAAAAAATACATTTTCCCGCCCTGAACCCATCGGTTTTTCACCGCAAAAACACCCTACCAACACCGCTCGTTGTCCAGTCGTTGTCCAGTTGTTGTCCAGTTGTTGTCCAGTCGCTGACTGGACAACAACTGGACAACAACTGGACAACGACTGGACAACGACCAGTGTTGGTCTATGCAAACAATTGAGTTACAGCAACCTAAAAACAGCGCTTTTTTCTTGTTGAAAATTGCTTGGTGCGATTGCGAAAAAAGTCGTATCTTTGCAGTCGTGAAACATTGGCTCCATCGAATCGCCAGAGTGTCGGCTTTCTTAGCCATACTACTGGTTGTCAGTCCCTTGTCGGCACACAATGTGCGCGACACATTGGGGATAGGGCGTCGCATTTTGTTCTCTGAGAACAAGGGCCAGTGGGAGGAGCGCGTGCTGTTCCGTTCGCAGATGGGTTCGGCAACGCTCTTTGTGGAGCGCGACTGTTTCACGATTGTCGTCGAAGAGGCTGACGCCGCCAACAAGAGGCATCCGTGGCCAAAGGCCGACGGGAGCAAGGGCGCGACCGATGGCAGGCGTTACCGCTCGCATTCCTACAGACTTCATTTTGAAGGTGCTGCGACCGAGGCCGTCGAGGGTTTGAACCGCGAAGAGGGCTATGAAAACTATTACATAGGCCGCGACCGGCGCCGCTGGGCCACGGGTGTGGGCGTCTATGGCGAGGTGCTGTACCGCTCTCTGTATGAAGGCATTGATATGAAGGTCTATGCCGCCGAGGGAGCTATGAAGTATGATTTCATTGTCGCTGCCGGCGCCGACCCGGGCTGGATAGCGATGCGCTATGAGGGCGTCGACGGCCTGAAGCTGCGTGAGGGCAACCTAATTGTGGCCACGTCGGTGGCCGACATCGTCGAGTTGCGCCCGTACGCATATCAGATAATGGAGGGCAAGCTTGTCGAGGTGGCGGCACGCTACACACTGAAAGACAACCGCGTAGGCATCGCAGTGGGCGACTACGACAAGTCGATTCCGCTGATTATTGACCCCTATCTGCACTTCTCGTCCTACACTGGCTCTACCGCCGACAACTGGGGCACTACGGGCTGCTTCGACTCGGAGAAGAACACCTACACCTCGGGCGTGGTCTTCGGCACGGGCTACCCCGTGACGCTGGGGGCCTACGACGGCACGTTCAACGGCAACTGCGACATCGGCATCTTCAAGTTCGACACTAACGGCACGCATCGCATCTTTGCAACCTATCTGGGTGGCAGCAACGCCGATATGCCGCACAGTATGTATGTCAACTCGTTCGACGAACTGGTGATTTTCGGCACCACGGGATCGCTCGACTTTCCGGTGACCCACGGCGCCTACGACACCACCTTCAACGGAGGAACGGCGTTGCAATATGAAGGCAGTGTCTATCTCAATTTCCCGCACGGTTCGGACATATTCATAAGTCGCCTGAGCAGCGACGGCGCCGAGTTGCAGGCCTCCACCTATGTGGGAGGCGACGGCAACGACGGCCTTAACTACCGCAACTCATTTGATTACGATGTCGTTATGCTGGGCAACGACTCGCTATACTTCAACTATGGCGACGGCGCACGAGGCGAGATCATTACCGACGACCAGAACAATATATATGTAGGGTCGACCACTATGTCGACCAACTTCCCCGTGACCGAACGGTGTATACAGAATCATAACCGCGGGCGCCAGGAGGGTGTGGTGTTCAAAATCGACTACAACCTGTCGCACCTGATGTGGAGCACCTACTTGGGCGGCACCAAGGACGACGCGGTCTACTCGATTGACTGCGACCGCGATTACAACGTGGTAGTGTGCGGCGGCACCAACTCGGTCAACTTCCAAACCACACGCAACGCCTATAGCCAGCAATACAACGGCGGGTCGGCCGACGGCTTCATTGCCAAGATTTCGTATAACGGCAAAACGCTGATGGCGAGCACCTACTATGGTTCGTCGCAATATGACCAGTGCTATTTTGTGCGCTGCGGCAAGACCGACGACATCTTCATCTTCGGTCAGACGAAAGCCGCAGGCAGCACGCTGATACACAATGCCGGATACAATGTACCGGGCAGCGGACAGATGCTGGCACGCTTCGCTCCAGGGCTGAACCAGCTGGTGTGGGGCACGGTGTTCGGTACGGGAGATGTGACCACAAACGGTCCGAACATATCGCCTACGGCGTTTGAGGTGGACATCTGCGACAGGGTTTATCTGAGCGGCTGGGGTCGATACTTTTTGGGAATGACGTTAAACGGAGTGCAATACAACTGGAATACGCGAGGCACCACGGGAATGACCGTCACTCCAGACGCCTACCAGAGCCAGACCGACGGGCAGGATTTCTACCTAATGTCTATCGATATGGATGCCAATCTGTTGATCTACGCCACCTTCTTCGGTGAACTGCACGTGTCGGGCGATGGCTATCGCAGCGGCCAGGACCACGTGGATGGCGGCACCAGCCGCTTCGACCGCTTCGGCACGGTCTATCAGTCGGTCTGTGCAAGCTGCAGCGGTGGAGATGCATTTCCAGTGACAACAGGGGCATACGGCCAGCACAACAACAGCAACAACTGCAACAACGCCATATTCAGGCTGAACCTTACCGACGGCTTCCCCGTGGCCGAGTTCACTCCGCCAGCGACAGGTTGTGCCCCGCAGACGGTGAACTTCCACAACACCAGTCGCGGTGAGTCTTTCCTGTGGGATTTCGGTGACGGCACCACCTCGACGCAGGCCAATCCGCAGCACCTCTACCCCACCCCGGGACGCTATACCGTGAGACTTGTGGCATATATGGCAAACGGTTGCCGCACCTCGGACACTGTGGCCTACGATATGCTGATATTGGGACAGGACAGCTTTATGCTCGACACCCTTGAGACCTGCCCCAGCGCCCCGATACAGATAGGCGTTCGTCCGGCAAGAGGATGCACCTACCGCTGGATCGAAGGCGAAGTGAGCGACAGCACTATAGCAAACCCATTCATCAGCGAGCCAGGCACTTACCGGCTTGTCATCTCCAACGGCATCTGCAACGACACGGCCACACAGATAGTGCTGCCCACCGAGACCGAGGCCACCATCATTGGCGACACGGTGTCGTGTTCGGTGCCGACAATACTCGACATTAACGCCACAGGAGACAGGATGCAATACCAGTGGTCGAGCAACCGACAGCTGAGCGACACGCTGAACAGGAATATGGATACCGGCTTCTTCAGCTACAGGCCCACAGGCCCAAGGTGGTTGTATATCCACGTGGAGGATTTCAGGGGCTGCTACAAGAACGACAGTATATACATTGATTTCTACCGCGTTGTGGACAGCTTGCGAATCACGGGTCCGCTGTGTCCCGGGAGTTGCGACGGTAATGTGTGCCTTGTTGCGACCGATTCAGCGGCCGCTCCACTGCAGTACAACTGGGGCAACGGCTGGAGCAGCGCCGACTGCAACGGTGGGTATTGCGCCGGCGACTATTCGGTGACGTTCCGTGACGGCAACGGCTGCTTGGTGACCACGCCGTTCAGCATTGCCGATCCGCTGCCGCCCACAATTGAAGCATCAGTGACACACGTCCGCTGCCTTGAATCGTGCACGGGTGCTATCAGCGTCAACATCATCGGCAACTCCACCTATACGCTGCTGTGGCTCGGCGACAGTTCGACGACGGCTACGCGCAGCGACCTCTGTCCGGGGCTCTACCACCTGCAGATAACAGACCAAAACGGATGCCTGTTCTTCGACAGCATCGAGGTGCTCGAGAATGTAGATATGGACGTAACCATCACAGAATCACAGAACAGCTGCATCGACGCCTGCAGCGGTCACGCAACGGCCGAAGCCAGCGGCGGCTATCCGCCCTACACCTACCAGTGGAGCTCGGGCGAAGAAGGGGCCGTAGCCGAAGCGCTATGCGAAGGTGTAGCCATCGTGGTGGCGACAGACAACTACGGCTGCCAGGTGAGAGACAGCATCGTCATTGGCCTGCAGCATTCGTTCGACTCGATAGAAGTGTGGGCCGACGACACCGTAGTCTTCAGCGGCCACAGTACAAGGCTTCACGTCACTCCGATAGCCGGTGGCAGCTGCTGGTGGATGCCCTCCAACCAGATAGACAATCCCACATCGTACAACCCCACGGCAGTGCTGGCAGACAGCACCACATTCGTCGTCACCCTTACCGACTCGATAGGCTGCAGCTATACCGACTCGGTGAGGGTAGGCTGCATAAGCGTCAACTGCGGCAAGCCGAACATATTCATACCCAACGCCTTCACGCCCAACGACGACGGCAGGAACGACCAGCTGTGCTTCAGTGGCGAATGGGTCGACGAGTTCCAGATAGCCATCTTCACCCGCTGGGGCGAGAAGGTATATGAGAGCGACGACATCAACGCCTGCTGGGACGGGAGGTACAAGAACAACTGGTGTATGCCGGGAGTGTATGTCTACTACTGCCGCATCAAATGCTCAGACGGGCAGAAAGCACAATTCAAAGGCGATGTAACCCTAATACGTTGATTTATGGCCGAGAAAGAGAAGAAAGATCAGTTCATCATAGCATATCTGGCAGACACCCGTCAGCACGAGGCGGTGCTGTCGTATGCCGTCTATATGTCGCAGAAGCTTGGCAAAGGGCTGGTTCTGCTACACATCTGCGACCCCAAATACAGCACGCTGACCACGGCAGAGGCCGAAACCAGGCTGCAAGAGCTTGTGGCGCAGACAGCGGCACAGCACAGCGACATCCACTGCAGCTACGCAGCCTTGAAGGGAAAGACCATAGACATCATCAACGCATTGCCCACCCTGATGAACGCCGTTCTGATAGTGGCACAGGTCGACCGCCACGCTCGACGCCGCAGCGCGCTCCACAAGAAGTCGGTGCTGAAGAACTTTGCCCAGTGCCGCACAGCCTACCTCACCGTCCAGGAGCCGCTGAGAGACGCCAGCCAGATGCAGGACGTAGCGACCGCCATCGACTTCAAGAAAGAGAGCAAGGATAAACTGATATGGTCCAGCTACTTTCCACGTTTCTGCGGCAGCACGATGCACATACTCTACTACGACTACAAAGACCAGTTCCTGCACAGCAAATGGTACGCCAATATGACGCAGCTGCACAAGCTCTACAGCGGACTCAATCTCACCTTCACGCCACACATAATACCCGCAAAATCAACCTTCTTGGACATCAACGCCCTGCGCTATGCCGACCAGAGCCGATACGGGATGCTCATTGCCGTCACCACCAAAGAGAAGGACGGACTTGAATTCTTCATCGGAGTGCAGGAAGAACGCACCATAGTCAACAAAGCGCACATTCCCATCCTCTTCCTCAACCCGCGAGAAGAGCTTTACGTGCTGTGCGACTAAGGCTTATTGACATTGCAGCAAAAACACATTATTATTTTATATAAAATCACCAAATTATTATTAAGTTTAGCGATTTCATTCTCCATAATTAATGCAAATTTGGAGAATAAAGAAAGTGCTATCACGCCCATAGTGGGCGAGCCTAAAAAAGAAAAAAAAAGAATTAACACTTGATTCAAAAAAAAAGCGTAACTTTGCATCGTGAATCTCCTCGGCCCTGTCTATCGAATGTTGGCCGATTATTTAGGAAATTACAGCTAATTATTTGATTTATAAATCCACAAAAACACAACAAAATGAAGAAAGCATTACTATTCATTATCCTTGCAGGCCTGACGGCCATAGGTGTAAACGCACAGACAAAAAGCCTTAAGACCGAAGACGACGGCTTCAAGTGGTACAATATTATTGGAAGTAACGGAACTGAGGGTGCCGAAAGCATTGACGGCAAAACGCTGATTCCTCTTTCTCGCGGCTACAGTTTTATTTGCTACCATCCAAAAGATTATGGCTTAGGATATTTTGGTGTTGAAAAAAACGGCAAGGAAGGTGCTTGCGACCTCAATGGCAAGGAAGTCATTGCACCGGAAAGAGGATACGACGATGTTACATTACATTTAGAGTCTTCCACAAAAGGATATTATGGGGTTATGAAAAATGGCAAGAAAGGTGCTTGCGACCTCAAGGGAAAAGAAGTTGTTGCTCCACTGTATAATAATCTAATATATGATGATGAGACATTTGAATACAAAGATGCGCAGGGAAAATGGCAACAGCTCGGCATATCCCTTGACAATTACGATTTTGCATCCAATTACAATCCATCCAAAAAGGCTACTCCAAACAAAAACAAGGACAAATCAACTTCCACGTCCACAAGTTCCTACTCCTCAGCAAGATTCAGCAACTTCAGCCTCGAGCATAACGTGCCTAATGGCGGCAGGACAATGCTTAAAGCCAACTACGACCTGGAAGTCACAGGATGCCAAGGACATAAGATTCTTGTTTACTTCAACATACTTGACGAAAACAAGAACAAAATAAGGAGCGTCTACACCAAGTTGTCGAAAGCCCCCTACCCGACCACCCGATGGGACAACACCTGGATAGGCATCTACAACGACCACTTATATGCAAAACAAGGCACACACACATACTACGCCCAGATGTCGGCAGTGGACAAAAAGACAAAGAAGCCCCTGGCAACCAGCGAACTGATAACATTCGAAATGACAGGTTCGCAACAATACAACAATTACACCCCGCAATACCAGTACAACATCCCGCCCAGCAACTACCAACAGCCCAACAACAACAATAACAACAACCAAGGCGGTAGTTACCGCATCAGTTGCACCCGATGTGGCGGTGACGGCCGCTGCCGTGGATATGGCAACACCGTCGCCTATATGAATATGCATTGTGCAGGTACAGGCAAATGTTCCACTTGCTACGGTAAAGGATATACCATAAATCACTATACCAACAACAATATGGTGTGTCCCACCTGCAACGGCAACGGCAAATGCAAGCAATGCGGCGGTACAGGCACCTGCCAGAAATGTGGCGGTTCAGGAAAAGAATGAGCTTCTTTGCAGAGTGTAGGGAGCTCAAGGTCGTTCTCTGCTCTCACATTGAGTATACTATTAGTCCCACAATACCCGAAGCGAGGATAAGGAGTATGGGGCTGGTGCGGTGTCGGACAGAGAGGTAGAAGACAACGGCAAAGACGATAAGGCTGACGACAAACTGCAGGTTAAGTCCCGGGGTGCCGAAACTCTCGGTAGTGAGCAGCAGCAGGGCAGCGGCAGCGATGAGGCCCACCACCGTAAGGCGCAGCGTGCGCAGCACTTGGGCAATGAGCGGGTTGTCGCTGTGGCGCGACAGATAGCTGTGCACCAGCAGCATAGCGGCTATCGGCAGCAGTATCACGGCCAGCGACGCCAGCAGCGATCCCAGCACCCCCTGCCAAACAGGAAGACCCATATTGACCACAGCCGTATAGCCGGCGTAGGTAGCGGTGTTGATGCCCACGGGTCCCGGTGTCATCTGGCTGATAGCCAGTATATCGGTAAATTCCTGAGCCGTCATCCATCCCTGCTTTTCGACCACCTCGTTCTGAATGAGTGCAATCATAGAGTAGCCGCCACCGAAGGTGAAGATGCCGATTTTGAGGAACATACAGAATAGTTTGAGGAAAATCATAGCCCACCTCCTTCCTTCTTGCGGCGTTCAGACACTATGCCATAGAGCAGACCTCCGGCAATAGCCGCCAGGATGACCCATACGGGCGATATGCCGAGCAGCCAGATGAGGAGTGCCGCGAGGATTGGGATCCAGCAGTTGCGCCAGTCGATTTTGGCCGACTTAGCCATACGGAAGACGGGGGCCGCGATGAGGGCCACCACAGCCGGCCGGAGCCCCATAAAGACGCGCTCGACAACGACATTGTCGCGGAAGAGGCGGAAAAAGATTGCCAGCAGGAGAATCAGTGCGATAGGCATCAGAATGTTGCCGGCAACAGCCGCCAGCACGCCACGTATACCGCCGAGTCGTCGTCCGATGCAAGTAGCCATATTGACGGCGAAAACGCCGGGCATAGCCTGCGAGAGCGACAGATAGTCGAGGAAATCCTCGCGGCTGAGCCAGTGTCGGCGGTCGACAATCTCCTTCTCCATCAGGGGTATCATAACATAGCCTCCGCCGATGGTGAAGGCGCCGATTTTCCAGAAGCTGACAAACAGTTGACGATACACAGCGATGATTGTTTTTGAGATAAAACGCAGGTGGTGTGGGAAAAAGTATGTGTCGAGGATGATTTTTCTCTGTGTCAGGGAGAGAAGGAGGCAACGGGTAAAGGTTAAAGAAGTTTTTGAACACGAATTGCCATTAATTATCCGAAAATTATTTATGGCTCAATGAATCTCGCGCGAATGGGACAAGTTTATTGAACACGAATTGACATTAATTATCCGAAAATTATCCATAAATTATTTTTGAACACGGATTG
>Ga0129306_1000417_pt1 | contig 67365 bp, 60 predicted proteins | sample P827metagenome_FD_94438 | JGI IMG/M metagenome (GOLD analysis project Ga0129306, IMG submission 94438) | Capybara group fecal microbial communities from Wisconsin, USA - P827 metagenome | ecosystem: Host-associated > Mammals > Digestive system > Large intestine > Fecal | place: USA: Wisconsin... | reverse complement strand
GGTTTCAACACAAGCCATGATGATAGCCTGCATCTGTTCCATATTATTGAAGTTATATGCTGGAATAGCATATCCGCCTTTCATAGCCTTTGCAAACATATCGCGTGTGTTTACGAGGCCGAGTTCTTTGTAACTGATAATGTTAGCCATAATTAACATCCTTTTTTCAGACGAACAACGCCTGAGATTTCTTTGATGTAAATAATAGAATAAATTAAATGTTTATTCAATATACAGTGTAGCCGAGAGAGGCGCCCCAATATACTTAAAACCTAGAATTTCGTTTGACAAAGAATAATATAGGAAATATAATTGAAAGAGTTATAAAATTGACTTGCGTTGCCGATAATCTAAGAGTATAAATCTTTTTATCGGTCTGATAAAAGTTTCAAGGAGTTTTGCATGAAAAGGGAACTTAAAGTTCTTGTTGGTCTTGCATGTCTGTTTGTAATCGGGTTGCCGGCCTTTGCCCAGCCTAATTCACGCAGCATTGAGACATTCGTATTGGATGATTTTGATTCTGCCGGTTCGCAGAATTATATGTACAACGGTAAGCAATTCAGCTGGGATTGGGAAGTTGGTTCAAGCCGTTTTGTAGCCGACGGTTATCCTAAAACCGGTTATTTTGAGGGTGTTCCAAATTCTTTGAAACAGCTCCATAAAGGTGAAGATAAGGAATTCAAGGTATTTGGTGTAAAAACTGCATTCAAACGCAAGGGAGATAACTGGTTTGAAGTTTATCCTACTGCTGATGGAAAATCATTTGAAATTCCTTTTGTTGGTGTAGTTTCACAGATGGATTTCTGGATTTGGGGTGCTGGTTATAACTATTATCTTGAAGTAATGGTTCGCGATGCTCTCGGAACAGTAAAAGTACTTCCTGCAGGAAGTCTTGCATTCCATGGTTGGAAAAATATAATTGTAAACATTCCTGGCTGGATTCAGCAGAGTTCACATCTTCGTTCAGGTCCTGAAAATCTTACATTTGTAGGTTTTAGAATTCGCTCTGATGCAGAAGAATATGTAGATAACTTTGTAGTTTACTTTGATCAGATTAAATACACTTCTAATTCACTTTCTTTGATTTACGATGGCTATGAGTTGAATGATGTAGATTTCGGCGATAGTTCTGATTCAGATGAAGTTTCTGGAGGAGATGCAAAATGAAAAAGCTTGTAACTTTTAGTATTCTTGCTGTACTTGCTGCTGGTTTGGTTTTTGCACAGAACTCAAGCCTTCAGGAGCCAAATCCTGAAAATGTAGGTGCAGATTCAGCTGAATCTGCATTGCGCGAAATTTCTGTAGATAAGTTTGAGCGTGAAGGTTCTTGGAACGTTCATATGTCTGCAGATGATGGTGTTATTACTGGACGTCTTTTCGCTGGAAATCCTGCTATGAAGGAACCTCTTCCAGAAGATGAAGGTAAAGAAGATGAAGATACACAGGTTCTTGGTGTAAGAGTTGACTTCTTCCGCCGTGGTAAGAACTCGTTTACTATTAAATCTGGCCGCCCACTTGCTATTGAAGGAACAACAAAAACTGTTTCTGTTTGGGCTTGTGGACGTAACCAGGATCATGAATTATACCTTCTCGTTCAGGATTATTTCGGACGTAACTTTGAGCTTTATATGGGAAGCCTTGGTTTTTCTGGTTGGAAAAAACTTATTTGTGTAGTTCCACCTAGTCCAGATGGAGAACATGGTATTGTTCAGAGCAGTGCATATTATGGTGACAAACCTGGTCTTAAGATTCTTGGTTTCCGTGTAGACTGTAACCCAGTACAGGCTCGTGGTACATACTATATGTACCTTGATGACCTTCGTGCTGTAACAGATCTTTACGATATGGAAAACCATGACGAAGACGATATGGCTGATAACTGGTAGTAAATACTTTTAATCATGCAAAAGAAAGACCGTTCTGTGAAAGAACGGTCTTTTTTTTGTCTTTCATACTTTGTAATATTTTGTCCGGCCTTTTGTTTCAATAAGTTCTATTAATCCCGCATGCGAAAGAACCCAGATAATCAGATGAGCATTATTTGCTGCTTTTGCAGGAATGTCTTTTTGTGAGCTTATGGCTTTTTTTAAGTCGTTTGCACAGAAGGGTGAGGGGAGTTGCGGAAGTAAGGATAAATAATCTTGTGGTTTTGAAAAACGTTTTGTGTTTATAATTGAATCAAGTCTTTTTCCGGTTTTCAGCCAGTTACGGCGGAACCGGCGGCGGCCGTTTTTTGATTGAACTGGTTCATTTGTGCGAACTCTTTCTTCTGTCATTTCTATTTCAACAACTTCCAGAGAAAAGTGTGGATTTGTCATTAATGTATAAATGCCTGTGAGTTCGCGGAAAATATCGTAAATACATCCTTTTTTAGGGCTTTTTCTTTTTGAAATTATATTTCCTTCTTCATCTTTCAGTTCGATTCTGTTGATAACAGGAATTGGATGAACAAGTTTTACATTATGTCCTTTTTCTATTGTATCCAGTATTTTTGGAAGAAGTTTTGCAAGGTTTTTTGTCTGAATTTCAATTACATTTCCATTTTTAGTCACAATATCATAAACGTGACCATCCTGTTCAACTTCGATTTTGCCTTCATAAATTTCCTGATATAGAATTTTAAGAGAATTGTGTAGATTGCTTTCGTTTAATGTGGAAAACACCATATATGGCCTAATAAAAAGTATAGTATTTAACCGTATGTGTAAAATCGAAAAATCATAAAAATTTTTTATATTATCGGTGAAAAAATACATTGACTTTAGGGAATTTTGGTATAAAATGGTACTCAAGTGGGAAAAAGTGGTAAAAAGTGGATGTAAGTGGGTATGAATCTGTTAACTGGTGAATACAATAATACGATTGATGACAAAGGTCGTGTCTCGTTTCCTGTAAAATTGAGAACGGCTGTAAATCAAAACGTAGTTATGGTTACCAAAGGTTTAGATCGCTGCTTATGGCTTTTTACTACTGAAGAGTGGGAAGCTTTTCAGACTAAACTTATGAGCAATGCATCTATGATGAAAAGCCGAAGCCTGAATGTTGTTCGTCATTTTATCGCGCCAGCTCAGCCGGTAGAATTTGACAAGAACGGAAGGCTTTCTATTCCCCAGAGCCTGCGAGAGTATGCGAATCTTTCTAAGGATTGTGTCGTTCTTGGAATTGCAAAGTACATGGAACTTTGGGATGCGCAGACTTATAAGGATTATCTTGCAGAAACTGAGGATTCTTTCCGTGACGCTGCAGAGGAATTCAACGACATTAATTTCTAAAACTTTTTAAAATTAGGTGGGGATTAAAAAGTGGAAATCGTACACACTCCGGTTTTATTAAATGAGTGTCTGGAATATCTTTCTCCTTTGGGCGAATCATATGCTGATAAGGCATTGATGATTGATTCTACGCTTGGAGAGGGCGGCCATACTTATAATTTCTTGAAAAAATATCCGTCTCTTTCAATTATTGGCCTTGATGCTGATAAGGTGATTCAGGCTCGTGCAAAAGAACGTCTTGCAGAGTTTGGAGAGCGTGTTCATTTTTATAACGGCTGGTTCCAGGATTTTTATGCAAATTACCCATCTGAATATGAACGCCCGAATATTATTCTTTTTGATTTGGGCATTTCTGTTTTTCATTACGAAAAATCTGAACGTGGTTTTTCATTCCGTTATGATGAAAAACTTGATATGAGACTTAATTCATCTGAAGGCGAGTCAGCTGCTGATTTAGTAAATGATTTGCCAGAAGAAAAACTTGCTGATTTGATCTATCTATATGGTGAGGAAAAACTCAGCCGTCGTATTGCCCGTGCAATTGTAGAAGCTCGTAACGGTGGTAGGATCGAATCATCTAAGGCTCTTGCAGAAATAATCTGGAATGCTGTTCCTGCAAATTACCGCTATGGAAATATTCATCCGGCAACACGTACTTTCCAGGCTTTGCGTATTGCTGTAAATGGTGAACTTAAGCGTCTGCCTCTTGCACTTCATAATGCATTTGGCTGTCTTAAAGAGGGCGGAAAAATGGGAGTTATTACTTTCCATTCTTTGGAAGATCGCATTGTTAAGAATTACTTCCGTAATCTTGGCAAGCAGTGTGTGTGCCCGCCAGAAGTTGCAATCTGTCGTTGTGGCGGTCAGCAGTGTGCTGAGCTTATTACACGTAAGCCAGTTGCACCTACAGAAGAGGAGGTTAAGTCTAATTCACCTTCTCGCAGTGCAAAATTAAGAGTTATCAGAAAAATTAAGGATGATACAGAATATCATTTAGACGGAGTGGTAGGTTTTTAGTTTATGAAACGTGGTATTAAAGATTTTATAGTTAAATTTTTCTTCTGCGTATTTGTGCTTGCCATTCCAGCTGTGCTTTGCTTGTATGCAGCTCAGGCACGACGTTATACAGCTCTTACTTCTGAAATTAAGGAGCTTGAGCGTAAACAGGAACGTCTTATTGAAGAGAACAAAAAGTTAGTAAGCGATATTGCAGTGCTTTCAAGTGCAGATAGAATAGAAAAGATTGCGGTTGAAGAGCTTGGAATGCACAAGGCTGAAACAGAAGATATCGTGAGAGTTGAAATGACGGGAGAGAAAAAATAATGGAAAGTCTGCTTACAAAAGAAGAACTTTTAGCTGCAGTAAAAGGCACTCAGATTGGTAGTGCTGAATGTTTATTTAACGACGTTCAGACAGATAGCCGCAATGTTTCTGCCGATAAGCCTTGTATGTTTGTGCCTCTTATGGGTGAGTTCCAGAACGGACATAAATATATTCCAGATGTTCTTAAAGATGGAAAGAAGGCTTCTGTTGTTTTGATTAACAAGACTGAATATCAGGAAAAGGCTGCTTTTTACGATGAACTTGCAGCTTCAAATTCTGAGGTTTGTTTTGTTTTAGTTGAAAACACTTTGCATGCACTTCAGGATGCTGCAGAAGCATATGTTACTAAAAAATGTGGCAATATGATTCTTGTAAGCATTACTGGTTCAAGCGGAAAGACTACTACAAAAGAGCTTATGGTAAGCGTTGCTAAGGCTCATTTTGGTGTTGCAGGGGTAGCTTATACTTATGGTAATTTGAATTCTGAAACAGGGCTTCCTCTTTCTGTATTCAAGATTCGTGGTGATGAAAAAATCGGAATCTTTGAAATGGGTATGAACCGTGTAAACGAAATTGGTGAGATTTCGAAGGTTCTTAAGTCACGATACGGAATTATCACAAATATCGGAACTGCTCATATTGGTATTCTTGGAAGCCGCGAAAATATTGCTTTGGAAAAACGAAAGTCTCTTGCTTATATTCCTTCTGATGGTGCAGCCATTGTTGGTGCCGCTGATGATTTCGCAGATTTTTGTACAGAAGGCCTTCGTGGTAAGGTTGTAAAGTTTGGTTTTGATGTTCCGGAATCTGAAAGTGGTGTTCGTTTTGTAGAAGATAAAGGACTTTTCGGAACAGATTTTGAACTTGATGGTCTTCCTGTTCATCTTCCACTTTCTGGAAAATATAATTATCTGAACGCTTTGAGCGTAATTGCCTGCGCTAAAGAAATTGGAATTCCTTCAGCTGATATAAAGGAAGGACTTGAAAATGTTGCAGCACTTTCCGGACGTATGGAAGTTTGCGAGGCTACCTTGCGCAGCAGTAAAAAATTAATCCTTATAAAAGACTGCTACAACGCAAATCTTGATTCAATGATGAAGGTAATTGATTTCTGTGGCGAGCTCAAAAACGTTGGTAAAAAGATTTTTGTTCTTGCAGATATGAAAGAGCTTGGCGCTGAAGCAAAGAAATCTCACGAAGCGATTGGACAGCGTATTAGTGAAGTAAAACCTGAGCTTGTATATCTTGTTGGCCCTGAAATGAAGGCTGCTTATGATGCAGTTTTTGCTGTTGATGATAAAATCAATGCAAAATGGTTTGATTCTTCATCAGATACTAACTTTGAAAAAATAGCTGGTGATATTAATTTGCTTGCTGGCGAAAACGATGTAATTTTATTAAAAGGTTCTCATTCTATGCAGCTTGAAAAACTTGTACCTCTTCTTTGCGGAACTGAAGGGGAGGTTTGCTAAGAATGAAACAGTTTACATTTTACGCGAATAAACCTTCGCAGAACTATAACAAAATTGACATCTGGCTGCTTGGCTCTGTTCTTCTTCTGTGGGGACTTGGGATTTTTACTCTCTATATCTGTTCTCAGAACTTTGCGATGAGAGCATTCGGTGATCCGATTTATTTTGTAAAACGTCAGCTTTTGTGCTCAGCTGTAGGCTTTGTTTTATTTGCAGGCTTTATGTTTACTGATATGAAATATATCAGAAATTTTGTAGGTATCATTGTAATTGCAACCTTTGTTTTGTGTCTGCTTACTTTTATACCTGGTATTTCAATCACAAAGAATGGAGCTCGCCGCTGGATAAAAATGCCTGGTAATTTTACTTTCCAGCCTTCTGAGCTTGTAAAGTTTGCTCTTGTACTTTTCCTTGCTAATTATTTTGATAAGCAGGACAAACTTTTAGATCCAGAGGAAAAAACAGTATTCCCTTGTGTAATGATTTTTGTTCTTTTTGCCGGGGTTGTTTTTGCACAGAAGGATTTTTCATCTGGTGTATTCATCATGGTGATTGGAATTCTTTTGTTCTTTGTTTCTGGTGCAAAGCTTGTATGGCTTTTCCCATTTGCCTTACTCGCAATTCCTGCAGGTTTTCTTATGATTACCTTGAATCCATATAGACTTCAGCGTTTGATTGGCTGGATTAGTCCTGATGAGTTTAGTTCTACAATTAACTATCAGAGTCTTAATGCTAAGCGCGCAATCAGTGCAGGCGGAGTATGGGGCAGTGGAATTGGAAGCGGTCTTTCAAAAATCAATAGCATTCCGGAAGTTCAGGCAGACTACATTTTTGCCGGCTGGGCTGAGGCCATGGGCTATATTGGAGTAGTGCTTTATTTTATTCTTTTGATTTTCTTTGCTTACAGAGGTTATAAAGCTGCTTTTGAAAATCCGGATAAGTTTTCTGCTCTTTCAACCTTTGGCTGTGTTTCTGCAATTGTACTTCAGTCAGTTGTAAACACTATGGTTGTGTGCGGTGTACTTCCTACAACAGGAATTAACCTTCCGTTCTTCTCTCTTGGAGGAACTTCAATTATTGTAACTCTTGCAATGTGCGGCTTTATTGTTAATGCTTCACGCTGCGAAAAAATAGATGAAAAAATTGTTGAAAGTGACGAAATTAATATAGAATCACTTTCTTACTTATAAAAAGGTGGATAGAGAAAATGAGTGATGTGAGTTTGTTAGTTACAGATGATTATCTTGAGAAGGATTATTTTCTTTCTGAAGAATTTGATGGCGCCTCAGATGGAAAAACAGAGCGAAAAATTAAATTTATTAAGGTAATTTTTTGCGTTCTCTGTTTTGCACTTCTTTGTGAGCTTGTTATTTACAAGTACATTATGCCTAGTTTTTCGAGTCCTCGTGTAACTGTTACCGGACAGAAAGAGTATTCAGCAGAAGAAATTGCAAGACTTCTTTTGCCAATGAATGCCACAAATTGGTTTAATTTCGATGTAGAACAGGCAGTTTCACTTCTTTCATCAGAAGCCGGAATTGATCATGTAGTAGTTGAAAAGAAATTTCCGGATAAAATTTTTGTAAATGTTACAGAACGTGAGCCAGTCGCAGTTACTTTTGTAGTAGAAAATGGAAGTACTTCTCCTGTTCAGATTGATAAAAATGGTGTTCTTTTTCCTGGAAAAAAGGCACCTTCAAACGAAGATTTGCTTCCAATTGTTTCTGGTCTTCCTGTTGAATATATGTCAAAGGGAATGAGAATCCCATCAAAGTACAGACCTCTCATTGACCAGATTTCAAAAATCAGTGAACTTCCTCAGCACTATTTTGCAAGTCTTTCAGAAATTTGTGTTCTACCAAAAGATTCTGGAAATTATGAGCTAGCTTTGATTCCAGCTCAGGCAAAAGTGAAAGTTCTTACCGACCGTGCCTTGAATGAAGAGGCATTAAAGTATATGCTAGTAGTGCTTGATGTAGTTAATCAGATTGGAACTGATGTTTCTGCAGTTGATTTACGTTACGGTTCTGTTTCCTACATCACAAGATAATTCAGAGGTTATTTAGAAAATGGCAGAAGGAAAAGTAGTCGGACTTGATATTGGAACAAGTATGATTCGTGTGGCTATAGGAGAATTGGATCCTGATACAGGGAATATTCGTATAGCCGGAACAGCATCGCGAAAATCAGCCGGACTTAGAAACGGCGTAATTGTAAATATTGAAGATGCAAAAAATGCCATTAAAGAAACAATAGATGCTGCTGAACAGAATGCGGGTACAACCGTTGAATCTGTCATAACAGCAATTGGCGGCTCTCAGATTGAAAGTCAAAATTCACGAGGAGCTGTTCCTGTTTCAAGTGCAAATAAATCTACTAAAGAAATTTCTCGTTCAGATGTTGAGCGTGTTATTGAATGTGCTACAGCTATAAAAGTTCCAGATGACCGCGAAAAGCTACATGTAATTCCACAGAATTATATTGTAGATGGAGTAGGCGGAATTGTAGATCCTATTCACCGAATTGGAACAAAGCTTGAAGCTGATGTTCATATAGTAACTGCTGCAAAAACAATCATTCAGAATATCCGTTCTTGTATTTCCCGTTCAGATTACATTCTGGACGGTGTTATGCTTAAAACTCTTGCACAGACTCAGTCAGTATGTCATCAGGATGAAATGGAGCTTGGCTCAATTTTGATTGATATGGGGGCTGGTACTACAGATGTTTTGCTGCTTGTAAAAGGTGCTCCAATCGGAACTTTTTCTATTCCGGTTGGTGGAAATCTTGTTACAAATGATATTTCAGTAGTTGCAGGTATTTCATCGGCTGCTGCAGAAGAAATCAAAATTCAAAGTGGCTGTTGCTGGGCAGAAGGAATTACTCCAGAAAATGATCTGGATGTTGTTTTACCTGGAGTTGGTGGACGTGCTCCTGAGGTAATGAAGCGTTCTCAGCTTACTCAGATTATTCAGGCTCGCGTAGAACAGATTTTTACTCTTGTAAAAGCAGCTCTTAGAAAAGAAATTGGAGATTCAATAAAAGAATTGTCTGGTAATATTATTCTTACTGGTGGTGGAGCAATGATGGAAGGTGTAATTGACCTTGCACAAAAAGTTTTCCATACAACTTCTGTAAGACTTGGTGTTCCAGAAAGTCTTGGTGGAATAGAAGAGGATTATCGCCGTCCAGACTTTGCAACTGTTATAGGTCTTGTTCTTGCTAATAAGTCTCTGGCAAGTGGTAAAGATCGTAGTAGACGAACAAAAATCCGTCCTGCTAAAAAAGAAAAGCAGAAAGGCGGAGAGAGCGTTCTTAAGAAAATTTTTAAATCGTTATTTTAGTGTACGCTTGGGGAAGCGTTAGAGTGGGAGGAAATATGGGAAATCTTGGCATTTCAATTGTAGATGATGAGAATGATTACGAATCGGAAATTTCTGGATGCAGCCCAACTGTAATCAAGGTTGTAGGTTGTGGTGGCGGTGGTTCTAACGCCGTAAACAGAATGATTTTCCGCGAACTCAGTAATGTAGACTTCATCGTTTTGAATACTGACTTGCAGGCACTTGGTCGTTCTAGGGCAAAGACTAAGCTTGCTATTGGTCAGAAAGTTACAAAAGGTCTTGGTGCAGGCGGTAAACCGGAAGTAGGTGAGCAGGCTGCAGAAGAAGATAAAGAACTTATTACGAACGAACTCCGCGGTGCTGACATGGTATTTATTACTGCCGGTATGGGCGGTGGAACAGGAACTGGTTCTGCTCCTGTTGTTGCACGAATTGCCAAAGAACTCGGATGCCTTACTGTAGCTGTTGTTACAACTCCTTTTGAATTTGAAGGAAATGTTCGTATGCGTCAGGCTAAGGAAGGTTTGAAAAAACTTCATGAACAGGTAGACTCTCTCATTGTTATCCCTAACGAACAGCTTTTCAAAAATATTGATAAAAATCTTACCGTAAAGGAATCCTTCAGAAAGGCAGATGAAGTTTTGTGCCAGGGTGTTGAAGGTATTTCGAATATTATTACTAACCCTGGTGATGTTAATACTGACTTTGCTGATGTTCGTAACGCTATGGCTGGTCAGGGTAACGCAATCTTTGGTATTGGTATTGGTGAAGGCGAAAATCGTGCCACTGATGCTGCTTATAATGCTATTCACAATCCTATGCTTGAGAACTCAAAGATTGACGGTGCTAAGAATCTTCTTGTTAATATTTGTGCATCAGAAGAAATTACCCTCAGTGAAGTTGGTGAAATCTGTAAGATTGTTTCTGCATCAGCTGATAAAGATTACAACATGTTCTGGGGACAGGTTACTCAGCCAGAACTCGAAGGAAAAATCAGCGTAACAGTAATTGCAACAGGATTTGAAGATTCTGGAAAAATAACTGCAGAACAGCCTGTAGAAGTTGTTCCTGAAGAAAAGCCTGAACCAAAGACTTTGCCAAGTGATGTAGTTGGTCTTTCAGAGATGGATAAGCTTTTGAATAAAACATCTTCGTCTGGAAATTCTTCTTGGGGTGGAGAATTTGTAGCTTCTCATAGTTCTGTAAAAACTTCAGAATCTGCAGAAAGTAAAGGTTCTTTAGCAGCTGGTATTTTGGCAGAAGATAAGAATTCCTCTTCAATTCCAGGAAGCTTTGTACCACCAGCAGGTTTTGTAGCTGATTCAAGTGATTTGATGAAGCCTGCAATCTGGAATAAAAGTGAATACAGCAGAACTATAAGACTGGACGACTAATATTCTTCGGCTAAAGGCCTATGACAATAGAAATACTACTGAATCAGTTTTACTCAGATTTAATTCTGGTAAAACGTGATTCAGAGCAGACAGCAATAACCTATAAAATCTCTGCTGGCGAATTTTTGAACTGGCTTGTTACAGAACGAATTAAACTGAAAGATGTTTCCGTTCAGAATTTATTGTATTATATTATAAAGAGAAAAGAAGACGGCTGTTCTGAACTTACAATAGCAAAGGATATTTCGGGATTAAGGGCTTTGGGAGATTATCTGGAGCGCAAGGGAATGTGGACAGATAATATTGCACTTGAACTTGATAAACCTAAGGCTGCTCGGAATCTGCCTAAAGTGCTTTCAATTGAACAGGTTGATGCACTTTTAGATAGTATTGATAAAACAACCTTGAGTGGTAAGCGGGATGATGCGCTTTTTGAACTTGTATATTCCTGCGGTTTGCGAATAAGCGAAGTTTGTACTCTCAAAGTTGCAAATGTTCATCTTGAAGAACATTTAATTCTTGTACATGGAAAGGGTGATAAAGAAAGACTTGTGCCTTTTGGTGACAGGGCTTATGAAAAAATCCTTTTGTATATGAAGGAAGTAAGGCCAGAGCTTGTAAAAGGTCGCATTGTTGCTGAGCTTTTTGTGAATTACCGTGGAGAGCCAATTTCACGAAAAGGTGTTTGGAAGCGGTTTCAGGAATTAGAGGCCTTGAGTGGAGTAGAAGCTAAGGTTCATACTCTGCGTCATTCCTTTGCAACCCATTTACTGGCTGGCGGAGCGGATTTGCGTTCGGTTCAAGAGTTGCTTGGTCACAGCGATTTGAGTACAACTACGATTTATACCCATGTGACTGATAAACAACTAGAGGATGCTCACGAAAAGTATTTTTCTATGGAATAAAAAAGGAGATTTCTGATATGAAAAAAATTGTGCCTTTATTTATCTTAATTACAGTTTGTCTCACTTCCTGCCGTGTTTCAAACAAGCAGATAATCCGACAGCAGCATCTTGAAGAGGGTGTAGAAAGCCCTACAAGTGTAGAAGAACTTAAGGACGCAATTGAAAAATATCAGAAACGTGTAGCAGATATTCAGCTGGCTCAGAGTCAGATAGGAATCTGGTATAAAATTCTTGGAACCCGCTATCTGGATCAGAAAATGTACGGTGAAGCTTTGAAGTGTTTCCAGGAGGCTTTGCAGTATTATCCAAATAATCAGAATCTATATTATTATGTAGGCGTTTGTGCCGGTTATATGTCACATGCTGCAATGGATTTTGGTGGAAGTGGAAGTACAGAAGTAAAATATAATTATCTTAAACTTGCAGAAGAAGCTTATCTTCGTGCCATTGAAATTGAAGACCGTTATGTACGTGCCCTTTATGGCCTTGGAGTTCTTTATGTATTTGAGCTTGATGAACCTGCAAAGGCTATTCCACACCTTGAAAAGGCTCTTACAATAGATACCAAAAATATTGATGCAATGTTTGTGCTTGCAAGAGCATATTATTCTAATTTTGAATTTGACAAATCTGCACAAATGTATGATAAAATAATAAACACCACAAAATCCGCCGAAAAAAAAGCAACCGCAGAGGAGAACAAGAAAACAGTTTTAGATGCAGCATATTCTAACTGATGAAACTGACGAAACTCTGGTTTTAACTCTTTCTGTAGCAAGAATTCAATTTTTAGACTTCAATCAGAAAAAAAATTTGATAAAAAATCTTGACAGCACGCAATCCCTTGCATTACAGTCTATAGAAGACATTTATAAATTATTGCAATGTCAGAAGGTGAGTAAAGCTTACTGGAATGGCAGCGATAATCTGCGAATGGCAAAGGCTGAGGCTTATCAGTGTAAACGGCTTGGAATAAAAGTTATTTTACATGATGATTCACGCTATCCAGAGGCTTTAAGACAGATTGCAGATCCTCCCTTTGTTTTATTTGTACGGGGAGATGAAAGTCTGCTTAACGGGCCTTGTGTTTCTGTTGTAGGAACAAGACGGCTTAGTATGGCGGGGCGAGAGGCTGCAAAATCTTTTGCTTATGATGCAGCTATGGATGGCTGTAATGTTGTAAGCGGGCTTGCATATGGAGCGGATGCCTGTGCTCATCAAGGTGCGCTGGATGCGTTTTATGATAATCCTGCGTGTGAAAGCCTGGGGCGGACAATTGCAGTTTTGCCGTGTGCAATAGACGAAATAGTGCCTTATTCGAATAAGCGGCTTGCGGCACAGATTCTGCAAAGTGGTGGCTGTATTGTAAGCGAATATGCTCCGGGAACACCAACTCAAAAGCGTAATTTTGTTGCGCGAAACCGCATAGTTGCAGGCTTGTCTGAGGCTACGGTGGTGATTGAGGCACCAAATGGAAGCGGAGCACTTATAACAGCTGACTTTGCACTGGAAGATGGTCGTGATGTGTTTTTTCACGAAGCCGCTTTTGGAGAGGCAGCGGAAAGTATTTCTCAGACTGTAAAACGCGGGCTGGAAAATGACTTTGCAGTTGGCAGAGTGTCTAAGTTTAAATTAGAAAATTGTCCGGAGAGGTTCTTAAAAGAAGGTGCTCCGATAATTAAAGATTATAAAGATTTCTGTGTGGCTCTGACTGAAATGCCGGGACTGCGCAATCAGGTTCCTCTTCAGGGGGAACTGTTTACATAAAAACATAAAGACATTTTTGGAAGGGATTTTGAAATGGCTAAGAAGACAAAAACTCCGCAGACTCTTGTTATCGTAGAGTCTCCGACAAAGGCACACACAATCGAGAAGTACCTTGGACCTGGTTATGTGGTTCGTGCTTCGGTTGGACACCTTATAGATCTGCCTAAGTCGCGCATGGCAATCGATATTGAAAATGGATTCCAGCCAGAATACATTACGGTTCGCGGAAAAGCGAAATTACTTAAAGAACTCCAGAAGGAAGCAAAGAAATCAGAAGCTGTCCTTCTCGCATCCGATAACGACCGCGAAGGAGAGGCAATTGCCTGGCATTTGAATCGTGCTTTGCGCGATAAAACTGATGCTAAAATCAGCCGTATCGTATTCAACGAAATTACACCTACTGCAATTACAGAGGCGGTAAAACATCCTGGTGAAATTGTAGAAGCTAAGGTTAATGCTCAGAAGGCTCGCCGTGTTCTTGACCGTCTTGTTGGTTATAACTTGAGTCCGCTTTTGTGGGTAAAGGTAAAGAACGGTCTTTCTGCAGGCCGTGTACAGTCTGTAGCATTGCGCCTTATATGTGAACGCGAAAAGGAAGTAGAAGACTTTTTGCCGGAAGAGTACTGGTCGCTTGATGCAGACTTCATTAAGGGAAAGTCTAATTTTACTGCGCAGCTCGTAAAGTATAAGGGCGAGGCACCAGAGCTTAAGAGCGAGGCTGCCGTAAACGATATCATTGAAACTATCAAAAATTCTGAAAGCAAGGTTTCTTCAATCAAGAAAACTGAAAAAACTGTTCGCCCTAAGCCACCTTTTACAACTTCAAAGCTCCAGCAGGCTGCAGCAAACAAACTTGGCTTTACTTCACGTAAGACTATGCAGATTGCACAGCAGCTTTATGAAGGTATTCAGATTGGCGAAAATCATGTCGGTCTTATTACTTACATGCGTACAGACTCTGTGCGTATTTCAGAAACTGCTTTGGCTGATGTTCGCGAGTGGCTTTCAAAAAATCATCCTGCAGAATTACCTCCAGAGCCAATCCATTATGCCGTTGGAAAATCTGCACAGGACGCCCATGAAGGTATCCGTCCAACATATACATCATATACTCCAGAGAGCGTAAAAGAATATCTTTCACATGATCAGTTCCGTTTGTACTCAATTATCTGGGAGCGCTTTGTATCAAGCCAGATGAATAATGCAAAGATGGTAACTACTTCAGTTGAAATTGAAGCTGGAGATGCTCTCTTCCGCGTTGCTGCTAGTAAAGTTTCTGAAAAGGGCTTTTATCAGGTAATCAAACTTCTTTCTTCTAAAGAGGAAAAATCTTCGAGCCTTCCTGCTATGAAAGAGGGCGAGGTACTTACTGTAGACAACTTCCATCCAGAACAGCACTTTACTCAGGGACCTGCACGTTACACAGATGCTTCAATTGTACGTATGCTCGAGGAAAAGGGAATCGGTCGTCCATCAACTTATGCAACAATCATTTCTGTATTGCTCGACCGCTACTATGTAACTAGAAGTAACAAGCAGCTGGTTCCAACTCAGCTTGGTAAGATGATTAATAAGATTCTCGTTGAATCTTTCCCTGCTGTTATTAACGAAGAGTTTACTGCCAAGGTAGAAAACGAACTCGACCAGGTAGAAGAAGACGAGTTGGTTTGGAACGACATTATTTCTGATTTCTATGGTCCGTTTAAGCAGACTGTAGATAACGTAATGGAACATCAGGAAAGTATTAAGGGCTTCCTTGATGAAGAAACTGACAAGGTTTGTGAGCTTTGTGGTAAGCCAATGGTAAAGAAACTCGGTCGCTTCGGCTTCTTCCTTGCATGTTCAGGATTCCCAGAGTGTCATAATACAAAGTCTATTCCACTTGCTAAGTGTCCTGTTTGCGGTGACGGTGAAATTGTTGAGCGCAAGACAAAGGGCCGCGGAAAGGCTTTCTACGGTTGTACAAATTATCCAACCTGTACCTTTATCAGTCACTTTAAGCCAATTGACCAGTACTGTCCAAAGTGCGGCTGGTTCCTTGTTGAAAAGTTCGATAAGAAGAACGGTGCTTATAAGTCTTGTATTAATCCGGACTGCGACTATCTCCATACTAGTGGAGAGGAAGCTGCGGTTATGCCTGCAGAGGGCGACGAGTAAAGCTTAAAATCGAAATAAATGAAACAGAACGACGTGTTTTACAGCACGTCGTTTTTTATTTGCTTTCTAGTGATAGTAATGCTATCATATGAAGTATGGAAAATAAGAAAAAATATGTGATTTCGCTGGATGAGGGTACGACTTCTTGCCGTGCTGTGGTTTATGATGGTAATGGGCAGCCGCTTGGTTCTAAGCAGCGCGAGTTTACTCAGATTTATCCTAAACCGGGCTGGGTAGAGCATGATGCCGAGGAGATTTTTAAGTGCCAGCTTAAAGTTCTCCAGAGTCTTTTGATTGAAAAGGAAATCAGACACGACGAGATTGCCGCAATTGGAATAACTAATCAGCGAGAAACCGTTGTAATCTGGGATAAAAAGACTGGTAAGCCTGTTTATAATGCTGTTGTGTGGCAGTGCAGACGTACGGCTGATTATTGCGAAAGTCTTATGAAAGATGGATGGACAGAGAAAATCCGTTCGAAGACTGGTCTTTTAATTGATGCTTATTTTTCTGGTACAAAAATCAAATGGATTTTAGACAACGTTGCGGGCGTTCGTGAGCGTGCAGAGCGTGGAGAACTTCTTGCAGGAACCATTGATACCTGGCTTATCTGGAAATTGAGTGGCGGTCGCTGTCATGTAACTGATTACACAAACGCCAGCCGCACTATGCTTTTCAATATTTATAAGCTTGATTGGGATGATGAGCTTCTTGATTTGCTTGGAATTCCTCGTTGTCTTTTGCCTGAGGTGCGTGATTCTTCCTGTGTTTACTGCGAAACTGATTCTGAAATCTGCGGCTTTAGTGTTCCTCTTGCTTCGGCAGTAGGGGACCAGCAGGCGGCTCTTTTTGGACAGGGTTGTTTTAATAAAGGCGATGCTAAGAATACTTACGGCACGGGTTGTTTCATGCTTATGAATACTGGTGACAAGCCGGTTGCTTCCAAGCAGCTTTTGACTACGATTGCACTTGGTATGAACGGTAAGGTTGAGTATGCGCTTGAGGGTAGTGTCTTTATTGGTGGTGCTGTAATCAAGTGGCTTCGTGATGAGCTTGAACTGATTTCTTCGGCACCGGAGATTGACAGACTTGCAGAGTCGGTGCCTGATTCTAACGGTTGTTATCTTGTTCCGGCCTTTGTTGGACTTGGAACTCCTTACTGGGATATGTATGCGCGTGGAACAATTGTTGGACTGACCCGTGGGGTAAAAAAGGCTCATATCTGTCGTGCGGCTCTCGAAGGAATTGCCTACGAGGTGCGCGACGTACTGGATACTATGGTTGCTGATTCCGAAACTCCTATTAATACACTGAATGTAGATGGCGGAGCCTGTGTCAGCAATATCATGATGCAGTTCCAGGCTGATATTTTGAATACTAAGGTTTGTCGTCCTAAGAATGTTGAAACTACTGCGCTTGGTGCTGCTTATCTTGCTGGACTTGCTGTAGGCTTCTGGAAGAGTAAAGAAGAAATCCTGCAGCGTCGAGAGACAGAGAGAATGTTTGAGCCAACTATGAATAGTGAGACTCGCGACGGGCTTTATGCTGGCTGGAAGAAGGCTGTAGAAAAAGCAAAGGGATGGGCTGAATAGCCGGAGGCGTTGAATGATTTATGATGTAGCAATAATTGGCGGGGGAATTGTCGGTGCTTGTATTGCGCGGGAACTCTCTAAATATAAAGGCCAGTTTTGTATTATTGAAAAGGCGGATGATGTAGCTTGCGGAACAAGTAAAGCAAACTCGGGAATTGTTCATGCGGGCTTTGACGCTAAGCCAGGTACATTAATGGCTAAGCTCAATGTTGAAGGTGCTGCCATGTATCCTGAGCTGGCAAAATCTCTGCATTTTGATTATAAGAATAACGGTTCTCTTGTTATCGGTTTTAATGATGATGACATGGAGCATATCAAGAAACTCTATGAGCGTGGACAGGCTAATGGCGTGCCGGCCTTACGCGTGATTGACGGGGAAGAACTTCATAAGCTTGAACCAAGCGTGAGCGAAGAAGCCTGCGGTGCCCTGCTTGCTGAATCTGCAGGTATCGTCAGCCCTTATATGGCTACCTGGGCCTTTGCGGAAAATGCAGTAATGAATGGTGTAAAACTCTTCCGCGAAACTGAAGTTCATGGAATTGAAAAGACATCTGATGGCTTGTTTACAATTCATACAGGAAAAAGCGATATCCAGGCAAAGTGCGTGGTAAATGCAGCAGGCTTATATGCAGATCAGATTTCTGCTATGGCAGGTGCTCGTGATTTTGTGATTAAGCCTCGTCGCGGTGAATACTATCTGCTTGATAATAAATGTGCCAGCCTTGCAAGTCACACTCTCTTCCAGACTCCGGACAAAATGGGTAAGGGTGTTCTTGTAACTCCAACTGTAGATGGCAATATTCTTTCTGGTCCTACAGCGGCAGATGGAGATGACAAGACTGCAACAGAAACTACAGCGGCAGGTCAGGATGAAGTATTCATTAAATCTGGAAAAACTATTCCGGATATTCCACGCCGTAATATCATCAATTCTTTTGCGGGGGTGCGAGCCCTTGCTTACAATGCAGACGGTACTCCGGTAAATGATTTTATTATTGAAGAAGATTCTGAGGTTCGCGGCTTTGTGAACGTTGCCGGAATCTGTTCGCCAGGACTTACTGCGGCTCCTGCAATTGGCCTTTATGTAGCAGATATTATTGAAAAAATCCGTGTGGCTAAGTGGGAAAAGAATCCTGATTTTGTTGGCGTTCGAAAGGGAATTGAATCCTTTAAAGATGCTGATGATGAACGACGAGCCCAGCTGATTGAAGAGAATCCTTTGTACGGCCGTATTATCTGCCGCTGTGAAATGATTACAGAGGGCGAGATTGTTGCTGCAATAAAGTCTCCGGTTGGGGCAGTTGATCTGGATGGTGTTAAGCGAAGAACCCGTGCCGGTATGGGACGCTGCCAGAGTGGTTTCTGTTCACCTCGTGTTACAGAGATTTTGAGCCGGGAGCTTAGCATTCCTATGACAGATGTTCGAAAGAACGGCGGCTGCTCATATATTTTGACGGGCAAGACACGTTAGGGAGGGCTGATTTATGGAATTGAAATATGACATTGTTGTAATAGGCGGCGGCCCTGCTGGAATGGCGGCGGCAATTGCTGCAAAAAAAGCTGGAACTGACAGTATATTGATTTTGGAACGCGATACAAGAATCGGCGGAATCCTGCTTCAGTGTATTCATAACGGTTTTGGTCTTCATTATTTTGGAGAAGAATTGACTGGGCCGGAATATGCGGCAAGATTTTCTGATGAAGTAGAGCAGCTTGGAATTGAATATAAAACCGATACCATGGTGCTTGAGGTCGAAAAAGGCGAGGGAAGTCACAGCGTTACTGCGATCAATACTGTTGACGGTTTGATGAAGATTACAGCCAAGGCTGTTGTTCTTGCAACCGGCTGTCGTGAGAGAACCCGCGGTGCCCTTATCATCCCTGGAACAAGACCTGCCGGTATCTTTACTGCGGGTGCTGCACAGCGTTTCGTAAATATCGACGGCTATATGCCAGGACGTAAGGTTGTAATACTCGGCTCTGGTGATATCGGTTTGATTATGGCCCGCCGCCTTACTTTGGAAGGTGCTGAGGTAAAGCTTGTCTGCGAGGTTATGCCTTTCAGTTCGGGTCTGCGTCGTAATATTGTTCAGTGTGTTGAAAACTTTAATATTCCTTTGAAGTTCAGCCACACAATCGTAAAGATTCATGGTAAGGAACGTGTGGAAGGAGTTACTGTTGCGGCAGTTGATTCTAACCGTAAGCCTATTGCCGGAACAGAAGAGTTTATTGAGTGTGACACTCTGCTTCTTTCGGTAGGCCTCATTCCAGAGAACGAAATTGCAAGCGGATGTAAAATTGCAATTGACTCCGCTACCAGTGGTCCTGTAGTAAATGAACACATGCAGTCTTCTGTGCCTGGCATTTTTGCCTGCGGAAACACGGTGCATGTTCATGACCTTGTAGACTTTGTAACTGCAGAAAGTCTTCGGGCCGGTGAAAATGCAGCAAAATATGTTCAGGGAAAAATCACTGCGAATGGAGAAAAAATCATTCTGCGTCCTGGAAACCGAGTACGCTACACCGTGCCTCAGTATATTGAGTCTCGTACCCAGGACGGAAATGTGTCTATTATGTTCCGCGTAACAGATGTATATAAAGACGTTTATCTTGAAGTTTCAAGCGGTAATGAGGTTTTGAAATCAGTTCGTAAAAAGGTTGTGCGCCCTGGCGAAATGCAGGTTGTTGAGCTTGCTCCAGATCAGATAAAAAGCGCCAGCGGCGATATTACAGTTTCAATCCAGCTTCCACAGGAGGTAGCAGAATGATGGAAAATACAATCGAGAAAATCCCGCTTACCTGCATAATTTGTCCAATGGGCTGCTCAATGGAAGTAACTGTTGAAACTGATGCAAGCGGTCATAAAAAAGTTACCGGTGTAAAAGACAACGGCTGTAAACGCGGTGAACAGTATGCTGCAAAGGAACTTCAGAATCCGACCCGCACCCTTACAACTACAATAAAAGTAGAGGGAGGAGTGCTGCCTGTAGTTCCTGTAAAAACCGCCGGTGAAGTGCCTAAGGCAAGTCTGCTCCAGTGCATGGAAGTAGTGCGAAGAGCCAGCTGTAAGGCCCCTGTAAAACGCGGGGACATCCTGCTTTACGATCTGTTGGGTACTGGCATAAACGTAATTGCCTGTGCGGATGTAGCTAAAGTGTAAAAACTGCCGTAACTGGCATTTTCTGCCGATAATCAAAGTATGATTTTACGCGAATTGACAGATGAGTTTTTGCTTTACCTTTCGGCAGTCAGGGGACTTTCGGAAAATACTGTGAAAGGTTATGGAAATGACCTTTCGCAGTTACTTGAGTTTCTGACACCCGAATTGGATGTAAAGTCTGTTACCCGCGAAAATCTCATGCTTTGCATAGGCCAGCTTTCGAAACAGAAAAAGTCTGCTGCTACTGTGAACCGTTTTATTGCGGCAGTGAGAACTCTTTTTGCCTATGCGACAAAGTTGAAATACATCGAAAAAAATCCTTCTCTTGAAATGAAGACTGTAAAACTTCCAAAGCGTGTTCCAAACTTTATGACTACAAGCGAAGTGAATGAGCTTTGCAATGAGCCTGTAAAGGATGAACTTTTGTGGGCCAGCCGCGATCATGCAATTTTTTTGATGCTGTATTCTTCGGGCTGTCGTGCGAGTGAACTGGTTGGTTTGAAACTCAGTGATTTTATGGACGGTGGACGTTCTGCGGTAGTTACTGGAAAAGGTAATAAACAGCGTAAGGTGTATTTTGCTCAAGAAGCCAGAAATGCACTTGCTGTGTATCTTGCCGACCGAAAAAAGATTCTGGCTGAAAATCATATTGAAAAGCAGCCTGCTCAGCTTTTTATAAATCAAAAGGGGGGCGCACTTACAACAGGTGGACTCCGCTATATACTCAACCGCTATTCCGGTGTGGAAGGAACTAATCATCATATTAATCCTCATGCCTTCAGACACACCTTTGCAACAACAATGCTTGGAAACGGGGCTGATGTACGCATGGTTCAGGAGATGCTGGGGCACAGTTCTATCAGCACAACCCAGCGCTACACCCACATTACAACCGAAAAATTAATCGAAACCTATAATAAAGCTCATCCGCATTCATAAAAAAAACAACGTTTTTTTATTTGCCTACTGCCCGGTAAATCATTATATTTTATTGTATGGGAAATAAGACGAAAATCAGAAGCACCACTATTCTTGCGGTGCGCAGAAACGGACAGGTTGCCATGGCTGGTGACGGTCAGTGTACTTTGGGCGAGACAGTTTGTAAGGGAAACTCGCGAAAAGTTCGTAAAATTTATGACGGAAAGATTCTCACCGGCTTTGCGGGTAGTGTAGCTGATGCTTTTACTCTGCTTGACCGCTTTGAGGCTAAGGTGAAGGAATATAATGGCGATATTATGCGTTCTGCTGTTGAGCTTGCTAAGGCTTGGCGTACAGACCGCACTCTGCAGAAGCTTGAGGCTATGCTCCTTGTTGCCGACAAAAAACAGATTCTTTTGATTAGTGGCGACGGCAACGTTATTGAACCTGAGCACGATGCAATTGCAATCGGTTCGGGCGGAAACTACGCTTATTCTGCGGCTCTCGCTTATCTTGATTCTTCAGATTTGAGTGCAAAGGAAATTGCGGAGAGATCTTTGAATATTGCCGGCAGCATCTGTATTTATACAAATCAGAATTTGACAGTGGAAACTTTGGAATAGACCCCGAAACGAGTTCGGGGTGACAGGGAACTTATACCTTATGGAAAATATCGAAAACAAAACAGAACTTACACCAAAACAGATTGTAGAGAGACTGGACTCATATATCATCGGCCAGGAAAAGGCTAAGCGTGCCGTTGCAGTTGCTCTTCGTAACCGCTTCCGCCGTCTTAAGCTGCCGGAAGAAATCCGCGATGAAGTTGCTCCAAAAAATATTTTGATGATTGGACCCACCGGCTGTGGTAAAACTGAAATTGCGCGCCGTCTTGCAAAGCTCTGCGGCGCTCCATTCCTCAAAGTTGAAGCTACAAAATATACCGAGGTTGGTTACGTAGGCCGCGATGTAGAAAGCATGATCCGCGACCTTATGGCTGTGGGCTACAACGATGTTAAGGCCGAAATGGAAGAACAGCTTCGCGAAAAATCAGTTAGCGTTGTTGAAGAGCGCCTTTTGGATCTTCTTCTTCCTGGTACTGACAAAAAAGAAGAAAAGAAAGCTGCAAACGACAGCAAGATGGATATCAAACCACTTGGCTTCCTAACTCAGCCTAATCCTAATGAAATTACAATTGATTTGAACAAGGTCGCTTCTGATATGCAGGAGGCTTTGAATCAGGCAAATCAGACTGCTGCAGACCAGCAGAAAGCTGATGAAGATGCTGCAGAAAAAGAACGCGAAAATCATACCCGCGAAAAGTTCCGCCAGATGCTCCGCGAAGGTAAGCTGGAAGACCGTGAAGTTGATATGATTGTTCACCGTCCACAGGGTGGCCCTAACATGGAAATTATTGCCGGCGGCAGTATAGACGACCTTCAGAACAGCATGCAGGGAATCATTAATATGATGAATGGTCAGGGCCGTGGTAAAAAGCGTACCCTTACCGTAAAGGAAGCCCGCAAGATTCTTACCGAAGAAGTTCTCGATGGAATGGTTGACCACGACAAGGTTGCTGATGAAGCCAAAAAGCGTGTAGAGCAGAGTGGAATTATCTTTATTGATGAAATTGATAAGATTGCAGTTCACGGCGAAAGCCATGGACAGGACGTAAGCCGCGAAGGTGTTCAGCGTGATATTCTTCCAATCGTAGAAGGAAGTAACGTAAACACAAAGTTCGGCGTAGTTGATACAACTCACATTCTCTTTATTGCGGCCGGAGCCTTCAGCGTTGCAGCTCCAAGTGATCTGATTCCAGAACTTCAGGGCCGTTTCCCTCTGCGTGTTGAACTTGAATCTCTTCATAAGGAAGATTTCAAACGCATTCTCAGTGAGCCAAAGAACAGCCTGATTATGCAGTATACTTCGCTGCTGGAAACAGAAGGCGTGAAGCTCGACATCACAGAAGATGCCCTTGACCGCATGAGTACTATTGCCGAAGAGGTTAATGCCAGTGCAGAAAATATCGGTGCCCGCCGTCTCCACACAATTATGGAAAAGGTACTTGCCGACATCAACTTTGAAGCCGACGAACACAAGGGCGAGACAATCAAGATTGATGCCGCCTACGTAGACGAAAAGCTCGAAGGTATCAGCCAGAATCAGGATTTGAGTCGATATATACTCTAGAATACTTTCCACAAAAAAAACTGATTCAGCCAGGCATTAGCTGAATCAGAAGGAGTGGAGGACTTTTTCAATTAAACTCTATTTGAAAAGCTGCGGAAAATCTGCAGCTTTTTTTACAGCTTCTTCGAGTGTCATTCCTGTGAATGCCTGAGCACCGAGGTTACGGCCGCTCTTTTTGTCGTCTATAAATGCGCCAACTACAATTCCAGGAATTACGCTGTCAGGATCATTTGGAGCATTCGGGCCACCAAGGTCTGTGCGACACCAGCCTGGATCTGTAAGGTTGATGCAGACGTCTGTGCCGTCGAGTTTGCCACCAAGGTCTGCAGTTACCTTATCCAGAGCAGCTTTACTTGCAGAATATCCTGCCTGTTCCGGTTCATTACGGATTCCGCTTGTTGTATTGATTACACGACCAAAGCCACGCTCAATCATCTTTGGAATAAACTCATAGCAGAGCATCATTGGAGCGATTGTATTGATTACAAAACTCTTTGAATAATCTTCGGCTGGAGTTTTCCAATAGTCTGTGCGGTAAGCAATCTGTACAGCAGCATCATTGAAAAGAATATCAACAGGTTTGCCTTTTGCATTAATCTCATCAATCATTTTCTGAACCTGCGAAAGGTCGCTTAATTCTGCAGCTACATCATAAGCTTCTACGCCCATTGCTTTTACTTCTTCGAGTACGGCTTTTGTATGCTCAAGCGAGCGGCTGTGCAAAATCAAATTACAGCCTTTGCTGGCCATAAACTTTGCGATTCTGTATCCAATTCCACGGTTTGCGCCGGTTACCAGCGCCCATTTTCCTTTTACGTCTGTCATTTCATTTCCTCTATTATTTTATCACACCATTTGTCAAAGTCAGGATCTTCGGTCTGACATTCGGGGTGGGCGAGTACATATTCTATTGTCTCTCTGATTCCCTGGTCGGCTCTCTTTGTTGCAACAAAATCTGGAACAAGTGATTTAAGCTTGCTGCAGTCAAATACAACTGAGTTTGCCTTGTCTCCAATCAAACTTCCTGTAAAGTCATAATCAGAATGTGTTGCAAGGTAGGTTGATGAAACATACACAGGCTTAAGCTTAACGCCGAGTGAGTCAGCAATACACTGATAAATCTGATTCCAGGTAACGCTTTCATCACTCATAATTTGAACTGCTTCGCCGATTGCGTGAATATTTCCCATCAAACCTACAAAGCCCTTTGCAAAATCAGAATTGTGGGTAATTGTCCAGAGTGAAGTTCCGTCTCCGTGAATAATCACAGGCTTTCCTTCTTTGATTCTCTTAACAACCTGCCAGCTTCCCTTGTCGCCGTGAACTCCGAGCGGCACCGAACGTTCATCGTAAGTATGACTAGGACGAATAATCGTAACAGGGAAGTTCTCATCGCGATAAAGTTTTATAAGATAATCTTCGCAGGCAATTTTATTGCGTGAGTATTCCCAGTAAGGATTTGCAAGTGGAGTTTTTTCGCTGATTACATAATTCCCACATGGCTTCTGGTAAGCAGATGCAGAACTGATATACATAAACTGGCGCACTTTACCCTTAAGAAGACGATAGTCGCGTTCCAGCTGAGGTGGTACAAATCCGATAAAATCGCATGCTACATCAAACTGCATTCCAGCAAGTTTTTCTGCGGCAGCTTTTTCATCATTTATATCAACTGTAATAAAATGAGCACCCTTAAGACGCGGGTCATTATTACGGTTTCCTCTATTAATTAAATACAGCTCCCAGCCTTTTTCGAGCAGCAGCTTTGAGATTGCCATGCTGATTGTGCCGGTACCACCGATAAATAATGCTTTCATGATACCCCCTGATTACAAACTAGCTTTTGCTGCAATCTTATAGATTTCTGCAATATCATCAGAAGTCAGTTTTACAAATCCGCCTGTTCTTCCGCCTTCTGGTAAGCCGAACTTCTTTACGAGAGTAGGGATATCTTCTTCTTTTGCACCGAGTTCTGCAAAATTAATTGGCATGCCTATGCTGTGGAGGAATTCGCGGAATTGTTTGATACCTTCGCGGGCTGTTGCTTCAGGATTAGCAAAATCCATCTTTACTCCCCAAACTCGAGTTGCCCACTGGCAGAAACGCAATACATCATGCTTATAAACAAAATCCATCCAGGCCGGCATAATTACTGCAAGACCAGCGCCATGAGCGCAGTCATAAAGCCCCGAAAGTTCATGTTCAATTCCGTGGCTGTTCCAGTCCTGGTCACGGCCAACACCAACGATGTTATTGTGAGCAACCATGCCAGCCCACATAATGTTAGCTCTTGCTTCGTAATCATCAGGATTAGCAATTACCTTTGGAGTTTCATGAATCATGGCCATAAGTTCTGCTTCACACAAGCGGTCTGTAGTTTCAACATTCTGTGTGTTTGTAAAATAGCGCTCGCAAACGTGAGCCATAATATCAGTTGCACCACAAGCAGTCTGATAAGCAGGCAAAGTCTGAGTCAAAGCCGGATTCAAAATAGAAAACTTTGGACGGAGCATGTCGTTTCCAAATCCACGTTTTACCATTCCGTCTTTCTTTGTGATAACTGTATCAGGTGAACCTTCAGAACCAGCAGCCGCAATAGTCAAAATTGTACCAACCGGAAGAGCGGCCTTAGGCTGAGCAGTATATGAATAAAAATCCCAGAAATCTCCATCATAGCAAACGCCCATAGCAATTGCCTTAGAAGAGTCAATTACTGAACCGCCTCCAACTGCTAGAATAAAATCTACGCCTTCGCGCTTGCACAAATCTATTCCTTCGTAAACCAAATCATCAAGTGGGTTAGGGTGAACTCCACCGAGTTCAACAAAAGAAACGCCGGCACCTTTCAAAGACTCACGAACTCGACCAAGCAAACCTGATTTTTCAGCAGATTTACCACCAAAATGGAGCAAAACTTTGCTTCCGCCAAACTCTTTAACTAAAGCACCTGCCTGTGCTTCTGTATCTTTTCCAAAAACAAATTTAGTTGGACTGTAAAATGTAAAGTTATTCATAGAATCTCCTATAAAATCCGTGTCTACGGTGATACAAATATTGTACTAGGAGATTAAAAGTAAAAAATATGAGTTCTCTAATTAAATTGTACGAATCTATTTTTGTTGAGAGCTATTTTCGAGCCAAATCAGGATGTTCTTTGTAGAAACGATGCTTGTCGGCATACATTGCTTCGTCTGCAATATGCATGCTGAGTCTCAAATCTGTGCTTGTATCACTCCAGTATGCACCAATTGCAAGGCAAACCGTCTGGCCATAGCCGCTTGCATCTCTTAATTCATTAACACGTTTATCAAAAGTATCTTTGTCGCAGCCAGGAACGATGATAACAAATTCATCACCACCAGAACGATATATTTCATATTCACCAAAATGCTTTTGTAATAATTCGGCAGCTCTCTTTAACAGCCTGTCTCCGGCTTCATGTCCACCCGTATCATTACATTGCTTCAATCCATTCAAATCTGCAAAAACTACACCAAACGGAACATGAACAGAAGATATTCTGCTTACATGCCAGTCTACCCGGGCATTCATGGAATTTCGGTTTTTTACGCCGGTAAGAAAATCTATGTTGCTCATGTATTCCAGTCGTTCCATAAGGTCATTATTAGCAATTTCAGAAGAAAGGAAGAAGGAGGTTAAATCCATAATTTCCTTAAGTTCAAGAATCCGGTCAACATTAAAATTACTGATAAAAAGAACACCCAGAAGTTTATTTCCTCTTGAAAGTGGAGAAAGAATCAGGCTTTTTACATTACCGCCTCTTAAGCTTTTTACCCATACAGGATTTACTTTTTCAAGCTCACACATATCAAAATCATCTTTAATGATGATGTGATCGTGTCCTTTTAAAGTATCTTCCCAAGAAAAAACAACCTCTGGAGTAAGATAAGGCATAAAATCTTCAATGCAAGCTTCATCATTTCGGAACTTAGCACAGAGTGGAGCGTATTTATACCTTTCTTTATCAATCATAATGATACAACTACAGAAAGAATCTGTTTTAGCCTGAATATCTGTAATTACAGTATTCATACTTTCAGAAAAATTATCGGCTCCACGAAGATTTACACAGGTCTTAATTACAAAGCTTGATGCATCTGCAGAAACTTCTGACATTTTTTCAGCATCCGGCTTTTGTGTGAACTCAAAGAAAAAAATAAAATAGCAGAGATTTTCTTCATCAATATCTTTAGACAAAGGAATATAAGTAGCATCTGTCCACACTCCCATAGATCTCGTGTCGGCATAGGAATGTAGATGCTGCTTTTGAACTGCGCATCTATAACAAAAATCTTCAAAGTTTGGTTCTTTAGGAATAAGCTCCGAATAAATCATGTTATCGTAATAGCCGCTACCCATAATCTGTTTATAAGGGGCGTTAGCTCGTACAATACGGATTTCTCCCGGATGACCGTCTGATGTTTTTTCCACCGAAAGAATTGCGGCAGCCATTCCATAAGAATCTACTAACTTCTGAAAGTCCATTATTTAATTCTAAAAGGAAATAACAGAATTTTCAAATTTTATTTTAGATTAAACCTGGTATTTTTTACTTAACTATTTTTTTCAGATTCCGACAATCAACTAGATGTAAACAAAATTTCTGGAGGATAGAAAAGTGAATAGTTTTAGTCGTTCAATCGACCTGCTTCAGCGCGAAATGAATGTTGCAAATTTGCGCTATCAGGTTAGTGCCAACAACCTTGCAAACAGCGAGGTACCGAACTTCAAACGTTCTACCGTTAATTTTGAAAGCGAACTTAAGCGTGCCTTTGAATCAGAAGAAGCCGCTAAAAATGCTTTTCATCTTACAACAACAGATTCCCGCCATATTCAGGTAAACGTTCCTTATGATTACCGCAATGTTGAGCCTCGTCGCGTTCTCGATTATACATCTACAGCAAAGGCAAATGGTAACAATGTTGATGCTGAAACAGAAGCAAACAACATCCTCCAGATTCAGATGCAATACCGCCTGCTCACACAGCTCACAGATTTTGAGTTTGATCAGGTTAACACAGCAATGAAAAAATAGGAGTAGGCTATGGGATTGTTCACTAGTATAAATATTGCAGCCACAGGAATGAGTGCAGAACGCCTCAGAAGTGATGTAATTTCAGACAATATCGCAAATGCAAGCACAACCCGCACACAGGACGGCGGTCCTTTCAAAAAATCAACCGTTGTAATGCGTCCTGTTGCAGATGATAATCCACAGTGGAGAACACCGTTTACACCAGCAAGCCTCGACAATGGTCCTGGAAGAGGTGTAAAGGTTCTGGAAATCACAAAAGATACTTCAGAAGGCCGTCTTGTTTATGACCCGACCCATCCAGATGCATATCAGAGCGGGCCTCACAAAGGTTATGTAGAATATCCTAACGTAAATATCGTAAATGAAATGGTTGACCTCATTTCTGCTTCCCGCGCATACGAAGCCAACGCAACAGTAATCGACGGTGCAAAAGATATGTTCAGTGCCGCCCTTGAAATCGGCCGATAGTCGTTGTACAATAAGTGCAGAGGGGAATAAAAAATGAAGATTCAAGATTTCGGTACATTACAGATGACACGTACGGACAAGGCGCATTTTGGTCAGAGCAAAATTCAGCCGCTTACACAGAATGCTCCTGGAATGGCTCCAATTCAGAAAATCCAGCGTGCGGATAAAACTACCGAGGCTGCATCAATTCAGCCGGCAAATCAGTCTAAATCATTTCAGTCATATCTTCTCGATGCACTTGAGTCGGTAAATAACCAGCAGCTTGACGTAAACAAAGTTCAGGAAAAACTCATTACAGATCCTGATGATGTAAACGTAGCCGACGTAACAATCGCAATGGCTAAAGCCCGCATGAGTCTGAATCTTGCACAGTCAGTAATCGACCGTCTCGTAACCGGCTGGAACGAAATTACTACTACTCGTTAGTTTTTCTAACTAACTACCATTCATTCTTTTTCGTTTGCATTATTTCTCTTCCTATGTTATACTTAATTAAATTTAGTAAGTAAATTTGGTACAAATTTCTTTAGAATTCGTTCACGGGAGGGGTCAGATGAACGAATGGCTTAAAAAGGTTACCGACAAGGCCAAAAATATGTGGTCTAAATGGAAACCTATCCAAAAAGTCATATTATTTGGAATAATTGTAATAGTTATAGCTGTCATAGTTGCGTCCGTAAAGCTTTCTGCAAAGCCTTCTACTGTCCGACTCTTTAATGCTCCAGTAACAGATCAAACTTCACTCACTCAGATTCTTGATCGACTTTCTCAGGAAAATGTAAATGCCTATACAAACGATGCAGGCTATATTTCAGTAGATGATGATAAAACTGCCCGCCGAATGCGCGAGATTTTGATTTCAGAAAATCTTGTTCCTTCAAGTGTTGACCCTTGGGCAGGTTTTTATGACAGAAGCTGGTCTACAACTGATGCTGACCAGAACGTAAAACTTAAAAATACAATTCAGAAACAACTTAAACAGCACATTGAATCAATCGCAGAAATCCAGCTGGCAGATGTAAATATTGTTTTGCCGGATACTCAGCTTTTTACCGCAGATCAGAATCCTGTAACAGCAAGCGTTATTCTTAAAACTACCCCTCAGAGTAACCTTCTTCAGAATAGAAAACGAATCCTTGGTATTCAGCGGCTTATTCTTTCTGCTGTTGAAGGCTTAAAAGAAGAAAATCTCATCATTACAGATGTAGATGGAAATCAGATTAATGATTTTGAAGGCATGGCCGAAAGTGACCGTGTAAGCATTATCGAAAAACAGCAGAAGCTTATTCGTAAACAGGAAGTTGAGCTTCGTGCAAAAATCCTTAAAGCGCTTCAAAAAACATTCCGTGAAGATCGATGTCGCGACATGAACGTTGCAATCGAAATGGATATGTCTCAGAAGACAAGTGATTCTACAGAATATTCTCCAATCGTAATTAAGCCGGATAATCCGGATACTCCATATGATGACTCAGAATATCGCGATACACTTCCAATCAGTCAGCAGACAGTTACTAAAGAATGGCAGGGAACTGGTTATAATCCTGAAGGTCCTGCAGGTGTAGAAGGACAGACACCTCCTGTTTATTCTGATATGTCTAATGTAATTGGTCGATCTACAGAGACAGGTGTTACTCAGAATAACGTAATAAACACAAAACAGACTTCAGAAATTTCTTCTCCAAAAATTGATAAGATTTCTGTTTCTGTCAACCTTGATGGAAAATGGAAGAAGATAAAAGATAATAATGGTAACCTGATTATAGAAGATGGAGCAATTAAACGAGAGTATACTCCAGTTTCTGCAGAAGAAATGGCAGAAGCTGTACGTCTTATTCAAGGTGCTATCGGTTATGACAGAAGCCGCGGTGACAGAGTAGAAGTAACTAACATTCCTTACGACCGCGACGATGAGTTTGAAGCAGAAGATGCAGAATATTTTGCAGCAATTCAGCGCCGACGCACAATACTTCTTATTCTCATAGCAATTGTTGTTGTTCTTGTAGGCTTTATTCTTTTCCGTATTATCAGTCGCGAAATGGAACGTCGTCGCCGCGAACGCGAAGCACGTCTTCTTGCAGAACAGCAGGCAGCCCGCGAGCGCGCACTTTGGGAAGCAAAAGACGACGGAATGGAAGTTACAATGTCTGTCGAAGAGACACGCCGTATGGAACTTCAGGAAAATGCAATCTCAATGGCAAAGGAACATCCGGAAGATGTTGCAATGCTCATAAGAACATGGTTGATGGAGGAATAGTTTATGTCAGACGAAGCAACAGAAGCACCGAAATCAAATCCAAAGCCGGTACCAAAGCCTGGGCAGCTTAAGCCAGCAGGTTCTGGTTCATCATCAAAAAAAGGCAATAAGGATTATAAAAGTTTAACAGGTCGCCAGAAGGCTGCCATATTCCTCATTTCGCTTGGACCTGAGGTTTCTGCGGAAATTATGAAGCACCTCCGTGAAGACGAAGTTGAAACCCTTACTTTTGAAATCGCACGTCAGGAAAAAGTTAATCCTGAGTTTAAGGACGCCGTACTTGAAGAGTTCCAGGAACTCATGAATGCTCAGAACTTCATCACAACTGGTGGTATCGACTATGCCCGCGAACTTTTGGAGAAGTCTCTTGGTTCTCAGAAAGCTATCGATATTATCAACCGCCTTACTTCAAGTCTTCAGGTTCGTCCGTTCGACTTTATCCGCCGTACAGACCCGGCACATCTTTTGAACTTTATTCAGCAGGAATATCCGCAGACAATTGCCTTGATTCTTGCTTACCTTGAACCTGGAAAGGCTGCCGTAATCATGCAGAACCTTCCGGAAGATATGCAGGCCGAAGTTTCTAAGCGTCTTGCAACAATGGATCGAACTTCACCAGACGTTTTGCGCGACGTTGAACGCGTATTGGAAAAGAAGCTTTCTACACTGTCTTCAGAAGACTACACTGCTGCCGGTGGTGTTGAAGCAATCGTTGAAATCCTCAACCTTGTTGACCGTTCTTCTGAAAAGTCTATTATCGAATCTCTCGAAGAAGACGATCCGGATCTTGCAGAGGAAATCAAAAAGCGAATGTTCGTATTCGAAGATATCGTTATGCTCGACGACCGTGCTATTCAGAAGGTACTCCGCGATGTCGACCAGCAGGAGCTCGCAAAAGCGCTTAAATCAGTTGATACCGAAGTACAGGATAAAATCTTCCGTAACATGTCTAAACGTGCAGCATCTATGCTTAAGGAAGATATGGAATTCATGGGACCTGTCCGCTTGAAGGATGTTGAAGAGTCTCAGCAGAAGATTGTATCTATCATCCGACGTCTTGAAGACAATGGTGATATCGTTATTGCACGTTCTGGTGAGGACGAGCTTGTATCATAAAAGTTGGCGAGGGTAGAAAGGAATGGCAAAAACTGTATTTCGTCCCGGCGAAGCAAAGAATATTGAAGAAAAGGTAATGCTTCCTCTTTATAAGGATTATTCACCTATTGAAGATGTTGAAGTTGAAGAGGAAGAAGAATACACAGGACCTACTGCAGAAGATTTGCGCCGAGAGGCAGAAGAATATAAGGCTCAGTTTGAAAAGGAAAAGCAGCAATTAAAAGCCGATGCTCAAAAAGAAGCAGAACGAATTATCAAAGCTGCTGAAGATACTGCCTTTGCAGAAGTAAAACGTCAGACTGACCAGGCTGCTGTTATTAAGGCAGATGCAGAAAATGAAGCTGCGGCAATTGTTGAAAAAGCAAAAGCTGAGGCTGCACAGATAGTTGCAGAAGCTCAGTCACAACACGATAAAATTGTTTCAGAAGCTCGCAATGATGGTTTTGAACAGGGACATCAGGAAGGTTACGAAAAAGGTGCTGCTGAGGTAGATCGTCTTATAGAACGTATGCACAAAATCCTTGAAGCAGTTATGCAGCGTCGTGAAGAAATTCTTCAGGATACAGAAAGCCAGATTGTTGAACTTGTAATTCTGATGGCACGCAAAGTTATTAAGATTCTTTCTGAAAATCAGAAGAACGTTATTATGGCAAATACAGTTGCTGCTTTGCGTAAGGTTAAGACTCGTGGAAACGTAACTCTTCGTGTTAATATAGAAGATGTTAAACTTACTACCGCTCATGCAGATGAGTTCATTCAGCATGTTGAAAATGTTCAGGGAATTACCGTTCAGGAAGATTCTTCTGTTGAAAAGGGCGGTTGTATTGTAGAAACTGACTTTGGTGCTATTGATGCACGTATCTCAAGCCAGCTTACTGAACTTGAAAATAAGATTCTTGAAGTTTCTCCTGTAAAAAATATCAAGCGTCAGGATCCTCTTACTTCGGCTGAGTAAAAGTAGAGCGGGGGTGGGGCAGTGCGTTCTTCTTATACTGGTGAATTTGATTTTACTAAATATCTCGAAAAAGTTGTTGATGCAGAAACAATTTTGTACACTGGCCGTGTAACTGCAGTAAAAGGTCTGGAAGTTGAAAGTGAAGGTCCTCGTTCTGTAATCGGCGAAATGTGCACGATAAAATTGCGCGACGGCAAAATGCTTCAGGCTGAAGTTGTTGGCCTTGATGCAAAAATCGTAAAGCTTGCTCCATTCGGCGAAACTAAGGGAATTGAAGTTGGCTGCGAAGTTGTAGCTTCTGGTCGAAGTCTTATGGTTCCAGTTGGACCAAATCTTTTAGGAAGAATGATTAATGCCGCTGGTCGTCCTTGTGATGATAAGGGTGAAATTGTTCCAGATACTTATTATCCGGCAGTTGCAAATCCTCCTTCTCCTAATGAAAGAACTGATATTAACCGCCGCATAACAACCGGTGTTCGCGCAATAGACTCTCTGCTTACAGTTGGTAAGGGACAGCGACTTGGAATCTTTGCGGGTTCTGGTGTTGGAAAATCAACTCTTCTTAGTATTATTGCAAGAAATACAGATGCTGATATAAATGTAATTGGCTTGATTGGTGAACGTGGCCGCGAAGTTCTGGACTTCGTAAAGCGTGACCTTGGCGAAGAAGGAATGAAGCGTTCTGTGTTAGTTGTGGCTACCAGTGACGAACCTTCTATCTGTCGTCTCCGTGCTGCTCAGGTTTGTACTGCCGTTGCTGAATATTTCCGCGATCAGGGAAAAGACGTTATGCTGATGATGGATTCAGTAACACGTTTTGCTCATGCTCAGCGCGAAATTGGACTTGCAAATGGGGAGCCTCCTGCACAGAAGGGCTATCCGCCAAGTGTATTTGATATGATTCCAAAGCTGCTCGAGCGAAGTGGTACAAATCAGAAAGGTTCTATTACAGCTTTCTATACTGTCCTTGTTGATGGTGACGATATGAATGAACCAATTACAGATAAGGTTCGCGGTACTCTGGATGGACATATTGTATTGAGCCGTAAGTTAGCTCAGGCTTACCATTATCCTGCAATTGATGTGCTGCAATCTATCAGCCGTCTTTCAAAGCGTGTTAGCGGTGCTCAGACTCGAAAGGCAGTTGGACGTCTCCGCACATGGATGGCCTGCTATACCGAAAACGAAACAATGATTACTGCAGGAATCTATCAGAAAGGTAATTCACCAAAAATTGATGAAGCAATCAATAAACACATGGAAATAGAAGAGTTCCTTAAACAGGAAGAGTATGAGCCGTGTCCTATGAAAGAAACTTTGCAGAAGCTTTCAGTTTTGACAGGTATCGAGATTCCAGAAAGCGAGTTTGTTGAAGCTCCAGCGTTAGATATTCCGTACACAGCTCAGATTACCGACAGTCTAAAGCAGCCTGAATGAAGAAGTTTATCTTTGAACTCGAAAAAGTCCTCGAATTCCGCAACTTCGAAAAACAGCAGGCCGAAGGCGAACTCGCCAAGGCATTAGCCGTTGAAACTGAAATAAATGAAAATCTAAAAACAATAGCTCAGAACTATGCCGCAGTAAAAGCCCAGATGAAAGGCTCTCAGGATTTTCAAGATGTAATGGCACAGAGTCAATATAACAATCTGCTTGAATATCAGAAAGAAGAACTTTTAAAACAACTGACTCAGGCAAAAATAGTCTCAGAACAAAAACGCGAAGTCCTCCGCGAATGCATGAAAAAAACAACCGCCCTCGAAAAGTTAAAAGAAAAGCAGCTTGCCGAATGGAAGCAAGCTGCCGATTACGAGGAAGCTGAGCTCCTCGATGAAGTCAAGAATAAACTAACGACTAATACTTGAAAGCACTGCCTCCAATGAACTCGCGAATAATCGAACGAGGTGGAACTGCGCTTGGCGAAATTGTTGCAAAGTTTTCGAGGAACTGGAGCAATCTTCTTGCCTCGGCATATTCTTTTTGCATTGGTGTTACCTGACGCAAAAGTGGTGCAGCGTAAACTCGCAAAACTGACAATTCATAGTCGAGCGCAGTGTTAAGTACTGCATCTGCATTGTTCTGGAATGGGAAGATGTGAAGTTCTTCGCCACGGCGAACGCTTGGCCACATTTCAATAGTTCCTGCAGCCGGTTTTCCGCGGAAGTTGTTATCGCGTACAATTCGGCGAATCAGGCGGTTGTCACTTGTGGAAATGCGGTTGTGGTCATCAAGGTTGAGCTGGGTCAAAGCAGAAAGATAAATCTTAAACTTCAATTCTGGAGCAACCTTTGGAGTGAGCTTATCGTTCAAACCGTGGATTCCTTCAAGAATCAGAATTTCATTGTCAGAAAGTGTCAGCTTATTTTTGTCTTCAAAATATGCAGTTCCTGTGTGGAAGTCATAACTTGGAATTGTAACTTCTTTTCCATTGAACAAATCAACTAGCTGGTTATTCAAAAGCTCAATGTTCAGTGCCTCGAGACATTCGTAGTCTGGCTTTCCATCAGCATCCAGCGGAGTTTTGTCGTGGCCAACATAGTAGCAGTCCAAACTGATAACCTTTGGCTGGTAACCCATTGCCTGAAGTTCAAGTGCAAGCTTTTTAGCGGAAGTTGTTTTTCCAGATGAAGAAGGGCCTGCAATCAAAACTACACGAACTGTCTTCTTATCAACAATTTGAGATGCAATCTTAGAAATGTTTTTTTGCTGGTAGATTTCTGTGATTTCAATAAAATCATTAATCTTGCGCTTTGCAATCAACTCATTCAAAGATGCGGCAGAGGTAACGTTCATTCTCTTACCCCATTCCTTGTACTTGCTGTAAATATCAAAGAGTTTCGGCTGATCTTCAAACTTTGTAAGCTTGTCCGGATCAGATGATTTAGGGAAGCGCAAAAGGAAGCCTTCTCCATATTTCATCAATTCAAATGTCTTTAAAACACCTGTTGAAAGTACGAGTGGTCCAAAATACAAATCAGAGAAATCACCAATCGTATTAATTTTGATTGTAGGAGTACAGTTGAATTTTATCTGCTTGCGGGTTTCTACAAGGTTGAGTTTTTCAAAGAGTTCAGCAGCCTTCGCATATGGAATTGTCTCTGTTGTAATTGGAATATCCTTTGCAACCAGAGCATTCATTTCATCTGTGAGCTGCTTAATTTCTTTATCTGTGATTTTCTTTGCGCCCTCAAGAGTGTAGTAGTAACCGTAACCAAGACTGTGTCCTACAAGAAGACGTGCCTTTGGAAACAGATTGTGTGCGGCTGCGGCAAGCATAAGACAAAGCGAACGTCTGTAAACTGCAGCTCCATCCTTTGATTTTGCTGGAATTGGCTCGAGTACTGCGTCATAAGTAAGCGGCATATCAAGCGGGCAGATTTCGTTACTGATTCTAACCGCATAAATTTCTCTATCTGGCATTCCAAAGTTACCTGTAATAACAGAAACAGGTGTTCCGTATGGTACCAGTTTTTTAGTGATTTCTTTTCCGTCTTTTATAAATGTAATGCTGATGTCGTTCATGATAGATACCTCTTTGTTGTAGAATTAAGAATCTCTCTCTTTCTTCTATTATAAAGGCAGTTTTCTGATTTTGAAAGAAAAATCGATGTGAAGTATGAGTGTCAAAATAGGGAATAAATTAATCTATCATATTCTGATTCTTGAAATATCGATTTCTGATTTTTTTATTCACTACGATAAGAACTACAATTTTTGCACAAAGGTGTATTAAGATTACCGCACTAATTTCTATGGAAAAAAGTCAATTACAGCAGCAATAAACTAGCATATTTCATAAACGAATTACATAATTCTGCTAACGATGAGGTAGAAAGTAAAGATAACAATTTATTGGATGTAGATAAAACTATTTCTGGTGAGGTTGCTAAGAATCTTTCCAAAAGAGATGCTATCTTCATTACAGAAAATAATTTTTTGTGTAAATCCATGAATATGTTTCCTGTGAACAAAATTATATGAAATTTTATAAAATGCGTGTTATAATATTACTCGTATAAAAGTTATATATGCCTTGAAATCGCATTATGAAATTGAATGTAAAAGTGAACCTGGTACAGGAAATATTATTGTTTATATTTCAAATGATAAACTGGAGATGATAAAGATTACATAGCCATCATTGGAAGCATAAGTAGCAATTGTAAATAAAGTGGAAGGATTACTTCCGTTATTTAAATAAACGTAAAAAGGTTTTATAAATATGAAAGTCAAATTATCAAATTGTAATTGCATAAAGAAAGCAGAAATTGAAATTGTTGAAAAACAATTGAATATTAAATATGGTCCCAATGGGACTGGAAAGTCAACTATCGGCAAAGCTATTTATAATCATATAATGAACAATACTGAAGAGCTTAATAAACTTAAGCCTTATAACTCATTGGAGTTTGAAAATCCTAATGTTGATATGGATTTTTTAAGTTCTGTTTGTTTTTTTAATGAAGAATATATAAACTCATATCTTTTTTCAGATGCAAAGAGTTTATTAAATAATTCTTTTCAAGTTTTTTTAAAAGACATTAAATCTGATGAATTATTACAAAACATAAATATTAGTTTTGAAAATTTAAATAAAGTCTTCTTGAAAAATGAAACTCTTGAAAAAATAGATACCTTTCTTCACAGATTATTTAATACCTTAAAACTTGAAAATAATAAACTTATTAAACGAGGTGGCGTTAATGAATTAATAAGTGGTTATGGAACTGGTTTTGAGAAATATTCCATTTTAGACAAATATAAACCATTCTATGAAAATAGAAAATTTGATTTGATTTCAGATTGGGCTAAATGGAGAAATGATGGAATCAAAAAGATGTTAACTGACAAATTTCTTTGTCCTTTTTGTTCTGATAAATTAAATGATGAAGAAATAAGTAATGAGAATAAAACTTTTGAAAAAGTTTTTAAAAAATCTGCATTAGCAACAGCAAATGAAATAAAAGAAATTCTAAATATCGCTGTTGAGGAATCATATGTTTCAAAAGATTCTTCAGATAAAATTATTAAAAACATGGGAGATTCAGCTAAAAAAGACGAATTAAATGTTCAATTAGAAAAGTTTACTATAGAGTCTGATTATTTATTAAATAAACTGTTAACGATAAAAGAGTTCAGACCTTTTAATGTAACAAAAGATGAAATCAAAAGATTGGAAAACTATCTACATAAATTAGTAATTAATAAAGAAATAATTAATGATTTTTACAATACAAGTTTTATTTCCAATTTTATTGATGAAGTAAATTCAAAAATTACGGATTTGGAGAACAAAACCGCAGAATTAAAAAAACTATTTGGAACTTATGAATCCCATATAAATTCACTAATTAATGAAAGAAAAGCAGATATAAATGATTTTTTTGAGATAGCTGGTTTTCCTTACAAATTTGAAATTAAAATTGATGAGGCTCAAAAAGCGCATTCATTATTAATACCAATTAAATCTGATACTCCTATCAATGAAATAGCCTCTCATCTTAGTTGGGGGGAAAGAAATGCATTTGCATTAGTTATGTTTATGTTTGAAGCAATAAGTATTAATCCCGATTTAATTATTCTTGATGATCCTATTACTTCATTTGATAAAAATAAAAAATTTGCAATTATGAGACGACTATTCGATGAACGCTATCCGAGTTTTAGTGGTAGAACAGTATTATTAGTTACTCATGATTTACAACCTGTAATTGATTTTGTCCATAATAATATGTTCAAGAATTTTGGTTTACAGACAATTGCAAACGCTTACTATTTAGCAAATATTGATAATGAATTAACTGAACAGATAATATCGTCAAACGATTTAAAAAACACTGTTGAACTTACAAAGAGAATTGCAGCAGACGAAAATGAAGTTTTACCAGTTAGAATAGTTAATTTAAGGAAATTTTATGAATTAACTGATGAGAATATATATCTATCTGAAAAGTATAATATTTTATCTTCACTAATACATGGAAGACCTATACCTACAAAACAAGAGAACGATATCAATGATAATTTTATTTCACTTACAGAGAGTGAGATCTCAAAAGGTTCAATAGACATTTCTGAATATATATCAAATTTCAATTATTCATCTTCAATTTCAGAGTTAGAAATTTCAAAATTACACGAAATAATAAAAAATAATTCAAATGAGTATGATAAGATAATATGTATAAGGATAATTCTTGAGCAAACTAATGAAAAGAACATAAATCTTTTTAAGCAGTTTAGAAAAGAGTATCCGCTTTCTTTTAAATTCTTAAATGAAACTAATCATATTGAGAATGACTATATTTTCCAATTAGATCCTCTAAAATTTCATTTATTACCAGTAAAAGTAAAAGATGAGATTAATAGTTTTTTTTCAAAAAAAGAAGTTATAAAACTGTTCAATGAAAAAATAGTGATTTAACAAATTTATAAAGAATCTAAATCTTCGTGGTAAGAGGGTTGTTCACTGCTATATGAATGAAAGAATAAACAGATTGAAAGATGAGGGAAAACAATTTGATGAATAAAAACGAAATTAAAGTACCAGTTATTCGACCCGTTGAACCAGAATACGAACTCCTTGTAAACAATATTTCTACGCTATGGGAAGAAGCCAAAAATAATGCTGCTCTGTCGGTAAACACTGAGCTTTTAATGGCAAACTGGCATACCGGTGAATATATTGTCGAATATGAACAAGGTGGAAAAGCAAAAGCTGAATATGGAAAACAACTTCTTGTGAATCTGTCAAAAGATCTTACCTTAAGAAACGGTAAAGGTTTCAGTCGAAGTAATCTTACTTATATGAGAAAGTTTTATTTGGCTTTTCCAAAATGTGAGACAGTGTCTCACAAATTAACCTGGAGTCACTATTTTGAGTTGTTGAAATGCGATGACAAAATGGAGTTTCAATTCTACTTTCATGAAGCGGAAAAAGAAGGCTGGAAAGTCAGAGAACTAAAACGTCAGATGAAGAGTTCTCTTTTTCAGCGGCTGGCACTCAGTACAGATAAGAAAGGTATACTTGCTCTGGCAAATGAAGGACATCAGATTATTACAGCTCAAGATATAATACGTGACCCTTATGTGCTTGAGTTTACAGGACTTCCTCAAAAGAAACGATATAAAGAAGGAGAACTTGAAACAGCCCTAAAAGCAAATATGGAAAAATTCTTATTGGAATTAGGAAGGGGGTTTGCATTTATAGGTCGTCAATATGTAATTCCCATTGGAAGCCGCAGATTCAAGGTGGATTTAGTTTTCTATCACTGTATCTTAAAATGTTACGTTTTGATTGATCTAAAAAGGGAAGAAATAAAGCATGGAGATATTGGGCAAATGAATATGTATTTGAATTATTTCAAAACAGAAATTTGCCAGCCTGATGATAATCCTCCAATTGGAATTGTTTTAGGTGCTAAAAAAGATGAGCTTTTGATGGAATATGCAACTCAGGGAATTACAAATCAGTTGTTTGCAGCCCGCTATCAGTTGTATTTGCCAAAGAAAGAAGAACTTCAAGCTCAACTAGATTTACTGCTTACGGAAGAAAAATAGAAAGCGTAAGCTGGGGGCGTTACGGGGGCAGAGCCCCCGTAAGAAGGGGTAGGACGCAACAACGTGCGGCCGAGGGGAAGGCTTTCCCCTACATATATTATTGAATAAATTTTTCATTTGTGATATTTTAAATAGATAAAATTAGTATTCTATTATATACAAGGAGTTCCTAATGTCAGGACATAGTAAATGGGCCACCATTAAACATGCAAAAGGTTTGGCCGATGCAAAGCGTGGTAAGATTTTCACAAAATTTATTAAGGAAATTTCTATTGCTGCACGTATGGGCGGAGGGGATCCTAACTCTAACCCACGTCTTAGAACTGTAATTATTAAAGCTCGTGCTGCTAACATGCCTAAAGATAACATCGAACGTGCTATCAAGAAGGGTACTGGTGAAGACGGTGGAGCAGCATACGAAGAGTATCTCTACGAAGGTTATGCTCCAGGTGGAGTTGCTGTAATGGTTGAAGTTCTTTCTGATAACAAGAACCGTGCAGCTGCAGACGTAAAGAATATTTTTGCAAAGAACGGTGGTAACCTTGGAACTTCTGGTTCTGTATCTCGTATGTTCCAGAGAAAAGGTACAATCGAACTTGATGCTGAAAAAGTAAACGAAGACGAAGTAATGGAAGTTGCTTTGGAAGCTGGTGCAGATGATATCGTAAACGAAGACGGTGTAATCACTGTTACTACAACTCCAGATGCATTCTCTGGTGTTGCTGAAGCTCTTCAGGAAAAAGGATTTGAAACACTTTCTGCTGACGTAGGAATGGTTCCAGATGCTTACACTCCAGTTGATAAGGATACTGCTGCTAAAGTACAGCGCCTCATTGACCGTCTTGAAGACAACGACGATGTTCAGAACGTATACCACACAGCTGAATATCCAGATGACTTCGAGCCAGAGGAGTAGCGAGCAGTTCCGAGCAGTGGAGCAGGAACTGACGAGTGCATAAATAGAAAAAATTGCGAAGCAATTTTTACTTACATGTATATTCAAAAACCGCTCGTAATTGGGCGGTTTTTTTATGTTATAATTATTTTACCGGATTATGATAAACAGCGACAAAACTTTTAATTCCCTGCCGGGAAATGAACAGAACAAGCCTTCTCAAAACAGTCGTCAGGTAAGACGTGTGCTTGGCATTGACCCGGGGCTTGCAAATACTGGTTTTGGCGTTGTTGATTTTAGTGATGGCCGTTACCGCATGGTAAGCTACGGCTGTATTACAACTAAGGCAGACCAGCCGCACGGGGAGCGACTCCTTTCAATTTACAGCCGCTTGTGTGCAATTATTGACGAGTTTCAGCCGGATGAAGCGGGTATGGAAACCTTGTACTTTGCTCGAAACGTTACATCTGCCTTGAGCGTTGCTGAGGCTCGCGGAGTTGTTACACTCTGCCTTGCCCAGCATAATATTCCACTTGGCGAATATCAGCCTAATCAAATCAAACAAGCCGTTACTGGAACTGCCAGCGCAGACAAGGAACTTGTTGAGCGTTACGTTAAAATTCTCTTAGGCCTTAAAACTGAACCAAAGCCAGATCATGCTGCCGATGCCTTGGCCGGTGCAATTACACATCTGCATTATAAAGCGTAAAAACTGGAGAAAAAACTTTTCTTTTTAATAACTATTTGTTATCTTTTAAATATGAACAAGTCAGATATCAGACGAAATTACTGGATGCTTGACGGAAAATTTGCGCGTCAGGGCTATGACTGGTGGTGGCATAATTTTACCGGGGTAAATGAAAAGACTGGCGAAGAACGAAGTTTTTTCATTGAATATTTTACTTGTAATCCGGAACTGGCGGCGCAAAATGGGGGCGAAGAGCCTGTTTGCGGTCAGCTGGCTTCTAATAAAGAAAAGGGCTTACGGCCAAGTTATCTGATGGTAAAGTGTGGCTGGTGGGGAGAAAATGCTGCTCAGCTGCACAGATTTTATGCCTGGAAAGATGTGGCTGTTAGCTGCGATGGCGAAGGGTATCATGTGTTCGCGCCGGAGTGTTCGGCCGGTGAAAAGCTTTTGACGGGACGTGTTGAGATTTCGGAAGCTGATGCTGCGGCTCACCCGGAATGGATGTGTAATGCAGGTTCAATGAGCTGGGAGCTTCAGGTTGATAAGAAGGTTGCCTTTAATGTTGGTTATGGTGCTGGCAGCCTCTTCCGTAAGCTTAAAGCCTTTGAAATGTACTGGCATGCAGAGGGTATGAAATCTTTCTACAATGGAACTGTAATCTGTAACGGTGAAAAGTATATTGTTACGAACGAACGTTCGTTCGGATACGCTGATAAGAACTGGGGTGAGAATTTTACTTCGCCTTGGGTATGGCTTTCTTCCTGCGATTTAACAAGTAAAGTTAGTGGCCGCAAACTTGAAGATTCTGTTTTTGATATTGGTGGGGGTCGTCCTAAAGCCTTTGGAATTGTTTTGAATCGCAAGTTGTTGAGCGATTTCTGGTATGAAGGAAAATCTTACGAATTTAATTTTTCAAAATTCTGGACTTTCTGCCGTACCAAGTTTGACTGCAAAGAAACTGATGAAAAAATTATCTGGTATGTCCGTCAGGAAACTACAAAAGCTGTAATGGAAACTTCTGTTGAATGCGATAAATCAAAAATGCTTCTTGTAAATTATGAATCTCCTGATGGAGCAAAACGTCATAACCGGCTTTGGAATGGTGGAACAGGAGAAGGTACTGTGAAGCTTTATAAAAAGAGTGGAGTATTCGGCCGCCACATTGAACTGATAGACGAACTTGAAGCTCGTCATATCGGCTGCGAGTGGGGCGAATACTGCTAGTTTTTTTTGAGATGGTCTATTTTAGAGCCTGCTCAAGTACCTTGAGATTGTTTTCCATTACGCTCAAGTAAGTTGTACCGCTTGCTGCCTGTTTTGTTGTAACAGACTGCATTGAATCTATGGTAAGAATTGCGGCACTTTTCTTTGTACTGGAATTGATGATTGTTCGGGCAAGTTTTCCGTCTCCACTTTCAATTTTGAGAACTGAGTTGAGGCCAAGCTCATCAACTTTCTTTGCAAGGAAGATTACTGTTTCAAAGCTTGCTTCAGTTTCAGCTGAACAATCTACAAATGCAGCATAATACTTGAGGTTGTAATCATCTGTAAGATAGCGGAATGGAAAGCGATCGCCAAAAAGAATTGTTTTCTTTGAAGCGGCTTTTACAGTTGAAGTGTATTTTGCGTCGAGTGTATCGAGTTTACTTGTGTATGCTGTGAGGTTTGCTTTATAGCTTGCTGCGTTTGCAGAATCTTTTTTGCAAAGTGCGTCACAGATTGCAGCACAGATTTCTTTTGCATTTCTGAGAGAAAGCCATACATGTTCATCATATTCAGGTTCATCCTTACGTTCGCTACGCTCACTACCAAGTTCATCATATTCATGATGAACTTGCATATGATTTTCTGTGATTTCATGATGATGTTCTTCCTCTTCTTCTGCCTGCATGCCTTCTACAATTTCTTCTTCCTTTACATTGTCTACAAGAACTTCGAGAAGATTAATGACTGTCATGTTCTTGTTTTTGGCATTTTTAAGTGCATCTTTTACCCAGCCATCGCTTTCTCCGCCAACGTAGATAAAAATATCTGCAGTAGAAATTTTTGCAATGTCCTGGATGGATGGCTGATATGAATGAAGGTCAGTACCATTTCCAATGAGAAGTGTAAGATCGGCAGAATTTGTGTCACCAATGATTTCTCGTGTCCAGTCATACTGTGGGAAAATTGTTGTTAAGATTTTGATTTTACCAGAGTTTTTGTCTGCTTTTTTTGCTTTTGCAAAAACTGATGTTGTGAGTGCGAGGAGGATTGTGACTCCTGCAAGTGTTTTTCTAAAATTCATTTTGTTCTCCTTAAGCTATAGCCTTCTCGTCAAGGCACTTTCTGAGCTCAGCTTCAATAGCTGCCTTATTATATCCTTTGCCGATTATTACAAGCTGATTAATTCTATCGCCGAATTCCTCGTCCCAGGCTTCTTTTACATCGGGATTATACTCAAGGTATTCCTGCTTTTGTTTTTCTTCCAGAGCGTCTATCCAGTAGGCTACAGTCATTACAGATGAATTGCGACCTGCCTGTTCAAAAAGCTGCACGTTGGCATCTGCGTCACTAAACCAGATGTAGCCTTTTGCGCGGATAAGCTCTTTTGGATAATTATTGTTTACGAAATTCATAAAGCGTTCGCGGTTGAATGGTCTTTTTTCTTCAAATACAAAGCTTGAAATTCCATATTCGCCGGTACAGCCCTGCTGAGCGCGGTTAGGCTCATTCAGACTGTTGATTGCCTTTTGAATTGCGGAAGATGAATCAATCTGTTCGTAGTTGAAAGGTTCTGTTGTTGTAATCTGATCAATATCGATATTTCCATTTACGCTGTGGAAGATTGGAGCTCGAGGCTGGAAGTCTCGGATAATAGCTTCAACTTCTTTAAGCTGATTTTCATTGAGCAGGTCGCATTTGTTCAAAACTATAAAGTTACAGAATTCAATCTGATCTACAATGAGGGTAGAGATTTCTTCTGCTGTAAGATTATTTTCATCAGTTGCATTTTTGTCAGCTTTCTGCTTTTTCAAATCATCCAGAAATTCGCGGTAGATTCGGTCTGCATCAACAACAGTAACTACAGAAGTAAGATAAACGTTTGTTTCTGGGTTATCTTCTTCATAAGAAAGGAAGCTTGCACTAACAGCACCAGGATCACTGATACCAGACGCTTCAACGAATACTACATCAACTGTTTCAAGATTAGAGATTTTTTCAATCTGTTGAATAAACTCTTCGCGTAGAGTACAGCAAATGCATCCGTTCTGAAGTTCAAACATAGGACATTCTGTTACGTTAGAACCATTCTTTTTAAGAATTTCGGCATCTACGTTAATGCTGCCCATATCATTTACAATTAAAGCAACGCGGCGTTTTTCCTGACGAAGCAGTTTATTGAGTAAAGTAGTTTTTCCAGATCCTAAGTAGCCGGTGATTAGGACTACGGGTTTTTTGTTATTCTTTTTCATTGTGATTTTTCCTTACATTGTCATCCCGAACTTGTTTCGGGATCTTATAATAGATGCTGAAACAAGTTCAGCATGACGTTGTATCTAAATCACCAGCTTTACTTTCTGCTTTACGAGAGTTGCGGGTGTGAGGAGGAGAGCAGAAATAACAAGGAAATTAATATAGATATAAGATAAAGTCTCAACCGATGCTATTGGTGCATTATCAAGGAAGTCTTTTGTATTATGGATTATCTGAAGAACAAAACATACCGGACAGTTTTCTTCCTGGCAGTGTTCTTCGTGTCCTTTATGATTTGATTCAAAAAGGATTGTTGTAAAAAGAGAAAATGATATAAGAATAGCGGTAAGGCAAAGCAGGTGAGCGCGTTTTGAATTATTTTTCATCACTATCCTCAATTTCTTTTTTACTAAGACAGTCTGTGCATACGCCGTAAAAAACTGTACGCAGTGGATTAATTACAAAGCCATGTTCTGTTTTAAGATGGCCGCCAAGTTCTTCCAGCTCTTCACATTCAAGATGAATAAGACGGCCACAAAGTTCGCACTTCAAATGAAAGTGATGGTCGTTTTTGCTGCATTCTTCTCCGGCATATTCAAAGCAGGCAGCTGAATGGTCATCAATAAAATATTTCTGGATTTTTCCTTCTGCAACAAGTTTTTCAAGCTGGCGGTAAATTGTTGCAATTCCGATAGAAAGCTTTTTTTCTTCAAAATGTGTGCGCACATCTTCTGCTGTAAAATGCTTTCCCTGCATTTCTTTAAGATAAGAAAAAAGTAAATCCTGTTGTTTTGTTTTGTAAGCTGCTTTCTGCATTTTTGAGCACTCTCTAATTTGATAGTGATTCTCAAATTATATGAATTGCAAATAAAATGTCAATTGAATTTGAGAATTATTCTCATTTTTGTAGGCAAACCCATGCATTATCTTCACAAGGACTAACATATCATCTATAATATTCTTATGTTCAATTCGCTTACAGGAATCATTACTGGAAAATTTCCAAAACAGGTTTTTATAGATACAAACGGAGTAGAGTGGGATTTATGTGTTCCAGACTCTAATCTTGATATGCTTCCACCAGTTGGAAGTGAAGCCCGCATTTTTACCTGGCTGCAGCATACAGACCAGCTTATGTCACTTTACGGTTTTGCAAGTGCAGATGAACGTTCTTTGTTTTTAGATTTGCTCAAGGTTGATGGGGTAGGTCCAAAAGGTGCCGTAAAAATTATGAGCTCAGTTTCTTCCGGCAGACTTATGGAAGTGCTGGAAAACGGTGACCTCGAAATGCTGGAAAAGATTCCAGGCGTAGGAAAGAAAACTGCCGGTAAGATGATTTTGACTTTGAAGGGTAAGCTGAAATTAAGCGAGAACTCTGGATCTTCAGTTGTTCGCGTAGCAGCTGCCGGCCCATATCAGGATGTTGTTACCTCTCTTGCAAGTATGGGCTATGACAAAAAACTTGTTGAACAGAAAGTTGCCCAGCTTGCAGAAACTCTTACCAACGAAGCAGATTTCGCCGGGAAGAGCCAGAAAGAGCGGGAAGATATTCTGTTCCGCCGCGCAATTGTTGAACTGGCTTAGGCGGAACTTTACTTTGAATTAGAAGCCCTGCATTGTATAGACATTAGACATTGCAGTTTTTCCGTCTGCAAAGTGAACTACTGCAACATAATATACAAGGCCTTTTTCATGAGATTCATACATATCGTTTGCTGCAACGGATGAATCGAAGGTGTTGAAATTGTCGTACTCTTCTTCTGTTCGCCATTCATAATAGAGATGGCTTTTAATAAGTTTACCACGACGTTCCCATTCATCTGCATCGTTACCCAAATCTCGGCCAGATGCAATTACATTTACAAGGTAAGCTTTATTTGACCGAGGTGTAGCTGTGTCTGCAAAGAATGATGATTTTATATCATTCAGATAATCTTTTGCATATGTCGTTTCATTTAAAGTCGTACCGTTTTCAGCTGTTGTTGGTATATAATAATATACAGTATTAGAGACAGTTTCATCTGTACAAAAATCATATTCTGTCTCACCTTCAACATATCCATAAAACTTATTTGTATAAAGATAATTCTGATTATTTTCATAAGGTTGTGTCGGATCAAATTTACTGTATGGACGACCATACCTTCTGTCCACGCCTTTTCCTGTTGTTTCGCTATAAGGATTTTCATTAAAGCTTTGCATTGTAATCCTGTAGAAACAGTTTCCTCTTAATTCTCGAGGTGGAATTGTATGAACTATTCCTGGCAATTCTTTATCCTCAGGGGCAGGCCAGTCAATTGCAAGAAAATCATTGATGTTAGGTTTTGAATTATCATTTTGAAGAACTGTTTTTTGATTTTCGATTTTTGTTTCACAATTTTGCATCTGGTTTAGATAATCATAATAACCATTTGAGGTCCATGCAGTTTCTTTTTTTGCGTCTTCATGCCAGTAATCCTGGATATGAATCATATTTCTATCAAAATGTTCATCGCCTTCAATCGGCAGTGTTGAAATAAGCATGTTTTTCTTTGAATCATATTTTACCGAAAGCTTGTTTTTGAACGTACCAATATCAGCTTTTCCAAGGGTGATATAGGCATAGTTTCCGTATGTATCTGTAACTTTTGCAAAGAACATATATCGTCCGTCTTCAAGTCCATTTACTGGAATTGCGGTATCTATTGTATACGCAGCTCCATTATAATAATATGAGCTGGATGCATATGTTGCAACACCGCCAGGAAGAGTTTCGATTTCTTCTGGTTCCATAATGGAAAGATTGTCGCCCCATGATTCCTGGTATGGTACATAATAATAATTGAAATATTCTGAAAGATGGCCTTCATCTTCTCTTACAATGTTTTCAAATTGATAATAACGTCCGTCATATGAAAGTCTTGAATCATGCTGTGTAACATTATCTGTTACAAAAGGAGGAATGTTGTCGTCATCTTCAGAAAATAATATATCCTGGACTTCAGATTCACGAGTTTTTGTATCGCTAACTGCAAGAATCTTTATTTTTGCAGTTACATCAGGATATCCGTATAACCTTTTACATTCTTTTACAGCTTCAAAATACGAATTGTCGCCATTATCACGGTCATTTCCCCATTCATCTACCCAATAAGTTTTATCCCAGTCTGGTTTATTCCATTCGTTTTCAAATGGTGCACGTAATGGATTTGTTACCGTAAAAGTAAATTCATTTTCTTTTGCAGCTGTGTAATAAACCCAGCTTTGTCCATCGTCTGTGCTATAACATGGAACATATTTTACATTTTCATCAAAGTTTGAAATGTTTACTGTTACATTAAAAAGACCTGTGTTAACACCAGCAGATTCTTTAGTGAATGTAAATTCAGGTGCTTCTAAACTAACGCTGCCAGATAGACTTGTATCAACAATTACCTTATATAGAGGGCTAAAGGTTTCTCCAACCCATTGTCCGTTTATCATAGAATCGGTCTTGTATTCTACCTGCACATAAACAACATATTTTGAATCAGGTTCAAGGTTTTCGATAATGTGTAAATCTGAAATGTCACTCCAGTGGTCTTCTTCCAATGGAACTGCTGTATTTCTATGTAATCGTGTTGTCTTGTTTGAATCAGAGTCATCTCCGTCTTCTAATTTGCCATAAAATACCCGATATATTGGTTTTACCTTTCTGTCTGGAATATTTACGATTTTTGTATAATCAGATTTTGTCATATCTTCGAAATATAATTCTACTTTTCTCTTGTCAGAATTATTTTCATCATCAGATACAATATAATTATGGAAATCAATTTTTTTAGGATAGAGAATTGTTATGTAATTATCATTACCAACACCGTCTACAATTTTAGCCTGCATAATTATATCCTTATTAACAATTTGATATGCAGGCGAATTTGCAAAGCCATGAAAATCTTCTGGTAAAGGACACCAGTATGAATTTTCATCATAAGTTGCCCATTCATAAGGATTTATAAGTTCTACAGGTATTGTGTTAAGGGAATCAATGTCTAATCCCCAGGAAACATAATACTTGTAATCTGTTGAATCATCAAAATAGTTTTCGCCAGTAAGTTTTGAATTGTAATAAGAGTCTTTAGGAAGATAACTGAAGTTTACATCATTTAGTCGCTCTTCTATATCACTTGCAGTTGGATATATATATTCTCCATCGTTATAATGTGGATCAAGCCAGCCCTCGTTTAAGCCTATTTGTATCTGCTCATCTGTTGCATTTTCAGAAATATCAATTCTATACAATGGAGAGGATAAGCCGAATCTTGTATTTGATCTATAGGCAAAAATTGTGTCGCGAACTACATTGTAAGTTTTGACTTCATTGCTTTCTTTATTGTAAGAATCCTGTAATGTCACTTTTATTTCATAAAGGCCATCAGAATATTTTTCATCGGAAAGATCGATTGTGTATTTTCCTGCATAATTGTCATCATTTTCATTTTTTTCTAAATTTACATAGATTTCTTCTTCATCAGCAGAAACTTCATCTCCCACCGAATCGTAAAGCTGGTGATATTTGATATGGCCGCGAATTCTACCTTTGTCGTTATCACTTCTTTCAATATAAATATCAAATTTTGTATTTATATGATTTACACTAAGTATTTCTTTTTCTGCTTCAATCTGATCTGTGGTTGGAGCAACATTTGGAAGAATTACTGGAAGAAGACCTTCTTTGAGAATGCGATGTTCTTCGCTTGCGCTTCGGGCGATATAGGTTGCAGGTACTGTTGCGGATATATCTATAAATTCAGGAGCTTTGTTATCAATTTCTTTGTTTATTCTATATTTATGATTTATTGAAGAAGTGATTGGTAGACCATCTGGAGTAGTGCATGCTTTTGAAAGTTTTACGAATATATCCATCGTGTCCTGTTTGTCTAAATCAATCAGATGGCGTTCGTTTGCAGCAATTTTTACTTCTTTATTATCGTTATACCATTCTGGTTCCAGGAAGTATTCTTTAAGATCGTTTTCCTTTGAATCTTCAATTTTGAAATTGTCATTAAAAGTAGCAGGATCCATTGATTTAGTAAAAGTAATTATAATGGATCTGTTTTTAGGAAGTCCCGAGTCCTGGAAGGTAGGTTCTACAGTCGCTACCGGGCATTCACTATTTGCAATGTAGATTGCTTTGTCGATGGCTTCTTTTACGTCACCGCTATCTAGGAAATTCTCACAGCTGAAAAAAAAGGGTGGTGCAAACTAGAATAAAAATTGGATAAAAGATTTTGGGATTAAAAAAACGATTATAATTCATAACACACTCCATTATTCTATTATGGAAGAGAAAAAATCTGCCGTCAAGAAAAATATGTCATTGTAGAAATTTTACTGATTTATGTGTTATAATGATTTTTATGAAAGAAGAAGATTTTTCTGCTGATTTTTCGGCTATTGTGCGTGCAGATTTAAAGAACAGCTATGATGAACAGGATAATAAACTGCGTCCAACTATGCTCAAGGATTTTCTTGGGCAGGAAAGCGTAAAGAAAAATCTTTCTACTTTTATTGAAGCGGCAAAATTGCGTGAAGAGCCGCTTGATCACCTTCTGCTTATTGGTCCTCCAGGACTTGGAAAAACTACACTTGCACAGATTACCGCTCATGAACTTGGAGTTGATTTTAAGGTAACCAGCGCGCCTGCTTTGGATAAACCTAAAGATCTTGCCGGAATCTTAAGTACAATAACTCCGAGAACAGTTTTTTTTATTGATGAGATTCACCGCTTAAAGCCTGCCATTGAAGAAATGCTCTATATTGCAATGGAAGATTTTGAATTGGACTGGATTATTGGACAGGGAGCTGCGGCTCGTACAGTGCGAATTCCGATTCCTCCATTTACTCTGGTTGGTGCTACCACAAAGGCGGGCAGTGTAAGTTCTCCTTTGAGAAGCCGCTTTGGTTTTATTCCTCGTTTTGAGTTTTATACACAAAAAGAACTTTCTTCTATTATAAAGCGTTCTGCTGCAATTCTTGAAATTGGAATTGATGAGGATGCGGCTATGCTGCTTGCCCAGTGTTGTCGTGGAACTCCTCGTGTTGCTAACCGTGTTCTTCGCCGTATGAGAGATTTTGCTCAGGTTGCAGGAAGCCGAACGATAACTGTAGAAATTGTTGATGACGGATTGCGTCGTCTTGAAATAGATGAAATCGGCCTTGAAAAATATGACCGTGAGATTCTTCGTTCTATTATTGAGAATTTTGGTGGCGGTCCGGTTGGTGCCGAAACTCTTGCAATTTCTATTGGCGAAAGTATGGATACACTTGAAGATTATTATGAACCATATTTGATTCAGTGCGGACTTTTGCAGAGAACACCGCGTGGCCGTATGGTTACTGAAAAGGCTTATACTCATCTGGGACTTACTCATGCAGCAGACTCGAAAGACGGCGGCGCACAGGGCACGTTGTTCTAGGAATCTTTTTGTGATATTATAGCCACATGTTAACTTCTGATTTTAATTTTGACCTGCCCGAAGATTTGATTGCGCAGCATCCAAGTGGAGTGCGCGGACAGGATAAACTCATGCTTTTGAACAGGGCAACCGGCCAAGTAGAACATTACATGATGGATGACCTCCCGGATTTGATTGAGCCCGGAACTCTTATGATTTTTAATAACAGTCGTGTTCGCCGTGCCCGCGTTTACGGAATTAAAGAAACTACCGGCCGTGAAACAGAATTCATGTTCCTCAATACAATCGACAAAGAATGTTGCATCTGGAATACAATGGTAAAATCTGCAAAAAAGCAGAAGCCTGGAATGCATTATAAATTCCCTGATGGAACTGTAGCAGAAATTATTGAACACGAAGGCAATGCTGGAACTGAGTTCCGTGCTTTGAAATTTGATTTTGCAATTGATGAAGACTGGTTTGAAAGAAATGGTCACATTCCTCTTCCCCCATATATTAAGCGTGGCGATACAGACGAAGATTCAGAACGATATCAGAATGTTTATGCAACTGATACTGGTTCTGCTGCTTGTCCAACTGCTGGCCTTCACTTTACAGAAGAAATGCTTGCACGGCTTGATGCAAAAGGAATTGAACGCCGTTTTGTAACTCTGCATGTAGGACTAGGAACCTTCCTTCCAGTTCGTGAAGATAATATTGAAAATCATAAAATGCACGAAGAATGGTATACTGTGCCAAAAGAAACTGCAGATGCAATTAACAAGGCAAAGGCAGAAGGCAGACCAATTCTTGCCGTTGGAACAACAAGTGTTAGAACCCTTGAAAGTGTTGCTCAAAAAATTGAGATGGAAGGTGGGGTAGTCGGGGCTAACAACGAGTGGATAAGAGCCGGTACCAGTTCTACAAGCATTTTTATGTACCCTGGCTTTAAGTTTAAGGTTGTAGATAAGATGTTTACAAACTTCCATACACCAGAGAGTACACTGATTATGCTGGTTTCAGCCTTTGCAGGCCGCGAGCACATTTTGAGCGCCTACAAAACTGCGGTTGAAAACAGATATCGCTTCTTCTCTTATGGTGACTGTATGTTTATTAGGTAAGCTGTTCGAAACTGTATCTAGCGAGATTAAAAAACTGCTGGCGCATTACGTCGGTAATCATCTGGTCGGTGGCGGCCTTCTGAAATTGTTCAGCAACTGCTTCTTCGAGTTGTGAAATATCTTTCTGCGAAAGAGGCAGACGTCGGCCACTCATAAAATTTTCAAACTCCTTGCTATGAAATGTGAACGGACCTGCAAAAGCCAGGTGTACATTAAGCAGGGAGTTTTTTTCTGTATCTGCAAGAAATGCAAAAGATGCCGACTGCTGTGTAATTGTATGTTCCGGTCCAACACGGCGGAAAATTGAAAGTTCAGCATCAACAAGCGGAATGCGGATATTTGAAAGAATAAAACCTTCTGGTACAGCCTTAAAGTTTCTGATGTTTTCTGTATGAGTTTCTGTCTGATTTTTGAATTCGAGTTTTGCATCCAAAGCCATCAGTGGGGCAAACAAAGTAAGTTTATGATTTTCAGAACAGATATTACCGCCGATTGTAGCAGTGTTTCTGATGATAGGATTTGCAATACAGTTTAAGGCTTCATACAAAATAGGAGGAAGGTGAGTCTGGCCGATTGCAAGAAGTTCAGAAAGTGTAGTTCCAGGTCCAACATCAATATAACGTTCGTGGCGTGAAATGTGAGAAAGATCTTTTATTCCATGTGTTGAAATAAATTTTTCAGGCAGTGATTCTATTCTGTTACAGCCGCCGACAACCTTTGTTCCCGGATTATTATTCAGGATTTTTATGAGTTCTGCTGCGTTTTTTGCATATAGTATTGTCTTTCCCATTCTGTTTCCTTTTTGTTTATCCCGTTAGCCGCGCTTCAATCGTTTGTTAGAAATCTGAATTGCATATATGATTCCATTTACAAGAGTTTCCAGATCTGTGCAGCAAGGCGAGAGGGCTTTTACACAATCTGTAATTTCCTGACGGGTTGGCATCTTAGGCATTTTCAAAATCTGATAAGCTGAAAAAACTTTTCCTGCTGTACAATAGCCGCAAAGTTTTATTCCAGCCTTTTGAAAACCTGCCATTATATTTGAATATTCTTCTGTTTTTGTAAAATAATCTAAAGTAACAATATCACAGTTTCTAACAATTCCTGCCGGGATTTTACAGGATGCCGCAGGTTTGTCATCAAGCAGAATTGTACAGGTTCCGCAGAAGCCACTGCTGCATCCGCTTTTTACAGAAGGACATCCGTTTTTGTGGAGCACCTTCATTAGTGATTCGTCTGCATGAGCATCGAGAATTGTTTTTGTTCCATTCAGTGTTACTGGTATTTTCATTCTTCCGCACCTTTGCTTTCAGATTTTTTAGTTTCATTCTTTTCTTTTGTTCGGTCTCGAATCAACTGGAAAAGCAGATCTTCTGTACAAGGAAGCTCTGTAAGTTGAGTTGTGAGCGCAAGTGAAAGTGCTGAAGAAAAGGCTGCCGGGAGCGAATTATGAATGAGTCCTCCAACCTGACCTGAGCGGTTACTAGACTGAATAAAACTGATGTTTATTGCATCACAAGGAACTGTCTTGCCTTTTACAAGCATATTGAGTTCCTGCTGAATTTCCAGTTTAAGAGTACGGCGTGCAGCAGCTTCATCAAAAAGTTCTCCACAATCCATAGTAACCCAGATTCCTTTGATTTTTTCGCTGTAGGTATAAGTGTCGAGTTCCACCTCAACTACAGTTGTTATAAAAGAGGTTGTAAAGAATGGAGTTCCGCAGAAATTGTCTTTGTCCCATTTGTTGCGAGGTGCAAGTTGACCACCGCGTTTTGCAGTAATTGGCAGGGGCTGATGGAAGCGTTTTTTTTGAATATCTGTACAGCATTTTTTTACAAGCTCGTTCATAATACTGATGGAGCTGTAAGAATCTTCCGGACGTTCTGGAATCTGATCATATGGGAAATCAGAATTAATCTGAATATTCTGCTTCGGAATCTGAAGAATTTCTGCAGCAGAGTTTTTCCAGATATCCTGAATAACTTCAGAAGGTTTGATTGTGTGAATTACAAGTTTTTCATCTGCGCTTAAAGTTACTTCAACCTTTGTGTCGTTTGTAAAACTTGTCTGACCATAATAGCCCGATGGAATGTAGGCAGTTGCAACTCCAATTCCTCGCAATGGAAGGGCGAAGAAAGGCTTACTGTCTTTTTCTGCACGGTCAATAGCTTCCATATGGAAAGAGGCATATTTTCTGTTGAAGTCACTTTCATGCAGGGCTTTTTGAATAACCGATTCAACATCGCCTGTTGGAATAGTAAACGGAAAGTCTTTTGATTCCGGTGCATTATGAGCATTCAGAAGGCGAAGTTCATCAGGGAAAATTTTTGACTGATTACTGATTTTCTGAAGTTCGTTTTCAATAGCAAAAAAGGCCTGCGATTCAATTATCTGCATGGAAATTGAGGTAGGCGGATTTTTTGAGGTATGTGCCTTTGCAGAGATGTAAAGATTTTCTGGCTTGTAATAACTTGCAGCAGCAATTGCAATGCGGTCTGTAATTTCCTGAACAAAAGGATTTGAACTTCCAATATCAATATCAATTATAATTTTTAATGCTTTTAAGCGGCCGTCTTTGTTTAAGGCTGTGCGATAAGTTATTTCTGTGAGCACGCCAGGAACCATATAGTTTTCCTGTTCAAATTGTGAAAGAACAAGACGAACAGGCTTTTTTGTAATCCATGAAGCGGCAGCAACCTGAACTGCAAGTTGAGTTGTACGTACCAGTCCCGAAGGATAGATTCCTGCTGATTTTGTTTTATGAATGTAAACCTGTTCTTCATTTATATTCAGAACCTGTGCTACAGATTTTTGTGTAAAAGAAGTCCAGCGGGTTGGAGTATATACATGAATTGTATCGCCTTCTGTATAAGCAAAAGCTCCTTCTGTTTCCTGCCATTTTGGAGTGAGAAGTTTTTCTTTCCATGTATCTGTTGAAGTAAAATCTGCATTATCAAAAAGTTTTGTATCTGCCTGAGCTAGCGTTAAAGTTTTATAAAGTCCATATTTTATTTCGCGAGTAGCAACAACGACGTTTGGATTTTCTTCTACATGTGATTTGTCAATTACCTCATTAAGTGAAGGCATTTCATTAATCTGTTCAAGAAACTCTTTAAAGTTTGCAGTTTCTTCCTGCTGTTTAATTACGTTATTAAGAGCAGATTCAAGATTTTCTACATCAAATGTAATGTTAGCAGTGTCTAATAATTTATAGACTTGTTCTTCATCCGGACCAAAAAGAATACCCAGTGGTTCTCCGCTGTAAGATACATTCCCATATCCAAATATTTTTGTGACAGTTTTATTTGCTGAAATTGATTTGCTGCCAGGAAGGTCTTTTGAACTGAGCATAAAATAACCTTCTGGTAAATCAGGAACTGTGACGCTTTTTACTTTTCCGGCAGGGGCAGGGCTTCGTATGAGAGCTGCGTATAGACAGCCTTCTTTTACTGCATCGCTATAAAATCCGGATGCTTCGAGAGAACGTAAATTTGCTTTTGAAGAATTTTTCTTTGCTGCCATTATCTTCTATAAGTTTCTCCTATGTTTGTAACTGTGTCAATTACAAGTTGAGCCTGTTCGTCTGTCATATCAGGATAAAGCGGAATCGAGATTGTTGTATTATACTGATGTTCTGCATTTGGATAGTTTTGTGCAGTAAAATCAGGATAAAGTTCACGCCAGTAAGTAAAATGGAAAATCGGAATAAAGTGAACTGAAATACCTAATCCTGCTTCCTGCATTTTTTTTGCAAACTCGTCGCGGGTAGTTTTCAGTTTTTCTGGAATTATGCGCATTAAGTAGAGGTGCCAGCTATTTCCTTCGCCATCAGGTGGAAGCTTAATAAAATCTAATTTTGAAAAAGCTTCATTATATTTTTCTACAATTCGTTTTCTCTGTTCATAAAAGAGTTCTGCACGATCTACCTGACAGCAGCCAAGTGCGGCAAGAACATCTGGAAGATTAAATTTATAACCTGGTGCGATAATATCATATTCCCAGCTTGCACGTGGAGATGTGTAGCGGTCCCAGGTGGTGCGGTCCATTCCATGCATACGCATAACTGTCATGCGGCGCGCAAGAGCCTGGTCGCGGGTGCAAACCATTCCACCTTCTGCAGTTGTAATTGTTTTAGTTACGTAAAAAGAAAAAACTCCTGCATCTCCAATTGTTCCTGCATAACCAAGTTTTGTTGGAGAAGGGAAAGAATGAGCTGCATCTTCAATTACATAAATCTTATGCTCAGGTGTTGAATACTTCTTTGCCAGCTCCATAATACGTTCCATATTACAGATGTTTCCCGCAATATGAACCGGCACAATTGCCTGAACAATGTCTGCGTGTTTTTTTAAGATTTCTTCTATTTTATCTGGATCAATACTATAGTTGTCTTTTTCAACATCAGCAAAAAAAACATCTGCATTTAAGTGACGGGCACAAGCTGCTGTAGAAACAAAAGTGTAGGGTGTCGTAATAACAGCTTTTCCCTGTCGAACTCCACAAGCTTCCATAGCTAGAATCATTCCGCTGGTGTTTGAATTAACTGCAAGGCTGATAACCGGTTCGCGGCCTGCTGCTTCATCTCCTTTACTTACTGCCGCATTGAACTTTTTTTCAAACTCAAGAGCATATTTTCCTGTTGTAAGCCATCCGCTTCTAAGTACATCTAAAACAGCATCTTCTTCGGCTTTTGTAATTGCTGCTCTGTGAAATGGAACTTTTATTTCTGCCATTTTTCCCTCTTATAGTAAATCAGTTCTTAACTGACCGTCATTTTTGATTTCTTCGTAAAAATCGCGAAGGCTCTCACAGTCGTCACAAAGAATTTTTACAAGAAGTGTCTTGTCTCGGAATTCTGCTTCGTGTCCAGGTGTGTAAAAACAAATCGGATGAAGTGCCTTGAGTAAAACTTCCAAACGTTCGTTAGTATACTCTTTGTTGTCGAGTTGTAAGAGTTTTTTATATTTGGTTGGAGTTGGATTTTCTTCTTTGAGCCATAGTGGTTCAATAAGACGTTCTCCCTTGCGAGCTCCAACAATCTTGATATCTATGTCTTTATAAGGTTCTAGTCCGCTGAACTTAATTATCTGTTTTGCAAGGTCTATGATTTTTACCGGCTCACCCATATCTAAAAGATAAGACTTTCCATTTTCACCGACACCGCCAGTCTGCAAAACAAGAGAACAGGCTTCTGGAATTGTCATAAAAAAGCGTTCCATCTTGTCATCGGTTACGGTAATCGGGCCACCGGTTTTTATCTGATCCTGAAAGAGAGGGAGAATAGAACCACGGCTTCCAAGTACATTTCCAAATCGCACAAACATAAATGACTGATTACCGTCTGCCCGCTTTGCTGCATCGAGTACAAGTTTTTCGCAAAGCATTTTTGAAACGCCATAAACACTTACCGGAGCTACGGCCTTATCTGTAGAAATCAAAACAAATCTATCTACTTTGTGATTAAGGGCTGCATCCAAAAGATTCTTAGTTCCAAAAACATTATTTTCAACGGCAGCAACCTGATTTTCTTCCATCATTGGAACATGCTTGTAAGCTGCACAGTGGAAAATTACATTACACTTTGTCTGACGGATGATGTAATCAACATATTCGCGGTCACGCATATCTCCGATAATCGGGACAATAGTTGCTTTTTCACCAACGCCTTCAGCCTGCAAAAGACGAAGCTCACGATAAATGCTGCAGATAGAATTTTCACCATGACCAAAAAGATAAAGGCGTTCAGCCCCACCACTTAGAAGCTGACGTGCAAGTTCTGAACCAATTGAACCACCGGCACCGGTAATAAAAACTCGCTTACCGCGAAGGTATCCAAGACTTTCTTTTAATGAAATAGTTACCGGAGTTCGTCCAAGAATATCCAGCGGGTCAATTTCACGGGTTTGAACAAGGTGTGCAGTTCCTTCAATTACCTGACTAATTCCAGGCAAAATCTTAATATGGTTAAATCCGTTTTCTGTAAGGGTTTCGTAAATTTCGCGGATACGTTCAGTTGGGGCAGAGGGGATTGCAATGATTGCTTCGTCTAAATCTGAATTGGAAAGAATAGATGTTACGCTGCTGATTGGACCAAGAACCGGAATTCCATCAATTTCAGTTCCAATCAAATCCTTATTGTCGTCTATAAATGCATTAACTTTTCCAAATATCTTTTTTCGTTTGATATCATCAGCAATGGTTTGTCCTGCAAAGCCAGCACCAATGATGTAAATTCGTTTTTCCATTTTCCCAACCCTTAGATTTATTTTATCACATTAGGAAGAAATTGTCATAAAAATCTCTAAACCCATCTTTATTTTTCACCGATTAAAATAGTAAGAGTCGGAGTATTGTGTCCGGCCGGCGCTTTTTGCGCAAATGGGGTGTTCCAATGGGGAATTTTAAAAGAATTGTAATTTTTTCCGCATTGCTTTTTAGTGCAGCCTTATGCTTTGCAAATCAGATTTCGTTCCAGATTGTACAGCATGATGCTTCTGCCGACAGTGTTACGGAAGATTCAATGATTATAGAAGATTCTGTGCTCAATACTTTTTTTGAGTACGGCTACATTGTAACAAATTCTGATGCTGCTATATCAGATTCAGAAAATCAGGATGAACGTCTGTATAAAATTGGAAGTGGAGAAGCTTTTAATGGTTTTTCTGATTATTTTATTCAGATTAAATTATATTACGAACGCACGGAGCAGACTTTATCCGCAAGTTCAGATTTATATAAGATTGATTTTACGATTGCTTCTGCAAAAAGCGGCGTAAAAATCGCTCATAAAACTTTGGAAAATCTGAAAGTGGATCGTACAAAGAAAAATAACCTGACAAAGATTTCTACAGATCTTGTAAGTCAGATTAATAAAGCATTAAAAGCAAATAAAGCCTAAGGATGGGTAGGGTATGAAAAATAAAATCAAAAACTTGTTCAAGATTCTGGTAGTAACTGCAGGATGTCTTATGTTTGCATCATTCAGTCCTTCTCTTGATGGAAGGGCTATTGTTGTTGATGACGGAGTTTTTCCTCAGGGACTTTTTGCAAAAACTGTTGGTTATCTGCCTGGTGATATTATCAGCGTAACAAATATTGCAGGAGACGAAACAGTTGATCTTCTTGTAATTGGAGCGCTTGACCCTTCCGAAGGTGTTGCAATTATGCTTTCACCAGAAGCAGCTCAGGCAATGGGAATCGAAAAAGGTTCCAATAATATTGTGAAAATTACTAAGCGTTCCGGTCAGGAAGAACGAGTTTATGGCAATGCTGTAATTTCAAAATCTGCATCTGATTTTGATGATAAAGATGATGGAAGCTTTGAAACAATCGGTGCAGAAGAAAATTCTGAAGCTTTTGAAGAACCTGAAGCAGAAGATACAGAAACATTTACTGAAACAGCAGAGCCTGCAGAAGAAACTTTTGCAGAAGAACCTGCAATTGAAGAAGAAACTGAAGATGCTTTTGAAGAGCCTGAATCAGAAGAAACTGAAACACCAGAAGCAGCAGAAGAAGAAACTTATGCTGAAGAAGCAATAGAAGAAGAAATTGCAGAAGAGCCTTTGTATGAAGAACCTCTTGAAGAAGAATCATTCGAAGAAGAGTCTGAAGCAGAAGAGGAAGCCCCGGTAGAAGAAACTACAGAAGAAGCTCCTGAAGAAGAGGCTATTACTGAAGAAGCAATTCCTGAAGAACCTGCCGAGGAAGAAACTCCTGAAGAAGAAGCCTTTGAAGAAGAGACCCTTGAAGAGGAATCATTCGAAGATGAACCTTTGGAAGAACAGCCTGAAGAAAAAGAATATGAAGCCGTTGATGAGGAAGAACTTCCAGAACATGAAGATGCTCCGGAAGAAGAAGAGTTTGTAGAAGATGAACTTGAAGAGACTCCTGAAACAGAAGAAGAAGCTGTAGCTCCTGAAGAAGAGGAAGAAACAGAAGAAGCTCCTGCAGAAGAAGCCTTTGCTGCAGATGAACTCGATGAACTTCCTGAAGAGGAAACTCCAGCAGAAGAAACCCCAGTTGAAGAAGAGTTTACTGAAGAAGAACCAGCTGCAGAGGAAACTCCAGTTGAAGAAGAATCTTTGGAAGAAGAATATGAAGCAATTGTACTTGTTCCTGCAGATGAAAATCCTCCGGAACCAGCAGAAACAGAAGAAGATGAAGTTGAAGATGTAGTTTCAGAAGAGGAACTTGAAAGTCTTGAAGAAGACAATGTATTCAACCTTACACCTGTAGAAAGTGGAAGTGCTGCTGGTTCAGCAGAGGAAGTTGGAGCCGCTGCTGGTGCACCTGCAGAAGTTCTTGCCGAAGCTGTTGAGACAGAACCAGAACCTGTAGTAGCAAGTACTACTTCTTATGATAAGTACATTGTACCAAGCTTGAAGGATCTTGAGTCTGGTAAGTATTATATTCAGATTGCAGTTTATGCTTCTGATGAAAATATCCTTGAAGTAATTAATAAGTATGGAAACAATTATCCGATTACTATCGTGCCAATGGCAGGTGGTAATAAAAAGCAGGTTCTCGTAGGACCTGTTACAATGGATGAATATAAGGTTGTACTTGAAAGATTTAAGTCTTATGGATTTAAGGATGCGTTCTTGAGAAAAGTACGCTAGGCATAAAAAAACGGGTCATACGACCCGTTTTTTTTTTGTTTAACGTCACCCTGAACTTATTTCAGGGATTCATTTTAGATTGTGTAAACCCAACCCTCAGGAGCTGGGAGGCGGCCCATCTGAATTCCTGTCAAAGTATCGTAGATTTCTTTCAACTTAGGACCCATTTCCTGTTTTCCTTCATTGTAGATAATCTGCTTTCCGTGGTCATCAATTTCGCCAACTGGAGAAATAACTGCTGCTGTACCACAAAGACCGCATTCTACGAAATCAGCAAGTTCATTTTTGTTAATCTTGCGCTCTTCAACTTCCATCTTAAGATATTCTTTTGCAACGATTACAAGCGAGCGGCGTGTAATAGAAGGCAAGATAGAATCAGATTTTGGAGTAACAAGCTTTCCATCTTTTGTGATGAAGAGGATGTTTGCTCCACCTGTTTCCTCGAGATAAGTGTGAGTTGCAGGATCAAGATACATATTTTCTGCGTAGCCGTTGTTATGAGCGTCTACGATGTTGTGCAAAGACATAGCATAGTTCAAACCAGCCTTGATATCACCAGTTCCATGAGGAGCAGCGCGGTCGAGGTCTGAAAGGCGTACTTTAATAGGTTTTACACCGCCTTTGAAATATGGTCCAACTGGAGTTACGAGAATACGGAATTGATATTCATCAGCAGGTTTTACACCAATAACTGCACTAGAACCGAACATATATGGGCGGATGTAAAGAGTAGCACCGCTTCCGTAAGGTGGAACCCATTCCTTGTTTGCTTCGATAGTCTGAAGAACTGCTTCAATAAAGCGCTCTTTAGGGAAAACTGGCATTTCAAGGCGCTTGCAGGAATTTTCCATACGCTCAGCGTTCAAATCCGGGCGGAATGTAACTATGTCGCCATGCTCAGTTGTATAAGCCTTAAGACCTTCAAAACAAGTCTGTGCATACTGCAAAACGCCGGCACATTCATTGATTTTGATAGTATGGTCAGAAGTGAGTTTTCCTTCATCCCATTCGCCGTTTTTCCAGTTTGCTACATAACTTTTTGAAGTTTCCATGTAACCGAAAGGCAAGTTGCCCCAATCTAAGTTTTTTGCCATATTTATACCTCACTCTTTAGTTTTACTAAAGTTCTTTATTTACACTAAATAATTATATAACTATTTTTTTTATTAGTAAAGTGATATAATACAAATTATGAAACTTTTTACCTGGAATGATATTCTTTCTATATTAAATGGTGATTCTGATAAAGATTTTCTCAATGGTGCAAAGACCGGGATTTCAGTTGGAAGCTTTGACGGACTTCATAAAGGCCACAGAAAGCTTCTTGGAGAACTCAAGACTACCGGTCATGCAAAATCACTGAGTTGTGGTGTGGTTACTTTTGCAAGACCTCTTCCAGGTATTAAACATAGCGGCGACTATATGGGGGATTTAACCACCCTGGATCAGCGAATCAAGCTTTTTGAAGAATTTGGTTTAGATTTTGCAATTATAGTTGATTTTGATGATTCTTTTGCAAGCATGATGGGAGCTGATTTTTTGAACATCCTTTTGAATGTCTGCAATATGGAACTGCTTGCAGAAGGTATTGATTTCCGCTGTGGCTTCAAAGGTGCAACTGATGCTCAGGCAATCAGATATTGGGCAAATCAGAATAAAGTAGAAACAATTTTTGTTGATCCCGTTTATTTCAGGGAAGGAACTGAGGATGAAGAAAGAATCAGTTCTTCTTATATTCGCAGTATGGTTCAAAAAGGCTTTTTTACTACTGCAAATGAACTTTTGGAACGACCTTACGAGCTGGACATTGCCGCAATCCGCCGCGCTGGCAATGAAAAAACATTACAACTTCTACCACCAGACGGTCTTTACCGTACTCAGAATGAAAAAGGGGAACTGGTGCGTTTAGAAATTAAAGAGGGAAGGATTGTAGAGCTTCCGGAATGTAATATAGTAAGATTTATGTAAAATAGATCCCGAAACAAGTTCGGGATGACGATACCTCAGGTGTCATGCTGAACTTGTTTCAGCATCTACATCCCAAACTCTTCCTGTTCACACATATCCTTTGCTTGTTCAAAATCAACTGGCTTTCCCCAAACAAAGCCCTGAATAAAGTCGCATTTGTGTTCGCGCAATATATCCAGCTGGCTTTCTTTTTCTACGCCCTCTGAAATGACCTCGCAATTCATAATGTGTCCCATATAGATAACTGTATCTACCATATCGCGCATGCTCTGGTTTGTTTCAATATCATCAATAAGACTCTTGTCAATCTTAAGAAGATTAATAGGCAGCGTCATAAGCTGTTTAATAGAAGTATAACCGGTACCAAAATCATCAAGTGCAATATGTACGCCCATTTCACGCAGTGCCTTAATGTTAGAAATTGTATTTTCAACAGATTCGGAGAAAGAATATTCGATGATTTCAATTTCCAGTCTGTCTGCAGGGAATTGGATTTCATCAATTATGTTTTTTATTCTTGAGGCAAAATCCCTGCTGCTCATTGTTTTTGCAGATACGTTAACTGAAATAAGCAAATCTTTATCAGAATTCTCAAGAACCGGTTTAAACTCTGTCATAGCAGTTCTTAATACAAAATCATCAATCTTCATAATAAGATTAGTTTTTTCAGCTGCCGGAATAAATGAGATAGGACTTACAATACTGCAATCAGGTTTTCTGCAGCGGATTAAGGTTTCAAAACCACGAAGATTTTTTTCATCCGTTGAAAACTGTGGCTGATATACAAGATAAAAATAATTATTTTTAAGTGCATCTTTTACAAGGAATTCTGCTTCGCGCTGTTTAAGTTCAGCGTTTTCCATATTCTCATTAAAAATACAGATTTTGTTTTCAGCCATATTACGTGTTTTGGCCAGGGCTGTTTCTGCATCACGTAAAACTGAAGATGCATTCTTTGTATAATTATATGGTGGATGAGAATAAACAACTCCGGCTCCCAGTGAAAGGGTGCAGCTTGTTTCAATCTGCTCTTCACCGTTACCTGATGTGATTGTTAGCGTTTCTGGTGCGATAATGCTTTTAAGTCTTTCTTCCGGAGATTCTCCCGGTTCAAAAAGAATTGCGAGGGTAGAGCCTGTGATTCTGAACAGTTTATCTTTCTTGTTGAGGATTGTAGCAAGCTTTTCGGCGGTCTTTTTAATAAGAATATCGCCTACCTGAATACCGTAGATTTCATTGATATGCTTAAAATCTTCGAGTTCTACACATGCAATAGTAAAGGATTTTCTTGCATCAATGTGTTCTGTAACTTCTTTTACATAATTACGACGGTTTCCCTGTCCTGTAATATAATCAGTCATATTACTTACAGAGAGTTTACTATAGAAGAAATAAATCGTAACAAGGGTTACTATGGAAACAAGATTTGTAACTACACCAGGTAATGAAACAATGGAATTATTTATGCTTTTTGTTGTAACATAAGTCATTGTCATACCGAACAAGAGATTACCAGATGCAATCAGATTCAGGGCAAGCGCAATCTTGAAACCTGTTTTATAATCAACAAAAACAAGTAGAATACAGATGAGGGAGAGGGTTCCGGAAACGACTCCTCCCTGTGTTGATTTTGGAATTTTAATAGGACCCAATTCAAAAAATGGAGACGGATTTATTCCTGAATATCGTAAAGCAACTATACAAGCAATAGCTAAAAGTGTTAAAAGCAATAATCTAAGATTTTTACGTGTTAAATGTGACATTTTAAATTTTATGTCTCCTGTATCTTTTTAGTATACTTGAAGAAATGCCACTTGTAAATTAAAAAAGAGATGGAGCTATCTGTATTGATTAACACATAACTTTTCAATAAAATATATTAATCTGTTTTACGGATTACGTTGTGATTTGTTTCTAGAAACCCAGATTCAGACCTGCAAGGTTTTCCGCCCATACAGAGTTTTCGGCCTGGCCGAAAATCATATTTTTTTAAGGGGTTCCATAATGGCACTTACAAAAGAAACAACAGCCGCAACAGTAAAGAAGTACGGCGCAAAAGAAACTGATACAGGTAATGTAAAGGTTCAGATCGCTCTCATGACACAGCGTGTTCAGCAGCTCACAGAGCACAACAAGCAGTTCCCAAAGGACGCTAATGCAAAACGCGCTCTTCTTAAAGTTGTAGGTCAGCGCCGCAAGATGCTCCGCTACTTTGAACGCACAGACCTCGAAGGTTACCGCGCATTCATCAAAGAGCTCGGACTTCGTAAATAGTCTTGCTTTGTTGTCATCCCGAACTAGTTTCGGGATCCCAAAATCCCGCCAACTTCGCGTTGAGCGGGATTTTTTTTTGCATTTTTTTACTGATTTCTTCCATTGATTATTATACATTTATGGATTAAAATTAAATATCTTATACTTTTGCATATTAGTTTTACTAATAAATAGATAAAAACACGCGTCGGATGTAGTGACGTGTGTAGGAGAAAAATGATGTCTGTAGAAAGAGTAACCTACAAACTTGGAGATGCCGATCTCATCCTCGAAACAGGAAAAATCGGTAAACAGGCTAATGGATGTGTTTACGCTCAGTGGGGCGGAGCCGCTATTATTGCAACTATTTGTGCTTCGTCTGCTGTTACAGAAGGTCAGGACTTTGTTCCTGTAACTGTTGAGTACAACGAAAAATTCTATGCTGCCGGAAAAATCCCTGGCGGTTTTGTTAAGCGCGAAGGTCGTCCAAAGGACAAGGAGATTCTCGTATCTCGTCTTATTGACCGCCCAATGCGTCCACTTTTTGAGCCATCTTTTGGTCACGAACTTCAGATTGTTCCAACTTGTGTTTCTTGCGATGGCGTTCACACTCAGGATATTCTTGCCGTAATCGCAGCTTCTGCTGCAACTTGTATTTCTGATATTCCATTCCACGGTCCGGTTGCTGCCTGCCGCGTTGGATATTTGAACGGTGAATACATTATCAACCCAACATTCGAACAGATTGAAAAGGGTGAACTTGAAATCGTTGTTGCCGGAACTAAAGACGGCTTTACAATGGTAGAAGGTGGTGCTAACGAAGTTTCTGAGGAATTGATGCTCGGTGCTTTGGAGCGCGCTCAGAAGTTCATTACTGATATGTGTCTCCTTCAGGAAGAACTTGTTAAGAAGGCTGGAAAGGAAAAACTTCCTTTGAACCCTCTTGATGTAACTTTGGATAATGCAGAGGCTATCGAAGCTGAAGCAACTCCACTTCTTAAAGAAGCATGCTTCAAAGACAGCAAAATCAGCCGCGGTAAGGCAATT
>Ga0129306_1000416_pt1 | contig 67475 bp, 52 predicted proteins | sample P827metagenome_FD_94438 | JGI IMG/M metagenome (GOLD analysis project Ga0129306, IMG submission 94438) | Capybara group fecal microbial communities from Wisconsin, USA - P827 metagenome | ecosystem: Host-associated > Mammals > Digestive system > Large intestine > Fecal | place: USA: Wisconsin... | reverse complement strand
ATATTGCCGTGGCTATAGCGGTGAGGACCCACCTCTTCCCATTCCGAACAGAGAAGTTAAGCTCACCCGCGCTGATGGTACTGACCTACCAGTTGGGAGAGTAAGTCGCCGCGGTTTTTTGGAACGCCTTGTGTCATAAGATGCAGGGCGTTCTTTTTTTTGCTATATTTGCATATATGAAAAAGAAAATGGACAATACGGCCTTGTGGAACGAGGCCGCGGTGACAGGGCTTTTCTTCGGGGCGGTTTCCATAGGTTGCCTCATGGGTAAGCAGTTGGTTGCAGGGACTGGTAATGCATTCCTCATACAGGCAGTGTCCTTGGTGCTGTGGCTGGCGGAATTCGTCGGGTGCATCGTCCTTATGCGTCAGAGGATGATACGTCTCCGGGACACCTATTCAGGAGTCTCCATCCAGGACTCCTACAAATTTGGCCGGAGGGCGGCGCTGCTGAGCGGCCTTCTTTTGGCATCGGCCCAGGCGCTCATACTCATGAAAATGCCTTCGGACTCTATGGAAACTATGATAGGGCAGCTGGCGCAGCAGTTTCAGATGTCGTCGTCAGAGATAGATTCAATGGGGGCGTTTGTGGACAAGCTACCGCTCTGGACCTTCATTTTCCAGTGGATTTACTGTTTCCTATACGGAACTGTATTATCGGCCATAATGTCCAGGTACGTGTTTATCCAGAGGCTTTTTGACGGCCCCCAGGACAATGATGACCCTTCTCAACCGGACGAACAGTAGAATATGGATCTTTCAATTGTAATACCCCTCCTTAACGAGCGCGAATCCCTGCCAGAGCTTACTGCCTGGATAGACCGCGCCCTCGATGATTTTTCCTACGAAATTATCTTTGTGGACGATGGCTCCACGGACGGCTCCTGGGATCTCATTTCCAAGATGGCGAAGGATGGAAATCACGTCCGCGGTATCCGTTTCCGCCGCAACTACGGCAAGTCCGCCGCCTTGTATGAGGGCTTCGCAGCTGCCAATGGTGACATTGTCGTGACCATGGACGCAGACCTTCAGGACTCTCCGGAAGAGATTCCGGAAATGGTCCGGATGATCCGGGAAGAAGGCTATGACCTTGTATCCGGATGGAAGCAGCACCGCAAGGACAATCCCGTCACGAAAAACCTTCCCTCGAAGCTCTACAACGCCACCGCCCGCCGCGTCACAGGAATAAAGTTGCACGATATGAACTGCGGACTAAAGGCATATAAGGCCGAGGTCGTGAAGAACATCGAGGTATACGGGGAAATGCACCGCTACATTCCGTATCTGGCTAAGAATGCCGGATTCAGCAAGATAGGGGAGAAGCCGGTGGTGCATCAGAAGCGCAAGTTTGGGAAGTCAAAGTTTGGCATGGACCGTTTTGTGAATGGCTTCCTGGACCTTATGAGCCTGTGGTTCCTGTCCCGTTTCGGCGGCAAGCCCATGCACTTTTTCGGAACCAGCGGCATAGCCATGTTCCTGGTTGGCTTTGTAATGGCCGTTTGGATTATAGTGGAAAAACTTGTCCTGCAGGGACATGGACTCAAGTATCGTCCAGTCACGGACCAGCCGCTCTTCTACCTTGCCCTGGTGGCCCTTGTCCTTGGCGTCATGCTCTTCCTGGCCGGCTTCCTAGGCGAAATGGTCTCCCGTTCCGCCACCGGCCGCAATAGCTACCAGATCCGCGACAGAATCTGATTCATCCTTTTCTACGCCACCGTCCCTGAAAAACGCCATTTTCAGGGATGGCGGTGCTGTTTTACCTCTTCCGTCCGCAAAAACGGGCATTTTTAGGGATGGCGGGGGCAGGGCTGTGCAAGGTTGGGGGAAACTTTGATTTATCATTCAGATTGAATACATTTGCATTATGAAAAGAAGTATACTTATAGCAGTGCTGTTTGCGGGATGTGTGGCGGCATGCAATCCGGATCAGATAAAGGTTAATGACCCTATTATGGTGTCATCACCCCAGCCAAAGGAGCAGATTACAAAAGTGAGTCTTACCAGAGAGGAGGCTGCTATGGTGGGTTATGGCAATGAACTCACATTCAAGATGCTTCCTTTGCTCAGGGAGGGGAACAAGAGTTTCATCTTCTCTCCTCTGAGCATTCAGTATGCCCTGGGCATGACGGCTAACGGCGCGTCCGGGGAAACGCTCGCCCAGATGCTGGGGACCCTTGGCTTTTGGGATAAGAATCAGGTGCTTGCATCGTCCGATATCCAGGCGATGAACTCCCTGTGCAACAAGTTGTTGAACGAACTTCCCGCAGTGGACCTTGATGTTAAGATTCAGCTTGCCGATGCCATTCTGGTCAACGACCTGTACCCCCTGCATCCAGACTTCAAGCAGCTGGTGGAGAGTACCTACTACGCCGCCGTGGAGAACATGTCCTTTGACGACCCCACCTACGTTGCAGCACGCATAAACGAGTGGGCTTCCCGCAACACCAACGGACTCATAAACAAGATGCTTGAAGCATCGGACATAGACCCGTCGGCACTTGCCTTCCTCATGAACGCGCTGTATTTCAAGGCGCCGTGGGTCTCTAAGAGTTCGGACCCGCTTTTCATGAAGGAATCTACCCGGGACCAGGAGTTCTATCTTGAAGACGGCAGTGTCAAGGCGGTTCCCACTATGCATACGTACCGGAATTTCAGATATGCAGACCTTGATTCTTTCCGCGTGCTTGAGATACCTTACGCCAGCGGCAAGTTCGCAATGTACATCCTCCTTCCTGAAGGCGAGTACGTCGGGGATCAGCCGGAAACCGTGCCCGAAATCTACACTTTCCAAAGCTTGTTGAAAGACTTCCCAAACCTTGACTGGAATGCGATATTATCAAAAATGAAGTCCCGGGAAGTAAATCTGAGTCTTCCCCGCTTCGAGACCTCCAGCAGCTATCGCCTTAACGATTCCCTTCAGAAACTGGGTATGACCCAGGCATTTACCGGTGCCGCCCAGTTCGACCGCATGTTTGCAGACCCTGCCGTCCAGGCGTGCATCGACATGGTAATCCAGAAAGCACGCATCTCCGTCACGGAGTGGGGCACGGAGGCCGCCGCCGTCACCGTCGTGGGCATGAAGGAGTCCTCTGCATACAATCCCGAGCCCCCGGTGGATTTCATCTGCGATCATCCGTTCGCATATTTGATAGCGGAAAAGACCTCCGGCACCATCCTCTTCGCCGGCGCCTACCTCGGCAATTAGCTTATTATAAGAATGTTAAGGCGCATATTGCTCATACTGTTTCTGGCGTTCGGTACAGCAGGAGTGATATGCGCCCAAACTGTTGTGAGCAAGCCCGATTCGCTGGCCGCCAGTCAAGATTACAGCGCTCAGAAGATAGGGCAGGCATTATCCGTTTATGGGGCGTCAGCTTGCATTACAGGTCTTGGCCTGGGTGTGGTTGGCGGGGCGCTTCTTCTGGTGGATCTGGCCAGACCCTATAATCCGGCATACGAGTATGACGATATGCTTGGTGCGCTTCTCCTGAGCGGAGCAGCCGGTTTTGCCGTCGGCGGCATTATATGCCTGGCGGCAGGAATACCTATATATGTCATGGGCCGAAGTATGGTAAACAGCACGGCGTTATGGCATAGTACTAAAGGCAAAGATCCGTCCCAGACTGGCCTTGGAATAATCCTGGAGGTGGTTCCTATGATTTCTGCCATCCGGGTCCGGGCCACAGCCGGCAAATATTTAGGACGCCACATTTTCCTTGGCGGCGGCGTGGCTCCCGGCCTGGTTTGGTTTAACAAACCTGAGCTTTCCATACCAGTGTATGCCGACTTCCGCTGGAGTATCACACGCGGTATGGTCTCGCCGTATCTGGGCCTGTCGGCAGGCATAGACCTTCTTGAGTATCCATACGAAATGTTTCCTCAGTACCTGTCTGCGGAAGCCGGTTTCCGCGTGAGGCTCTCTGACGCAAACACCAAATCCACCTGGGTCTCCATCTTCGGCGAAGTAGGCGCCGCTTATGCCAACGCCGGCTTCAAACTTGGCTATTCCTTCTAGATTCAGCTTCCGTCCCTTAAAATGGGTGTTTTTGCGGACGGACGCCGCGTTTTGCCCCCGCCGTCCCTGAAAATGGGCGTTTTTGCGGACGGAGGGAGGGGGGGACGAAAATTTTTTACGTTTTGCTATAATCGGTGGGAAAATTCTCTAAAATTTATACGATTCCACCGATTTGTATCAAGGGAAATGCATAAATTGCGGCGCCGGGTCATAAGGGATCCGGCGCTGTTTTTTATGAGATACTGTTCAACCTGCGAGATGCATTTCCAGAGCGGTGGACCGTTCTACCACGTATGTACCAAAGGGGCCGAGACGGATATCTTCTTCCGCAGCGAGGAAGAGATGAACCTGGCCCTCAGCGTGATTGCTATTGCAGTTTTCGTCACTGGCTGCCGGCTCCTTGCCTTTGCCGTGATGAGCAATCATTTCCACTTTGTGATAGAAGGTCCAGTAGAGGCCTGCGTGGCGTTTTTCGAGGAGTTCAAGTCCCGCCTTGGGAAGGTTCTCCCTTCCGCCAGTGCCAGGGAGGAGGCCAGAAAGTGCACTGTGAACTACATCAAGATTGAGGACCTCGCCCAGCTCAAGGCGGAAATCGCCTACGTCGTCCGCAACCCCTTCGTGGCCAACCGCAACGTGAATATGTTCTCCTACCCCTGGTGCTCCGGCTACCTCTGCTTCAACGGTACCCGCTCCCTGATGAGGGAAGGGGAGAGAGCGATAGATATGCCTCACGCCTTCCGCCGGGCGTTCCTGCACTCAAGGTCTGCTGACGTTGATCCGCGGATTATGGTTTTGGACGGAGTTGCAATGCCTTCTTGCTTTGTGGATTACCGCAGAGCCGAGTGCTTCTATGAAGACGCTCGGGACTTCCAGCACTGCCTGCTCAAGAATGTGGAAGCCCAAGTAGTCATAGCCAAAAGGATAGGGGAGACGGTCTGTCTTGATGACTATGAGCTCAGAAGCATAATGTTTCAGAAATGTAACACGGTGTATCGTGTCTCGGGCCCCAAGGATTTGAATAACACGGATTTTGTGAATCTTGCCAGAACTTTGAAATATGATTTCGGCGCCTCAAACGCCCAGCTCTCCCGCATACTTAATAAACCCCAATCCCAAATAGACCAAATCTTCCCCCTCTCTGCCCGTAAACCCTGATCCGTCCGCAAAAACGGCCAATTTTAGGGACGGCAGCACCCCGTCAGGCCTTTCGTCCGCGAAAACGGCCAATTTTAGGGACGGCAGCACCCCGTCAGGCCTTTCGTCCGCGAAAACGGCCAATTTCAGGGACGGCGGGACCCCGTCAGGCCTTCCGTCCGCAAAAACGGCCAATTTCAGGGATGAGTGGGAGGAATTACTTGAAAAATTGCTATATTTGCAAGCTATTCGCGCGGGCGGGCAGGATTGCCCACGTGGGGATAGCGAGTGAAAGACATTGTAAGTAATAAACTCAAAGCAGAATTATGATTGACATTAAGTTCCCGGATGGGAGTGTAAGACAGTATGAGTCCGGTGTTACCGGATACGATGTGGCAATGGGGATAAGCCCCAGGCTGGCAGAGCAGGTTCTGGCCGTGAATATCAAAAGGCCCGATGAGCCGGAGACATCCAAAGGCACCACAATAGATGTTACTCGTCCCATCACGGAGAACGTGGAGATACGCCTCCTCAAGTGGGAGGACGACGAGGCCAAGAAGGTTTTCTGGCACTCATCGTCACACCTTATGGCAGAGGCGCTGGAGGTACTTTTCCCGGGTGTCAAGTTCGGAATCGGCCCTGCTATCGAGGCTGGCTTCTACTATGACGTGGACATGAACGGGCGCACTCTTACGGATGCGGACTTCAAGGCCATTGAGGACAAGATGCTGGAACTGGCACGCGGCAAGGAAGACTTCTGCCGCATAGAGGTCTCCAAGGCAGAAGCCATGAAGTACTTCACGGAGAAAGGAGACCAGTACAAGCAGGAACTCATCTCCGAACTGGAAGACGGCACCATTACTTATTACACCAACGGTCACTTTACGGACCTCTGCCGCGGCCCGCACCTCAAGAATACGGAGGTTATCAAGGCCGTGAAAGTGCTCTCGCTTGCTGGCGCTTACTGGAGGGGCGATGAAACCCGCCAGCAGCTTACCCGCATCTACGGCATCACTTTCCCCAAGAAGAGCATGCTGGATGAGTATCTCGTTGTCCTGGAAGAGGCCAAGAAGAGGGATCACCGCAAGATTGGCAAGGAGATGGAACTCTTTACCTTCTCACAGAGGGTCGGTTCCGGCCTGCCCCTGTGGCTGCCCCGCGGCGCAGCCCTGCGCAACACCCTCCAGAGCTTCCTTGCAAAGAAGCAGGCGGAGTACGGCTATCTTCCGGTAGTTACACCTCATATAGGCGCAAAGGACCTCTACGTCACTTCCGGCCACTACGCCAAGTACGGAAAGGACTCCTTCCAGCCCATCCACACCCCCCAGGAAGGCGAGGAATACCTCCTCAAGCCCATGAACTGCCCCCACCACTGCGAGATCTACCGCAGCGCGCCCCGCAGCTACAGGGACCTCCCCCTGAGGTTCGCAGAGTTCGGAACCGTGTACCGCTACGAGCAGTCCGGTGAACTCCACGGCCTCACCCGCGTCCGCAGCTTCACCCAGGACGATGCCCACCTCTTCTGCCGCCAGGACCAGCTCCAGGAGGAGTTTGAGAAGGTTATCGACCTCATCCTCTACGTCTTCAAGACCCTCCACTTCGACAAGTTCACCGCCCAGGTGTCCCTCCGTGACCCCAAGAACCCGTCCAAGTACATAGGGTCCGATGAGAACTGGAACAAGGCGGAGCAGGGCATCATTGACGCCGCCAAGAAAAAGGGTCTTCCTTACGTGGTGGAAACCGGAGAGGCCGCATTCTACGGCCCTAAGCTGGACTTCATGGTGAAGGACGCCATTGGCCGAAGCTGGCAGCTGGGCACCATCCAGGTAGACTACAACCTCCCGGAACGCTTTGAACTGGAGTACGTCGACTCTGACGGCAGCCGCAAGAGGCCCGTCATGATTCACCGTGCACCGTTTGGTTCCCTGGAGCGTTTTGTGGCAGTCCTTCTGGAGCACACCGCCGGTCATCTGCCCCTGTGGCTGCACCCGGATCAGGTAAAAGTGCTCCCCGTTAGCGAAAAATATGCAGATTATGCGAAAAAAGTTGTAAATCTGCTAAATAATTCCGAAATTCGCGCCTCCATAGATGACCGTAACGAGACTCTTGGTAAGCGAATCAGGGAAACCTCCCTTATGAGAGTTCCGCTGCTTGTCATCGTTGGAGAAAAAGAGCAGGCGGACGAAACCGTCTCTGTGCGCCGTGGAGCCGTCGACCAGGGCTCCATGAGCGTCCCTGCCTTTGTGGAGTACGTCCGCAAGGCTGTGGAAGAAGAACTGGCCAAGTAAAAAGAGTTTAACATTTTAAAGGAGCAAAGCTATCGCAACGCCTTACAGACCCAAGCCCTCGGGCCCCAAGCGCAAACCTCAGCAGCAGATGGGCCCCAACAAGCAGGACGAAAACGAACTGCGTATCAACCGTGAAATTACCGCCCCCCAGGTGCGCCTGGTTGGCGATAACATCCCGGAACAGGGCATTTACCCCATAGCCAGGGCAATGGCCATGGCTCAGGAACTGGAATTGGATCTGGTGGAGATCAGTGCCAAGGCAGACCCGCCCGTGTGCAAGATCCTCGACTACCAGAAGTACCTTTACCAGCAGCGTAAGAGAGCAAAGGAGATGAAGGCAAACGCTGCTAAGATTGTCATCAAGGAAATCCGCTTCGGCCCCAACACGGACGAGCACGACTTCCAGTTCAAGCTCAAGCACGCTCAGGAGTTCCTGCAGGAAGGCTCCAAGGTGAAAGCCTCGATTTTCTTCCGCGGACGCTCCATCCAGTTTGCTCAGCAGGGCGAAAAGCAGCTTCTGCGTTTCGCCGTGGAGCTTGAAGAGTTCGGCAGGCCTGAAAACATGCCGGTCCTGGAAGGCAAGAGGATGACAATGATGATTGCTCCTATTAAGAAGAAATAAACCTTTATTTTTAAAATTTTTAACAAAATGGCAAAGCTTAAAACCAACTCCGGTGCCAAAAAGCGCTTTACGCTTACCGGATCGGGAAAGATCAAGAGGAAGCACGCTTATCACAGCCACATCCTCACCAAGAAGACCAAGAAGCAGAAGAGAAATCTGGACCATTTCGCCATCCTTGAAAAGGACGATCTGGGTCGCGTAAAAGAGCTTCTGGTCATGTAATTTATGTTTAACTGGAACGCAGTCGGAAGCGCATCGTCGAAAGACAATGCCACTGCCTCCAAAATGAGTAAAAATTATGCCAAGATCAGTTAATTCTGTTGCCTCAAGGGCACGCCGCAAGAAGATCCTCTCCAGGACCCGCGGTAATTTCCTCTCCCGCAAGAACGTCTGGACGGTTGCAAAGAACACCTACGAAAAAGGTCTCACCTATGCATACCGTGACAGAAAGGCCAAGAAGCGCGAATTCCGCTCCCTGTGGATACAGCGTATCAACGCTGCAGCCCGTCAGTACGGCCTCACCTACTCCCAGCTTATGGGCCGCCTTGCGAAGCAGAACATCGGTCTCAACCGTAAAGTTCTCGCAGACCTTGCTATGAACAATCCTCAGGCTTTTGAGGCTATTGTCAACTCTGTAAAATAGTTCTTTGAAATCATGAGCCCGAAGGAATTCATCCGGAACAAATGGGTCAGGCTGGCTTTTTGGTCGGTTCTGTACATTGTCTGGGTGATATGGCTCGGAAATTATTGGTGGCTCCTTGGCCTGGGTATCATCTTCGACCTCATCGTCACGAAAAAGGTCAAGTGGCTCTTCTGGAAGAAAGAGTACGCACCCGGGGAGAAGCACAACTTCTGGCTGGACTGGCTTGACGCCATCATCTACGCCGTGGTAGTTGTAACCTTCATCAATATTTTCTTCTTCCAGGCCTTCAAGATTCCTTCATCGTCAATGGAGAGCTCCCTCTATACGGGAGACCACCTGTTCGTATCCAAGCTCACCTATGGTCCGCGCCTGCCCCAGACGCCGCTCACCATACCTTTCACGCACAACCGCGCATTCGGGAAGGAGTCGTATTCCACGGCTATCCAGTCCGATTACCGGAGGCTAAAAGGTTTCAGGAGCGTCCGGAAGGGAGATGTCGTGGTCTTCGGGTTCCCTAACGGTGATACCGTCCTTTCCAAACGCCCGGCAGATGATTATTATGCCTGGGTCCGTACCTACGGAAGGGAAAAGACAATCAAGCAGTTCGGCCCCGTCATCGTCCGTCCGTCGGACAAGAAAGACCACTATGTGAAAAGGTGCGTCGCCACCGCCGGAGACACCCTGGAGATCCGTAACGGCATAGTCTGGGTGAACGGCGAGAGGGAACCGGACTATCCAGGAAGGCAGTTTACCTACAAGGTTACTACCGCCGGCGGCCGGATCAACAACCTCAGGCTGGAGGAACTTGGACTGAACCTTAGCGAACTGTACTTCGACTCCCGCCTCCCCGGCTACCCTGCAATGCCTCTGACAGAGCAGATGCTGGAAAAGGTAAAGGCAATGAAGACGGTGGTATCGGTGGAACTCAACATAGAGACCTTCCCTTCATCGGGCCAGGATACTGAACTGTTCCCCTTCACGGGCAAGACCCGCTGGACTGCCGATAACTTCGGCCCACTCTGGATCCCCAGGAAAGGAGTCACGGTTCCCATTACCCCGGAGACGCTGCCCTTCTATGAGCGCATCATCAGGGACTATGAGCATGAATCCACTGACGTTACGGAGTATACATTCAAGCAGGACTATTATTTCATGATGGGAGACAACAGGCACAACAGCCTGGATTCCAGATACTGGGGCTTCGTCCCTGAAGACCATATAGTAGGAACTCCCTCAATTGTCTGGCTCTCGACGGACGCGGCAAAGCGCTTCCCCAAGAGCATCAGGTGGAAGAGATTTCTCAAACACCAGTTTTAGAAGAAACAATTAAAAAGTATAATATTATGTCAAAGGTTTGTCAGATAACCGGCCGCAAGAGAATGATTGGCAACAACGTTGCCCATTCCAAGCTTCGCACAAAGCGCGACTTCGCACTGAACCTCAAGACCAAGAAGTTCTGGTCAGAGGCAGAGCAGCGTTTCATCACCCTTAAGGTTACCACCAAGGGTATGCGTATCATCGAGAAGAATGGTCTCGATGCAACTCTTAAGGATGCCCAGGCAAAGGGCTATGTCAATCTTGTTTAAATTCTGAGAATTATGGCAAAGAAACAGAAAGGTAACAGGGTGCAGGTCATCCTGGAGTGCACAGAACAGAAGGCAAGTGGTGTTCCCGGCATATCCCGTTACATCACCACCAAGAACAAGAAGAATACCCCCGACCGCCTCGAGCGCATGAAGTACAACCCGTACCTCAAGAAGGTCACTCTTCACAAGGAAGTCAAGTAATTTATAAGGAGATCTAAACTATGGCAAAAAAAGCAGTTGCAACCTTCGATGCAAAAGCCGGTGCAAAGCACATGGTGAAGGTTATCCGCATGGAAAAGAGCCCCAAGACCGGTGCCTACGTTTTCGTAGAGCAGCTTGTTGAAGAGGGTAAGGAGAAGGAATTCTTCGACAAGAAGTAAGTTCTTTTCAGTACTAAAAAAGCCGTCCTGCTTTCAGGACGGCTTTTTTTAGCTGCTGATGTCTTCCAGCTTGAACAAGTCTTGCACAAACTCCTTCTTGTCAAAGACTTTCAGATCTTCAACCCCTTCTCCTATTCCCAGGAACTTTATGGGGAAGCCAAACTGGTCTGTGATGCCAACCACTACGCCGCCCTTGGCGCTGCCGTCTATCTTGGTGATGGCAAGCGAGGTGACCTTTGTGGCGCGGGAGAACTCTTTGGCCTGCTGGAAGGCATTCTGGCCGGTAGAGGCGTCCAGGACAAGCATTACGTCGTGCGGGGCGTCGGGGACCACCTTGGCGCAGACGTTGCGTATCTTGGTGAGCTCGTTCATGAGGTCTATGCGGTTGTGGAGACGGCCGGCTGTGTCTATGAGGGCAACGTCCGCCCCGCGGGCCACTGCCGCCTTGACGGTGTCGAACGCCACTGAGGCGGGGTCGGCACCCATGGGCTGCTTGACAATATCCACTCCGGCCCTTTCCGCCCAGATAACCAGCTGGTCTACGGCTGCTGCACGGAAGGTGTCTGCAGCACCTATGACCACTTTCTTTCCCTGTTCGCGAAGCATAGCGGCCATTTTGCCTATGGTTGTGGTTTTGCCAACGCCGTTAACGCCTACGACCAGCATAACATAAGGCTTCTTGGAAAAGTCGAACGGCTCTACGGGGACGTCTGGTCCCATGAGGTTTGATATCTCGTCGCGGATAATGGCGGTGAGTTCTTCCATGTCAACGTACTTGTCCTTTTCCACGCGGTCCTGGATGTTATCAAGGAGCTTCAGGGTGGTGTCTACGCCCATGTCGGAGCTCAGGAGCGCCTCTTCAAGCGCATCCAGCACGTTGTCGTCCACCTTGGACTTTGCAGTAAATACCCTTCCAAGCTTCTGGAAGAAGTTGAGGTTTGTTTTCTTTACACCTTTGTCAAAAATACCCATACTGGCGGCAAAGATAGCGATTTTTTACTATCTTTGTACAATTATAACATCACTGAAATGAAACTATCTTACAGTTGGCTCAAAGAGTATCTTGAATGTGACCTTACGCCGGAGCAGGTGGCGGAGGCAATGACCTCTATTGGTATTGAGGTGGATTCGGTGGAAATGGAAGAAGCGGTACCTGGTGGCCTCAAAGGAGTTGTTGTAGCAAGAGTCCTTACGTGTGAAGCACATCCGGACAGTGACCACCTGCACGTCACCACGGTGGACGACGGCTCACCGGAGCCCGTGCAGGTTGTGTGCGGCGCACCAAACGTGGCTGCAGGGCAGAAGGTGCTGTTTGCGCGCATCGGAACAACTCTTCCCGGAGATTTCAAGATAAAGAAGTCAAAGATTCGCGGCGTAGAGAGCTTCGGCATGATCTGCGCCGAAGATGAGCTTGGAATAGGCGCCAGCCACGACGGCATCATGGTCCTTCCGGAAAGTGCGGTCCCCGGCACTCCCGCATACGACTATCTTGGCCTTGAAGACCACGCTGTCATTGAATACGAAATCACGGCAAACCGCATTGACGCCGCTTCCCACTGGGGCGTGGCAAGGGACCTGGCAGCATACCTTGGCTCAAGGGATATCCCGTTCAAACTTCATCGTCCTTCAGTGGATGCCTTCAAGGAAGGGGAGGGCAAGGAGATTCCCGTAGAGGTGCTGGACAGCGAGGGCGCACCGCGCTACATAGGCATCACAGTCAAGGGTGTCAAGGTGGCCCCTTCACCGGAATGGCTTCAGAAAAAGCTCCTCTCCATTGGTCTCAAGCCCATAAACAATGTTGTGGATATCAGCAACTTCGTTCTCTTCGAAGACGGCCAGCCCCTCCACACCTTTGATGCAGATAGAATCCGCGGCGGCAAGGTGGTGGTCCGCAGGGCCGCTGAAGGAGAGATTATCAAGACCCTGGACGGCATTGAGCGCAAGCTCTGCGCCAAGGATATGGTAATTGCGGATTCCGAAGCCCCCATGTGCATCGCAGGCGTGTTCGGAGGTGAAGATTCCGGCGTGAGCGACAGCACCGTCAACGTGTTCATCGAGGGTGCGTACTTTGACCCCGTGAGCATCCGCCGTACGGCAAAGAGCCAGCAGCTTTCCACTGACGCCAGCTTCCGTTTCGAGAGGGGAGCGGACCCGGAGGCCGCAGAGTACGGCGCCCTCAGGGCAGCACTCCTCATCCAGGAGCTGGCCGGAGGAAAGGTAGTCGGCAAGAAGGTCGAGGTTTATCCCAAACCCATCGGCAGGGCCCGTATAGACCTTGATTACAACAGGATAGAGGCCTTCATGGGCAAGAAAATCGGCCACGATACCATAGAAAAGATCCTGGTGGCACTGAACTATGAGTTCGTTGAAAAGCGTGCCGGAGGTGCCCTGGTGGCCGCCCCTACCTATATGATTGACGTTACGCGTGAATGCGATGTGGTTGAAGAGATTCTCCGTATCTACGGGTACAATAACATAGAACTTCCCCAGAACCTCAAGATGAGCGTCCAGCCCAGCCAGCAGCCGGAGCCGGAAGCCATCCGTAACGCCATCTCCAACTGGCTGGCGGCAAACGGTTTTGTGGAGACCATGAACAACTCCCTCACCAAGGAGGACTATTATACCAGGCTGGAAACCTTCCCCGCAGAGCGCTGCGTGCACATTGTGAACCCCCTTAGCCAGGACCTTAACGTAATGCGCCAGACCCTCATTCTGAGCGGCCTGGAGGTAGTGGCCTATAATATCAACAGGCAGATATCGTCCCTCAAATTCTTCGAGTACGGCTCTGTGTACCAGAGACTTCCGGAGACGGACGGCACCACCCTGGCAGGCTACGAGGAGCACCGCTGCTTCTCCCTCTTCCTTTCCGGAACGCCGGACAAGGCCTGGAGGAACCCCGCCCAGAAGAGCAGCTTCTTCCAGCTGAAGGGCTATGCAGAGGCTCTGCTTGCCCGTTACCGTGTAGACGCTTCCACGCTTCTTGTAGGCGCCGCACCGGCGGACATCTTCGCAGAAGGCATTACCTGGAGCCTCCCCGGCAGGGAACCCCAGCAACTGGCTGTTCTGGGTACTGTGAATCCAGCCCTTGCAAAGCGCTTTGGAATCAAGCAGCCCGTGTTTGCTGCGGAGATTAACTGGGAACTGCTGTTCACCCTTGTCAAGAGGGACAAGTTCTCCTTCAAGGAGCTGCCAAAGTTCCCTGAGGTGAGGCGTGACCTGGCGCTCCTTCTGGACGAGTCCGTCAGCTACGGTGCCCTCCGTGCAAGCGCCCTCAAGGCAGGAAAGAAACTTATAAAGAGCGTGTCACTGTTCGATGTTTACCGTGGGGAGAAGATCCCTGCCGGCAAGAAGCAGTACGCCCTTAACTTTGTGCTTCAGGACCTTGAGCACACCCTCACGGACGTTGAGGTGGAAAAGACCATGCAGAGGGTCCTGGATACACTTTCAAGCGAGTTTGGAGCAATGCTCAGATGAGGCTTCGTTTCTGGCATATAGTGCTTGTGTTGCTGGCCGTGGCTTCCTGCAGGGGGCCGCGTACAATCCCGCGTGACACGCTTGGAGAAATCTTCCACGACATGTTCCTCCAGGACCAGCAGATAAGAAACGACATCTCCCTCAAACGTATTGCAGACACTTCCCTGGTGTATGAGGGTATATTCCGGGAATATGGCTATTCCACGGACGACTACCTTTACACCATGGACAAATACATCCGTGATCCGGCGAAGCTCTCAAAAGTATTTGAGAAGGTAGGGGACCGCCTTGACAAGGAAGTCAAAGGCATAAAGAAGGAAGTAGAGTTCGAGGAGTGGCGGAAAAAGTACCTTGCCATCTACAAGCACAGGATAGACACCACGTCTTTGCCTCTTGTTCCCCTTGGGGCGGTTGACACAATGTACTTCCGGCTGCATAAAGACGAGATTAAGTATTTCCCGCCGCCGGATACCCTTACGCCTGTACTGGATACCATGGTATTCCGTCTGGACACTTTGGCACGATGCGATTCCCTGGCCATTCAAATTGACAGCCTATGATGAGGGAAGAAACGGTATTTGGACCCATTTTCAGCCGCAGGCTGGGGTCGTCGCTGGGGATAAACCTTCTCCCGCAGCACGGTAAAGTATGCAACTTCGACTGCATCTACTGCGAGTGCGGCTGGAACAGGGACGGCCTGGGAGACAGGTACCTTCCCACAGCCACCGATGTCCGTAAAGCCCTTTCCGTCAAGCTTGAAAAGTGCGCAGCCTCCGGCACGCCCATAGATTCCATAACCTTCTCCGGCGACGGAGAGCCCACGCTGAATCCGGATTTCCCTGAAATTGTGGACATCACACTGGAGCTGCGGGACAAGTTCTGCCCCGAGGCAAAGGTATCGGTCCTTTCCAATGCCACCATGGCTTTTAAGGACGATGTCTTCCGCGCCCTCTCCCGCGTGGATAATCCCATCATGAAGCTGGACGCCCCTGCGGATGAGCAGGTGGCTCTTGTCAACCGTCCTGTAGGTAAATACAGCGTTGAGGAAGTTGTGCGTTCTCTGGAGCGATTTGACGGTAATTTCGTGCTCCAGACCATGTTCCTGAAGGCTCCGGAGTTCAGGAGCGGGGACTGGGTCTCAGAGTGGATGTCCCTTGTCCGCAGACTTAAACCCCGTGAGATAATGGTCTATACCATAGACCGGGAAACGCCCATGAAGGGACTTGAAAAATACACCGTAGAGGAAATGCGCGCCCTTGTGCAGCCTCTCATTGACGAAGGATATACAATACAAATTAAAGGATAAAGAACTATGTCACTATCAGCTAAGTACGGCTATATGCCGGATAAAGAGGCCATTGACAGGCATCTCGAACTCATTGCCAGCAACCTGGAAAAAGTTGCTTCCGAAAAGGTCTACAAGGAGTGCTTCGCCATAATGGACCAGACCACCCTTGCCAACGAGGACACGCCTGAACGCGTTGCCGCTCTTGCAGAAAAGGTGAACTCCTTCGAGAAGGATTACCCGGACTGGCCAATCCCCGCATCCATCTGCGTGTATCCCAACCTTGGCCACATTGTGGCAGAACACAGGAATAACAAAGCCCTGCACGTAACCACCGTGGCCGGCTGCTTTCCAACCTCCCAGAGCTTCCTGGAAGTTAAACTGCATGAGATTGAGCTTGCAGTACGCGGCGGTGCCGATGAAATAGATATCGTCCTTGCCCTGAATTCATTCCTTGCAGGTGACTACGCCACCGCAGGCGCGGAGATCAAGGCTTCCCGTGAGTGCATTGACAAAGTTGCCGCAGAACTTGGCAGACCCGTTGTTCTGAAGGTTATCCTTGAAACCGGCCTCCTCGTGACCCCTGAACTTATTGCCGACGCCTCCTTCGTGGCCATGGAAAACGGTGCCGACTTCATCAAGACCTCTACCGGCAAGGTGAAGGTGAACGCCACGCCCCAGGCCGCATACGTCATGTGCCAGTGCATCAAGAAGTACTATGAGGCAACCGGCAAGAAGGTTGGCTTCAAGGCCGCCGGCGGCATTTCATCGACCCTGGATGCAGTGTGCTACTACAGCATAGTCTCCACCTTGCTGGGCCCCGAGTGGATGAACAAGCAGTACTTCCGCTTCGGAGTCTCCTCCCTCGCCAACAAACTGCTGTCTGCAGTTGAGCAGAAGACGGTTGCGTACTTCTAGAGCAATGGTGTCATGTACACCTTGCTCGTAACCATACTTGCCGCACTGATTCCCTATGTGAATCCTTTTGTTGGAACGGACGCTCACGGACATACGTTCCCTGGGGCGGTGTATCCGTTTGGCATGATTCAGCTGAGCCCGGACACGCGTCCCAATCCAGGGGACTGGGACGGCTGCAGCGGCTACCATTACAGCGACAGCCTCATCTATGGCTTCTCCCACACCCACCTCAGCGGCACAGGTTGCGACGACTGGTGTGACATACTGGTAACACCCGGCGGCAAGCCGTCATCGTTCACCCATGACAGGGAAAAAGCCTCTCCGGGGTACTACGAGGTGTTTCTGGAAGATACCGGAGTGCTGGCAAAACTGGCAGCCGGGCAGCGCAGCGCCATACATGAGTACAGTTTCACGGAAGGCCCTGCAAATCTGGTCATTGACTTGAAGCACAGGGACTATCTGGAAGACTCCGCCATACGGGTAGAGGGCAATGCGTGCTTTGGCTACCGCATATCGTCCAGCTGGGCACGCGGCCAGAGGGTGTACTTCTACATGGAATTCTCGGAGGCTCCCGCATCATGCGATGTCAACAGTCAGAAAGCCTCCCTTTCTTTCAAATGCAGCAAGGTTACAGTCCGCGCGGCCATATCATCAGTTTCCTGCGAGAACGCCCTCCGGAACCTCATGGCAGACTTTGCTCCCTCCCTCAAAGCCTTGAAGAAACGCACGGAGAAGGCCTGGAACGCATATCTGAAGAAGGTCAAGTGCCCATACAAGGACACTGAACATAAAACCCGTTTCTACACTGCCCTCTACCACACCGCCATCCATCCCACTCTCTATTCAGACGTCAACGGGGAGTACCGCGGAATGGACGGCAAGGTACACAAAACCGACGGCTGGGACCGCTACACCGTCTTCTCCCTCTGGGACACCTTCCGGGGACTGCACCCGCTGCTCACGGAAATTGAACCTGAGCGCACGGTGGACTTCATCAAGTCTATGCTCTCCATTTACGACGAGGCCGGCAAACTCCCCGTCTGGGAACTCTCCGGCTGGGAAACCAACTGCATGATAGGCTATAACAGCGCTCCGGTAATTGCCGATGCCATCATTCGCGGCCTCAATGGTTTCGACTACGAGAAGGCTTTCCAGGCCCTTGTAGCAAGCGCCCACAACCCCGCCTTCGGGATGGACAGCTTCCGCCGCAACGGCCTTGTCCTTGCCGATGACGAGCACGAGTCCGTCTCCAAAACCCTGGAGTATGCCTTTGACGACTGGTGCGTGGCTCAGGTTGCCCTGAAACTTGGCCACATGAAGGAGTATGAGGAGTTTATGACAAGTTCCCAGTACTGGAAAAACGTCCTTGACCCGGAAACCAAGTTTATGAGGGCCCGCCTCAATGGCCGGTGGTTCAGCCCCTTCGACCCTCGCGAAGTAAACAACAACTACACGGAGGCAAATTCCTGGCAGTACAGTTTCTTCGTTCCGCAGGATATTCCGGGGCTCATTGAGGCCCTGGGCGGCCCCGAAGCTTTCGAGGCCCGCCTGGATGCCCTTTTCGACGCCCCGGAGCAGACCACAGGCCGCACCCAGGCGGACATTACCGGCCTCATCGGCCAATACGCCCACGGCAACGAGCCCAGCCACCACATCGCCTACCTGTATGACTGGATAGGCCGTCCGGACAAACGCCGGAATCGTGTGAATCAGATTCTTGAGACCCTCTACACCAGCGCTCCCGACGGCCTATGCGGCAACGAGGACTGCGGCCAGATGAGCGCCTGGTACGTCCTGTCATCCATTGGCAAGTATCCGGTCTGCCCCGTCTCTACTTCAGTCATTCCCGGCTCCGACCGGGAATCTCCTATCGTCACCAATCCCGCCTTCGTGGTTCCAAATGACATCTTTACAGATTCCCTCACCGTCGCAATTCAAGGTGAAGGAACTGTTTATTATACTGTAGCAGGCGGTGCACCGCAGCGTTATGACGGGCCGTTTACGGTAACAGAGCCCTGCGAACTCACCGCATGGGCGGAACGCGACGGCAAGTCCAGCTTTGTAACCCGCTGCAAACTCCGCCAGGTTCAGAAAGACCGCGCAATCCGGATTCTTTCCCGCTATAGCCGTCAGTACACAGCTGGCGGAGACCAGGGCCTGATTGACGGTGCACGCGGCGGCACCAACTGGCGCACCGGCGGCTGGCAGGGCTATCAGGACACGGATTTCGAAGCTGTGCTGGACCTCCTTGAGGAACGGGACATAACAGTAGCGGGCTCCGGCTTCTGCCAGGATGCCCGCTCATGGATATGGATGCCCAAATACGTTGAATACTTTGCCTCCACAGACGGAGTAAACTACGTTCCACTTGGCCGCGTCGAGACCTCCGTGGCGGAAGAAGACTATGAAATCCAGACCTGGGATGCAGAACTCCCGGTCAATTGCAAGGCCCGCTACATCAAGGTTTTTGCCAAGAACATAGGCGCCATCCCGCAGTGGCATCCCGGCGCGGGGTATCCCGGATTCATTTTCGTAGATGAACTCTGGGCAAGATAACAGAAAGACCGGCCAGAATACTGACCGGTCTTTTACGTGCGCGAAATCAGAGTCGAACTGACACGTCCTTTCGGACACTACCTCCTGAGAGTAGCGCGTCTACCAATTCCGCCATCCGCGCATGATTTTTTGGGACTGCAAATATACAACCTTTTTTTATTTCTGCAAAAAAAAGAGGGATTAGATTTCTATTGAAAGGAAGGCTTCGGGCTCCCATGAAGGTGGGCGGATGGTTAGGGAGGTGACGGAAAGGCGGAGTTGTAAATCAAGGTCTCCGAGGTCCGCGGCGGACCAGTCATAGCCGGCGTCAAGGAGGCAGGAGCCAAGGGAGAAGGTGCGGACTACGGAATCTGCCATTACAATGTCGAGGAAGAGGGGAGAGGAAGGGTCCTGACGAGGGATGCGGAGGCTCCAGTAGCCTGTATGGTCCCCTAAACTGCAGTTGAACGGTCCTTCCAGGGGGATTCCGTCAGCGCTGATACCTTTTACGGAACCGCGGATGGCAGTGCCGAAAGGCTCTCCCCAGCCGGGAGGTCCGTCAACGCTTATCTGAAGAGTGCAGTACTGCTTCCGGAGCCGGGCGTTGGCTATGGCTTCATCGCCCACCGCGTCAACAGTGCACTGACAAAGGTAGAGTGGCGGTGCGCAGGATCCTTCCGGGATTATGAAACTCCCGTCCAAGGGCTCTGAAGCGCCGCTCCATGCCGTTACTGTAACTTTGCCTCTTGGAACATATGTGAAAATGACGGTATCGCTGGCCGCGAAGAAGTTCCAGGATTCATCTCCTGCATTTACGAGCACCCTTGAAGGTGCTTCGATAATGCCTGTAAGACGTATTTCCAGACGGCAGGGGCATGGGTCGCGGTTCTCCTTGACTAATGCGCAAGAAGAAAGAAAAGGAGTGATTAAAGAGAGGAGAACCGGGACCCTGTGCCACTTATCTGCCATATCTGTTGAAGGTTTCGGAAATTAGCTGTCCCCTTTCAGGGTACATCTCTGAAAGCGCTTCCCGCAAGGCATCCACCGACTTTACTTCCGGCTTCAGCACACGGAAGATTTCAGACCGCGTGGTGCCTCTTTCGTAGAGGTGTCCAAGTATTTCCGGACGGAACCATAGTTCTGTGGGATATACGGGCATACTGCCGCCGTACCGGTCCTTATAAATGGTAGAACCAAGGAAATAGGCCCACATCTCACCTACGGCGCACTGCCCGGCTCCCTCGCTGTCCCCATGGCCATACGGGGCCCTCCTGTCGCGTATGTAGGACATTACCACATAGGTAATGTACGGTGTCCAGTAGGATGTTCCTACCTTGGTAAAGTGGCTCGCGTGGGCAAGCTCGTGGACGGTGGAATCGTAGATATCGGCAAAATTCCTGGCCACCTTTGTGCCTATTGTTATGTCCGGCAGGAACATCTTTATGACAGGCGCATACTCTTCAGCGTACTCTTTTATGTATTTGTAGTCCAGGCCTGCCCCCTGGTGCAGCATGGGTGCCGATGAATTCTCCAGGAATGGGATAATCCATATCCTGAGATTGCCGGGAGGGGGATTGATGTCCAGGTCCTGCGGGGTGCAGCGGGAAAAATAGTCGTAGGCGGCGTTATTCACTGCGGTTCGCCGCATCAGGGCACCGTCGTCATCCTGTGTAATGTTGTAGTCTATGCCTCCGGCACCGCCCTGCCCAAGGGTTGATATGGATGCGGGTATGAGAATGAGGTTTATGCCTATGGAAAAGCCTCTTTTGTTCTGGAAGACAAGGCGGTATCGGGGGTCTGAGGTGAAGGTTTTGTCCATGCTGTAGTACCCGTCCCTGTCAGTGTATGTCACGCAAATTTTCGTGAAGCAGTTGCATGCAACCATAACGCCGGAAACGCCAACGGGCTTTCCTCCGCAAAAAAGCGGATCTGTCATGGTTATACGCCCCTTTGGAGCCGCCGGTTCCCCTTTAGTGAGCGGTTCCAGAAGGTCTTCGTTGCCGGTAAGGATGAAGGCCTCCCTCTCCACGGCTGCCCAGTCAATCCCGCCCGGCGCCCTGGTGTCTGGGTCGTGCTCGGAGATGTAGCGCTTGCCAAGGATTTCATGGACTATTCCTTCCGGGAATTCGAAATCCTTGCTCACGACGGCGTACTGCCAGGTAATGGCATCATCCTCCAGGGAGGGGTCCCGGTACCAGTCCCCCTCCTTTAGGATGCGGTAGTCCATGGGATGGTCCATAAGGTACAACCCGGCGCTGCGAAGTATGTCCAGGTCTGCATCGGTCTTTGGCAGAAAACGCACGTAGAGGTCAGTGGGATATATGTCCGTGCGTCCGGCCTTCGTAGGATACAGGTTCCTGAGGGCCTTCTCCATGTTCTCTACGGTATAAGGGTCCTCCAGCTGCTCTCCAAGCTCAATCATTCCGTGGCCTATGTTGCCGTACGGTGCCCTGGGGCCCGGTCCGTTGGCAATGTCCTTTCCGCATGAGGTGAGGACCAGGATGGTAAGAATGCAAAGTCTTTTCATGGCTCAAAAAAATTGTTTGCGGCAAAACTAAGAACAATTATCCGTGTACCTTGCTTTTGAAACGTTTAATTTGAATTATTGCCCTTCAGGGTATCTCAGGGGCCGATAATTTTTCTCTTTTGAAACGGATAATGTATCTGCATTGCGTAAATAATGCATAAATAACGTGAATGTACCCGTGCAGAAGGCACATTATCCGTTTCACTTTTTTGTGGATTTTTATTAACTTTGCGGGCTTTAAGGAGAAGATAATATGCAAGAAATCCGCAACATAGCCATAATCGCCCACGTGGACCACGGGAAGACCACCCTGGTGGACCGCATGATTTATCAGGCCAACCTGGTTCGCCGCCCGGAAGACCTTGGCAATCTTATACTTGACAGCAACGACCTGGAGCGTGAGCGCGGCATCACCATCCTTGCAAAGAACGTGTCCGTGACCTACAAGGGTGTCAAGATCAACATCATCGACACTCCCGGCCACTCTGATTTCGGCGGAGAGGTGGAGCGCGTCCTGAACATGGCGGACGGCGTCCTCCTCCTGGTAGACGCCTTCGAGGGCTGCATGCCCCAGACCAGGTTCGTCCTGAACAAGGCTATCGACATGGGGAAGAAACCCATCGTGGTCATCAATAAGGTGGACAAGCCCAACTGCCGCCCAGACGAGGTCCAGGAAGAAGTCTTCGAGCTCATGTTCAATCTGGGCGCCAACGAGGACCAGCTGGACTTCAAGACCATCTACGGCAGCGCCAAGCAGGGCTGGATGTCCTCTGACTGGAAGAATCCCACGGACAACATAACCACCCTCCTGGACACCATCCTTGAGGAAATCCCCGCCCCGGAGGTGAAGGAAGGTACCCCGCAGATGCTGGTATCGTCCCTGGAGTATTCCCCGTACGTGGGCCGGATCGCCGTCGGACGCATTACCCGCGGGGCCCTCAGGACCGGAATGCCCGTGAGTCTGTGCAAGAGGTACGATATAATAGAGAAATCCAAGATCAAGCAGCTCATGGTCTTCGAAGGCCTGGGCAAGGCCAATGTGGACCAGGTCCAGTGCGGTGACATCTGCGCCGTGGTGGGCATCGACGGTTTCGAAATAGGCGACACAATTGCCGATATAGAGAATCCTGAGCCGCTCCCGCCAATCGCCGTAGACGAGCCCACAATGAGCATGCTCTTCATGATCAACAACAGCCCCTTCTTCGGCAAGGACGGCAAGTTCGTGACCTCCCGCCACATCAAGGACCGCCTGGACAAGGAACTGGAGAAGAACCTCGCCCTCCGCGTAAAGCCCGGTATCAATGCCGACAGTTTCGTCGTCTACGGCCGTGGTGTCCTCCACCTCAGCGTCCTCATCGAGACTATGCGCAGGGAAGGCTTCGAACTGCAGGTAGGTCAGCCCAAGGTGCTGGACAAGACCATAAACGGCCAGAGGTGCGAGCCCATCGAGGAACTCTCCATCGAGGTTCCGGAGCAGTTTGTTGGTGCGGCAATAGAGCTTTCCACCCGCCGCAAGGGCGCCCTCATCAGGATGGAACCCCGCGGAGACCGTACCCTTCTTGAGTTCGAGATTCCTACACGCGGTCTCATGGGACTGCGTTCCAATCTTTTGACCGCCACCCAGGGAGAGGCCGTGGTTGCCCATCGTTATAAAGAGTATCAGCCCTACAAGGGAGATATAGAGATGCGTACCAACGGTTCCCTCGTGTCCCTGGAGACCGGTGAGGCGGTGGCCTATTCCATGAACAAGCTGCTGGACCGCGGCCGGTTCTTCGTTGAACCCGGTGAGGAAATCTATGGCGGCCAGGTAGTTGGTGAGCACACCCGCGACAGGGATCTCAATATCAACATCTGCAAGACCAAGAAACTCACCAACGTCCGTGCATCGGGCTCGGATGAGAAGGTGGTCCTCCCTCCTGCAATCAAGTTCTCCCTCGAAGAGGCTCTGGAATATATCCAGGACGATGAACTTGTGGAAATAACCCCGAATCACATGCGCATGCGCAAGATTCAGCTGGATCCTCTGGACCGCAAGAGAAATTCTGCCACAGAAGATTGATTTTACGAAAATTATTCGTATCTTTGCACCCCTTGATCTGTTTTTGAGGCAATGAAAAGTATAATCATTCCTTTAGGCGGTTGGGCGGCAGGAGAGCGGAGTTTCCGCTTTCATGCTGATACAGAGTTCTTTCAAGCGTTTGACAATACAGAAATCCTGAACGCGGACGTAGAAGTTGAGGTCAGGGTGGTCAAAGAAGGCGCAAAAGCAGAGGCAGAGCTTCACCTCCGCGGAACTGTAACAGTGCCTTGCGACCGCTGCCTGGAACCCCTTCAGGTTCCCGTAGAGGATGACCCTTCGGAGGAGTTCTCAACAGAGCTCGTCAAAGAGGACTGGGACCTCAGCCAGGCGGTGTATGACTACGTATGTCTCTCACTTCCAATGCAGAGGGTTCATCCTGAGGGGGAATGCAATCCGGACACGGTCCGGTTTCTGGGTCAAGGTGGGCGTGAGAACGAGGAGGCTGCCCCGAGCAGCCCGTTCGCCGCTCTGAAAGGACTTTTTGAAAGCAAATAAACAATTAAAAATTATAAACAATGGCACATCCGAAACACAAACTCTCCAAGCAGAGAAGAGACAAAAGGCGTACCCATGACTTTGCTCCGGTTCCCACTCTGAGCGTATGTCCTAACTGCGGCGCCACCGTTATGTATCACCGTGTATGCCCTGAGTGCGGCTACTATCGCGGACGTCAGATCATCGAAAAGAGCGCAGAGTAATCTCTTTCGATTGGAACGGCCTCATAGTTCAACGGATAGAACGGAAGTTTCCTAAACTTTAAATCGAGGTTCGATTCCTCGTGGGGCTACCCCTTCAAAATTGCTGGCTTTCGGGCCGGCAATTTTCGTTTCGTCCATGATTGGGGCCGATTGGCCTCCTGTTAACTTTGCCCCAAGACTACGTGGCGGATGTATACCTTTCGGTGAGGCTCGAGGCGGGGACTTTGCACTAAGCGAATTACCTCATCCGTTCCACGTTTTATTATCTCGCCTTAAAGGTAGCAATTATCATCTAAACCACATAACCATTATTTGTGGGAAAACTGATTTTTTGGTAACTTAGGGGCAGATTATGTGTGGTTATGAAAAAACTGTTTGTACTGTTTATTCTGTCATTGCCGCTGATGTGGTCCTGTGAGAACATGGATTATGATATCAGTGAGGGCGTGGACAATGAGATTACCTTGTTCGGGGACCAGGTGAGCGTTCCCATCGGGGATGTTGGGCCTTTGACACCAAAGTCGATGCTTGGCGGGGAGGGGACGATGGATGCTATCAAGGATTATGTAAAAGAGGATGAGGAAGGGTATCTTGTCGTTGAGGATAAGAATTCTTTCTATGAAAATTATGTCCTTTTAATCTCATACATGCTTCCGGACCAGACTCTACCCATCGATCTGCCCGTGGCCGATGCTTCCGGGGACCTGAAATCATCGGCGGAAATACTTGAAGGGTTTGGCTTTACGCTTTCGCCGCAGGTATTTACCCTCTGTGCCACCAATCCGCTTACGGAGGATATATCTGTTTCCGGCTCCATGAAACTTTTATCAGCGCCCGGAGATGGGACCCCTGCGGAGACACTTCAGTCACAGGTCTTCTCCAACGCCAAGGTGAAGGCGGAGACGCCGGATGCGGAGATCCTGAAAATGGAGCTTACGGGCGGGAAACCGGTATCCAGCTACTGCTTTGAGAACACATTCCTGCATCTCCCGGCTTCATTATTGGAAAAGGATCCTTTAAGCGGTTTCGGCGCTTTTTCCCTATCGTATAAGTACAAATCCTACATTTCGTTCGAGAACGATTTTCCCGGCGAGATTCCCATCGACATCGACGACCTTGACCTCCAGCTGGCCCAGTACCGGGTAAAGGAAGTCAGGATTTGTACTGAGGTTTCAAACGAGATACCTGTCACTCTTGAATTGACCGGCGTGGACGTGTATGACGCATCTCATGTTAAGTATGACGACGTAAGCGTTACCTCCGGACTAAGGATAAACTCCGGCACTTCCGGCCACCCAGTGATAACGCCTCTGGAGATAGTTATAAAGGCCGATGATGGGACAATCCCGGACATCAGCTCACTAAGTCTTACGCTTGCTATTAAGGCTCCTACAGGGGCCGGGGACAAGCGCCTGAATATGAACCAGGCGGTATATTTCAATAAACTCCGCGCCACGGTGTCGGGCGGAATAACCATCCAGGGCCTATGAGAAAGACTGCTTTACTTATAATAGCAGCGCTGGTTCTTGGAACCGGTGCATGGGCGCAGGGCGGCATAACGGACAATCCCGCTGATAACGCTTCTCTGGATAGCGGATTCCTTCGCATAGGGGAATTCCAGAACACGGTACGCAACAATGTTGGAGCATCGTCATTCCTTTTCCCTTCCGGGGACAAACTGGTGACCGGACTCCATTCTTCCGTTTCTGCCGATGATTTCCTTGGCGGACTCAAACCCGTCAACAGTTATTACAGCCAGATAAACTACAACCTCCTTTCCTATGGCTGGAAAGGTGCCTCTGGATACCACAGCGTAGATATTGGGGCCAGGGTTAATTACGGCCTCTCCGTACCGGAAGAGGTATTCCATGTCCTGAAACTGGGAACCGCCCAGTCGCCGTACGACCTGGCGTCTCTCAAGGCGTTCGGCAACCTGTACGGAGAGATCGCCTACTCATATGCGATGCCTCTTGGAGACAATCTGTCCGTGGGCGCCAGGGTGAAGCTCCTTGCAGGCCTTAACAGCGTTGACATGGTGGTAAGGAAGCTGGAACTCACCACCACGGAGGAGCAGTATAACCTGGACATCGACGCGGACATCGACCTTACAAACATGAGCAAGAAGGTTGGTACGGACGATGACGGATATCTGGACTATACCAACTTCTCCGGGAAAGGCAAACTGAGCACCCCCACCGGGGCCGGCCTTGCGCTGGACCTTGGCGTAGTGTGGAAACCGTTCTCCGGCTTTACCCTGAGCGCATCGGCCATGGACCTTGGCGGCATCCTGTGGTACTACGGGAACGCGGGGAAATCGTCCGGAACGTACACGTTCGAGGGCCTCAAAGACCTTACCGTCGATGAAATGGACCAGGAGGCAATCCTTGCCAAGATCAAAGCCGCCGGCGAAGAGTTACTCTCCGTGGTGAAGCCCAAAGCCGTGGAGAGACTGTGGAAGGTGAAGGCTATACCCGTCAGCGCCAAAATGAAAGCCAGTTATGCCATGCCATTCCTGGATAAGCTTTCCGTAGACTTTTCAAGCCTTTATACGGGTTATCGCTTCTGCATCCCTTACTGGGAATCCCGCGCTGGATTTACATTTGATTATCCCGGCGTTGCGCGTTTGGAACTTAATGCTGGCGGTGGCACCTGCGGCTTTGTATATGGTATAAACGGCAGCGTGGATTTCCTGAGATTCAGGCTGTACGCCAGCTTTGAAAATGGGGCCGGCGGCGTGATTCCTTATGAGGATATCCCTTTGAAAGCCAACAACAAACTGTTCACAATAGGATTAACATATAAGCTATGAAACGAATACTCCCAGTCATCCTCCTAAGTCTTTGCTTCTGCGCCAACGCCCAGAACAACCCCGTTGCCGCCCCGGGTGCAATAGTGACATTTGACAATGCCCGCTTCACCGTGCTTACGGGCAGGCTCATCCGTATGGAATGGGCTGCCGACGGCGTTTTTGAGGACAGGGCTTCGCTGGCAATAGTGAACCGTGAGCTGCCTGTGCCTAAGTTCACAAAGGCAGTGAAAGGCGGAGTTCTTACCATAAAGACCGGTAGCGTAACGCTTACATACAAAGGCGGCAGGTTCTCACCGGAAAACCTTAGCGTAAAGCACTCCATGGGCACCTGGAAGCCTGGAATGCCCGCACAGGGCAACCTCAAAGGCACAACCCGAACTCTGGACGGATGCCTTGGCTTCGAGCAGTTGTCAAAAAGGGAAACGGAGCTGGAGGACGGCATAATCTCCCGGGACGGGTGGGCGATGGTTGATGAATCGGCCCGCCATCTATTCGGTGCCGATGGCTGGGTTGCGGAAAGGCCCGGAGGAGACCGCCTGGACTGGTACATCTTCGCCTATGGACACGATTACACGGCCGCCCTGGGAGACTTTGTGAAGGTGGCCGGACGTATCCCCATGCCTCCCAAGTGGACTCTTGGCTACTGGTGGAGCCGCTACTGGATTTTTACGGACGATGAACTCCTTGCCCTTGGCCGTGAGATGAAAGAGCACGATGTCCCCATGGACGTCATGATAGTTGACATGGACTGGCACTATACCTATAAGGATATGAACAAGCGCCTTGGCCATGACGACTTTGGCCAGAGTCGCGGCTGGACCGGATACACCTGGAACAGGGACCTTTTCCCGGATCCCGAGGGCTTCCTGGGAGACCTTCACAGGATGGGCTATAAGACTGCCCTGAACCTGCACCCAGCCTCCGGAATCCGCCCCTTCGAGGAATGCTATCCCGCCTTTGTGGCCGATTATCTCTCCAGGACCACTTGCTACGACGGCCCCGTGGACTATGTCTTCGGAGATGGCGGCCATCTCTATGCCGGTAACAAAGCACCGGTGGGCAAACCCGGCTACAAGGCCAGTGTCCCTTACCGCATGTCCCAAAAGGAATGGGCCGATGCCTATTTCAACAGCGTAATCCGTCCCCTGGAGCGTCAGGGCGTAGATTTCTGGTGGCTTGACTGGCAGCAGTGGATAGAATCCAAGTATGTGAAAGGCCTCAGCAATACCTTCTGGATCAACTACGCCTTCTTTGACGATAAAGAGCGCAACGGAGAGGAGCGTCCGCTTATCTACCACCGCTGGGGAGGCCTTGGAAGCCACCGCTACCAGCTTGGCTTCTCCGGTGACACTTACGATGAGTGGAGCGTCCTTAAGTTCCTCCCGTACTTCACTTCCACCGCCTCCAACGTAGGCTACGGCTACTGGGGGCACGACATTGGCGGACACATGCAGAAAAAAGACCGCCAGAGGCTTACTGACCCGGAGATGTACACCCGCTGGCTCCAGTTCGGGGTTTTCACTCCCATTTTCAAGACTCATTCCACTCAGAGCGCCAACCTGGAGCGCAAGATATGGGCTTTCCCGGAGCACTTCCAGTATATGAGAGAGGCCATAAGGCTGCGTTATACGCTGTCTCCTTATATATATACGTTCGCGCGCGAAGCCTACGACTCGGGCATCTGCCTGTGCCGTCCACTGTACTACGCGTATCCTGAGAAGGAAGAAGCGTACAGATACAATGAGGAATACCTCTTCGGTGACCGCATACTTGCAACTGCCATAACAGAGCCCGCCGGGGCCGATGGCAAAGCCTCCCGCGAAGTTTGGTTCCCCTCCGGTACCAACTGGTGGGACATGGCCGCACATACCATGCATACCGGAGGCAGCCGCAAGACGCTGAAATATTCAATAGGCCAGAATCCCTGGTATGTCAAGGCAGGAAGCATTGTCCCGCTTGCGGGGCAGGACATCCCCAACCTTCAGGAACCTTCCGACGTCCTTGGCATCCTTGTGGTTCCCGGGGCAGGGAAGTCTTCCTTTGAGCTTTATGAGGACGATGGCGTCTCTAAGGATTACGCCACAGCCTGCGCCTATACCCTGATAGAGAAAACGCGCAGTGGAAAGAAACTCACCATCACCGTGCATCCTCGTGAGGGCTCTTTTGAAGGGGCTTCAGATTCCAGGAGCCTCTACGTTGTCCTCGAGGGTGAGAGGACTGCTCCGGTAAAAATTATGCTTAACGGCCACCCTTCAGGAGAATGCTCCGTGAAGGATGGTCGTGTAGAGGTGTCTTTCCCTGCCGTGAGCGCCAATGCGTCAAGCAGGATAGAGATCAGCTACTAGTTGTTGAGCTTGAAGATTACCGGGAAGGTGTACTTGACGGCTACAGGAATGCCGTTCTGTGCACCGTTCTCCCACTTGGGTGAGGAGGAGACCACGCGGACAGCTTCAGCGTCCAGGAGCTCGTTTACGCCGCGGAGAACAGTAACGTCTTTGACTTCGCCTTCCTTATTGACGGTGAACTGAAGGATTACTCTACCTTCCAGTTTCTGGTCAATGGCATCCTGGGGATAGACCAGCTGGGTGGATACCCATTTGGAGAATTCGTTGGCATCGCCGCCTTCGAATGCGGGCTTGGTTTCAACTGCTGCGAAAGGAACCGCATAGTCCGGATTCTTCTCCAGGGTTTCTGCCAGGGACTCTACAGTGCCTTCTGCATCAATTGCGGAGAGTTTTTCAACGGCCTCACGGACATTGATTTCCTCTTCAGCTTCAATAGCTTCGATGGCTTCTTCCATCACTTTTGCCTTCTGGGCGGCTATTTCTTCAGCCTTTGCTGCTTCTGCGGCTGCTTTCTTGCTGCCGTTGGATTTGCAACCTACCATGAGAATGGCCATGGCTGCCATGAGAACATAAAACTTACGCATGATATTAATGGGTTTGATAAAATTTCCGGGCCTAAAGTTATAAAAAAAGCATATTCTTTACAAATAATTCCATTGGAATTATTATTTTTGCGAAGAGTGCCTATGAGTAAGTTTCTAAATTTTATTGCCGTTTTGTTACTGTCTGTTGGTGTAGCCTTTGGACAGGACACTCATGCAAGGCTCTCATATACGGTAAGCGGCACGGTGACAGACTCCCGGACCGGCAAGCCGCTGGAGTCTGTCCATGTTTCCATTCCCGGAAGGCACCAGGCTACCGTGACAAATGCTGACGGCTATTTTGTACTGAAGAGTGACAGCCGGATAGACAATGTTGAGTTTTCTTTCCTCGGTTACCGTTCCAGGCGGCTCAAGGCCAGCGAAACAATGTATGTTTCCCTTGTCCGTGAGAGCCTTCAGCTAAGCGAGTCATCCATAGTCACCGGTGATCCGCACGCAATAGTCATGGCCGCTCTTGACCATGTATGGGATTCATACTGCACGGAACCAGAGCTTCTTAAATGCTTCTACAGGGAAACAGTCCAGAAGCGCAGCCGCTACACTTATGTGGCGGAGGCCGTTGCCAGACTATATAAGGGCCGCTATAACCGCAATACCGGTGCAGACGCCGCGGCGCTTGAAAAGAGCCGCATCCTTGTTAGCCAGCGCTCCAGGGATACCCTTAGCGTTAAGACCATGGGTGGTCCGACTCAGGCCATAACGCACGACATAGTCAAGAACGGAGACATCATTTTCAATGACATTGATTTGCCGCTCTACCAGTTCAAGATGGAAATGCCGGCGTACATTGGCGACAGGCTCCAGTTCGTGATATCCATGTCTCCTGCCGCGGAAGCTGAATATGCCCTTTACAATGCAAAACTATACATAGACAGGGAACTTCTTACGTTCACCAGAATAGAGGCTTCGCTGGATATGTCAAACAGAGGAAAGGCTACCAGAATGCTACTGGTTAGCAAGCCTTCCGGTTTGAGGTTTTTCCCGGAAGAAGCATCCATTGTCATCAATTACCGCCTTGGTGAACAGGGAAAAACCAGGCTGGAATATTTCCGTACGGAAATGCGATTTACTTGCGACTGGAGGAAGCGAATGTTCCGTACAAGGTATACTACGGTTAACGAGATGGTGATCACGGATGTACTTCCGGAGGCAACCCCTATTTCCAGAAAAGAACGTTTTCGTAGCTCTGAGTATCTTGTGGACAAGGCTTATGAATTCCAGGACCCGGACTTCTGGAAGGATTACAACATAATAGAACCGTCAGAGAGCCTTGAGCATGCCATAGGACGTCTTCGCAGGGGAAAGTGATTTGGTATCAAAACCTAAATGCCCCGCCATTCCAATTTTGAAACACTCAAGGGGATTAATTGTTTTTATAGAAAAAAAGTGTGCAAACGTTTGGATTATTGTGCAAACGTTTGTATATTTGCCATCACTAAAGTGACACAAGCCGCATAATGGTAACTATTACAGACATCGCAGCGTCCCTTGGGGTAACGCCTTCAACTGTCTCCCGTGCTCTTGCCGGCAGTTCCCGTGTGAAGGAATCTACCCGCCGTATGGTAGAAAAGAAGGCTGCTGAAATGGGCTATGAACGTAACGTAGTGGCCTCTAACCTCAGGAAAGGCCGCTCTAATATGGTGGGAATCATTGTTCCCAGAATTCATCGAGAATTCTTCTCAAATGTTATTGGCGGTGCAGAGAGCGTCCTTAATCAGGCGGGATACAATGTCATCATCTGTCAGACCATGGAAAGTCTTGATGCTGAGATCAAGGCTCTGAAAGCTCTCCGTAACTACCGTGTTGCAGCAGTTTTCCTCTCTCATGCCATCGAGTGTAAAAACGCATCGCATGTGAGTGAAGTGCTTGGGGACAATATGCCACTGATTCAGTTCGACCGCGTTTTCCCTGACCTTCCCGGCGCCAAGATAGTTGGTGCCAACTGTGAAGGAGCTTTTTCTGCCACAAAGCATCTTATTAGCCAGGGTTACAAGCGTATCGGTACAATTGCGGGATATATGACATCCCAGGCATTTGTCGAGCGTCTTGCAGGTTATCGCCTTGCCCTTGAAAGTGCAGGAATGTCTTTCGACTCGTCAATAGTTTTCGAAGATTCAATAGTCCGTGAAACAGGCTACGAGGCCTGCAAGAAGGCCCTTGAGGCTGGTTGTGACGCCCTTTACAGCGCCGGTGCGTTCTCCGCCCTCGGCGCCATGGATGCCCTTAATGAGAAAGGAATACGGGTACCTGATGAATTTGGCATAGTAGCCACGTCCAACGAGACTTTCACCTCCATTATGAGTCCGTCCCTAAGCACTCTCGGCCAGCATCCTTTTGAGATGGGCCAAGCCGCGGCACGCGCCTTCCTGGAAGGCCGCACCAATACTGAGGTCATTCCTATGGAACTTCATATAAGACAATCATCTAAACGTATTAAATAATGGCAAAAGTAGTTACCTTCGGCGAAGTGATGCTTCGCCTCTCCACTCCGGGATACCAGCGTTTTTCCCAGGCTCGTCAGTTCGATATCAATTTTGGCGGCGGTGAGGCCAACGTGGCTGTTTCCCTTGCTAATTACGGTGTTGACGCTCATTTCGTCACCCGTCTTCCCAAGAACGACATAGCGGCAATGTGCGCTGCGGAGCTCAGGGGTTTCGGCGTAAACCTTGACGGCGTTGTGTGGGGTGGTGACCGCGTGGGTATCTATTATCTTGAGACCGGTGCCGTTGCGCGTGGGTCCAAGGTTGTTTACGACAGGGCAAACTCCGCTATCGCAGAGATCAAGCCCGGAATGGTAGACTGGCACAAAGTACTTGAGGGAGCGGACTGGTTCCACTGGACCGGCATTACTCCCGCCCTCTCACAGGGCGCAGCAGATGCCTGCCTGGAAGCTATCAAGGTGGCTAATGAGATGGGAGTAAAGGTCTCCTGCGACCTTAATTACCGCAAGAAACTCTGGAAGTACGGAAAGAGTGCTTCGGAAGTTATGCCCGCCCTGGTGGAAGGCTGCGACCTCATCCTTGGCAACGAGGAAGATGCAGAGAAGGAATTCGGTATCAAACCGGAAGGCTTCGATGCGGAAAAGACCGGCGGAGAGATTGACCAGGCCAGTTTCATCAGCGTCTGCCGCCAGCTCATGGCAAAGTTCCCCCGCTGCAAGAAGGTTGCGGTAACCCTCCGCGGTTCCATCAACGCGAACCACAACACCTGGGGCGGCATCCTATACGACGGCAACACCCTCTGGCAGAGCCGCAGGTACGACATTACCCACATTGTAGACCGCGTAGGCGGCGGCGATTCCTTCATGGGCGGCCTCCTCTACGGTCTCATCTCCTATCCCACTGACCAGGAAGCCATTGAGTTTGCTGCAGCCGCATCGGCCCTCAAACACACCATCCTGGGTGATTACAACCGGGTCACGGTAGAAGAAGTAGAGGCCCTGGTAAAAGGCGGCGGTTCCGGCAGAGTTTCACGTTAAGTTTTTCCAGATATGTCCAAGTTTAATAAAATAGACACTATCAACATCATCAGGAATACCGGTATTGTTCCCGTATTCTATAATAAGGATGTTGAACTTACCAAGAAGGTTGTGAAGGCTTGCTATGACGGAGGAATCCGGGCCTTCGAGTTTACAAACCGCGGCGACGGAGCCCACATCGTATTCAAGGAACTCATCTCCTTTGTGCGTTCAGAGTGCCCAGAGATGGCTCTGGGTGCAGGTACGATCCTTGACGCCCCCACAGCCGCCCTCTACCTCCAGCTGGGCGCCGATTTCCTGGTATCTCCCTGCTGCGTGGACGAGGTGATTACCCTTGCAAACCGTCGTGGAATCCCTTACAGCCCCGGCTGTGGCACCGTTACGGAGATTGTTCACGCGCAGGAGCGCGGGTGCGACCTTGTAAAGGTATTCCCCGCTGGCACAGTAGGCGGCCCTGCGTTCGTAAAGAACGTTCTGGCACCTCTTCCGTGGGCAATGATTATGTGCACCGGAGCCGTAGAGCCTGAAGAGAACAACCTCAAGGCATGGGCGAAGAGCGGTGTTACCGCAGTTGGCATGGGCTCCAAACTCTTCCCCAAGGATGTGGTTGCCGCAGGTGACTGGAAAGCAGTCTCGGAGCTCTGTCGTAAATCCCTGGAGTGGTTCCGTAAATAATTGAGCATGAGACTTCTTAAGCCCCTTCTTCTTCTGGCCGCCGGCCTTGCGGTTCTTTCCTGCGGCAAAAAGCAGGACCTTCCCTTCCACATGCCGAAGGTTGGTCTTCCCCAAATACCTGCCTACAGCTTAACCCTTACGGATTTCGATGCGGTAGGGGACGGCGCTACAGACAACACGACAGCTTTCATGAAGGCCTTTGAGGCCCTGGAGAAAAGGGGTGGTGGAAAGCTCGTGGTCCCGGACGGTATCTGGCTCACCGGCCCCATCGGCCTCAAAAGCCATACGGAACTCCATCTGGAGGAAAACGCTATTATTGTATTCTCCACCAATCAGGACCTGTATCCCATCATTGACACCAATTTCGAGGGTCTGGACGTACGCCGCTGCCTCTCACCCATTTATGCCGATGGCGAAACAGACATTGCCATTACCGGCAAGGGCATAATTGACGGCAATGGCGCCGCTTGGCGTGAACTCAAGCGCCGCAAGGTGGGGGACGATACCTGGAAGGCCATGACAAGGGGCCACGGAGTACTGTCTGAGGACGGTTCCGTGTGGTATCCGGACGAGGGCTACCGCCGCGCCCGCCTCACCGCCGGAAGCCTCAATTACCAGGACCAGTCCCTTCCTGAGGAAGAGATCAAAACCTTCCTCCGCCCGGTGATGGTTTCCCTGAAAAACTGTGAAAGAGTGCTCCTCAAGGATGCCACCTTCCAGAACTCCGCCTGCTGGAACATTCATCCCCTCTGGTGCAAGGACGTTACCATAGAAGGTATCACTGTCCGCAACCCTCACTACTCCACCAACGGTGACGGCATTGACATAGAGGCCTGTGAGAATGTAATCCTCACCCGCTCCAGCTTTGACGTGGGAGACGATGCCATCTGCATCAAGTCCGGCAAGGACGAGGACGGCCGCCGCCATGCCCGCAAGTGCCGTAACCTCGTTATCACGGACTGCACAGTCTATCATGGCCACGGCGGCTTTGTGGTTGGCTCGGAGATGTCCGGCGGCGTAGAGAACATCCTTGTCAAGGGTTGCCGCTTCATGGGTACGGACGTGGGGCTCCGTTTCAAGAGCACCCGCGGCCGCGGAGGTCTTGTCAAGAACATCTGGTGCGAAGATATCTACATGAAAGACATCGTCACCTATGGCGTAATCTTCAACCTTTATTATGCAGGTGTTGCCGCGACGGACCTCAAGGAAGGTGAGAACTGCGACATCCAGCCCGTAGATGAGACCACGCCTGAGTTCCGCGATATGCATTTCAGCGGCATTATATGCTCTGGAGCAAAGCAGGCTATCTACATCAACGGCCTCCCTGAAATGCCTGTCAGTAACATTCAATTTCGTAACAGCGTGTTTACTTCTCAAAAGGGCCTTGAAATGCATTATAAGAGGGATATCACTTTCGAAAATGTAACAATCAACGGCCAGGAAATATGAGAAAAACAGTAGTTGTTTTATCGGCTGTTTCACTCTGGCTCATCCTCTCTTCCTTCACCATCCATCTCATGGGAGACAGCACCATGGCGGAGAAGGATCTTCCCAAAGCAGGTGAAGAACGCGGATGGGGGATGATGTTCCAGAATTTCTTTGACAGCGAGGTTAAGGTTGTCAATTACGCCCAGAACGGACGCAGCACAAAAAGTTTCAGGGACCTTGGACTCTGGGACAAAGTTTACGCGGCGGTAAAGCCTGGTGATTACGTCTTTATCCAGTTTGGCCACAATGACGCCAAGGAGGACGATCCGGCCCGTTACGCTCCTGCCTGGGGAGCCTATCAGGACAACCTTCGCTTTTTCATCGACGGAGTACGTGAAAAAGGCGGCACTCCCGTCCTCCTGACACCAATAGCCCGCCGATGGTTCAAGGAAGGCGGGCTGGACAGGAACTGCCACGCGGACTATCCCGCAGCCATGCAGGCAGTAGGCGCGGAGAAAGGTGTTACATGTCTGGACATGACCACCCCCACCCTTGACTGGATAGAATCCCTTGGCGACGAAGCCTCCAAGGCATACTTCATGATCTCTACCGGCAAGAACGACAACACCCACTTGGTGCCCGCCGGTGCCCGCAAGGTCACTGAGATGGTCTGCGACAGGATAAGGCAGCAGATCCCGGAGATTGCACAGCACCTCCAGTACTATCATATTGTAGTATCTGCCGACGGTCACGGCGATTACAGGACTGTTCAGGACGCCATAAACGCCTGTCCGGACTACAGCCATGCGGAGATAACCCGCATCCTTGTCCGCAAGGGAACCTACAAGGAGCAGGTGATTATCCCCCACAGCAAGTTCCGCCTTTTTATTAAAGGTGAAGATGCCCGCGGCACTGTAATAACCTATGACAAGTACGCAAAGGCCACCTGGCCCGGGAGGGATTTCGCAGTGGGAACAAGCGGAAGCGCATCGGTCTACATCCACTCCAGCTACGTGACCTTCGAGGACATTACCTTCGAAAATACTTCAGGTGAGGGCAAGGAAATTGGTCAGGCTGTGGCAGTTTTCACAGATGGAGACTTCCTCTTCTTCAACCGCTGCCGCTTCATTGGCAACCAGGACACCCTGTACACTTACGGAAGGTTTGGGAAGGAAGGCGGCATAAAGCGCAATTACTACAAGGACTGCTACATAGAGGGCACCACGGATTTCATCTTCGGCCCCAGCATCTGCTACTTCGAAGGTTGTCATATCCATTCCAAGAAGAATTCATACGTAACCGCCGCTTCCACCCTCAAGGGCCAGAAATATGGTTACGTTTTCCATAACTGCAAGCTCACGGCCGATCCCGGAATAGACAAGGTCTATCTTGGAAGGCCCTGGGGAGCATACGCCAAGACGGTTTTCATTGACTGCTTCCTGGACGGTCACATCGTTCCCGAGGGCTGGCACGACTGGGAGAAGGAAGGAAAGCCGGACACAAAGAAGAACTCCTTCTACGGGGAGCACGGAAGCTACGGCCCCGGTGCCCGCGGACCGCGCGTTAAATGGACTCACAGGGTCAGGCCCAGGAACTATACCTTCGAGAAGGTGATGTACCAGAAAGAAGACGGAATCGTCTGGAATCCATACAACAACAAATGAGAAAGAACGCAATCATACTGATGCTTGCCTTGACCGCATGTACGGCCAAGGCTCCGCTGTCTCTGGAAATTGTCCGGAGCGAGATGGCCAGAAACCCGGAGGCCAGCTACATCGACGGCCAGGAAGGAAACCTCAAATGGAACTATACCACCGGCCTGGAACTCAAGGCCATGCTTGATGCAGCACCGGAAGAGGCTCTGGACTATGTAGACGCATGGTACGATGCAATAATAGACAGTACCGGCCGCATTTACAAATACAAGAAGGAGAACTTCTCCCTTGATCACATCTGCCCCGGCCGCACTCTTTTCCAGCTCTACGACATCACAGGAAAAGAGAAGTACCGCGCAGCCATGGACACGCTTTACGCCCAGCTCTGGGAGCAGCCTCGCACCCCGGAAGGAGGCTTCTGGCACAAAAAGATTTATCCGGACCAGATGTGGCTGGACGGCCTTTACATGGCAGAGCCCTTCTACGCGGAGTACACCGTCCGCTATGTGACGGATTCTCTGGAAAGGGCGGAGAACTTTGCCGATATCGCCTACCAGTTCGGCCTTGTCTTCGACCAGACCTTTGACACCGAGACCGGTCTTCTGCGCCACGCCTGGGACTCCTCCCGCGAGATGTTCTGGTCCGATGAGGTCACCGGCCAGAGTGCCCACGCCTGGGGCCGTGCCATGGGCTGGTACGCCATGGCCCTTGTGGACGTCATCGAAATCATGCCCTCCGGTGAGGAGCACGACGAACTTGTCCGCATCCTGAACCGCGTCTTCGACCCTCTTCCGCTTTATGCCGATGCCCAGACCGGCATGTGGTACCAGGTCCTGGACCGTCCGTACGAGGAAGGCAACTACCTTGAAGCCACCTGCAGCGCCATGTTCACATACGCCCTCCTCAAAGGCACACGCCTTGGCGTCCTTGAAGGCTTCACACAGGAAGACGCCGTAACCCGTTACGACGAGCTTCTGGACACTTTCGTCCGCCGCAATTCCGACGGTCTCATAGACCTTGAGTCCTGCTGCGAAGTTGCAGGACTTGGCGGAAAGCAGAACAGGGCGGGGGACTACGACTATTATATCTCCGAGCCCGTCCGCTCCAACGACCCCAAGGGAATAGGTCCCCTCATCTGGGCGGCACTTGAAATTGAACAGTTATGAGAAAGATACCTTATATAATAATGACTCTTGCACTGGTTGCTGCCTGCGGCGGAACCGGTACGGAGAAGCAGCAGGAAGAGATAAAGGTTCCTGCGGTTCCCGTAAACCTTAAGTTCCACAGTGCCACTGAAACCAGCCTTACCTTCCAGTGGAGCGCCGTGGAAGGCGCCACCGGATATGACTGGATAATCTTCAAGGGCACGGAGCAGGTTAACCAGGGCAGCGCAGCCAACCGCAATGCCAAGGTGGAAGGCCTTGAGAAAGGCACCACATATTCCTTCAGCGTCAGGGCAAAGAACTCCGCCGGGGCGTCCGATTACTGCTCGCCCGTAGAAGGCAAGACTGAAGGCACCCAGGAGGGCGGCGGTGAAGAAAAACCTACCATAGACCCCGCCAAATATGCCCTTTTTGACATTCCTGAAGTTGAGGACCAGGACAAAGCCCCCAGAGCTTTCCCCGGAGCTGAAGGCGGCGGCATGTACACCACCGGCGGCCGCGGCGGCAAGGTTCTTCATGTAACAACCCTGGAAGACAACTCCTCTGAAGGGTCGCTCAGATGGGCTTGTACGCAGAATTATCCACGTATCATAGTCTTTGACGTTGCCGGAATCATCTCCCTGAAGAGCGTTCTGCAAGTCACTGGAAACGATTGTACTATAGCAGGCCAGACCGCCCCCGGTGACGGTATCTGCCTAAGGAACTATACATTCCGCATCAGCGCCTCCAACGTAATTGTCCGCTTTATCCGCTGCCGTATGGGAGATGAAGCCAAGACCGATGACGATGCAATGCAGGTGCTCTCCCATGACGATGACAAATACAAGAATATCATCATAGACCATTGCTCCATAAGCTGGTGTACGGACGAGTGTGCTTCTTTCTATGGCATGAAGGACTTCACTTTCTCCTGGAACATTGTTTCCGAGAGTCTCCGTAATTCTGTTCACGACAAGGGCGCACATGGCTACGGGGGTATCTGGGGCGGCAACAATGCCACATATCACCACAACCTTCTGGCCCACCACGACAGCCGCAATCCCCGGCTGGACCACGATTACGTGTCTACGCAAAGAGGTCCTGTCTCAATAGTCAACAACGTGGTGTATAACTGGAAAGGAAACAGCTGCTACGGTGGCGAGAGTTCCATGGGCGGATACAGGGCTTACAACTTTGTAGGCAACTACTACAAGCCGGGCCCGGCCACACCGTCCAACCATGTGTGGCTTATTGATCCTATGGTTTCCTGCAGCTATTGCTCCGGCCTTAATGGTGCAGGTGCAATAGAGCCGGGTCATTTCTACATGACGGGCAATTACCTGCATGGAAAGAGCGGAGTCAACTCCGACAACTGGACCGGTACCACTGCCGCCAGTTCCACAATTGCAAAGATTAAGGCTACAGAGCCTTTCCAGGGCAACTATCTTAGTTTCCAAACGGCGGAAAACGCCTTTGCTTCGGTTCTTGACTATGCCGGTGCCAGTTTTGTCCGTGACGACGTAGACGCCCGCATAGCCAGGGAGACAAAAGACGGAACATATACCTACGAGGGCAGTGCAACCAAGGATAAGAATGGGAATGCACTTTCTTCGGATAAACTTTCAAGAAAGGGTCTCATCGACACCCAGTCAGACGTTGGCGGCTGGCCGGAGTACAAGTACGACGAGAACATCCGCGACTCGGACTCCGACGGCATGCCCGACTGGTTCGAAGACCTCTTCGGCCTTGACAAGAACGTCAACGACGCTTCCGCAAAGAATCTTGACATTTACGGCCGTTACACCAACCTTGAGATGTATCTCCACTACCTGGTGAAGGACATCGTAAACGGTGGAAACGCTAACGGAACATATACACAACTATAATATTAACCAACACTAACAATCCATGAAAAGTTTAGCAAAGAAACTCATTCTTGCATTGCTGTGCATGGGTACGGCCTGGTCACTGAGCGCCCAGACCACCATCAAGGGTATCGTCACCGACGAGGAAGGCGAGCCCCTGATTGGAGCTGGCGTCATGGTGGAAGGCACCACCATCGGTACAATTACCGGTCTGGACGGTGACTACCAGCTGACTGTCCCTGCAGATGCAGTAAACTTGGTCTTCTCTTTCATCGGACTGGCCGACCAGGTGGTTCCCATCGGGGGACGTACCCAGATTGACGTAGTTCTGAAGGCAGACCAGACATTCCTGGACGAGGTGGTCGTGGTAGGTTATGCAACGGTCCGCCGTCGCGACCTTCTGGGCTCCGTATCGTCCGTCGGTTCCGACAAGCTTACAGAGCAGCCCGTGACCAGCGTGTCCCAGGCTCTCTCCGGTAAGATGGCAGGTGTGTCAGTCGTCACTACTGAGGGTGACCCCGATGCCGACATCAAGATCCGCGTCCGCGGCGGCGGTTCCATCACCCAGGACAGCAGCCCCCTGTACATCGTGGACGGCTTCCCAGTGGAATCCATCAATGACATCTCCTCGTCCGAGATTGCATCCATCGACGTCCTCAAGGACGCTTTCTCAACCGCAATCTACGGTTCCCGCGGCGCTAACGGCGTTGTGATTGTGACCACCAAGAGCGCAGAGAAAGGCCAGAAGGTCTCCGTCAAGTTCAACTCCTACGTGGGACTCAAGACGATGGCAAACGCAGGCGCCATACAGGCAATGGATCCGGAGAACTTCGTGAAGTTCCAGTATGAGCTCGCCTCCATCCGCGACAACGTCTCCTCCAACTACACCCCATACTTCGGTTCCTTCTCCGATATTGACCTTTACAGCGGTATCGCCGGAAACAACTGGGTTGACGCCGTGTTCGGAAGGACCGGTTCCACCCTCTCCACGGATTTTTCCGTATCCGGCAGCGGCGAAGGTTTCAACTGGACCCTGGGTTACGCACACATGGGTGACCAGGCCATCATGGTAGGTTCTTCCTACACCCGCGACAACCTCAATTTCAAGGGTAATTTCAAGACCTCCAAGACAACTTCCATCGATGCCAACGTCCGCTATTCGCGCATCAACGTCCGCGGCGCCGGCGCCAACGGCATCAACGATACCGGCTCCACCGCAGGTAACGGCCGTCTCAAGCATGCTGTCTCCTACGCCCCCATCCCGGTCAGTGCCACCACAACTGATTCTGACCTTGAACAGGACTATGGCGACAACGCTCCGCCGCTCCTTTCGGTTGCCGACAACGACTCCAAGCGCATCCGCACCACCTGGAATGCCAATGCTGCATTCAACTGGGATGTGAGGGACGACCTCAAACTCAAGATCGAAGGCGGTCTGGAAGACTATCGTCAGGGAGATGACCGTTTCTACGGCCTCACCACCTACTATGTTGCCAACAACTCTACCGTGAAGAACACCCCTTCATCCCAGCATAAGGAGGCCTACCGTACCCGTTACCGCAACACCAATACCCTCAACTACGACTTCTCCAAGTACTTCTCGGATGATGTTACCATGACCTTCCTCCTGGGTGAGGAAATGACCATCACCAAGAGCAACACCATCACTGCAATGGTTGACGGTTTCCCCCTGTTCTACGATGCACAGATGGCATGGAACTTTATGAGTTCCGGTACTCCGGCTTCCACTGACAACCACTACAGCCCGGACGACAAGCTCCTGTCCTTCTTCACCCGCGTGAACTACGACTGGAAGCGCCGCTGGTCCTTCGGAGCCACGCTCCGCGCCGACGGTTCCTCCAAGTTCGCACGCGGTAACCGCTGGGGTTTCTTCCCCTCCGCAGCCGTGTCATGGACAGTCTCCAATGAGCCCTGGATGCAAATGAATTCCGACTGGGTAGACCAGCTGAAACTCCGTTACAGCTTCGGTACCGCCGGTAACAACAACATCCCTTCCGGCCAGCTCATGAAGACATACTCCGCTTCTACCTCCAGCTGGATATCCCAGTCCAACAATATATTCACGGCCGGCAAGGTCATGAACAACCCTGACCTTACCTGGGAAACCACCTACACCCATAACATCGGTGTAGACTTCTCATTTTACCAGGGTAAGCTCTCCGGTAGCCTGGAAATTTACCAGAACGACACCAAGGACCTTCTCATTAATTTCCCTATCCCCGGATCCGGCTATGACAGCCAGTACCAGAACGTGGGTTCCACCCGTAACCGCGGTGCCGAACTCACCCTCAATATGCCTCTTGTCCAGAAGAAAGACTTCTCCCTGAACATCGGCGGAAACATCTCATACAACCGAAACAGGGTTACAGACCTTGGCGGACTTGAATCCATCATGGCTCAGTCCTACTGGGCTTCCACCGAGATAGGCAACGACTATATCGTCCAGGTGGGCCAGCCCCTTGGCAACATGTATGGCTACCAGATGGATGGTTTCTACACCGCTGACGATTTCACCTGGGACGGTGCTAAGTGGGTTCTAAAGGACGGCGTCATTGACGCTTCCGGTATCATCGGCTCTGCGTATATGCGTCCCGGTGCTCCCAAGTACAAGGACCAGTACAACATCCCTGTTTACGCAGGTGCTGACGGCGGAACCACCGTCCATAAGGCAGATGCTGCTGTTGACAAGTACGGCAACCCCATCGTGGACCACTATGTGCAGGACGGCAAGCTGGACAGCAATGACCGCACCGTCATAGGAAACGCCATGCCGGACTTCACCGGCGGCTTCTCCCTGAGTGCCTACTACAAGGGCCTCGATTTCAGCGCCAACTTCAACTACATGATTGGCAACGATGTCTATAACGCCAACAAGATTGAGTTCACGAGCTCCCGCAAGTACTACAACCGCAACCTCCTCAATATGATGGATGTTGACAAGCGTTGGACAAACGTCGACTGGGAGACCGGCGAGCTCATTACCGATGCAGCCAAACTCAATGAGGTGAACGCCGGCAGGACCATGTGGAACCCGGCAATCGGCAATGCAGTTTTCTCCGACTGGGCTGTCGAGGATGCATCGTTCCTCCGCCTGCAGACCCTCACCGTGGGTTACAACCTGCCTGAGGACGTCGTCAAGAAAGCACACCTCCGCAAGGCCCGTGTCTACGTGACCGGCACCAACCTCTTCTGCCTCACCAGGTACTCAGGTTATGACCCCGAGGTGGATACACGCCGTGCCACCCCTCTTACTCCCGGTGTGGACTATTCCGCTTATCCTAAGAGCATCGGTTTCGTAGCCGGTGTCAACCTTACCTTCTAAACTAGAGAGCGATATGAAAAAGATATTCTATATCCTTACAGTGACGGCTCTCGCCGCAGCAGCAGTGTCCTGCGAGAAATTCCTGGACAGTTCATCGCCTTCCACTTTCGATGCACCCACTGTCTATTCCAATCCCAGCCTTACGGAGAACACCATCTTCTCAATTTCCCAGTCCTTCGGCGAGACCAACTCCTACCGCGGACGTTACCTCAGCTGGATAGGCCTGAACAGTGACATCGAGTGGTACAATACTTTTAAAGCCACCGACGAAAAGTATCAGATTGCGGCTTACAGCCTGCTTCCCAACAACGGCCAGCTGAACCTTGACAACGGCCCCTTCGCCAAAATGTACGAAGCCATAGAGCGTGCAAACCTCTGCATAGAGGGCATCCGCGATTACGGCAACGTGGAGCAGAATGCCGATATGGCATATCTCCTGGGCGAAGTCCTCACCCTCAGGGCATTCCTATACTACGACCTGGTAAGGGCCTGGGGCGATGTTCCCGCACGTTTCAACTCCATTACTTCGGAGACCATCTACGTTCCCAGGGCAAGCCGGGACGAGATTTTCAAGCAGTTGCTTTCGGACCTCGAAGAGGCTATCCCTTACCTGCCTTATCCCGGCCAGAGCGCCGCTACTTCCCGCACGGACCGCGTGAACAAGATTTTCGCAGAAGGTCTTTATGCCCGCATAGCCCTGATGGCCTGCGGCAAGGCCCTGCGTCCCGATGACGTAATGGAAGGTGACGAGCCCGGAACCACCGGACCTGGATCAGGGGACCTTGGTACCGTCCGTTTCAGCAACGATCCCATGTTCTCCGGCGAAGGAAAGACAGCCCTTTATACCAAGGCAATCGCCTATCTCCGTGACGCTATTAATTCCAAGACCGCTTCCCTCGAGGACTTCGAGCAGTACTGGAAGAACCAGAGCAACATGGACAACATGGTTGCAGGTCCGGGCTACGAGACTCTCTTCGTAATTCCGTTCTCCAGCGGCCGCGGCAGGTGGAACTACACCTTCGCAGTGCGCACTGAAGGCTCAAGCTACGGCGGCGGCGCAACCGTCACCCGCGGCGGTGATGCCGGCCCCGTTCCCACCATGTGGTTCAACTACGACAAGAAGGACGTCCGCCGCGACATCACCTGTGTCAACTGGCGTTGGAACGCTGACGACGAGCCCGAACTTGTAGGTATCCAGAGGTGGTACTTCGGAAAGTATCGTTTCGATTGGATGACCTCCCATCCCTACACAGGCGGCAACGACGACGGCATCAAGCCCGTTGTGATGCGTTATGCCGACATCCTCCTCATGGCAGCAGAGCTCTGCAACGAGGTTGAGACTCCCGAAGCTGCGCAGGAGTATTTCCTCCCTGTCCGCGAACGTGCCTTCAAGGGCAACGAGGACGCTGCAGAAACCTATGTGGCCGGCCTGGATACAAAGGACAAGATGTTCAACGCCATTGTGGACGAGCGCGCGTTCGAGTTCTGCGGTGAAATGACCCGCAAGTTCGACCTCATCCGCTGGGGCATGCTCAAGGAAAAGATGGACGCCGCCAAGGCGGACATGAAAGCCCTCCGCGGCCTCACCGGCAAGTACGCAGGCGTCAACGGCATGGACGGTGACATCTACTGGCAGCTGAACGGCAACCAGATCAATGTCTGGGGTTTCAACGGCGAAACTTCCAAGCCTTCCGGCGCATGGGAGAAAAAGGCCGAGTATTTCACCAAGGTCGTAGATTCCAAGGGTGCCGACACCGGACTGTACGATGCCCTCATCGAAGGCATCTACGCCGTGAATCCGGACACCCGTCAGTTCTGGCCCATCTTCAACACTACCATGATCAACTCTCAGGGTATGATCAAGAACGACTACGGTTATTAATCTTAATACTGACCGGATATGAAAAAGAACAATATACTGAAAAGTTTAGCAGTCCTTGCCCTTTCCGCGATGGCCTTCGGCTGCACCCTGCAGGAGTTTGAGGAAATCACTGAGCTTTCCCTCAAGCGCTGCCTGGAGCCGCAGAACCTGTCGTTCAAGATTGACCCCGCCACCGGTGACAACGCCACCCTTGGCTGGGATGTGAACAAGGACGCAGACGCCTACAACCTCGTTATCTTTACCGACGAGGCCATGACCGAAGTTTCGAAAGACCTTGAGGTCCTTCCCGCAGAGGTCCCTTATACCATCCGCCTCACAGCAGACACAGAGTACTGGTTCAAGGTACGCGCCTACAGGCTTGAGGAGCCGGATCCGGAAACCGGCGTAGCCCTCGCAAAAGAGGACACCTATTCCAACTGGGCCGTTTACGACGGTTCCGAGAAGACCTACGCCGTGAAGGACAACCTCTTCCTTGAGGTTACCGCACGCACTGCAAATTCCGTTACCTTCGCCTGGAGCAAGGACGTGGAAGACTACAAGGAAGTGACCAAGATTACCGCTTCTCCCGTAAAGGGCGGCTCCAAGGTCAACTACGACCTTACCGAAGACGATATCAATGCCGCTACTGCTACCGTGACCGGCCTTGCCGCATCCACTGAGTACCAGTTCGTCCTCTACTACATGAGCGCCTCCCGCGGTGCCGTGGATACCTGGACCCTGGCAGAGGTGGGCACAAAGACCGTTATCGCCACGGAAGCTGAGCTCAAGACCGCTGTCGCAGGTGGTGACTACTACCTTTCCTACAGTGACGCCCCCATCAGCATGGGTACGGCAAAGCCTGCCGGCAGCCTGAGCATCGTCGGTGAACTTGGCCCTAAAGGTGAAAAGCCCACCGTGGTTGGCATGTTCGAGCTCACAGCAGACCTTGCAGAAGCCAATGCAAAGCTCTATTTCGAGAACATCAAGTTCGACGGAAATGCCGGTTCCCGCATAGTGAACCACACTGGCGGTGCTCTGACCATCGAGAGCATTACATTTGTGAACTGCGACATTACCAACTTCCTGGGCGGCTTCTTCTATGGCAATAATGACGCTGTCCTCAAGATTGGCTCCTTCACCTTCGACACCTGCGACATGTACGGTATCGTTGGCTCCGGCGGCGATGCCTTCGATATCCGCAAGTCTACGGAAATTGACAACGTCGTCTTCAGGAACAACACTATGTGGGACGGTATCCGTACCCTCTTCCGCATAGATGCTTCCGACGCCATCAAGATAGGCACCATCGACTTTGAGAACAATACCGTGAAGAACATCGCCACCATTGACGACGGTAACAACCGCGGCCTCTTTGCCGTGCGTGTTCCCCACAGTATGATTCTCAAGAGCAATATCTTCCTCTGGGAAGACGGCGGCAAGGGTGAAGATTCCGCCGATGCGGACAAGGCCCAGCTCTTCCAGGACAATGCCAACACCGTTGAACCCACCTTCACCGCTGCGGAGAACAACTACAGCTATGCCAACGGCAAGAGCTTCTTCTCCAAAATCAGTGCTCAGACAGCCGGCGTGAAGGTACTGAACGAGGACCCTTGCTACAACTCCAAGGGCAACTTCTTCCAGCTTGCCAACGAAGACCTCATCAAGGCCAAGGCAGGTGCTTCCAAGTGGTGGATTTCTTACGTTGAGAAGACCGAAGACCTCACCCAGAACGTGCTTGCAGGCGCACACACCTGGAATCTACAGGATGCCAGCCTCTTCGCCGGCGAGGTCAAGAACAGCCGCGTCCGTGACGAACTCCTCCTGGTTGGTACCGAGGCTACTCCTCTGAATGCCGACGGAGGAATCAACTTCCCTGGCGCATCGGCACTTACCCGCAAGGGCGTTCCCACAGAGGGCTACCTCGCCTTCAAGGTGAACACTCCCGGTTCCGTAGACCTTGAGCTCGCAAACGGCGGTGCTTCCAGCATCGTGGTCGCCCTTCAGGACGACGGCGGCTTCAACGTCATCGGCGGTGCAATGGCAACCGCCAATGCAGGTGTCCAGAAGGTAGTCATCCCCGCCGTTTCCGGCGAAGGCATCGTCTATCTCTATTCCACAGGTGCCATCAGCCTCAAGAAGCTGGCCTGGAGCCTTGATGTCCTTGCAGGCAACAAGGTCCTTGAAACTCCCAAGCCCGTTGTGGAGCCTGTGACTGTGATGGAAGGCGAGGCCGCCGAAGTTACCGTAACATGGGACCCCATTGACAACGCAGACCACTATGTGGTAGTGTTCAACAAGAGGACACAGGACCCCCAGACGGAAACAACCTTCACTGTAGCCGCAGAGGACATCGCAGCCCTCAAGGCCGGTCTGTACAATTTCACCGTGCAGGCTTTCCCGCGCGAGGATGACATTTTCTACTCGGCTTCTGAAAAGGGCGGTGCTTCCATCGCCATCCAGCCTAAGGGCGGTGCAGAGCAGGTTGAGGTAACCCTCACCTGGGACTTCTCCACATCTGATTGGCAAGATGTTCTTTCCCCTTACGGCGATGCAGGAAAGGATATTCCCAACTGGAATGTTACTGTCGAAGGACTTACCTGGGTTTCTACTGCGAACAGTCGTTGGAATACTACATATATCCAGTCTGGTAATGCCGGAAGCACTTCTGACCGTTACTTTAAGTTTACAGCACCCGAGGCTGGTACCTTGAAGGTCTGGTCTTCTAACACGGGCGGCAGCGATGCTCCTGCTCGCGGAGTAACTGTCAATGTTGATGGCGTCGAGGATTCAAAATATGGTGGATCGCCTTCCAGCACGATAACTGAGAATGAGTTCTCTGTAAGTAAAGCTGGTGATGTCTTCATATATGCTTATGGTGGCGGACTGCGTTTCTATAAGATTGAATTTACGTATACTACTGGTGCCACAGCCCCTGTAGAATACGACTGGAACTTCTCCGCTTCTGACTGGCAGGATGTCCTTTCCCCTTACGGAGAAGCAGGGAAGGATATTCCCAACTGGAATGTTACCGTCGAAGGACTTACCTGGGTTTCTACTGCGAACAGTCGTTGGAATACTACGTATATCCAGTCTGGTAACGCCGGTAGCACCAGCGACCGTTACTTCAAGTTCACAGCGCCTTCTGCCGGTAAGGTAAAGGTTTGGTCCTCCAATACTGGTGGCAGTGATGCACCAGCCAGAGGGGTAACGGTGAATTCGAATGGTGTTGAAACTTCCAAGTATGGTGGTTCCCCTTCGAGTACTCCTACGGAAAACGAATTTGAAGTTGAAGCAGGAGAGGTCTACATCTATGCCTATGGTGGCGGCCTTCGCTTCTATCACATTTACTACACCAATCAGTAGTATTCTTTAAAGGATGCGGGGCCCGACCGCCCCGCACCCTTCCAAATTGATTAAAATACTAATACTATGAGCTTCATCGACAAAGACTTCATGCTGCAGACAAAGACTGCACGCAAACTTTATCACGAGCATGCGGAAAGCATGCCCATCATCGACTACCACTGCCACCTGGTTCCCCAGCAGATTGCAGAGAACATCCAGTTCCGCGACATCACCCAGCTGTGGCTGGTTGACGGTCATTACGGAGACCACTACAAGTGGCGTGCAATGCGTGCTAACGGCGTTTCGGAAGACTACCTCACGGGCGGCAAGTACAGCAGCTGGGAGACCTTCCAGAAATGGGCAGAGACCGTTCCATATACCATGAGGAACCCCCTCTATCACTGGACCCACCTGGAGCTCAGCCGCGTATTCGGCATCGACAAGCTCCTTTCCCCCAAGACCGCACGTGAGATCTTTGACGAGTGCAACGCAAAGCTTGCGACGGAAGAGTTCCGCGGCCAGGCCCTCATCCGCAAGTTCGGAGTTGAGGTTGTCTGCACCACGGACGATCCCGCCGACGACCTCCGCTACCACAAGATGATCCTCGAGAAGCCTTTCGGCACCAAGGTCATCCCCGCATGGCGCCCGGACAAGGCCATGGCCATAGAGGATCCCAAGTCCTACAACGACTATCTTGTGAAACTGGGCGAGGCTGCGGACATCCTGATTGACTCTTATACCGACCTAATCGAAGCTCTCCAGCGCAGGCACGATTTCTTCGCCTCCATGGGCTGCAAGCTCAGCGACCACGGCCTTGAGACTTTCTACGCCGCAGACTACAGGCAGATAGAGATTGAAGCCATCTTCAAGATGGTTCTCCTTGGGAAGCGTCCCACTGAGACGGAGCTCCTTAAATTCCGCAGCGCATTCCTGCACGACATGGCCGTTATGGACGCCAAGGCCGGCTGGGCCCAGCAGTTCCACGTGGGAGCCATCCGCAACAACAACTCCAAGATGTTCGGCCTGGTGGGTCCCGATACCGGATTCGATGCAATCCATGACCTTCCCACAGCGGCAGCCGGTCACAAGTTCTTCGACCGCCTTGCCAAGGAAGACGCATTGGCAAAGACTATCCTTTACTGCCTTAATCCCAAGGACAACGAGGTCATGATGACAATGGCCTATACCTTCAACGACGGCAACTTCCCCGGAAAGATGCAGTTCGGCTCCGGCTGGTGGTTCCTGGATCAGGAGGTTGGCATGCGTCGCCAGATGGACGCCCTCAGTGTCCTGGGCCTCTTCTCCCGCTTCGTAGGCATGCTCACGGACTCCCGCTCCTTCATCTCCTATCCCCGCCACGAGTACTTCCGCCGCATCCTCTGCGACGTCCTTGGAAAGGACATTGAGGAAGGCAAGCTCCCCGCCTCCGAACTCGACTTCATCGGCCAAATGGTAGAAGACATCTCCTACAACAACGCCAAAAACTATTTTAATTTTTAAGCCGCTTGCCTGAACTGTTTTCAGATCGTCGCTCCGCGACCCCTCCCATAAATGGGCCCCTCCCTCTAAGCCGAGGGTGGCATTGATCTGAAAACAGTTAGGCAATCGTCTATATAGTATGAAATATATTAAGATTAATCCAGCTGACAACGTGGCTGTGGCCCTTCAGGATTTGGTGAAGGGGGATGTTGTGGAGGGCGTTAGCCTGAAGGTGGATGTGCCAAGAGGCCACAAGGTTGTCCTTAAAGACCTGAAAGCAGGGGGAAACGTAATCAAATACGGTTTCCCCATAGGTCATGTGACCGTAGATGCCCCTGCAGGCACCATGGTGGACCACAGCTGTATCAAGACTAACCTTGAAGGACTGCTTGAATACAGTTATAATCCGGCATTGACCGAGATACCCTCCGCCAAGCAGCAGCGTACCTTTAAAGGCTTCCGCCGCTCCGACGGCCAGGTGGGTGTCCGCAATCAGATATGGGTGATCCCCACCGTGGGCTGCGTCAACGGTATCTGCCAGGAGATTGTGGAAGCCTTCAAGGCGGAGTGCCCCGGCCATCCCGGCGTGGATGCCATTGTGGCTTTCCCGCACAACTACGGCTGCTCCCAGCTTGGCGGAGACCATGAGAACACGCGCACAATCCTTGCCGATATGGTCCACCATCCCAACGCCGGCGGAGTGCTCGTTGTGAGCCTGGGCTGCGAAAACAACCAGCTTGACGCTTTTCGTGAGCTGGTGGGGCACGTCGATGAGTCCCGCGTCCGCATGTTCGTAACCCAGAAGGTGAAGGACGAGGTGGAGTACGGCCTTCAACAGCTTCGTGAAATCTACGCAGTGGCTTCGAAGGACGTCCGCGAGGACGTGCCGGTTTCGGAGCTTCGCGTCGGCCTCAAGTGCGGCGGCTCAGACGGTCTTTCCGGCATCACAGCAAACCCGCTCCTGGGCGTATTCAGCGACTGGATTGTTGCCCAGGGCGGCACTACGGTGCTTACAGAGGTTCCGGAAATGTTCGGTGCGGAAACCATCCTCATGAACCGCTGCCAGGACAAGGCAACCTTTGACAAGACCGTGCACCTGATCAACGATTTCAAGGAGTACTTCATGAAGCAGGGAATGCCCGTGTATGAGAACCCTTCTCCCGGCAACAAGGCCGGCGGCATCTCCACCCTGGAGGAAAAGAGCCTTGGCTGCACGCAGAAGTGCGGCAAGAGCATCGTCAGGGGAGTGCTCCGCTATGGTGAGAGACTGTCCGTGAAGGGACTTAACCTTCTCAGCGCACCCGGCAACGACCTGGTGGCCTCCACGGCCCTTGCATCGGCCGGCTGCCAGCTGGTTCTGTTCACCACCGGCCGCGGCACTCCGTTCGGGAGCTTTGTCCCCACCATGAAGATATCCACCAACACCCCGCTCTATGAGGGCAAGCCCCGCTGGATAGACTTCAACGCCGGCGTCCTTGCCCAGGACGAACTCATGGACACCGTAGCCCCGCGCTTCATTGACTACGTGCTTGCAGTTGCCAGCGGCCAGCCAGTGAACAACGAGAAGAACGGCTACCGCGAACTCGCCATCTTCAAACAGGGTGTTACCCTCTAGCCCGTCATTCCGGACTTGATCCGGAATCTTACATGAAACAACTAATAACATTAAATAATAATGAAAAAACAATTCTACATAACTCCTGAAACGGAGGAATTCATAATCTCGGTGGATACCGGGTTTATGCTAACCAGTAATGACTATGACACTAACGCGCTTGATGCTCTGACGGGCGTTGATTTTGGCGATATTTGGTAATGGAGGACACGACTATGAAGAAATTAGCTATCTACGCAATGGCCGTTCTGGCCCTTATGATTGTTTCCTGTGAAAAGGAAATCAACGTGGTAGAACCTGAAAACAATACTCAGGTGCTTGTCCCCATGACGTTTGAGACCAAAGCGGTCGAAACCAAGACTACTCTTGGAGATGCAAATGCCGTCCTTTGGAAAACCGGTGACGCTATAAATGTTATTGAAGTGAACGGTGAAGGCAATATTGTTGGTCAGCGTACTTTCACCCTTACTGCCGGCAACGGCATGGCAACAGCCAGTTTCTCCGGTGAAGTAGCAGATCCTGCCAATACTTTCTACGCTGTTTACCCTGATATTAAGCTCTATAACAAGAACGATGGAGACGCTCTTGGCTCAACCATCGAACTTGCTACGGATACCAGTTCTCATGATTATGACGCCATTAAGGATTCTTATGATCCTAAAGGCGCTATCATGACAGCCATCGTGGAAGGTGGGAAACTTACATTCCGCCATGCTGTAGCCTATTTGAAATTTACCGCAAACTCAAGCGATATCACTTCCGTAAAGATTCAGAATGCCGGAGGCGCAAGGCTTTGGGGCCGTCCTGTAATAACTCTGTCAACGGGTGCTCCTTCTTCTGTGAATGGTACTGGCTCTGACAAGACTTATGTTGTAGTCAGGGGAACATTCGTAAGTGGCGGAACATATGTCGTTCCCGTTACAATAAAGAACAGTTCTTTGGGTAATGTTACCGTGACAGCAACGAATACTGCCGGAACCGAGAGCGAGATTACAACTACTGCTATTGCCGGTCAGACCTTGGCGGCTGGAAAGATATATGATTTAAGGACTCCTCCTTTCAACTTCTCTCCGGTTATTGTTCCCGTTGCTCCGGCTAAACTGGAAGCAGATGCAACAAGTGGCTCATTCACTTATTCCGTATCTAACCCTGATGGTGTGAGCACTGTCTCTGCCGTTAAGAAGTCCGGCGACTGGATTACCGCAGTTGACGATTCCGAAGATGGCACCATCTCCTTCTCCTGCACCGCCAATACCGGCGCAGAGCGCACAGGTGTCATCACCCTGTCCTACACCGGCGCCGCCGATGTGGATGTAACAATCACCCAGAAAGCCTCTGGCGGTGGTGCAAGTGAGGACTATGTGTGGGATTTCTCAGATGATTCCTGGATTGCATTCTTTGAAACTGCCGGATCAAAAGATACTAACATTGAGCCTTGGAACTTTGTACGCGAAGATTTAACACTTGTATCTCAAAAGAGCAAGTGGAACTATACTTCCTCCAACGTTTATTACATTCAGTTTGGTGGTACCAGTGGTGTGTCCGGAGGTGTCCCTACAAAGTACTATTTTAAGTTCACCACTTCCTCTGCAGGAACATTGACAGTTACTGCATCTGGTACAAATACTACCTCACGAAAGGTTTATGTGATGGATGACGGTGAAGAACAGTACGCCGCAAATGCATGTACCAGTACTACTGCGCAGGATTATGTATTTGATGTCGATCCTGGAGACATATATGTGTATGCAAAGGATGGTGCATTGCGATTCTATAAGATTGAGTTCCACAGTAACTAATCGTGATAATGAAATTCAAATATGTATTACTGGCCATTGCGGCGGCTGTGACGGCGGTTACGGCGTGCAATGAGCCGGAGGATGACAATGGCGAGGAAAACGGCGGCAACACCAAACCAACCGTGGTGGTAGGGGAGGTGACGCTGTCGGAGACCGGTGACGTGGTCCTTGGAGCCGTTGGAGGCAGCGTGAATGTTGTCTTCAAGGCAACCAAGGACTGGTCTGCCGCCACTGAGGCCGATTGGATTACCATAAGTCCCGCAATCGGTGCGGCTGGTGATGCCGTGAGGCTCACTGTTACCGTGGCCGCTAACGAAGGCTACGATGACCGCAGCGCCACCGTTACGGTGACCTGTGACAAGGCAACGGCAAAAATGAAGCTGGTCCAGAAGCAGAAAAACGCCCTTGTGCTTGCTCCTGAGACCATTCAGGTACCGGCAGATGGCAAGGACCTTGAGATTAAGCTTCAGGCCAACGTTGAGGTCACTGCAACTCCGGATGTGGATTGGATTGCTGAGGTCAGGACCAAAGGCCTCACGGAGTACGCTTTCGCCTTCTCCGTGGCGGCAAACGAGGCTTATGAGCCCCGTACCGGCCACATAGTATTCCGCAGCGAAGCAGGAAGCGAGACCATCACAATAGAGCAGGCAGCAGCGGAAAAGCCTGAGCCCCCGGCACCGGAAGATCCCTTTGACGGAAAGCTCGAGACCGTTACCGCTACCACCACCTGGGCAGGCAGCGTGTTCGATGCCATCATCGACGCCCACGCCGCAGGCCAGACAGAGTGGCAGAGTCCCGACGGAGAGAACTTCATCGACACAAAGCTTGGCTATCTTGCAGGAAGCACCACGTCCATAGACGAGGCTACAGGCGAAGAGAAGGTTACCTACGGAAAATTCAAGTTCAAAAAGGACGAGAACGCAGGAATTGCCAAGATGTCCCGCGTACAGTTTGGCGGAACCGGCAAACCGGCACAGAGGAATAACCTTGTTTTCAAGGTGAACGGTTCCGGCGCTCTTACACTCATCGGCCGATCTTCCGGAGATGCTGCACGTAACCTCACTGTTGAGGTTAACGGAGTCCCTGTCAATGAAGAAGGCTTCGAGATGCCCGGTAAGGCAGAAAACGCCAAGACCGTTTCCATTGCCGTAGAAGCAAAAGACGGAGACCTTATATATGTGTATTCGCTTAACAGCGGCATAAACCTCTACTCCATGAAATGGGTCCCCGGCGGTACTCCTGAGAACCCCGGTGACAACCCTGGAGACAATCCCGGAGACGACCCCGGCGATGACCCCACTCCACAGCCCGGAGAAAATGCCGAACTTGACTGCCCCAACCCGCCCACGGTGGGTACGGTAGACATGACGGCACTTACGGGCTATGGCGCAGGAGTGACCGGCGGAGCAAATGGTACTGTTCTCCACTTCAACAGCGGCAAGGCCCTGCAGACGTGGCTGCTTGCCCGCACCAAGACAGAGAAGGGCGGTGATCACAGCCCCGTGACCATCTGGCTCAGCGGTACTTTCAAGCCCGATGACGGCCGAGACTTCTCCGAAGCCCATCCCTGGTTCGACGTCAAGGATGTCTCCAACCTTTCCTTCATTGGCACGGACAGCTTTGTCATGGACCGCATAGGTATATTCTGCGTCCGCGCAAAGAACATCGTCATCCGCAACATCAACTTCCAGCAGCCCAAGGCCAACAACGGCGCCGATGCCGTCTCCATGCAGGACTGCGACGGTGTATGGGTGGACCATTGCACCTTCACATCACTGAACCAGACCAAGGACTACGAGGACGGCTCCACCGATATCACCCACGGTTCAAAGAACGTGACCGTGAGCTGGTGCCGATACATCAAGACCCAGAAGAGCTGCCTCGTGGGCCACTCCAACAGCCAGAGCGGCGACACCCAGATTACGGCTACCTTCCACCACAACTGGTTCGAGGGTTCAAGCTCCCGCCACCCGCGCGTGCGCTTCGGCAAGGTCCATGTTTACAACAACTTCTTCGACGGCAACACCACCTACGGCGTAGGTTCCGCCTATGGCGCCAAAGTCCTTGTGGAGTACAACTACTTTGACGGCGTGCAGCTTCCTACCGATATCTGCACCTATCCCGCAAAGGAGAGCGGCGAGTCCAACCTCCAGGGCAGCGTGGCCGGTTATCTCTGGGCAACGCAGGACATCTTAGTGAATCGTCCCGCCAAGGCAAAGGATCCGTACCCGCTCACCAACATCAAGTACGAAAAGTACAACGGCAGCACAATCACGCCCCTTACATATGCCGATTTCAAGCCCTCCTACGACTACACCGTCACGGCCGCTGCCGATGTACCCGCAGTGGTCAAGGCAGGCGCCGGCTACGGCAAGCTTGGCTTCACCGAGGCTCCTGTTGCAGTGAACAACGGCGGCATTACGGAGTTTGACGGCACCGATCCCAACCCCGAGAATCCCGATCAGGGCGACGAGGACGATCCCGGCCAGCCCGGCGGCCAGGACGACGGCTCCGCCCACACATACACCCTGAGCATGCAGAGCAAGGCCCTTGTGCAGACCAAGGACGGCGCTGCCGGCGCCAGCTACTTTGACGCCTCCACCAGCGTGGCCGACTTCAGCAAGGACTACATCGGATCCTTCACCATTGACGGAACCACTTACAGCCAGGGTATCAAGATGGACAGCAAGGGCTACGTGAACTTCACCACATCGGCCCAGTACACCACTACGGTGCGCTTCTATGCCGCCCGCCGCAAGGCCGACGCCACCAGCGCCTGCATGCAGCTGGTCCCTGCTTCCGGAGACCCTGTAGTCTTTGACGTGACTCCCCACGACACCTACCTTGACTCGGGTGAGATTACCCTTGAAAAGGGCGTTGCCTACACCATCAAGCAGAAATCTGGTGAGCAGGCCGTGATTCTCGTAATCGTTAAGGAAACAGAATAAACTTTTATTGATATGGAAAGACTAAACCGTAAAACTGCGCCTCAGGCAAAGCAGTACACAGAGAAGGTGATCCAGTTCGGAGAAGGCAACTTCCTCCGCGCATTCATCGAGTGGATTATCTGGAAGACCAACCAGAAGACGGATTTCAACGGCTCCGTAGTTGTTGTCCAACCCATTGAAAAGGGCATGGTAGAATGGCTCAACGAGCAGGACGGCCTCTATCACCTGAACCTCCAGGGCCTCCAGAACGGAGAAACCGTGAACAGCCTGGACATGATTGACGTCATTTCCCGCGGCCTTAACCCTTACACGGAGTTTGACAAGTATCTTGCCCTTGCAGAGCAGCCGGAAATCCGCTTCGTGATTTCCAACACCACGGAGGCCGGAATTGCTTTCGACCCTGCCTGCAAGCTGGACGACAAGCCCGCAAGCAGCTATCCTGGCAAGCTCACACAGCTCCTGTACCACAGGTACCAGCACCTTAACGGTGCAAAGGACAAGGGCCTTATCATCTTCCCCTGCGAGCTCATATTCGAGAACGGAAAGCACCTACGCGAGTGCATCCGCCAATACATCGACCTCTGGAACCTTGGTCCTGACTTCAGCGCCTGGTTCGAGGACGCCTGCGGCGTATACTCCACGCTGGTAGACCGCATAGTCCCCGGATATCCCCGCGACAATGCTGCAGAGCTTTGCGAGAGGGCCGGTTACGACGACCGCCTCCTGGACAAGGCCGAAATCTTCCACCTCTGGGTCATAGAAGCTCCAAAGGAGATAGCCGACGAATTCCCGGCGGACAAGGCCGGCCTCCATGTTCTCTTCGTCCCCAGCGAGGCCCCTTACCATGAGAGGAAGGTTACCCTGCTGAACGGTCCCCACACCGTCCTGAGCCCCGTAGGCTACCTCAGCGGCCTCAACACCGTGAAGGAATGTTGCGAGGATCCGGAGATTGGCGCTTTCGTGAAGAAGGTCATGTACGATGAACTCCTTCCCACCCTGAACCTTCCGAAGAGCGAACTTGAGCAGTTCGCAAGTGACGTCATGGAGCGTTTCCGCAACCCGTTCGTGAAGCACTTCGTCACCTCCATCATGCTCAACTCCTTCCCTAAGTTCAAAACCCGCGACCTTCCCGGTCTCAAGACCTACCTTGACCGCAAGGGAGAACTTCCCAAGGGCCTGGTGCTTGGCCTCGCCGGCATCTGCACCTACTACAAGGGCGGCAAGAGGGGAGAGGACGAGATTGTCCCGAATGACGATCCTAAGATTCTGGAACTCCTCCAGACCCTCTGGGCAAGCGGCGACGTCCGTAGAGTTGCCTCCGGCGTCCTTGCCGATGATTTCATCTGGGGCGAAGACCTCAACGCCATCCCTGGTCTTACGGACCTCCTGGCCGCAGACCTTGCCCTTATCCAGGCCAAAGGTATGAGAGAAGCAGTTAAAAGTATTATTTAGATATGAGTACACAGAAAAAACTTATGACCAACTGGCGGTGGTGGATATGCAGTCTGCTGTTTGTGGCCACTACCGTGAACTACCTGGACCGTCAGGTTCTGTCACTTACCTATGAGGAATTCATAAAGCCGGAGTTCCACTGGACCGATGCCAATTACGGAACCATTACCAGCTTCTTCTCCATCTTCTACGCCGTGTGCTGCCTGTTTGCGGGCAAGTTCGTGGACTGGCTGGGAACCAAGAAAGGCTATCTGGTAGCAATTGGCGTGTGGTCTGCCGGAGCATGCTTGCATGCTGCGTGCGGCTGGGCAACAACTCACATCGTAGGCCTTGACTCCGTGGCTGCAATGCGCGCCGTGGAGGCCGGCTCCAAAATTGCCCTGGCTGTGTCTACGACGTCCGTATACCTGTTCCTGCTTTGCCGCGGCATACTTGCCCTTGGTGAAGCCGGAAACTTCCCGGCGGCCATCAAGGTCACGGCGGAGTACTTCCCCAAGAAGGACAGGGCGTTTGCAACGTCCATCTTCAACGCCGGCGCATCTGTGGGCGCCCTTGCTGCCCCGCTGCTGATACCGCCGCTTGCAGTGAAATTCGGCTGGGAGATGGCCTTCGTCATCATCGGCGGCCTTGGCTTCATCTGGATGTTCTTCTGGGCCTTCATGTACGATAAGCCGGAAAAGAGCAAGAAAGTCAATGATGCTGAGTTGGAGTACATCCATCAGGACGATGCAGAGGATGCCGCAGCGGCAAAGGCTGCTTCCGAGGCTCCCGTAGAGAAGTCCATTCCTTTCATCCAGTGCTTCAAGTACAAGCAGACCTGGAGCTTCATTGCCGGCAAGTTCTTCACCGACGGCGTATGGTGGTTCTTCCTGTTCTGGGCTCCTTCATACTTCAGCAACCAGTTCCACGCCCCGGCTACTTCTCCTCTTGGCCAGGGACTCATCTTCACGCTGTACCTCATAGTGACGATTATCTCCATCGGCGGTGGATACCTTCCTAAGATTTTCGTGGACAAGAAGGGTATGAACCCTTATGCAGGACGCATGCTGGCAATGCTCATCTTTGCCTTCTTCCCCATTGCAGCCCTGTTTGCACAGCCCCTTGGCGTGAGCTTCAACTCTCCCTGGTGGCCGGCAATACTCATAGGCCTTGCCGGTGCTGGACACCAGGCCTGGAGTGCCAACCTCTTCTCCACCGTAGGTGACATGTTCCCCAAGAGCACCATCGCTACCATCACCGGTATCGGTGCAATGGCCGGCGGTATTGGCTCCATGATTATCCAGAAAGTCGCAGGTAACCTCTTCACATACGCTGAGGCCCAGGGCGCTGCCTTCCGCTTCTTCGGCTTCGAAGGCAAACCCGCAGGCTACTTCATCATGTTCTGCTTCTGCGGTCTGGCATACCTCATCGCATGGGCCATCATGAAGAGCCTTGTGCCCAAGTACAAACCCGTGCAATTATAATTATGAGATTGCGGGCGGCTATATTGTTTTTGGCCATGGCCGCAGCCTGCGGCGGAAAGCCGGAGCAGCCTGTGGTGAAGCCGGAGAATATTCCTGGCGTACCTCGAAATGTGAAGCTGGTCAGGGCTACGGAGACCAGCCTCACTTTCCAGTGGAGCGCTGTCTCAGGTGCAAGCGGCTATGGCTGGAAACTCTCACTTGACGGTGAAGTGGTTAAAAACGGCACCTCATCGGCCCGTAACGTCGAGGTGAAGGATCTCGCACCCGGAACCACGTACGGGTTCTGTGTCTGTGCCAAAGGAACGGCCGAATCTGACTATTGCGCTGTCATTGAAGCCAAGACTGAAGGGACTGTTCCAACTCCGCCTGATCCATCGGTAAAGACCCAGTGCGTGGATGCGCCAATCGTCATAGAATATGCTTCCGTGCCTACGCTGGGCAATTCCGGCCTCATCAGGGTCCTGAAGGCCGACGGCACGGTGGTAGACCGCATTGATATGGCAGATATGGCAACCGTGGATATCCTTGAGGACGGAACCATGGTCCCCAAGGGGGCAGATGCCGACGCCGGAAAGATAGCAATCAATAACGACTACAAGTTCAACACCTTCATGGACGCGCTGCACAGCGGCCAGTATCGTATGGTACACTATACCCCTGTGCGCGTGAACGGGAAGACCCTGGAGATAAAGCTTCACAACGAGGCGCTGTCCTTCGGGGAAACCTATACCGTGAAGGTGGATGCATCCGTTGCCGGCATGGTGGCGGAGGACGTTACATTTACAACCAAGCCACGTCCTTCCTCATCAGCCGTAATCAAGGTTGCGGCCGATGGCTCCGGGGACTTCTGCACCCTTCAGGGCGCCCTCAGCTATGTGAGCGCCAATGTCGGGAAAGACAATGCCGTCACAATTGAAATGGCTGCGGGAACATACAGGGAGATGCTTTTCCTTCGAAACAAGAACAACGTTACCATCAAAGGCATCAATAGGGAAGGCACCGTGATTGCCTATCCGAACAACGATTCCTACGAGACCGGTTCAGGCGCTTCAGTAGGTTCCAAGCCCTCTCTTGGCAGTTCCATTGGCAAGTCCGGCGGCAGATGTGTTTTCCTGGTGGAAAGCTGTGACAATCTTGTGCTTGAAGACCTTACCATTGAGAACAGATATTCCACACCTTCCCACAAAGGTCAGGCGGAGACCATCTATTTCAACTCCGCCTATAGGATGACCATCCAGAACTGCGCGCTTATCTCCTGGCAGGACACTTTCCTCACCAAAGGCAAGGTTTGGGTATACAGAACGTTGATAGCAGGACATGTAGACTATATCTGGGGCTACCCCGAGGCTTGCCTTTTCGAGGAGTGCGAGATTCGGTCCCGCGCCGGAGGGTACATCGTTCAGGCGCGTATTCAGTCTGCGTCAAATCCGGGTTTCGTGTTCCTTAACTGCAACCTTACGGCAGAAAGCGGAGTTGCCTCCGGGTCCATGTACCTGGCCCGTTCCGGAGGGGATACATCGGTCTATGACAATGTGGTGTTCGTGAACTGTACCATGGGGCCCGTCATTGCCCCGGCAGGCTGGTTCGGCCCCAGCGTGAACTCCGGTGCCAAGAAGCCCACACCGGAGGCTCCTACCGCTTCCTCCGGCTGGCGCGAGTACGGCTCCGTAAAGCCTGACGGCACATCGGCCTCCGGCTCCCGCAACGCCTACGGCCTTGTCCTCACCGCCTCAGAAGCCGCTCCATATTCCTCCAAGGCCGCAGTGTTAGGGTGGTAATACTTGTCCCACTGGCATTTACTGTAGGTACCGGTCCAGACTTTGGACCGGTACCTGCATTTTGTGGGTATTTTTGAGGGCACCCTGCAAATTTTTGGACCGGTACCCGCATCTTTGGATTGTAAACTAAGGGAAAACTACCGGAATAACGTATATCATGCGGATGGGGTGGCCGTCCATCATGGCGGGCTTCCACTTGGGGGCGCTGCTGACAATGCGAACTGCCTCTGCGTTAAGCTGGGGGTTGACGCCCTTGTGGACAAGGACTTCCTGGACGCCGCCTTTGCGGCCAACCACGAACTTGATGTAAACTGTGCCGCCGGTGCAGCCTTCAGGTGTCTTGACCCGGGCCTGGACCCATTCGCAGAAGGCTGTTTCCGCATCTTCCCCGGACCGGCCCTTGAAGGATGGTTTGCGGTCAAGGCGTTCCATAAAGGGGAGGTTGTGGTCAGGGCCATCTGCCTTTGCAAGGAGGCGACCGTCTTTCATCTCCAATGTGCTTTTGTCATAGACGGTAAACCGTCCCAGGACTGTGAGAGTATCACCTTTCTCAATATCCATCTGCTTGAAGTTCCAGTCCTTATGCTCCGGGTGCATGAGACCGTACACCAGAAGGGTGCCGGTGTTGTCCTCCAGGAAGAAACTCCCGCTCACGGTACTCCGCACCTTGGTTACCACGCCCTTCACCACATAGCTTGTAGTGTCAGAAGATGACAGTTTCAGAAACTCTTTAACAGTAAGCTGCCGCGGCTGGGCAAGCGCCACCGGTCCGGCAAGAAGAAGAATGAAAAGCAGTTTTTTCATGCTTCAAATATAGCAATTATTCGGTGAAAAACTGTATCTTTGAATTATGAAGAAATTCCTGCCCATAATCTTGCTGTGTCTTGCTGCCTGCGCTTCAAGGCCTGCCGTTACCGTTGAGTACACCAACCCCGTCCTTCATATGGATTATTCCGATCCAGATGCCATAAGGGTGGGGGAGGACTACTGGATGACGGCATCGTCCTTCAACTGTTTTCCCGGCCTGCCCATCCTGCATTCGAGGGATATGGTGCACTGGGAACTGGTGGGCGCTGCGCTTACGGACTATCCCTCGGACGGTTCTGCCGATGACTTCCGTACCACGGTCCATCACGGCAAGGCGGTCTGGGCCCCGGCAATAAGGTATCACGACGGCTGGTACTACATCTTCGTAGGGGACCCGGACAGGGGCATCTTCATGGTTCGCACCCAGGACCCCGCCGGAGAGTGGGAAAAGCCTGTCTGGGTGGTCAGGGAGAAAGGGTTCATAGACCCTTGCCCTCTTTGGGACGATGACGGCATGGCATGGCTCTCCCATGGCCTCGCCGGTTCACGCGCCGGGCTCAAGAGCGTCCTTTTCGTAGCGCCGATGTCTCCTGACGGCACCCGCCTGGAAGGTCCCTCCCGCATTGTGTACGATGGCCACATGACCCAGCCCACCATTGAAGGCACCAAGCTTTACAAGCGGGGCGGCCGGTACTATATCTTTTCCCCGGCGGGCGGCGTCGCCACAGGCTGGCAGACCGTCCTGCGCGCAAAAGACCCGTATGGTCCCTGGGAGGAGCGGATAGTCATGGCCTGGGCCCCGGGAACCATCAACGGCCCCCATCAGGGCGCCTGGGTAGACGCCCCGGACGGCTCCGACTGGTTCCTCCACTTCCAGGACAAGGGCGCCTATGGCCGCATTGTCCACCTCCAGCCCATGACATGGCTTGCCGATGATTGGCCCCTCATAGGCGAGGACCCTGACGGAGACGGCGTGGGCCAGCCTGTTGCAGGCGGCACGGTACCTTTGAACCGGGCGCAACGCAAAAACGCCCTGAAACGCGTAACGGGTGGCATGGAAGAGCCAGGCGATGCGGTCTCCGGCCCTTACGGCCTTCCCCTGGCCTGGCAGTACCCTGCCATCCCGGGCCCCTACTGGCACATGGCGCTACCAGATGGCATCAGACTTTACAGCGTAGAGCAAAAATGGCCTTACACCAGCCTCTGGGACTGTCCCAACGTGCTTCAGCAGAAGTTCCCGGCAGAGGCATTCACAGTGCAGGCCCGCCTGAGTTTCCGCCCCAATCCGCAACTGAAAGAGCGCGGAGAAACCGCCGGCTTTGTTGTCATGGGCAATGACTACGCAGGCATCCGTATCACGGATACTCCGGACGGTGCAGCGCTCAGCTATATTGAATGCACAGGAGCTTCAAAGGGTGCGTCGGAAACGGCCTCACAACTGTGCGTATTGCCATATATCGCCCATCCTCTCCCACACGGATACGAGTCCAAAAACGTTCCCCTGGTAGATTATCCCGACGTTCAGGAAGCATTATTATGGGTAAAGTTGGAAGTGGCTCCAAAGTCCGTGGAAGGCAATGTCCCGGATGCCATATGCCGGTTCTCCTACAGCCCGGACGGTGAAAATTGGACACAGGCAGGTAGCCCGTTCACGGCCCGGCCTGAACTCTGGATAGGCGCCAAGTGGGGCTTTTTCCACAACCGCTTCAGCCCCAAGAACGACTCCGGCTGGCTTGATATCACGCAGTTGGAAGTAAACTAATGCTCTGCCTGCCAGTAAACCACGTACCGGCAGTGATGAGCATCGTAAAGAGGGCCTACAGATATTCCTGATGGCGTTTTCCAATGGAGCGGGCCAACCTGCTCCAGGCTTTCCACAGGCACTGTCGCGGCAACGCCGTAATCGAAAGTATAGTAGTCGTTGTATTTTGAAGGGTCGGAGAACGGGTTCTCCACTGGAGCCAGTTTTCCGGCAAGGACTATGGGGCCCCATAGCCATGCGCGGCGGGAAGAATCGTCCCTGGTACTCTCCTGGTGGAGTTTCATTCCATATTCCAGAGTAATCTCTTTCCTGGGATTCTTTATGGTATAGTATCCTTCTGCCTTCACCTTGCGCCCATTGACTTTAAGGTACGATGCCCATCCGGGGACGCGTACCTTTAGGTTGAAATGCCTGTCTCCGTCTATCCTGAGTCTTATGGTTCCATTTTCAGGGAAGGCAGTTTCCATGGTTACAGTGCGTCCTTCCCAACTTAACCGGGACGGGATGAAGAGATTCATGTAAAGATTGTCCCCGGAAGTGTGGTAAATTGCCTTGTGGTACTTTGCATGGCTTTCGAAACCGGAACCTACGCAGCACCAGAAACTGTCAAACGGGGTGGAATACAGACGGTAAGCTCCGCTCTGCAGTGGCGTGAAATAGCATACCATACCCGTGTAAGGGTCCTGCTGTCCAACTATGTGGTTGTATAAGGCTCTCTCGTAATAGTCCATAATCTCTGCCCTGGGCTCATAAGAGTACAACTGCTCCGCAAGCTTAAGAAGGTTGAAGGTGCAGCAGTTCTCACCATCGTATCCGCTGAGGTGGCGGGAGTCTGTCCCAGGCTTGAACAGATGCTCTTTGTCCGATACTTCTCCGGTCACAAAAGCGTGTTCCCTGACAAGTGTCCAAAACAGCAGTTCCGCCGCGTCACGGGACTCTGGAGAGCCGCTTATCTCATATTCTCGGCACTCTCCCAGAAGCTTTGGAATGAAGGTATTTGCATGGTTTGTCCCAAGGTTGGCGTTCCCGGCCTTCAGGGGGTCTATCTTGTCATTGTGATAAAAAAACCGGGCCACTTCCAGATACCGCGGATCATCCGTTGCCAGATACAGGTTGTACATGGCATCGTTGAACCCTCCGAATTCATTCCTGAGCATGCGGGAGCGGGTGGTCTCGTCAAGGCACATGACCTTCCGGAACGCCCAGTCACCCATTCCGCGTGCCACTTCCAGGGCTTTCCTGTTGCCAAAAGTGTTGTACTGGTCCAGGAGCCCCTGCAGTATCTTGTGAAGTGTGTAGAAAGGAGCCCAGACGCTTTGCCCGGCGATATTCCTATCAATGAGGCCCTCTCCGAACGCAGAAAGGTAACCTGTTCCGTACTGCGTCTGAACCTGTGCCAGTCCGTCTACCAGGGAATCGGCCTTGGCCTTCATGCCAAGGGAAGCAGTGGCGGAGAGGATGTGCCCGGTGATATGGCCGCGAAGGTCGCAGTCCAGGGCCTCCCAGCCGCCCAGTTTGCGAACAGTCTTGTAGCCGCCCTCCCTGCCGGAGAATACGCCTGCAGTGTTTCGGAAACTATGCAGTAGGGATTGAACCGGAATGGCCGCAATCCACAGGGAATCCCTTGTGCGGTTCTCTTTGAAGCGGGAGGGGAGAAGCTGCGTTTTCTGTGCGTTGGCGGGGGTGAGCAGCGTAAACAGGAGAAAAAGAGCTGATAATCTTTTCATGCAACAAATATAATAAGAAATCGGGCGCATGTGGAGGGACAAAGAGCACATGTGACATTTTGTCTATGTTCTGTTACTTTTCAATTCCATGCACACACGCGTAAAGAGTTACTTTTGCAACTGGATTATTAACCAAACAACCAAATATGAATACACCGAAACTTAACTACGAGACGCCCGGCATCCAGCTGGTACGTTTCACGCTGGAAAGAAATTTCTGCGAAAGCAATGTTGACATTGAGATGGGAGACACCATCTTTGACGAGCTGGACATTATCCTTCCCAACATCTGGTAAACTTCCTAAAACGAAAATACATGAAAAAGATTTTTATCGCAATCGCATGCATAGCCCTCGCAATGGTCTCATGCAGCAAGGAAGCAGACAACAATGCTCAGGAACAGGAGAATCTGGTTTCATATACCGTAGTAATCGACACTCCCACCAAGGCGGTCATCACGGCCGGTGATGACGCTTCCCACGCGGACGTCAAATGGGCGGATGGAGACAAGATAGCATTCAAACTCAGTGACGATTCCGTCGTCTCGGCAACCGTAACTATGGAAGGAACCACTGCAAAGGTATCCGTGAACGTGGGTGCTAATACCATCACCGATGCCTGGTTCCCTTACGCCGCAGAAAAACCTGCAGGCGTACCTGCGTACCAGGGCGCAAATAGCGTGGATATCCCTCTGGCCATGAGCGGAATAGTTGGCAGCACAATCTCTTTCGCAGAGGTTACGCCGGACTGGGCAATTGTCCGCGTCCCAGTCAAGGCCGGAATCTTCGGAGATGCCCGCCAGCTGGTGTTTGTCAAATTCAAGAACAACAACCCCTCCGCCCCCGTCCAGGTTATCCAGAAGAACTGCGCCACCCTGCTCAGTGACGATGTCAAGTATTTCGACTTCGTAGTCCCCTCCGGCGTGGAAAGCACCACGGAGATCATCTTCCGTGACACCAACGGTCTGGAATACCGCCGCAAAGGCTCTGCCTACACCTTCGAAAACCATAATATCTACGAACTCCCCACCATCGCCGACATCGATGATACCGGAAGGCATATATGGGTTTTCAAAGGCGAGGAAGGCCCCATCGACAACCCTCTGTCAAACAATGCCCCTTTCACCTACTGGTTCAGGACACAGGCCGACAGGTTTGCTACCATGACCCGCGGGGCAGATTACTGGACGCAGGAAGCCTGGGTTCAGAACGAAGCACAGTTCAAATACCGTTTCGGTTTCGCTCCTTCTCTGAACGATGGCGGTCAGGGCAAGTCCTCTTCCACATGGGGCACAATTTCTGAGTCCAAGACCACCATAAACGGTGTGGAAAATCAGGTAATGCGTTTCCCCGTACATGTAGGAAACTATCCCATTTTTGCAGTTAAAATTACCAAACTGGGCACCCTTGGCAACAGCCGTAACTTCAAGTTGGATGTCAACTCTATTCTTGCAGAGAACCAGACAGGCAATGCGTTCTACGGCAGATCAATGCCGGTGAAGTACTTCGACGCCGTAACGGCCAAGAGAACTCTTTCAGAGACCGATACTGAAGGCATTTATTATTTTGACTTCTATAACGACAATCTCACCTTCAAGTTTGGAGACGGTTCTTCCAGGGAGAAACTTCCCAGTTCCCGTGCCCTTCATTTCACGACCTGGCAGGTTCAAATTCCTGATGTCACTTATTCTGAGATTCAGTCTCCTCTACCTACTTGTAATATCTACTGGGCTGGCTTCTTTAACTCCGTTAGCGAACTGGAAGCATTTGCGGCAGCACACTGATAAAATATGAACATAAACGATATGGAAAAGAAAAAGTACGAGGCTCCTCAGGCGGAGGAGTATGCTCTGGTCATGCTTGACGGGGTATGTGATACCATCGTTACAAGCAAGACAATCCAGACAGGCGACT
>Ga0129306_1000410_pt1 | contig 67937 bp, 66 predicted proteins | sample P827metagenome_FD_94438 | JGI IMG/M metagenome (GOLD analysis project Ga0129306, IMG submission 94438) | Capybara group fecal microbial communities from Wisconsin, USA - P827 metagenome | ecosystem: Host-associated > Mammals > Digestive system > Large intestine > Fecal | place: USA: Wisconsin... | reverse complement strand
TGCGTGACAGGCAGGCGTTCTAACCAACTGAACTACGAGGCCATGTGGTGGGGACTACAGGGCTCGAACCTGTGACCCTCTGCTTGTAAGGCAGATGCTCTCCCAGCTGAGCTAAACCCCCACTTACAGACGCCTTAACCTCGGCGACGAAAATAATTATACCATGTAACAGATCGTTTGTCAAGCGTTTTCAAAAAAATTTTTCGAGTTTTTGGAAGCTGCCGAAAAACGGCATATTTTTACGGAAAATTTTAAGGTCTTTGCATAAAAGCAGCATAAATGGCGCCCGTATACCGGGCGCCATTCTTCACTCAAATGCGGCTGTCCTGCTTTGAACCGACGGTTCTTTTGCCGTATATCATCACTGCTATACCTGCAACGATCAGCAGAGCGCACAATATCTGATTGAGGGAAAGTATCTTACCTATATGTGACTCCCTCAGCACGTCAAGACCGCCCTTTGCCGCTGCGGAAGCGATAAAGACTGTCATGACCGTATTCTTCGCCCCTCTGAGGAACATGACCGCTCCCAGGACGAAGATCAGGAAGAAAACCACCGTCTCCGCCAGCTGCACAGGAAAAAACGTACCCGTTATCCTGCCCGTGTACTCTGCGCAGAGAGGTCCGTCCCAGGGTATTCCCCGACAGCAGCCCGCAAGGAAGCAGCCCACCTTTGCAATGCTGTACATCAGCGGCAGCACAAGAGTGCAGTCCTCTGCCAGCAGCTTCATTATCCCGCGGTCACGGACTATGAGCCCAACCGTGAAAGCTGCCGCATACATACCGAACAGTCCGCCAAGGGAGGAAAGGCCGAACATCTTTCCGCCCGACGATATATATGTGAGCAGCACCGCCGCAAGTATGCTCATGCAGGGAGCAAGAACGGTGACGTAGCCCGCTATCCTTTTTTCTATCCCCCGCTTCACGTTTATGAAAAACTGAAGCACAAGGCCGACGGTGCATGAAAAGATTATCATCACGGCATAGGGCGGGATCAGCGAATAATCAGTATCAATATGTATTGTCACGGTCTCGCCTCCCGATCAGCCCGGACAGGACCTGCAGTCGTTGATGCACTGGTTGCAGGCTATGGCAATGATTATCATTGCCGCTATGGTAAGTACCACTCCTATGATAATAAGTATCAGATAAACGGTGAAGAGCACCTTTCCCAGCTTGTGCTCGGGGTAATGCACCCTTACTATTATGACAAGCACGAGGGCCGCAATGGCGAGGACAAAGCCTCCGAGAGGAGTAAGCACCGCCGACAGCGGAAGGCTTCCCGCCATGAGTCCCAGAGAGACATAGCACAGCGTATCCGCATTTTTCTGAGGATTGTACATCCTGTTGCCGTAGTTTACATTCTGAAACTGCACAGCAGGATAATTCATTCTTTCCACTGCCTTGCCGTCAAAAACTATCTCCTCCGCGTCCTTTACAGACATTATATAGCTGTACTCATACTGATTGAGGTATCTTACCCATCGTCCGTCGGCTATCTTCACGAAAGCATATCTCCTGAGCAGCTCCTCGTCAGCTTCTTCGGGAGCAAAAATAACAGGTCTTCCGCCGAACATCTCGAAACGGCAGCCGCGTATCTCAAAAAAATGTACAGTCATCCTTAATATCCCCCTTTTCCGGCGCAATGCGCCTTATTTATACATATTATACTATAATATCCCGGCAAGTTCAAGATGACGGATATAATTTTTTGCTGACATCTGTCATCAAAAAAGCGTTCCCGCCGTAAAGTCGGGAACGCTCTGCGATGCTTGTTCAATTACGGATCACACGATGCCGTTCTTCCTGCTGCTGCCGTTGAGGTCGAGGCTGTTGGAAAGGGTGCTTCCCAGCTTGCCCTTTACGACCTTGATGCTCTGAAGATTTCTCGAGTAATAGTTCTCGGTATCGTTGAGCATCTTGGCCACTGATGCTGCGGCATTCTGCTGAAGGTTCTTGGCAGCGGTCTGCGCCTTTGTCAGCATATCCATAGCCTTCTTCTTCGCCTCGGTAACGATAGCCTCTCTCGATACTATCTGAGCCGCACGCTCCTCTGCCTTGCGGATAATGCTCTCAGCGTTGAGCTTTGCCTCGTTGAGGATACGCTGGCAGTCGAATTCTATCTTCTTAGCCTCTTTAAGCTCGTGAGGCATATTAAGGCGGACGTCGTTTATGAGCTCTCTCATGCGCTCACCGTCGATGACCTTCTTGTGGGACACAAAAGGCATTGAGGAAGCCTTGTCAAGAAGTTCGTCCATTTCTTCCAAAATCTCATCGATACTCATAATAATTACCTCTCCTTAATCAGTCTTTGTTTTATATCACCAAGAATTTCTTCGGGTACAAAGTGGCTTATATCTCCGCCGAAATAAGCTATCTGCTTTACCAGGCTCGAGCTGAGATACATATTTTCGGTAGCTGTTGTCAGGAAGACCGTTTCCGCTCCCGCATACAGCTTTTTATTGGCAAGAGCCATCTGGAATTCATACTCAAAGTCGCTGACGGCGCGCAGGCCCTTTACGATAGCGACAGCTCCCACGTTCCTCACATAGTCGGCAAGGAGGCCGTCGAGAATGTCTATCACCACATTGTCAAGATCCCGCGTCACCTGCTCTATCATGAGCATACGCTCGGTAGCGGTGAAGCTGGGCTGAGCCTTGCCTGCGTTCCTCGAAATGAGAACTATGACCTTGTCGAAGAGCTTTGAAGCTCTTGTGATTATATCCAGATGTCCCAGTGTAACGGGATCGAAGCTTCCGGGACAAACTGCTATCCTTCTCATTCCTCAGCCACCTCCCCGGCAGGTTTACAGAATATGGTCACATTGATCTTTCCGTAGCGGTAGGTCTTTCTCAGGGTCATACCCTCGGGAGCCGCGGGCTCCTCCGCTTCCTTTTCGTATTCGCATATTATTATTCCCCCGTCGCGGAGCTTTCTGGCTGCGAAGGGAAGGATATTTGCGATATGGCTGTATCGGTAGGGCGGATCGAGGATAATAATGTCGAAAGTCTGCGCTGTAAGCTTTATATAATCGTAGCTGTCGCGGTTTATGACCTCTGACTGCCGCTCGAAGCCCGTATTTCTCAGGTTCTCGTTCACACACCTTACAGAGCGGAGGGAATTGTCTATGAATACTGCCCTTTCCGCGCCTCGGCTGAGCGCCTCTATCCCCATCTGACCGCTTCCTGCGAAAAGGTCGAGAACTCTTGCTCCCTCCAGCTCGAACTGGATAGCGGAGAATATGCCCTCCTTCACCTTATCCGCGGTAGGTCTTACGTCAAGGCCCTCGGGTGCAACAAGCTTTCTGCCTCTTGCAATGCCAGTGATAACTCTCATGTTCAAGTGCTCCGAAGCCGCAGACATAAGCTGCGGTTTCCGCATTTACGGCATACGGCTGCCGGATTGATTTCTTTATATATACACCTTATTATATATTATTTTTTTCGGCTTGTCTATATGATTTTTTAAAAATAGGCGATTTTGACTAAAAACTGCTTGTTTCTTTTGTGTATCATATACACATATTCAAAATTAACAGCTTTACCGTCCGGTTTTTATAGTTTAGAGTTTAGAGTTTATGTGTTCGCTGCGCTCACACTATTTAAATAATATCGCCGCAGGTGCCCCATATAACTTTCAACTCTCAACTTTTTGAAAAAACTTTGCTTTTTTTCAAAACCCCCTTGACAAGTGTGTATATAAATGTTATAATGTATATAACGTATATATACATTATGAGGTGAACTATGGATATTATTATCAGTAACTCATCGGGAGAGCCCATTTATTCTCAGATCTCCTCTCAGATAAAGGGGCTTATCCTCAACGGTACGCTGAAAGCAGGGGACGCTCTGCCTTCCATGCGTACGCTTGCACAGCAGCTACGAATAAGCGTTATAACCACCAAACGCGCTTACGAGGACCTTGAAAGAGACGGCTTCATTGAGTCCTACACGGGCAAGGGAAGCTTTGTAAAGGGGCAGAACACCGAGCTTCTGCGCGAGGAGTACCTGCGCCAGACGGAAGCCCTCCTCTCTCAGGTCTGCGATAAGGCAAGACAGTGCGAGCTCAGCCTTGACGAGCTGAAGGAAATGCTCGAACTTATTTATGGAGGCGCAGAAAATGAATGAATATGAAAACGCTATAGAAATAAAGGACCTTACCAAGAAGTATGACGGCTTCACACTGGACAAGGTCAGCTTCAACGTGCCCAAGGGCAGTATCATGGGCTTTATAGGTCAGAACGGCGCGGGCAAGACCACTACCATAAACGCCCTGCTCAATATCGTAAAAAAGGACGAGGGAGAGATACGTCTCCTCGGACTCGATCACGAAAAGGACGAATTCGAGGCAAAAAAGCAGATAGCTGCCGTTTTTGACGAGCTCCCCTTTGATGACAGGCTCAATGCCATAGCTATGGACAAGATACTCCGCGAGATATTCGAAGAGTGGAGCACAGATACCTTTTTCGGCTATCTCGATCGCTTTGCGCTGCCGAGGAAGAAGAAATTCGGCAAGTTCTCAAAGGGAATGAAGATGAAGCTGCAAATAGCTTCTGCTCTGTCCCACAACGCGAAGCTCCTCATCATGGACGAGGCTACCACAGGTCTCGACCCCGTTGTAAGGAACGAGATACTCGACATCTTCCTCGAGTATCTGCAAAACGAGGACCATACTATCCTTATGTCCTCCCATATAACCTCCGATCTTGACAAGATCGCCGACAGCGTTACCTTCATAGACAAGGGAAAAGTGCTGGTAAGCGGCTACAAGGACGAGATACTCGAAAATCACGGCATACTCAAATGCACAAAGGACGAATACAAGGACATCGATCCCGGGGACATAGTAAGCGCAAGGCTGAACGATTTCGGAGCGGAGATAATGGTGTCCGACAAGGCGGCGTGCAGCCAGAAATACTCGGGAGCCGTTATCGACAACACCACCCTTGAGGATATAATGATATACTACGTCAACCGGGGCAAAAAGGAGTGGAGATAAATGAAAGGTCTTATTTACCGCGAGCTTTATCTTATCCGCAAAACCACCGTACTTACGCTGCTTGCTTATCTCATTTTTGTTGCCATGCTGTCACTGGTCTTCATAAGCACCTATGCCGGCAACCTCAGAGGCGAGGAGGGTGTGATAGAAGCGCTCTATCCGCAGGCATACTTCTATGCGGCGTGTATCGCCCTGATCGGCATGGGCTATGGACATAACGATATAATTCAGAAGGACTATCAGTCACACTGGCAGCTCTATTCCTATACTCTGCCTGTCAGCGAAAAGAAGATAGCTGCTTCAAAGTTTGCAGTACGCGGTATACTGCTTCTTGCAGGACTTGTTCTTGCTTTTGCCGCGGAGCTGATATTCTCCGCTGCCGCAAGAATGCCCGTAAGCTTCCCGCATATCAAGAATATCCTTATTATCAGTGCTTTTATGACCATAGGCTTTTCGGAGATACCTCTCATGCTGCACTTTAAAAATCAGAACAAGGCGGCGACCATCACGTTGATCGCGTGTTCGCCTGTTCTGATTGCTATGTTCTGGTTCGGATATAAATTCGTTGATTTTTGCAGAGATAAAGCAGCAAGGCTTTACGGAGAGGTGACAGACAAGACCATGGCGAAGGTTTTTGAGCCTTATTTTGACAAGACACGAGAAATATGCTTTATCATCGCTCCCTTCTTTGCTGCGGGACTGCTCCTTCTGTTCTTCTGGTGGAGCGTTAAGGAGCTCAAAAGGAGGCGTTACTGATGACGGGATATCTTTATAAGGAATTCAAACTCAATATCCGCCTTGTACTTTTGTTTCTGCTGACATACCTGTTCTTTTCCGTATGCCCGATCTTTGTGGTATATGATTCAAAGGACGATGATACTATCGGACAAACGCTGACAATGATACTGGGAGCGTTCTGCGTTTTCGTATTTATTACGGCAGGCTGCATACAGAGCGGAGTTTTCAGCGGCGACGACAGAAAGAAGTGGGCTTACTTCGTGACCTCGACACCTTCGGGGATAAAGGGATATATAGGCGCGAAGTACCTGTTCACAATGCTGTTTGCCATGTTTGTCGTGACCCTCGAAACACTGAAATTAGCACTTGCTGAGCAGATATTGGGACAATCGAGCGGACTTTCTGTGCTTATTGCGGCGATGTTCTATGTGCAGCTCTTTATGAGAGCCGTGGAGTATCCGCTGATAGTGCGCTTCGGCACAAAAACGGGAGGCATGGTGAAAATAACGGCAGTCTGCGTTATCATACTTGCCGGTATAATCTATGCGCTTTTCGGCGACACCTCGGCATTTGCAAGCATGGATACCTTCTGGGAAAGAATGTTTGCCTTTGTGGGAGATCCGGACAAGCTGAAAAAGCTGCTGCTGTGGGTGGGAGTATGTACTTTGGCTGTGCTGCCGCTGTACTACCTTTCCTACAGGATATCCGTGAAGCTGTATCTGAAAGGAGCTGAGAACTATGCCAAGTAAGAAGAAAACCATACTTCGTATACTTATATATCTTGTGCTTGCGTTTGCTCCCGCATTTGCGATAGAGCTGATATTCTCGGACAAGCAGGGAGATGTGACCAATGCATTCTGGGGAGCAACATTAATGCTCTATCCTGCTATAGCCTCCATTATCACGAGGCTCGTCACAAAAGAGGGCTTCCGTGACGCGATGCTGGGCTTCGGCAGAAGGGGCAGCGCCAAATACTACGCGGTGGCTGTTCTTTATCCGCTGGTGCTTCCTTTCGTGGGGGCAGCGATTCTTCACCTGTTCATCGTGAAGAACGGAAGTGTCTCCGACAGCGCTTTCGGCAGCGATGTTGTAATGGGTTTCGCTTCACTGCTGATAGGCCTTGCCTCAGGCATTGCAACGCTGTTCCACGGACTCGGCGAGGAGCTTGGCTGGAGAGGTTATCTCACGCCGAAGCTTGAACAGCTCATGCCAACACCTGCGGCTGTAGCTGTTACGGGTATTATCTGGGCGCTGTGGCACGGACCTCTCCTTGCTTACGGCTACAACTTCGGCAGGGACTATGACTTTTTCCCTTACGGCGGCTTCATTGCCATGACAGTTATGTGCATATCCTGGTCGGCGCTTCTGACATGGCTCACAAAGCGGACGGACTCGGTATATCCTGCGGCGCTGTGCCATATGCTGATCGATACTGTAGCGGTATTCCTGCTCTTTGCATATAATGCAGAGGGGGAGTACTTTGAGTTCGCGGTTCCCGAGTTCTGGGTGAAGATACTTGCGCTGTTCCCGATGATAATCGCAAGCGGAGCTGTCTGCATGGTGCTCATAAGCAGAAAGAAAAAAGTCCCCTCGGGAACATAAAAAACAAAGCTCAGAGACCGTATGATCCCTGAGCTTTTTATTATTCAACGGAAATTATGTAGTAGTAAACGGGCTGACCGCCGTTTACGGTCATTACCTCTATCCTGTCGCTGAGCTTCGACTGTATGAACTGTCTGAGCTGCTCTGCGTTCTCCTCGGGGACATCTGCTCCGTGGATAAGGGTAACATAGCTCACGTCGCCCTTTGCCAGCTTCTTTACCAGCTTGTATGTGGCCTTGTTTATATCGCGCTCCGTGAATGAGAGCTTGCCGTTGTCAAGAGCAAGTATCTCGCCCTCCTTGATCTGATGCCCCTCAAACTCGGAGTTCCTTGCGGCAAAGGTGATAAGACCCGTTGATACCTTCTCGAAGGCCTTTGTCATATCCTTGCGGTTCTCGTTGAGGCTGCGGCTCTCGTCAAAAGCGAGCATTGCGGCGATACCCTGGGGTATCGTTCTCGTCTGGAGCACGCACACCTTCTTGTCCGTGAGCTTTACGGCCTGCTCTGCCGCCATGATGATGTTCTTGTTGTTGGGCAGCACGAATACCGTATTTGCCGGAGTCTTCATTATCGCCCTGAGTATATCGTCGGTGGAGGGGTTCATGGTCTGACCGCCCTTTACCACCATATCCGCGCCGAGATCGGTAAACATGGCCTCAAGTCCGTGACCTGCGGCAACTGCAACGAAGCCGAACTCCTTTTCGGGAGCTGCGGGGGTGAAGCCCTCCTCGGCAGCCATTGCGTCCTTGACCTTGTTCTCGTGCTGGATGCGCATATTCTCTATTTTCGGACGGGGATCGTTTATGAAGTGTCCGAATTCAAGTCCCTTCTGGATAGCCTTTCCGGGATTGTCGGTATGAACGTGTACCTTTATGATCTTCTCGTCGTCCACGACCACCACGCAGTCGCCTATGGTCTCGAGATAAGCGCGGAGCTTCGATACGTCGGGGCAGCCCTCGTCCTTTTCGAGCATGAACTCCGTGCAGTAGGTATAGGTTATATCGTCATCGTACTCGCTGACAGCCGTCCTGAAGGAATCGGATGATGGCTCGTGTCCTGCGGAAGCCTCCTCGGGCTCGGCGATGCTGCCTCCCGCGAACACGTCCGTCATGGCTCTGAATATGATACAAAGACCTTTTCCGCCTGCGTCAACGACTCCTGCCTTTTTGAGCTGAGGCAGCATATCCGTGGTCTTTGCGAGTACAGCCTCGGACTCTGCGCATATCTCCTGCCAGAAGGTGACCTCGTCGTTGGTCTCGATAGCTATTTCCCTTGCCTTGGCGGCGGCAGCCTTTACAACGGTGAGGATAGTGCCCTCCACGGGCTTCATTACCGCCTTGTATGCAGCCTCCACGCCGAACTGGAGAGCGTCCGCGAAATTCTCGCAGCCCGCTTCGGTGCAGCCCGAAAGGCCCTTTGAAAATCCTCTGAATATAAGTGAAAGTATAACGCCCGAGTTTCCTCTTGCGCCCCTCAGGAATGCCGACGCTGCGGTGGAAGCCACCTCGGATACGGGAGCCTTTGAGTCAAGTCTCCTGAGCTCGGCAACGGAATTGCCGATGGTCATTGACATATTGGTTCCGGTATCGCCGTCGGGAACAGGATAAACATTGAGCTCATCTACCTCGCGTTTCCTGTTGGCTATGGTGACGGCAGCGGAAATAATAGCGTCCCTGAGTAAAGAACCGTGTATCACAGTATAGTCCTCCAATTCTATACAGGCATCTGCCTGCACGCCTTAAGCGTTCATATCGTCTACAAAGACGTTGACCTTGTGTACGTCTATGCCGGCTGCTTCCTCAACGGTAAAGCAGACCTTATGTGTAATGCTGTTGACCGCAGCGGTGATGTTTGTGCCGTAGGTCACTTTGATATGCAGGTCGATTATGAGACCGCCCTCCTTATCGGTGCGGATCATAACGCCCTTGTTCTTTCTGAACGCTTTTCCCGCTGTGATAGCGGAAACGGCGGAACGGAAGGTGCTGACATTGCATACGTCTGCAACTCCGAAGCAGTCTGTAACGGCATGTTTTACAAGTTCTGTAAGGTAATTTTCAGAAACGGTGATCTTTCCGATATGATTTTCCAAGCCTACCATTAAGTCATCACTCCTTATGCTGAATGTGCTGCGGCACATATTATCTTAGTCGGACGGCCGAAGGGCCTGTAAGTCCATATTGATTATATCACAGTTCTCTGCTTTTTACAATACCCACAGCCAATAAAATTTTTATGCCGATCCGATGAAAAAATTTCATGTATATATTGATTATCCTTTTCGATTGTGATATTATAATTAGTGTATACTCGATAGCCGCTTTCAGGCGGCGGCTGCCCTGAACCTTGTTCAGGACACGCAGATTTTCCCGAAAATTGCGCAAAAGCTGAGAATCGAGAGCTGAAATCTGCGGCGGCATTACTCGGATAATGCGGGCAAAGCGGACATATCAGCTCCCGGCTCTGGATTATAATCCGGAACAGGAGGTACTATTATGGGATTTCATTTCAGAAAAAGCTTTAAACTTGGCAAGCTGTTCAAGTTCAACAAAAACAAGAAGGGCGGCAGCATTTCCGTCACAGGGCCGAAGATCGGCGGCAAAAAGCTGCAATTCACCATAAACAACAAGAAAAAGGCTACCGTGAGCCTTCAGGGCACGGGTATCTCCTACGACGCCGATCTGGGCGGCAAAAAGAAAAAGTCCGAAAAAACGGACAAGGAATGACCGCAGGAGAAGCACCGGAGTATGAAGAGATTACTTTTTATCGGCGATGTTGTAGGCAAAGAGGGCTGTGACTTTCTCACCGAAAGACTGAGCGGCCTAAAGCACAGCTGCGGTGCGGATATAACCGTCGTCAACGGCGAGAATTCCGCACAGGGCAACGGCATCACCCGCGCCTCTGCCGATATGCTGATAAGAGCGGGAGCCGACATCATCACCACGGGCAACCATGCCTTCCGCCACAGGGACGCCCTCGAAATATTCGAGGAGGATTACATCGTCCGTCCCGCCAATTACCCCGAGGGCGGCTGCGTGGGCAGCGGAGTCCGCCTCCTTGATATGGGAGCCTATTCCGTCGCCGTCATCAATATGCTCGGCACTGTATATATGGATCCCCTCGACAACCCCTTCACCAGGATAGACCAGCTCCTTGAGGAGATAGATACCCCGAATATATTCGTGGATTTCCACGCCGAAGCGACCTCGGAGAAAAAGGCTATGGGACACTACCTCACAGGCCGCGTCACAGGCGTTTTCGGCACCCATACCCACGTCCAGACCGCCGATGAATGCATACTCGGCGGACATACCGCATATATTACGGATGCGGGCATGACAGGCCCCGAGCTCTCCTGTCTCGGAGTTTCCGCGGCTCAGACCATAGATATGTTCCGCTTCCGTATGCCCGTCCGCTTCAGAACGGCGGAGGGAAAATGCTTTCTTTGTGGAACAATAGTCGATTTCGATGAAAAAAAAGGCATTTCGCACAAAATAGAACGGCTTATTATAAGATAATCTACAAACTTTCGTTCAGATACTTGATTTTTTTAAAAAAATAAGTTATAATACAATTGTACAATAGCCTTAAGGCATTCGACAAGAATCGTACAATTATTTTTAACAGGAGGGTTATTTGTTATGGAAATTCTGAAAGTATCATCACATTCGTCACCGAATTCTGTTGCCGGAGCTATTGCCGGCGTTATAAGAGAGCAGAAGGCAGTTGAAGTTCAGGCTGTTGGTGCCGGAGCAGCAAATCAGGCGGTAAAAGCGATCGCTATAGCAAGAGGTTATCTTGCCCCTATTGGCATTGATCTTATTTGTATCCCTGCTTTTGCTAATATCCAGATCGACGGTGAAGAGAGAACCGCTATCAAGCTTATCTGCGAACAGAGATAATCGGTAATATCTGCAAGGCGGACATTCTGTCCGCCTTTTTTTACTTCTGACACATACCCTCATCAAGGAGCGTTTTATGCCGACTACACTTTTCAGCGAAATAGAATATCTAAAGGGCGTAGGCAGGGCCCGCGGCGAAAAGTACCGCAGGCTCGGCATAAATTCGCCCTACGAGCTTATATATCATATCCCCCGCGATTACCTTGACTTCCGTGCCCATGTACCCGTAAGACAGGCTGTACTGAACGAATACAACGTGCTGAAGCTGACCGTATTCAGGAAAATGCCGCCTCAGCGCATAAAGGGCGGACTTGTCATCTGCAAGGCTGCCGCCACAGACGGCACAGACGATATACTCATCGTCGTCTATAATAACGTTTACTCCTTCCAGGCCATGAAGGAGGGCGGAGAGTACTATATGTACGGCAAGGTAACGGGCAATTTTCTACGCAGGGAGATAAGCTCCCCCGTCTTCATAAGCACAGATGAAACAGTGCTTATCCAGCCGAAATACCACCTCACCCAGGGACTCTCCGCAAATATGATACGCACGAATATGCGGCAGGCTCTGGAGATAATGAAAAACGAGCCCTTTGAGACTCTTCCTCCCGGAATACTGGAGAAATACCGGCTCTGTCCTCTTATGCGGGCGCTGGAGAGCATACATTTTCCCGACAGCGAGCTGTCGGCAGAGACCGCAAGGCGCAGACTTGCCTTTGACGAGCTGCTCAAGCTCCAGATAGGAATGTCACTGATGAGGACCCGCAGCAGACGCAGCACCGCCTTCGGAATGGACTCCTCCATTGATGTGAACGAGTTTACGGAGGGACTCCCCTTCGAGCTCACCGACGATCAGAAAAAGGCGGTAAAGGAGATAACCGCTGACCTGTGCCGCGACGTTCCCATGAACAGGCTGTTACAGGGCGACGTGGGAAGCGGCAAGACCGCCGTAGCCGCTGCCGCCTGCTATTTTGCCGCAAAGAACGGCATACAGTCGGCTCTCATGGCTCCCACGGAGATACTTGCCTCCCAGCACTACCGCACTCTCAGCGGCTTCCTCGAGCCCTTCGGAGTAAGGGTATGCCTGCTGACAGGCTCCGTGACCGCAAAGAAAAAGGAAAAGATACGGGGAGAGCTCTCCGCAGGTGAAATTGACGTGATAGTGGGAACTCATGCGATAATACAGAAGGACGTGGAGTACAAAGCCCTCGGACTGGTCATAACCGACGAGCAGCACCGCTTCGGCGTGGCTCAGAGAGCGGCGCTTGCGGAAAAAGGCGACGCTCCTCACAAGCTGGTAATGTCCGCCACGCCAATTCCCCGCACCCTTGCGCTGATAATCTACGGAGATCTGGATATATCCGCCATAACTCAGCTCCCTAAGGGCAGAAAGCCCGTAAGCACCTACGCTGTCACGGGAAAGCTCCGCAGCAGAGCCTTCGGCTTCGTGCGGGAGCGCCTTGACGAGGGCAGACAGGCATACGTAGTCTGCCCCATGATAGAGGAGAGCGAGAGCGAGCTATTTGCGGTAAAGACCTATGCGGAAAATGCCGCTCAGGGCGACCTTAAAGGCTATACCACGGCTCTGCTGCACGGAAAGATGCGTGCCGCCGAAAAGGACAGGGTCATGCAGAAATTCCGTGACGGCGAGATACAGGTCCTCATCTGCACGACGGTGGTCGAAGTCGGCGTTGACGTACCAAATGCGGCGGTAATGGTCATAGAGAACGCCGAGCGCTTCGGACTTTCCCAGCTCCATCAGCTCCGCGGACGAGTTGGCAGGGGCAGCTTCGAGAGTACCTGTATCCTCATAACGGACAATACCTCCGAGGAATGCGTGAAGCGTATGAAGATAATGTCCTCCACCACCGACGGCTTTAAAATATCCGAGGAGGACCTGAAAATGCGGGGACCCGGAGACTTCTTCGGAAACGCCCAGCACGGCCTTCCGCCCCTGAAGATAGCGGATATAGCCTGCAATATGGAGCTCATGAAGCAGGCTCAGGACTGCGCGGGAGAGATACTCTCCGATGATCCCCTCCTTGAAAAGCCGCAGAACCGCCCGCTGAAAATGGACGTAATGCGCCTTTTCAGCAGGGATATAATCGGCTGAAGCTGCAAAAAGCCGAATGTAGGGGACGACGTCCTCGGCGTCCCGCAAACTAACTCAAACAACATAATATCATCATAGGCTGATCGCCTGATTTTATATAATAAATGGAGATTATATCATGAACAAAAAGACAGGGCTGTTTTTCTGCCATTAACGGGATTTTTAGTTATTTTTTCAGTGCTGCTGCTTACAGGCTGCGGTTCTTCGTATAAGAACGGGACGGACAAAAAAGGGCAGTATAAAAAAATGGAAGGAAATGTGGTCGTCTTCAGCGACAGCACATGGGCAATAGATAAAGGACCGAAAGGAGTCGCCGGGCGTTTTAAGGAGCTTACTTCATTTCATGTAAAAGACCTTTCACTTTGCGGCGGTATGGCTGCAAGGATCGAGAAATATCCGTCAACGCATTCAAACAGATCTCTTACCTCCATGCTTTTCTTTAACGAAGACGAAGAAAGCAAAGAAATGCGTGATTCCATCAAGGAAGCAGACTATGTTATCCTTGACTACGGCGCCAACGATTGGGGGGCTTCCGTTCCTGCTTCGGGCGGAGAAAACAGCTTTGAGAACGCCATGCAAACAGCGGTAACTGCTGTAAAGGAAATGAATCCCGATGCGCGGATAGTTCTGATAGGTCCTTCGGAGGGCTGGATGACAGAGGGTGACAAGACGGTTTTACGTTCGGAAATAGACATGGGCGGCGGGACTCTGAAGGATTTCAGCAATGCAGACGATGTTACCCAAAAGGAAAATTTAACTGATATTTTTTTAAGCAATTATTATATTGATGAAAATGGCGTACATTATACCCTTGAAACACCGAACATAGTTACTAAAGAAGAAAGTGATGCTTTGGTTTATGCTTTTGTAACATATATTCAAAATGGAAAGGAAAAGGAAGATGAAAGGTAAAGCTATATTTCTTTTAATACTAGTACTATTTTTAGGAACAGGTTACTTGATCAATTATCAGCGTGAAAAAACAAAAAAAGAAAATACTCGCATTATTACAACTGAAATGGGAGATGAATTTATCATCACTACAGATGATATACTTGGAAAAACTAGGTTGAGGAACGAAAAAAGCAATTTTTCATGCAGAATACATTATTATAAGCCTGATGATAATATATTACTTTTATGTGATACAGAAAATGTTACTATATACTCATTGAGTAACTTTAAATTCTGTAAAGTCAAAAAGTATGATAAATTTATTTCTTTAGAAAGCTATAATGAAGATAACGAGGATATATATAAATATTTGAACGAAATAACAAAAAATGATAATGCGGCAAGCGTCTATTTGAAAGATTATTTAAACAACTTAAAAGATAATCGTTCAAATGTGAATTAAGCATACTTTTTATTTTTTGTACTGAATATACAGAATTTGTTGATTATAATAAAAGCCGATACATAATGTATCGGCTTTATTACTATTCGGTCTGGCTCGTGTTTGTTCCGCTAAGGTGATAACGCATACGAGTGCCGTTTTTATTTTATCGTAAAGTTTTTCAGCTCTTGAGAGCCTTTTCAAGCCATACATTCGCAACGTCGAGTGCCTCATAAAGTCCGCACTCGCGCTCTGCGTTCTTAACGAACGCTTTAAGGGGGTTGGGCTCGTTGGTGTCCATCTGAACGACCCTGACCTTCGAGGTCACCTGTTCGCCGTTCTCCTCCTTTGTCTCGAGTATCTGTATGAAGATGACAAAGGGATCGGACATATATCCGTAGTATATCTGGTTGCCGCTTCTTACCAGCGGATAACCCTTATATGTGTTGAATTTCTCGCTCATGGGATACCTCCTTGAAAATTACCAGGTAGTGACGTAGTCCTCTCCTGTATCGATGCGCTTTATATTCTCGATAAGAGTGTTCACAAAACTCTTGGTACAGTAATACTTGCTCTTTCCGTCAACGACTATGAGGGAACGCATCAGTGAATCGTCATAGAAATCATATCTGAAGGTCTTTCCGAAATATGAATCCGTGAACTCTATGGAAGCTGCAGGCTCGCCGTCGGGAACAGGCTCGTCAAGGGCAAATTCCTCGGCGTTGGAGCTGACGAGGAAGGAATAGAACTGTCTGAAGCGCTCTGCGTCGAGCTCCTCGCCGTTCTTCTTCACCTTGAAATCCTCCGCGCTCGGACTGTCGAGAATAGCCTCGGGATCCTTGCGGCTCACCTTCATTTCCACAGTCTTTCCGCCGCCGCTGACAGTCATATCCGTAATATTCCATACATAATTGGTTATCAGCATTCTCGATACTATATCTATGGGCTGAACAGTCAGCCACTTTGCATTGTCGGCAGAGATTATATATATAACCTTTCCGCCCTCCAGCATACCGTAGCTGCACTTTTCTCCCGACTCGTCGGTGAATATCTCACTGAGAAGGAGAACATAGGTCTTTCCGTTGCCGCATTCCATAGTAACCCTGCAGAAAGGATCGCTGAGGCCTGCGCCTGCTATATCGGACTCCTTGCAGTTGAGAGCGTATATCTCCTTGGCGGCAAGTCCGAACATACCGTTGGTGATGCCGTTGGATTTTTCCACAGTAAGGTAGCTGAACAAAGGCTCTACCAGTACATGGGTAGCCGAGGTGCCGCCCGAGTTCTTGTCGTCGCTGGACTTGTCGTACTCGATGAGCATATCCTCGTCCATGTCGCCGCGCTCTATCCTTATGCTGTCTATTTTCGGGTAGTTGTCATCGTCGGGCTTTGCAAGCACCGTACTGCTTATGAATTCCTTGACTGACCTCAGATAATTGGCCATCAGAGAATTGCTTACGGTATACACGTCGTCCGTACCGTTTACAAGCACATATGTGCCCGAATTCGAGGGAGCCTTGTCGCCTATGAAGAACTTTGCGGTATTTCCCGATTCAAAGGTGAACTCAACTGTAGCGGCGGGGTCTTCAAGTCCGTACTTGGCAAGGTCCGTGCAGTTCTCGGCTATGAGAGCCTCTGCCGCCATGCCGTTTCCGTTGTTGACGAGAGTACCCACCATGGATATATCCACGTCGAGGTCGCTGTAGTCCTCCAGCGTATAGGTAGCCGAGGTATCTTCGGTGGGCTCATCCTTGAGGATAACATTTATCTCGCCCTCTCCGTTCTTTACGACAGCCTTTTTTACAGTGGTGACAGCTCCGTTTTCGCTGATGAGGATAGTGCCATTGCCCTTTGCCTCCGAGGTGGTCTCGATAACGGCAGAGCTCTTATCCTCTTCCCCGTTCTCGGGAGCGGTGAGCTTCAGTACGGCATAGCTGCCTCCCAGCGCCGCAAGAAGGGCGCTGAGAGCGATTATGCCCTTGGCTTGTTTTTTCATCGGTTACGTCTCCTTAACAGTACAATAACACCTGTCACGGCAATGATGAACGGTATCAGCAGTATTACTATGAGCTGTACGTTCTTTGCCTGCTTTGTGGTCACTGAGATGAATGACTGCTGGAGATTCTTATCGGGGATAACTACGCCGTTGTCCTCCTTGCCTGTCAGGGTATTTATCATGATAGTAAGGACGTTTGCGTTGTTATAGGTCTGATTCTGCATGATGACAGTGCTGTCTGTCATAAAGGGGCTTCCGATAACGAGGAGGCTGCTGGTATGGGTTACGAGGTTTTCGCTGTGCTGCTTCTTTGAGACCATGATAACGTTTCTCGCACCCTTTTCGCCCAGCTCTGCGTTCTTATCGGTAAGATCGGCTGTATAGGACTCTGCCGAGGACTTGAGCGCCTCGCTCACTATATCCTCGTTGTTCTTGGTTATCTGTGTAAGCTCTCTGGAATAGGGAGCAACGATAGGAGTCTTTGACTGAGGAAGTCCGCCTACTGCCGTAACGTCGGTTATCTCAAGAAGGATATTAGTAGGCGACGTGATAGCGTTGGTATCGTCGGCAATGATGCGGTTCTCCACCTTTATGCTCCAGTCTGCGAGGAATTCCTCGATATTGGGGAGATTGGTCTTTGAATAATCGGGAACGTATATCATGTTCCTGTCGTACTTTCCGTCATTGTAGAGGAAGTCGCTCATCTTCTTGATGATGTCCTCTGTGAAGTCAACGGAGGGAGCGTATACCACCAGCATATCGTAATCGTCGGGGCTTATCTCGTCCTTGGCGATGTCGATGTCGGTGCAGTCGTAGCCGTGCTTGCCGAGTATCTCCTTCTCGAAGGTCTCAACAACGCTTCCGTTTACGGAATCGTCGTACATCTGCTTGTCATACATGGAAGAATTGTTCATCTTCTTTGCAAATGCGACTCTTATGGGATGGGTGTCTATAACGTTGCAGATAGCTCCCGTTATATCGCTCTCGCCTGTGAAGTTGAACTTCATCTGGCCTGACTTTGAAGCGGTCTGGTCGGGGGTCAGCATAGCTGCGACCTCGCTGTCGTATATCATGCTCAGACGTCCGTCCGCATATACCATGATGCTTCCGCGGCTTATATCGCCGTTGTAGTAATCCTTGTACTTGTTTATAAGGTCGGGATCGATGTCCATATCGACATACTTTACGGTGATGCTTCCCTTGCCCTGAGCAGCATACATAGCGTACTTGTCAAGGAGCTCGGGTATCATCTCATAGGGCATTTCCGCAGCGCTTCCGTAGTACTGGGCATACATGCTCTCGTAATAGTTGCGGAGATTTGCGAAATAGTCCTTTGACGCGGTAACAACTATCTCCACATCCTTATCCATGTTCCTGACAATGTTTATTGACTCCTCCGTGAGCTCGTATCTGTTGTCGGGCGTAAGGTCGATCTTTATGGGCGAACGCTTTGCCAGCATGTTCACTACCACGTTGAGGACCACTACGACCGCGATAACAAGAGCTATTATCACATAGAATACGGAGCCGTACTTGAATTTCCTTGCAGCGCCCGATGCAGGAGCAGCTGCCTTCTCTGCCTCGGCGGCAGTTTCCTTTATATCATCGACAGCCTTTTTGGCTTTTGTCTCGTCGATATTCTTCTTACTCATCTGTATCAAAACCTTCCTTTCCTGTAAGCTCAGCTCCAGCGTCTCTTCTCAAGCACCTTGACGGTGAAGAAGTTGAAGAGGAATGCTGTACTTAAAAAGAAAACGATACTGGGAAGGCTGAATACTCCCCTTGTAAAGTCGGTATATCTCGAATAGAAGGCCAGAGTAGTAACTATCTTGTAAAGAACTCTCTTTGCGAAGTTGCCGTTTGCAAAATTAGCCACCAGCATCTCCGAGAGATAGATAACGAAGAGTACCACGAGGCAGACTACAGCCGAAGCCATCTGGTTCTCGGTCAGGGAGGAGATGAACAGTCCCACAGCGATGAATGCTGCGCCGAGGAAGAGCATGGCGAAGTAGTTGCCGATAAGTGTTGACCATATAACGTTTCCGAAGTAATTCAGTATGAATGCGTATATGAATACGATGGACTCGGCGATTATAAAAAGGGTAAGAGCTGCAAAGTACTTGCCGAGAACGATGTCCCACAGGCTTATGGGAGCTGTGAGGAGTCCCTGATCCGTCTTGTTCTTTTTCTCCTCACTGAGGAGCTTCATTGTGAGAATCGGTATGAGGAACATAACGATGATGAACATAGAATTGAACATCACAGATGTATCAGTAGTTCCTGCCGCTATAACTCCGTTAAAGAAGAATATGCCCGATACCAGCCAGAACACCGTAAGAAAAACATAAGCAGCGCCCGAAGTAAAGAAGGCGCCCATTTCACGTCTGTAGATCGCCAGCATTATTCCTCACCTCCGTTGCTTTCTTCATTTTCTGCTGCGGACTCTTCTCCGTCAGCCGTTTCCGCTTCGCCGGCAGTTTCTTCTTCGCTGACGGCTTCCTCTTCGGCGGCTGTATCTTCGTCAGTCATGTCCTCGCCGAAGGTCTCGGGCTCATCGGCCTCCTGCTCGGCTCTGAGCTTTCCGTTCTCGCCGGCTTTGATACTGATCTTGGGCTTTGATTTTCTGCCCGAGATCTCGTTCCTGTCGAAGCCCTCGTCCATTGTGATCTTGAGGAAGATGTCCTCGAGAGTGAGGTCTGAAAGCTGGAGCATAAGGATATTCCAGCCCTTTTCATTACAGAGCTTATTGATGGCGCGGCGCACATCTGTCTTGCCGTCGGTCTCGACGTCGTAATCGTAAATGCCCTTTTCGCGCTCCATATCCGCACGGACATACTTTACGCCCGCAAGGTTCCTTATGGCACCCGCGATCAGCTTCTTATCGTCTGCGGTATGGGTAGGTCCCTCGATACGGAGGGTCATCTTGTGCTTGTTGGTGATATTCTTTGCGATCTCATCGGCAGTTCCGTCCGCAGCCACCTCGCCCCTGTTGATAATGATTATCCTGTCGCAGACAGCCTGTATCTCAGGGAGGATATGGGACGAAAGAATGACCGTATGTCTCTTGCCCAGCTTCTTGATAAGGGTTCTTATCTCTATGATCTGGTTGGGGTCGAGGCCTACCGTGGGCTCGTCGAGTATGAGCACGGGGGGATTGTTGATAAGAGCCTGCGCAAGGCCCACTCTCTGTCTGTATCCCTTTGAAAGGTTCTTTATGAGCCTTCCCCTTACGTCCTCGATCTTGCAGAGATTGCATACGTCCTTTATATGTGCCTTTCTCGGCAGCTTGCATTTTTTCAGATCGTACATGAAGCTGAGATACGCGTCAACCGTCATGTCGATGTAAAGGGGCGGTATCTCGGGGAGATAACCGATATTCGCCTTGGCCTTCTTGGGGTCCTCGAGAATATCGGTGCCGTCGATGAGCACCTGTCCCGCAGTTGACGAGATATATCCCGTCAGCATATTCATGGTCGTGGATTTTCCCGCACCGTTCGGTCCGAGGAAGCCGAGTATCTCACCCTTTTCGACCTTGAAGCTGATATTGTTCACGGCAACCTTGTCGCCGTACTTCTTAGTAAGGTTTCTTACCTCTATCATTGGGTTTGCCTCCTTATTACGTATGTTGACGGCAGAACCGCTGTCCCGCCGCATCTTTCACAGCTTTTAATATGGTAATACTTATATGTGATAATGAAGTGAAAGCATTGCGAATTTTTCACAATATATTGAGAGCTGTCTCCGCGTCCGCGGCTATCTGCCTTCTCAGCTCCTCCACGGAGGCGAATTTCGTCTCGGGGCGCAGGAAGCGCAGCAGCTCCACCTGTAAGGTGATCCCGTAAAGATCACCGGAAAAGCCGTGTATATAAGTTTCGGCAAGAGGAGCTCCGCCGTAATCCACGGTGGGCTTCCTGCCGATATCCGTCACCGACGGATACCATTTTCCGTTTATCCTCGCTTTTGAAGCGTATACGCCGTATCTCGGCACCAGCTGTCCTTCTCCGAACACCTGGTTGGCAGTCGGGAAGCCTATGCTTCGTCCCAGCTGAGCACCGCGGCTCACCTTTTTCATTATGGTGTAGGGCTCGCCGAGAAAGGCATTGGCGCTCTCGATGTCGCCCTCCGACAGCATGGAGCGTATTTCCGTCGAGGATACTCTTCTGCCTCCGCAGTAAACATCCTCCACGGTCTGCACCGCAAAGCCGAACCTCTCGCCGAAGCTGCGCAGCTCCGCGATACCGCAGGAAGCACCCCTTCCGAAGCGGAAATCGTTCCCGCAGCACACAAAGGCAGCGTTCATCTCTCCGCAGAGTATATCCCCTGCGAAGCTCTCACCGTCAAGGCCGCATATATCGCCGAAGCTGTGGGAGAACACCCTTTCCATGCCGCAGTCTTCCGTCAGCAGGAAGCTCTTCTCCTCGTCGCCGTAAATATATCCCGCACCGCCCTTTTTCTCCGCAAATAGCGATGAAAACGTGAAAACGCAGGGCATAAGCCCGTTTGCAGCCTGTTCCTCAGCCGCCTTCAGCACGGCGCGGTGTCCGAGATGGACTCCGTCAAAAAGTCCCAGAGCAGCGGCAGTCCTTGTCTTTTCCATGCCGTCACCCCATATTCTTTCCTACCCGCAGTATACCGCCGTCGGTATCTGCAATGGCAGTACCTATGAACGCTCCGTCGGAGCCGTATACCCTGTACTGCCCGGCACCGTTCACTATTCCGCTGATACGTGACAGATCGAGCTTTACGCCGTTCCTGTACATTCTTGTCTGAGCCTCCCCGAGCCTGAGGGAGGGAAGCTCTGCAAACACGCGGTCTATGGGAAGTATCAGCTCTTCAAGTCTGCCCTCGTCCCCTGCCTGCTGTATCTCCTCAAGAGTATGGCAGTCCGCAAGGGTAAAGCCGCCCGACGAGGTCCTGACCAGAGAGGTCATTATGCCGCCGCAGCCAAGCTTTTCGCCTATATCGTTTATTATGGTGCGTATATACGTGCCCTTTCCGCAGCATATCTCCAGTCTTCCCTCACGGGTATCGCTGCTGTACCCGGATATGCGCAGTGAGCTCACCTCTGCTTCTCTCGCCTCGCGCTCCACCTCAACGCCCTGTCTTGCAAGGTCGTAAAGGCGCCTGCCGTTCACCTGAACGGCGGAGTACATTGGCGGGAGCTGCATTATCTTCCCCGTGAAGCAGGGTATAACGGCTTCCAGGTCATCACGGCTCACTGCCGCGTCCGAAGCTTCCTTCACTTCGCCCCATACGTCCTGGGTATCCGAAGTGAAGCCAAGCCTGAATCCCGCAAGGTAGCTCTTTGTATTGTCGGGCATTATATCGCACGCCTTTGTAGCGCTGCCCACAAAAACAGGCAGCACGCCCGTCGCCATCGGATCGAGGGTCCCGCCGTGGCCGAGGCGTTTCATATGAAGTATCCCGCGGAGCTTTGCCACGACGTCGAAGGATGTGAAATCCTGCGGCTTATCTACGCAAAGTATCCCGTTCATTCCTTCAGCGCCCTTTCAACAGCCTTTATAAGGAAGGCCTTTGCCTCCTCGAGAGGTCCGTCCACAGTGCACCCCGCAGCCTTTGCATGACCGCCGCCGCCCACAGACTGACATATCACCGATACGTTGACGTCGTTTGCCGAACGGAAGGAGCATTTGTACACTCCGTCCTCACGCTCCCGCATAAGTATGCCAACCTCTGTGTTCTCGAGCTGTATCGTAAGGGGCGCAAAGCCCTCCAGTTCCTCCATGGAGACGTTCATGTCCTTCATCATATCCTGGGTAACGGCAGCTATAGCGAGCTTTCCGCCGAGACAGTACTCCATGAGCTCGTTGACCTTCGCCTCAAGCCTGAGTCTGCCCATGGACTTGACGTCGAACATATAGCGGTTGATTCTTGCAAAATTTATATCGTAGCTGCGCATCATCTCTGCCGCTATCTCGTGAGCGCGGGGAGTGGTGCAGTCGTACTTGAAGCAGCCCGAATCGGTGGATATGCCCGTATAGAGGCACATCGCACAGTGTTTCGTTATTTTCACGCCCATATACTTCGCAAGATCGTAGATGATCTCGCAGGCAGCGGTGGCGTCGCCGCGGAGCAGAGTTTTCTCCGCGTAGTTCTTGTTTGAGATATGGTGGTCGATGCAGAGCTGCACCCTGCCGCCGTATATATCCTTGTAATCGCCCATAAGGTTCTCATCGGCAATGTCTACGGCGATGACCGTTTTAGGCTCGAAGTCCTCCCCCGCACCCTCGGAGGTGAGGAAATCGTAACGTGCAGGGAAGCCGTCATGGCATACCACCCTGCTGCGCACGCCCAGCTGCGCAAGTATATCCTTGAGTCCGAAGCCTGCGCCTATGCAGTCTCCGTCGGGATTGCGGTGTGTGATTATAACTGCGTCCTCGCAGTTTCTGAGAAAGAGCTCAGCCTCGCTGAAACCTATATACATGGCAAGCCCTCCTTACAGCAGGTCATGGAGCTTCCTGCTTATCTCCGCGCTTCTCTCAATGGAGTTGTCGGCGATGAAGGTAAGCTCCGGAGCCTTCCGCAGCTTGAGCCTGTGGAACAGCTCCCGCTTTATGAAACCTGCGGCGCTTTTAAGTCCCAGTACAGACTCCTTTGCCCTCTCGATACCGTCGAAGCTGGAAACGTACACCTTGCAGCTCGACATATCGCCCGAGAGGTCTGCTCTTACAACAGTGAGCATCTTGTCTATCCTCGGATCCTTGAGCTCCCTGAGGATAGCAGTTATCTCACGCTTTATATCTTCAGCCGTGCGGCTGTTCTTGAAATTAGGCATTGCATTCCTTTCTGTCAAAGCTTGACGGTGAAACCGTCTCCTTTATTCTCCTCGTGCTTATCGGGATCGGCAGCTCCGTCCTTCTTTGAAGACTTCTTGGCAGCCGTCTTTTTTGCAGCTTTCTTCTTTGCGGCAGGCTTTCTGGCTGCCGTTTTCTTTGCTGCGGGCTTATCCTCCGCAGGCTTCTCCTCTGCGGACTGTTCCTCCGCTGGCTGCTCCTCTGTATCGGCAGCCGCGCTGTCGCCGTCGCTGTCGTGCTTTGCGAAGAAGCCGTCGCCGAACATCTCTGCCGAGAACGCCTCGTCCTCGGCGGTGGCGCTGTAATCGGGGATCTCCTCGTCACCCTCCTCGCCGTAGTATATATCGGCGTAGTTACCGTATTCGGGCTCCAGCTCCACGTCGCTTACAGGGCGCTCTATGCCCATAAGATCGTCGCCGAAATCCTCGGGAGCCTCCATTGCGCTGCACTGACCGAGAAGTATCTTCTTTACGGACTCGAAGAAAAAGATGTCGATGGGTCCGAAGTCGTCCCATGCCAGTGCCTCGTTGCAGTACTGCAGCATATCTGCGGTACTCATTCTGCTGTTATCCATTGCAGTTTCCCCCTTTAGTAATAATAATCCTTGTTTTATCAATTGCACAGGCAGCAGGCTCCTCTTCCGAAGCGCCCTGCCTGAACCGTTCAATAATATCAGTCCTCACGATATTCCTCAACGATATAGGTCTCGAAAATATCGCCTTCCTTGACGTCGCTGAACTTTTCAAGGCTGATACCGCACTCGTAGCCCTCGGCCACTTCCTTTGCGTCGTCCTTGAAGCGCTTGAGTCCTGCGATCTCGTCGTCCGCGATAATGATACCGTCACGGACAACTCTTACCTTGCTTCCTCTTGTTACCTTTCCGCTGAGTACATAGCTTCCCGCTACCATACCAACGTTGGAGATCTTGTAGACCTGTCTTACCTCTACGCGGCCCTGCTCAACATCGCGGAACTTGGGAGCGAGCATACCCTTCATAGCGGTGGAGATCTCCTCTATGGCGTCATAGATGATACGGTAAAGTCTTATATCCACTCCGTCGCGGACAGCGTTCTCTGCCGCTACGGGGTCGGGTCTTACGTTGAAGCCGACGATGATAGCGTTGGAAGCGCTTGCCAGCATAACGTCGCTCTCCTTGACAGCGCCGACCGCACCGTGGATGACTCTTACTCTTACCTCGTTGTTGGAGAGCTTTTCGAGGGACTGCTTTACAGCCTCCACAGAGCCCTGTACGTCAGCCTTGACAACGATGGGGAGCTCCTTGATCTCGCCCTCGGCGATCTGACTGAACAGGTTGTCAAGGGTTACCTTGCGGTAAGCGTTGAACTGCTCCTGCTTCTGCTCGTGCTTTCTCTGCTCTACCAGCTCTCTTGCCAGTCTCTCGTCCTCAACAGCGTTGAAGATGTCGCCTGCGCTGGGCACCTCTGCAAGACCTGTTATCTCAACGGGAACGGAAGGACCTGCTGCCTTCACGGTTCTGCCCTTGTCGTTGGTCATTACGCGGACTCTTCCCACAGCCGTGCCTGCGATGATAACGTCGCCCTGCTTGAGAGTACCGTTCTGCACGAGGAGAGTCGCGATAGGACCTCTGCCCTTGTCAAGACGGGCCTCGATGACAGTACCCTTTGCAAGTCTGTCGGGATTTGCCTTGAGCTCCTTGACCTCCGCAACGAGGAGCACGTTCTCGAGAAGCTCGTCAATGCCCTCGCCTGTCTTGGCCGATACGGGAACGCATATAACGTCGCCGCCCCAGTCCTCGCATACGAGATCGTACTTGGTGAGCTCCTCCTTGATACGGTCGGGATTTGCACCCTCCTTATCCATCTTGTTGATAGCGACGATTATGGAAACTCCCGCAGCCTTGGCGTGGTTTATAGACTCAACGGTCTGGGGCATGATTCCGTCGTCTGCCGCAACGACGAGTATAGCTATATCGGTTATATTGGCGCCTCTTGCACGCATGGAAGTGAATGCCTCATGTCCGGGAGTATCAAGGAATGTGATGTCCTGTCCGTTGATATTCACCTGATAAGCACCTATGTGCTGAGTGATTCCGCCAGCCTCGCCAGCTGCAACATGAGCGTTTCTGATACGGTCGAGTATGGAGGTCTTTCCGTGATCGACGTGTCCCATTACAACTACTACGGGGCAGCGGGGCTGGAGGTTCGTATCGTCGTCGTCGGTATCGTCGATAAGACGCTCCTCGATAGTAACGATGACCTCTTTTTCCACCTTTGCGCCCATCTCGTCCGCAACGAGAGCGGCGGTATCAAAGTCTATCTCCTGATTTATGGAAGCCATTACGCCCAGCTTCATGAGCTGCTTGATAACGTCCGTAGCAGTAGCCTTGAGACGTGTTGCAAGCTCGCCCACTGTTATGCTGTCGGGGATAAGGACCTTGAGCTGCTGCTTTCTTGCTCTTTCCAGCTCAAGTCTCTTGAGCTTCTCAGCCTCGCTCTCCTTCTTGGAGAACTGCTGACGGTTCCTCTGTGCCGACTTCTGATTTATCTTCTGCTTCTTGGAAGAATAGTTATCGTTCTTGTGCTTGTTGGAGGCAGCCATCTGATCGTATCTCTCGTTGTACTTGTCGAGATCGACGTAGCTTCCTCTTGTATCCACGGTACGGCGCTGAGTCGAGGTCTGAGCGGTCTCCGAGCTGAATGCGGAATTGAACTTTGTACGCTCGCCTCTGTCCTGAGCCTTTGCCTGTTCCTTCTTCCTGTCCTTTTTCTTGTCCCTCTTATCGGCAGCGGGAGCCTCCTGCTTCGGAGCCTCCTTGGCTTTTTCGGGCTCGGATTTCTTCTCTGCGGGCTTTTCAGCGGCAGGCTTTTCCTCGGTCTTCTTCTCCGCCTTCTTTGCGGAAGCAGCCTCCTGCTTCTTCTCCGCAGGCTTCTCCTCCTTGGGAGCTTCCGCCTTCTTTATGGGCTTTTCCTCCTTGGGAGCCTCAGTCTTCTTGGTCTCCTTCTTTGCCTCGGAAGACTTCTTTGCGGCAGGCTTCTTTTCCTCCGCCTTCTTCTCCTCCTTGGGAGCCTCCGACTTCTTCGCGGGCTTTTCCTCCTTCGGAGCTTCCGCCTTCTTGGTCTCGGAAGACTTCTTCGCAGCAGGCTTTTTCTCCTTGGGAGCCTCCTCCCTTACGGGACGGGGATCGTTCTTGGAATCGAAGTATTCGTTCAGTGAGCTGACAGCGTATCTGTCCCTTGTGTAGTGCTCGAGAACGGAATTCATCTCCTCCTCGGTGAGAGCGGATCCCGTTTTCTTCTTGGCGTCGCCTTTTCCCGCGAAAAAGTCGACGAGCTCCTGTGAAGAGACATTAAGATCCTTTGCAGCGTCGCTTAACTTTATTTTTTTTGCCATAGGCCTGATTACCTCCAATTGTCTCTGCCGGCATAACGGCATCAGTATCAAATGCTTTCATGTAAACTATATATCAACGCATTACTGCGATCCGTCGGATATTATCCTTTCAAAACCGTCGGCAAAACCCTCGTCCGTCACGGCGACAACAGCTGTTTCCTTGCCGCAGAGCCTGCCGATCTCCAGCTTGCTCAGCTCCGTGGGAAAATGCCTTGCACCGTACTTTCCGCAGACGAATCTTACCTCCTTCACGGTCTTATCCGACGCGTCCGAAGCTGTAAGTATGCAGTGAGCGGTGCCGTTCTTAACGGCCTCGGCGGCACTGTCGAAGCCCTTTACGGTCTTCCCCGCCTTTATGCAGATACCCAGCAGATTAGCTGTCCTGCGGTTCTTTTCCGAGCTCACTCATCATCACCTCGTAAACGCTTTCATCTATCTTACATGAGAAGGCTCTTTCAAAGCGCCTTGCCTTTCTTGCTTTCTCAAGGCACTCGGTGCTGCGGCAGATATAGGCTCCTCTGCCTGCGGCCTTGCCCTTGAAATCAAGGCTTATCTCTCCCTCGGGAGATCTTACCGCACGGATGAGCTCCTTCTTGGGCTTCATCTCATTGCAGCCGAGACACATTCTCATGGGTATTTTCTTGGGCTTCATAATTATTCCTCAGCCTCGAGTGCGCTCTCTGCGGGAGCTTCCTCTGCGGCAGCAGCCTCCTCTTCCCCGGGAGCTGCCTCCTCGTCTTCTTCGGGAGCAGTCTCAAATACGGGAGCCACAAAGTCGGGGCTCATTTCGGGAGCCTCCTCGCCCGTAAGGTTATCGAACTGGGGCTTGATGTCGATCTTGAAGCCTGTGAGCTTAGCCGCAAGCTTTGCGTTCTGACCCTTGTTTCCGATAGCCAGCGAGAGCTGATTGTTGGGTACTATCACCGTGCAGGCCTTCTCGTCCATGGAGGTGATGACCGTCTTCAATACCTCGGCAGGAGCAAGCGCTCTTGCGATGAATTCCTCGGGGACCTCGCTCCACGGGATTATATCTATCTTTTCGCCGCTGAGCTCGTTGACTACAGCGGTTATTCTCGAACGCTTAGGTCCGATACAAGCGCCTACTGCGTCAACGTTCTCGTCCTTTGACCATACTGCGATCTTCGTTCTCGAGCCCGCCTCACGGGAGATGGACTTGACCTCGACCGTGCCGTCGTATATCTCGGGGACCTCCTGCTCGAAGAGCCTCTTCACAAGATCCTTGTGAGTACGCGAAATCTTTACCACGGGCTTCTTGTTCTTGCCGATGATGCCTGTGATGTATACCTTTACAGACCTGCCCTCCTCGAGGACCTCTCCGGGTATCTGTTCGTTGCGGAAGAGATAGAGCTCTGTGCCGTCGTAAACGACGGTTACCGTACCTCTGCCGGGCTCGACCTGTGATACCTTGGCGGTTATGCACTCATGCTCCTTCTGCTCGAACTTGCTGAGCATCTGCTCGCGGTTGATCTCTCTCAGGTCGCCCTTTATGGACTGCTTTGCGGAGAGAGCAGCCATTCTTCCGAGCTTGGATATATCAAGCTCCTTGAGTATAGTACCGCCAACCATAGCGTTAGGATCCATAGTCTTTGCGACGTCGATATTGACCTCGTTCTCGTCTATGGGTTCATCGTCGATAATGTCCTGTCTGATGTACATCTCGAACTTCTTTGTCTTGGGGTCGATCTCAACGGTTATCCTCTCCTCACTGTGGGGATAGGCTCTTCTTGCAGCCTTGAGCATAGCCGACTTTACCTTTTCAACGAGAAGCTCGGTCTCGACGCTGTTTTCCTCTCCAAGTGCCTCAAGCGCCTTGAAAAAGTCCTTGTTCATGTTCATGTCTGTAAATTCCTCCAGTATATATAATTTTTTGCAATTCAGAAATCAAGATAAAGCTTTACGAAAGCAATATCCCCCAGCGGGTATTTCTTTTCCTCACCGCCTTCAAGGATGACGGAAACGCCTTCCCTGTCGGCCCCTTTCAGCTGTGCGACTATTTCTTTTTCGCCGTCCACGGCTCTTATGAAGCGTATCCTCACGGTATCGCCCTGACAGACCTCGAAGTGCTCCTCCTTTACGAGCTCGCGCTCGAGACCTGCGGAGCCCACCTCCAGCATATAGCTCTGAGCAATGGGATCCTTTTCGTCGAGGATGTCGCTTATGGGAGCGTTTGCGCGTTCACAGTCCGCAATGGTTATACCCTCGTCCTGATCTATGAACACCCGCAGATACCACATAGCGCCTTCCTTTTCATAGCACACGTCCCAGAGGTAATACCCCAGCTCGTCGGTTATGGGCCTGATAAGATCGTACACCTTTTGTTCCGTACCGCCGAATTTTTTGAATTTCATAGGCAGCTTTCCCCGATATATCGGGCTCTCCTTTCCCTGAAAAGTAATAGTCTCCCTGTTAGTTTCAATATAAATACTAAAGACCGGAAGGGTTCCGGTCTTTGGGTCTACTATCATCATAAAGTATTATAACACGGTTTTTCGCAAAAATCAAGTGTTTTTCGGAATTTTTTTCAAAAATTCCCGGTTTTTTTCATTTTCGCCCCGCCAAAGCCGCCGCCGTCCGCAAAAACCGCCGGTTACAGGCATTTGTGCCGCAGTATTCCTCATGTCAATTCTCAACTCTCAACTAAAAAGACGTTCCCGAAGGAACGTCTTTTTTTATTCGTCAGCCCTTGAGCTCAACACGTCTGATCTTGCCGCTGATAGTCTTGGGCAGTTCGTCCCTGAACTCCACGATACGGGGGTATTTGTAAGGAGCGGTGTGCTTCTTTACATAGTCCTGTATCTCCTTCTTGAGCTCGTCAGTGCCCTCGGTGCCCTTTACAAGAACGATGGAAGCCTTTACCACCTGGCCTCTAACGGGATCGGGAGCTGCGCTTACGCCGCACTCGAGCACGTATGGGAGCTCCATGATAACGCTTTCGATCTCGAAGGGTCCGATACGGTAGCCCGAGGACTTGATAACGTCGTCAACTCTGCCGACGTACCAGAAGTAGCCGTCCTCGTCCTTCCACGCGGTATCACCCGTATGGTAGAGCCCGTCGTGCCATGCTTCCTTTGTTTTCTCCTCGTCCTGATAGTAGCCGAGGAAGAGTCCGCAGGGGGTATTCTTATCCGTGCGGATGACTATCTCTCCTGTCTCGCCCGTCTTTACGGGCTTGCCGTCGGGATCGACTATATCCACGTCATAGAGCACGCTGGGCTTGCCCATAGAGCCCGGACGGCAGGTCATTCCCACGAAGTTTCCGATAGACAGGGTGGTCTCGGTCTGTCCGAAGCCCTCCATGAGCTTTACGCCGGTAGCCTTGAGGAACTGATTGTATACCTCGGGATTGAGAGCCTCTCCCGCAACGGTGGCATACTTGATCGAGCTGAGATCGTACTTGGAGAGATCCTCCTTGATGAAGAAGCGGTACATGGTGGGAGGTGCGCAGAATGTGGTTATATTGTACTTCCTGAACATAGGAAGGATCTTGTTGGCATCAAAGCGGTCGAAATCATAGACGAACACGCAGGTCTCGCTGAGCCACTGTCCGTAGAGCTTGCCCCAGAGAGCCTTTCCCCAGCCAGTATCGGATATGGTAAAATGTATGCCGTTGGGGTCCACATTATGCCAGTAGCGGGCGGTGATGAAGTGTCCGAGGGCGTACTTGTGGCTGTGTGTAGCTATCTTCGGGTAGCCTGTGGTACCCGAGGTGAAGAACATAAGGTTGGGCTCGCTGCCGCAGGAGAGCTTATCCGGGTCGGTGGGACGCTCGAATACGTCGCTGAAGCCTGCCATTTCCGAATCGAAGTCAGCCCAGCCCTCACGCTGACCGTGAGCCATCATCTTGATGAGCTTTATGCCCAGCTCCTCCTCTGCGAGATCCACCTGATGAGCAACATCTCCGTCCCCCGTGCAGACGATAGCCTTTACACCCGCAGCCTTGAAGCGGTAGGTGAAGTCATGCTGCACCAGCTGATTTGTAGCGGGGATAACTATTGCGCCTATCTTGTGGAGAGCAAGGATAGAGAACCAGAACTGATAATGCCTCTTGAGGACGAGCATTACCCTGTCGCCCTTCTTTATGCCCTTTGACAGGAAGTAATTCGCAGTCATGTTGGAATACTTCTTCATGTCGCCGAAGGTGAACCTTCTCTCCGACATATCGTTGCCGACGTAGATGAGAGCCTCCTTGTCGGGACATTTTGCCGCAAGGGCGTCAACAACGTCAAAGCCGAAGTTGAACTGCTCCTCGTTTATGAAGCTTATACCCGTAAGGTTGCCCATTGTGTCGGTCTCGAGCTTCACGAATCTGTCCGCAACGGGATCCTGTATATGCGCAAGGTCGAAATTGGTAACTCCGGGAAGTATAACGGGGTCGAGATTTGAGATAGCGTGCTGGGGCTGGTTAACGCCGCAGACAATAGCGTAGAACTTGCACTCCTGACCGCCCACGGCCCATTCGTCATGGGGCTCGGAGCTGTCGTAGTAGATAGAGTCGCCCTCACTCAGTATCTCGATATTGTCGCCTACCTGAACCTTCAGCTGACCGCTGATAACTATATCCATTTCCTGCCCCTCATGGGTATGGGGGTGAGGAACTCTGAACTCCTCGTCCACATAGGGTATGGTAACGAGGAAGGGCTCTGCTATCTTGTTGCGGAACTTCGGGGCAAGACGGAGGTAGCTGAGGCCCTGTCTTCTTGCAATAGGGAGACCCTGACCTTTTCTTGTGATGTCGAAGCTCTTGATATGGGGCGATTCGCCCTCCATAAGGTCTGCGATCTCGACTCCGCAGGCATTTGCAAATTTATAGATGAAGCTGAAGCTGAAGTCCTTTGCTCCGCCCTCATACGCGAGGTATTCGTAGGAGGAAACGCCTATCTTGTCGGCCATTTCCTTGGGAGAAAGGCCTACCGACTCTCTTGTGAGCCTTATTCTCTCGGCGACCTCCTTTATTCTTTCTTCTGCATTCGGCAATGTCGTCATTTCGCTCATAATGATCTCTCCTTTAAAAAAGTTTAATTCCGGAAAATGAAACGGTGGACGAGAAATGCTGCCGCTGCTTTCTACAGCGGAAAAAACAAAAACCCGTCTCAAAGAAACGAACTTTGAGACGAGTATCAATACCTGATTACCCGCGGTACCACTCAAATTGTGCCGCTATTGCGTAACACCACTTCAGACTCCGACAAGTCCTATTCATTGACGCAGAATCACGGAAGCGCTTACTGATAAGCTTTCGGCACTTCGGCTCAGAAGGGATACACAGCACTGCTTATCGCCGGCTCGCACCAAACACCGGCTCTCTGTGGACATTGGCAATCCTCTGCTTGTCTTCCTCATTGCTTGTATTTTGGATTATATCACAAAAGAAACCGTTTGTCAAGCCCTTTTAAAAAATTTCCGGGAAGGGCAATACCGTAAAAGCTCTCCCGGAAGCCTTGCGGCGGCTCCGGGAGAGCTTTCTCATATACTGAATCTCATTTATTCCCCTTTTATGCAAACAGTTTACGACTTTTATCAGCCTATAAGGCCTGAAGCTATAATCTCACGGTTCCTGTCAAGTCCTGTGACTGATACGCGGTTATTTGCAATTTCGGCAACCGAAACACGGCCAAGTTCTGCGGTATTGAGAACTGAGGTGCTTACAGCTGCTTTTATGTCGATAGTATTCATCTGGCTGATAATAGTATTTGTAACGGCTCTTGTGCCGACAAATCTGTCTATATCGCCGTAAGTCCTTGCGTTTACGGACTCAAAGCCTGTGAAGTTCACGAGATCGAGACCTCTTACTCTGGGATCTGTGGGCTCAACGATAATAGGACCGCCGTTTACGATAATAATGATAATGATGACACCGTGTCTCACGATAACGATGACTCTTCCCTTTCTGCGGAGATTGAGAGGCACACTGCCGCAGGTATGGTCGGGATCGAATGCCGCCACTCTGTTGCCGAGCTTAGCTGTACCTGCAAACTTTACTCCATTCTCAAGCTGAACTGTCTGAGCTTCGGAAAGCATGAAACGTGTCTCAGACTGAATGAGCTCCTTTCTTGCGTTTACCTGGTATAATTCGCCTGTTGCCGCACTTGCGGAAAGTGAACCTGCTGCTGAAACTGCGCATATTGCTGTTGCTGCCATTGCTGCAAAAATCTTCTTAAAATTAACTTTCATAATAATTCTCCTTTATAAATATAGATTTTCATAATATTGGTTTATGGTTTGATTTTTAGTGTCTGCATCAGACGCCCTTTGACTTGAACTTGTCGCTCTTTACAACAGTAGTATATCCGTAATACTTCTTGAAAGCATTTATCTCAAGAGCGAAAACGCCGTCCTGATTATACGGGATGCTCCTTGAGACGCCGCCGTCTGTGTAGGAATACGAGCCGCTGAGGGTATTTGTATTCGGTACGCCGCTGCCCCATGGGTTTCTGAGGACTACATAGTCCTTGCCGTTATAGCTGTCCCAGCCGAGAATGGAGTATGCGTGTCTTCTTATAACGTTGACCTTTGTATATTCCGAATCAGCCAGGGAAGTTCCGGATGTGGAAGCGAACATGGGGTCAATGGTCTTCTTGCCTACGCAGTTGGACTTTATGAACTTCAGGATAGCGGCTGCCGTATACTTTGAGTTTTTGTATTCAGTCATTTTGCCGCCTATGAGGTCAATACACGCATTGGGAGCATATCCGCCCTCTATGGGGGTCATGTTGGGACAGTCGCTTGTTACGCCTGTACGCCACTTTGCGTATGCCTTCTCGATAACTGCGGGCCATACCTCGTTCTGGTCCTTTGAACGGGCGTAGCAGTAATATGTACTTCCGTTGCTTACCTGAGTCCTGATCCACTCATTGGCAGTAACATACTGCTCCTTGCCGCTCTTGTAGAACAGGAACTTATGGATAGGAAATGTCTCGTTACCCACTGAATATGGCTTCGCCATATTTGATATAGCATAGGGACGTGTCCATGCTACCGATGATAAAGCCGCTATGAAGTAGCAGTCGCCGAGAGCGCCCTGAACGGGATCGTTGAATTCGGGAGCCTCCTTGAAGTATTCGCCCATATCCTTCCATACATAAGTAGTTGTCTTGTCTGCCGGGGCTGAATCTTTCTTCACTGACTTTGCTGAGATATTTTTCTCAGGCATAACATCTTCACTGTTTGACCTCAGGGCAAGAAGGACTTCGGGGATAGTCTCTCTGATAGTCTTGAGGGAAAGTGACTTTACGGGAGGGGTCTTGGTGATCCTGCGTGCAGTACGGTCCGCAAGGAAGTTTGAGAGCCTTTCCTTAGCTTTCTCGTCACTGAGCTTTACCACCTTTCCCGTTTTGTCCACTTCGCTGTAGGGGTGAAGAATGGGGCTGTTCTCTGAGAACAGTTCGTCCTTTGTGATGTTGAGGGTCTCACAGAGGGCCTGAGTCTCGTCCTTGTACTTGTTCCAGTTGATCTTCTTGTGTGCTACAAGCTCTGCTAATGCGAATGGATTGACATTGATCGACATGCCGTCGATGATTTCGTTGGTTTTAGTGTTTTCGTTCATTTTTACTTCCTCCTTAAAAATAATACATGATTTGTTGGTGATGATAGCTTTTTGTTTTTTTGTTCAGGTGTTGCGCAACCCTATGCTTTTATTATACTCGGAAACAAGGCGTTTTGAAGATGATAAATGTCATTTGCTGCGGGATTTATGTAACTTCATTTATGACATATGTAACCCCGAACACGTCAAATGGTCGGGCAACCTTATTCAAGGCTCAGCACATAAAAATAACAGGCGGCAAGTGCCGCCTGCGTTTATGCTTCAATCATAATAAAATACTATCCCCAGCTGAGGAGAAGAAATACCGGCCATTCTTCCGCCGCCCAAAGCATTATCCTCTGTTTTGAAGTCTATCTTACAGCCCGTATCGGGAGAATGGCTGTCCATATAGTCCCATTCCTTGTTGAAGAATTCGGCATCTGTGTCATCAATACCCAATTCATCATAAACATTATAATACAGCTCATATGCGTATGTGAATTCTCCCCTGTATCCGCCGACATCAAGCACTGTCAGCCTGTCCGGCTCAAAGCCCGTATAGCTCCAGTTGCTTTGCGATACGCCGTAATCCACCTTCTGCCTTACCACAACGTCTTCCTCATCGCCCGTATAGTCTGCGGCAACAAGAACATTCGGCAGTATACTGCTCAGAGTATTGTTCAGAACATAGAATTCCAGCTTGAGGTCGCCGTATTCCTTTGAATACCGGTCATAGCCCTTTATCTCGTCGCCGAATTTGTAGCCCGCAAAGGGCGAATTATCGAGTCCCTCGTCCGCAAGCTCGAAGGCAACGGGATATACAGCCATATCTTTTTTCTGCTTGGTTGCTCTTACGCCGAAATACACCATGACAATGCCCCAGAATACCATTATCGTACCAATAACGAGCGATACCATTACAACTATGAATTTAAGAGGCGACATCATGGGCTTTATGTTCGCGTCCATGCCCTCGGCAAGGCGCTTGTTTATTTTATGCTTGTAGGAGACCCTGTATATCAGCAGGGATAATCCTGCTATGATAAGCGGAATTATTATGAATATGACTATGCAGATCACGCTTATACCTATTAATCTTCCCGAAGTTGCCATATCTGTCCCTCCTTATATACCTAAAAATTCCTTGAATATGTAGTAATACGTCCTTGTAACGTCCACTTTGGCGCCGTTTTTCATGGTCAGCAGGAACTTCTGCGACAGAGCGGGACGTATGCTCTTGATATGCGATACGGACACTATAACGGAGTTGCTCACGCGTATGAACTCCTTCGGGTCGAGTATCTCCTCAAGGCGTTTCAGCGTTTCCGGGAGCCTGTACTCCTCCTCTCCGCAATATGCCACTATATCGTGAGCAAAGCTTTCTATATGAGATATATCCTTTGTTTCGAGCCTGTAGATCTCATCGTCCCTGCGGGCAATAAGATGCGAGACCACAACGTTGCTCTCCGAGAGTATGAGCTCCGCATCATCGTCTATCTCTATCCCCTTTTTCACAAGCTCAGCCGCTATTGCGTCATAATGTTCATCGCTTACCAGCAATCGTATCTTCATCTGCTCACACCGCCTCCCTTTATCATTTTTCCTGCCCGTATTTTCCGCCTTCAGCAGGAACGGTACGATATTCAAACAATGGAACATCTATTCCCTGTGATTTTATTATAATGGAGGTGTTTATAAAAATCAATACCTTCTGCATACCTTGCGTACTCTGCCGCACAGCTTGCAGTCCCTTGCTCACGGAAGGAGAGCAACCGCCGGGGAATAGGTCGCATTTCCTTATCAATTCATGATAATTTCACAAAATTGCCCCCTTGTCAAAATGCCCGTAAGATGTTATAATTATTTTGAAATAAACAAGGCCGCCGATAATATGCCGTATGTACGGACAAATAAAGGCAGGCCGTATTTCTGCCGCAGGGAAAAGCTCCCGCAAGGCAGATAAAAAGGAGAATGTATTTATGCAGTACGGACATTTCGATCTGAAAAACAAAGAATATGTCATCACAAACCCCGCAACGCCCGCACCCTGGGCAAATTACCTCGGAGACCCCGAGTACGGCGCGATGATCTCCAACAACGCGGCAGGCTACAGCTTCGTCAAATCGGGCGCCAACGGAAGACTTTCACGTTTCCGCTTCAATTCGGATATGGCGCTTCCGGGACGTTACATATATATAAGAGACAACGATACCGCCGACTACTGGTCGGCCTCATGGCAGCCCGTAGGCAAGCCCCTTGACAAGTACAGGAGCGAATGCCGCCACGGCACCGCATATACCGTGATCTCGGCAGAGTACGCCGACATAAAGTCCGAGACTACCTATTACGTTCCCTACGGAAAAACCTATGAGGTATGGAGAGCCAAAGTGACAAACAACTCCTCAAAGGAGAGAAAGCTCTCGGTATTCGGCTTCATCGAGTTCACCAACGAGCCTAACTACGAGCAGGATCAGGTAAACCTCCAGTACACGCTGTTCATCACCCGTACAAGCTTTGAGGGCGGCAACAGGATAATCCAGCACATGAACGAGAACACGGGCTTCGACGAGAACGGCTACAACGGCAAGGAGCGCTTCTTCGGCATGGTGGGACAGCCCGTTACAGGCTGCTGCGGAAGCTTCAGCGATTTCATCGGCACCTACAGGACCTTCTCAAATCCTATAGCTGTAGAGAACGGCAGGTGCAGCGGCGTTATGAATTATAACTCCAATTCCTGCGGCGCTCTCCAGAGCGATATAACTCTCGCACCCGGAGAGACAAAGGAGTTCATCTTCGTGCTCGGCGAGCGAAATGACACCGAGGCTGCCGCTATACTTGAGGAATACAAGACAGCAGGAAAGGTAGACGCAGAGGTCAAGCAGTTAAAGGACTACTGGCACGGCCAGCTCTCCAACTTCATGGTAGAAACTCCCTCCGACGAATTCAACAACATGATAAACGTATGGAACGCTTACCAGTGCTTCATCACATTCATCTGGTCAAGAGCAGCTTCTTTCGTATACTGCGGACTGAGAAACGGCTACGGCTACCGCGATACTGTACAGGATATACAGGGCATCATACACCTTGATCCCGAAATGGCAGCAGAGAAGATACGCTTCATGCTCTCCGCCCAGGTGAGCAACGGCGGCGGACTTCCTCTCGTTAAGTTCGATCACAACGCAGGTCACGAGACCTGTCCCGACGAAAACGACGAGCACAGCGTCTACGCAAAGGAAACAGGCCACCCCTCATACCGTGCAGACGACGCACTGTGGCTCTTCCCCACTATCGTGAAGTACCTCGGTGAGAGCGGCAACAAGGACTTCCTCGACGAGGTCATCACCTACGCAGAAGAGGGCGGCGGAAAGGCTACCGTATACGACCACATGAAGAACGCTATCCGCTTCTCTCTTGAAAGACTGGGCAGCCACGATATGCCCGCAGGTCTCCACGCAGACTGGAACGACTGTCTCCGTCTGGGCGCACAGGGCGAGTCCACCTTCGTTGCCTTCCAGCTTTATTACGCCATGAACGTTATGGAGGAGCTTGCTTCTCTCCGCGGCGACAGCGAATATATCGCATTCATCGGCGGCGAAAAGGCGAAGCTTGCGGCAGCTCTCGGAAAGTGCTGGGACGAGGACAGATTTATCCGCGGTATCCGCGACAACGGCGTTATCGTCGGTGCAAAGAAGGATCCCGAGGCCAATATGTGGCTCAATCCTCAGAGCTGGAGCGTTATCTCACACTTTGCTTCCGAGGAACAGGCTGAAAAGGCCATGAACAGCGTTCACGACATACTCAATACCCCCTACGGAGCAAAGCTCCTCGAGCCTCCCTACAAGTATCATCACTTCGAGGGTGCGCTCATGCAGGTATTCAATCTTGATACAAAGGAAAACGGCGGAATCTTCTCCCAGTCTCAGGGCTGGCTCATACTTGCCGAGGCTCTTCTCGGCCACGGCGACCGCGCATTCGAGTACTTCCTTGAAAGCTCTCCCGCAGCCATGAACGACAAGGCTGAGATACGCGTTATGGAACCCTATGTACACGGTCAGTTCACCGAGTCAAAGGCTTCTCCCTACGAGGGACGTTCACACGTTCACTGGCTCACAGGTACAGCTTCTACTGTAATGGTAGGCTGTGTCGAGGGTATCTGCGGCATGAGACCCGACCTCGGCGGACTTGCTATCGCTCCGTCTATCCCCGCTAAGTGGGACGGCTTCAGGATCGAGAAGAACTTCCGCGGCAGGAAGCTCAATATCAATATCGACAACTCCGCACACGTACAGAGCGGCGTCAAGGAGCTCACGCTCAACGGTGAGAAGCTGGCTGGCAATTACGTTCCTGCCGATAAGCTTGCCGATGTCAATGAAATAAAGGTAGTTCTCGGCTAATCTATAATGCATAATTCAAGGCGAATCCGATCATTCGGGTTCGCCTTTTTGCTGTGTAGGGAACGCCGCCCTCGGCGTTCCGCAGATTTCATACTTATTTAAAATGACCAATTGTAGGGAACGGCGTCCTCGACGTCCCGTTAATACACAAATATTTAAGGCACCGTATTTTCACGGTGCCTTTTTATATCAACACACGACCATGAATGGAATTCCAAAGGGACTGTGTTCCTTTGGCGGAGTGACTCCCCATAAGATGGGGAGATGTCCAAAGGACAGAGGGGACGTACCGGTAAGGTCAGAGGCAGCGCCTCTGGCGGGTTTGGGCAGAGCCCAAATAACGAAGGCGCTTCGCAAGGGTGAATTTCAAAAACAGTCCGGTGGACTGTTTTTGAAAGAGGGACGCCTTGCAAGTGAAGGCGTCCCGCAAAATGGGCTGTCGGCGACGCCGGCTCCTACAATCTAACGGCTAATGGCTTTATTTTGTGCATATGCAACCATATACGCACCGCTCGATTGTTAAAAATCACGAAAATGACAAGTTTACTTAGCAAAGTATTGACAAGTACACTTGGCAGTGCTATAATACAGTTACCAAGTATACTTGTCAAAAACTGACAATAAAACTTTGCATGATATGGGAGGTAACATTTATGAATAAAGAAGAAATACTGGCCAAAAGCCGACAGGAAAACAAGAACCGCGATATTGCGGAGATAGACCATTTCAAAAGCGCTGCAAGATTCGCTTTAATAATCAGTATGGCTTTCACGGCATTATGGACTATGCTGTCCATAATCGCTACAAGCCGAGTTAATTACGCTGTTATCGCTACGGAATTCTGCATGACGTTCTCCATGTGGCTTTACAGAGCAATAAAAAGCAAAAAAGCCACGGATATTTTGTTGGCAGCGGTCTCGGGTTTCACCTTTCTTATCCCCGCTTTCATCGGAATATGCGAGCTTTTCAATATCAAACCGTAAGAGGGATATACAATGGATAAGAAAGAAATACTGAAAAAAAGCCGTAAGGAAAACAAGAATCAGGATCTTCCCGAATTAGAAGTTATCAAGAAAATGACTACCTTTACCCTGATAGCAGTTATGCTTCTAGCAGATGTTATCCTTCTTGCAGAGCACCGCATTTACGGTGAATACAACATCGGTCTGATGACCGTCATTTTCAGCGCTCCTTTTATTATGGGACTGTATATGTGCTTTAAAAGCACTAAAAAGCATAGGCTCCCGATAATTGCAGGAACTGTTTTTTTCGCACTGTGGTTCGGCTTCGCGGCATTCTGCGAAGTAACCTCGCTTATAGATAAAATGGGGTGACAGTATGATAGACGATTCACTTATACTCCGGAACCGCCTCAAGGAGATACGAAAAGAGCAAAGGCTATCACAGGACGAGCTTGCCAAAATGGTGGGAGTATCCCGCAATACCATAAGCTCCATAGAAACGGGGCAGTTCAGTCCCACGGCTAAGCTGGCACTGATACTCTGCATTGCTCTCGACAAGAAATTTGAGGACATATTTTATTTTGACTGATAATCAAAAATCGCTTCCGCATACACGGAAGCGATTTTTTTACTTTTTCTTTGCTTCTTCAATAGCCTTTGAAGCCTCTTCGATAGCTGTCCTTGCCTTTTCAGAATCCTCTTTGAGCTTAGCCTCGGCCTCTTCGATCTTGGCCTTGACCTTTTCATACTCCTCGGAGTTCTCAAAATCGTTCTTGCTTTTTTCAAACTTAGCCTTCATATCGGCAACAGCCTTTTCATACTCGGCTTTCATTTCTTCCACAGACTTTTCATACTCGGCTTTTGCATTTTCTGCCTTTTCGTCAAACTCTGCCCTGACCTCGGAAGCCTTTTCCATTGCAGCCTCCTTCAGCTTTTCCGTTTCGGACTTGCCTGTAACGACAGGTATGGACTTTCCGTCCTCGTCATAGAAGACGATATTATCTATATACATATCCGACTCGTTGGCAATACCCCAGCGCATGATAAGGAAGTTTGCGTCCTCCATATCCTCGGTCCAGCACAGTCCGCCGTCGGCAAGCAGGAACTTGAAAACCGCATGGACGTTTCCCGAGGTCTCGAACTCATACTCTCCGCCCTCAAAGGCCTGGAAATCGTACCATTTATCATCGCTTGCGGTAACTGTTCCTCCGCCGCCTCCTATCCAGCCGGGAGCTCTTACTCCGTCGGCGTCATCGGTGGAAAGGTGATCCGCAGTAGCCTGCGCATACACATCGAACTCTATCCTGCGCACCTTTGCGGCGCCCTCTGTGCCAAGGAGCTTTACGGCGTTTATGCTTATCTTCTGCACCTTTCCCTTGAGAGGAACGGTATTGTCGTCCGTGAATTTCAGCATCTTATTTCCGAAGAGCTCCACAACGGAAAGCGTTCCCGAAGCGCAGTCCGGATCGTCGCTTTTTGCTGAGGCGAAGCCGTACTCGCCGTCGTCAAAGGTAACTGCATTGGGGTCGGAAGCCTCAACGGGCATGGGCTGCTCTCTCGGCTCCTCGGTAGTGACCTCGGCGGTTGTCGATTCCGTGGTAGTCTCACTGACCATTGAATCGGTCTCCGGCTTCTTTTTGTCCGCGCAGCCTGCGGAACAGGCGGCAATTGCAAGAACCGCAGCTCCTGCAATAATTCTTCTGTAATCCATATCTGTATCTCCTTTTTCCCTTAAAAGCGGATATTCTTTGTTTTCAAGAAACATTGTAGCACAAAAAAGCCCTACTGTAAAGTAACATATCAGCCAAAAAAGCATACATATTTTTCAGCACATTATACAATTGTTGCTCTTTGTTCAAAAATTGCGGTCACTTCTGCTCCCTGTTCTGATATATTATCTCCACAGTCTCCTTCATCATATCAAAGGGACGGACCTTAGGGGATATTTTCACTGATACGTAGGATTTTCCTGCACCGTTGAAGGCTATCCTGCCCTTGTAGGCCTTCTGGAGCCCCACTATCTGGTCAGGTACGAGGTACTCGGTATAGAAGTACATGGCGCCGTTTTTCTGTGATATTTCCGTAATACCGAGATGAGCCGCCTTGTTTCTCAGGAGGGATACGTCTATAAGTCCCACCACCGACTTCGGCGGTTCGCCGTAACGGTCTATGAGTTCGTCTATAAGGTCTGTCTTGTCGCTGTCCTCGTTGACCAGCATTATCTTGCGGTACATATCTATACGCTGATTGAGGCTGGGTATATACTTTTCGGGGATATGGGCGTCTATCTGAATATCCACAAGGCACTCGGGAACCTTTTCGGGCTGTATGCCCTTTTCCTCGGCTATGGCTTCGGAGAGAAGCTGTAAGTACATATCGTATCCAACAGCTTCCATGTGACCGTGCTGTCTGCCGCCGAGAATACTTCCCGCACCTCTTATCTCGAGGTCGCGGAGAGCTATCCTGAAGCCGCTGCCGAACTGGGTGAACTCGCGCATCGCGTTAAGTCTCTTGGTGGCAATCTCCGTCAGCACCTTGTCCCGCTGATAGGTGAAATAGGCATAACCCCTGCGGTTGGAACGTCCCACACGTCCGCGGAGCTGATAGAGCTGGGAAAGTCCGAAGCGGTCTGAGTCCTCGATGATAAGGGTATTGACATTGGGTACGTCCACTCCTGTCTCTATGATAGTGGTACATACCAGCACGTCAACCTCGTGCTCCACCAGCTGCTCCCATATATCGGACATTTCGTCCTCGCTCATCTGACCGTGTGCAACGGCGATACGCGCCTCGGGGAGGAGCTCCTGCAAGCGTGAAGCACAGGCCCGTATAGTCTCCACGCGGTTGTGGATATAATATACCTGACCGCCCCGTCGAAGCTCCCTTACTATGGCCTGTATCACCGTACCCATGTTGAACTCGATAACGTAGGTCTGAACGGGGTATCTGTCCTGAGGAGGCTCCTCGATGACGGACATATCCCGTATTCCGCTCATAGCCATATTAAGTGTCCTCGGGATAGGCGTTGCGGAGAGCATGAGCACGTCCACGCCCGCAAAGCTCTCCTTGAACTTCTCCTTGTGAGCAACGCCGAAGCGCTGCTCCTCGTCGATTATGGCAAGTCCAAGATCCTTGAAGACCACGGACTTCTGTATTATCTTGTGAGTGCCGATAAGCAGGTCTATCCTGCCCTGCTTCAGCTTCTTTATTATCTCCTCCTGCTGCTTCGGAGTGCGGTAACGGCTGAGAAGCTCGATGTTCACGGGGAAGTGCTCGAAGCGGCGGAGCGCCGTCTGATAGTGCTGATACGCAAGTACCGTTGTGGGCGCAAGGATAGCGCACTGCTTTCCCGCAAGCACGCATTTCATGGCAGCTCTGAAAGCCACCTCTGTTTTGCCGAAGCCCACGTCGCCGCAGAGCAGTCTCTCCATAGGTCTCGGACGCTCCATGTCCGCCTTTATCTCGGCAATTGAAGTGAGCTGGTCGTCGGTCTCCACATAGGGGAAGCGCTCCTCGAAATCGTGCTGTATCTCGTCGTCGGGATAGAAGGCAAAGCCCACGCTCTTTTCCCGCTTTGCATAGAGGGCAATGAGCTCGTGAGCCATGTCCTTGACGGCGCGTTTTACGTTGCTTCTGGTCTTCTGCCATTCGCCCGAGCTGAGCTTGCTGAGCTTAACTCCGCTGTCGTCGCGGGGACCTATATACTTCGACACCATATCCAGCTGAGTTACGGGTATATAGAGCTTATCCGTGCCTGCATACTGTATGGTGATGTAATCCTTGGTGACGCCGTCCATTTCAAGCTTGCGGATACCGATGAAGCGTCCTATACCGTGACCGGAATGAACTATGAGATCGCCCTCGGTTATATCCGCAAGGGAGCGTATCTCCTCGGCCTTGTTCTTCTTTTTGCGGCGCTTTCTGCGGACCGAGTCCATGGCGCGTCCCTGAGTTATAAGAACGGTCCTGTTCTCGGGATACTCGAAGCCGCCGCCGAAGCTGCCCGACATGAGCACAACCCTGCCCGCAGCGGGCTCGATGTTATGTTCGGCAAGGTCGCAGTGAATGCCCTTTTCGTTAAGATCCTGCTGTATTATGGGGAGGGTCTTTTCGCTGCCTGCTGCCAGTATCATGCGATATCCGCGGCGCCTGTAGTCCTCCAGATCCTCTATGAGCTGCTTCATCTCGCCGCTCCACGGTGCGGTTTGCATTGCCTCGAAGCTCACAAGTCTGCGGAAGTCGATACGCTCTCCGCCCTGCATGAAGCTGCTCATATAAAGGCAGACCCGCTTCTCGGCGCGGTGCTGTATCTCGGGGAGCTCCAGCACATAGCCGTCCAGTCCCTTGCAGAGCTGACCGTCCTCCATGAGTATCTTCACGTCCTCATTGTGGCGGGCAAGAACTCCCGCGGCGTTGTCCATAATGTCGGAATAATCGCTGAAAAGCACTATCCCGCCGATGTAGTCGAAAACCGTGGAGGGTTCGCCGTATACAAGGGGATAGTATTTGACGCTGTGTGCCAATATCTCCCCTGCCCTGAGCCTGTGAACGTCCGCTCCCAGGTGCTCTCGGACTGCCTCCATGCGCTTGCCGCGGACCTTTTTGCAGAGCTCCTCTATCCTGTCCGCAAGCTCCTCGTTGTCGTAGAGCACCTCTCCCGAGGGGTATATCTCCACCGTCTCAAGAGCGTCGGTGCGGCGCTGGGTATCGGTCTCAAACTCGGATATGCTGTCTATCTCGTCTCCCCAGAGCTCTATACGCACCGGCTTATCGGACTGCACGGGGAATATGTCGAGGATAGAGCCGCGAACAGAGAACTGCGATGCTCCCTCTACCTTTTCGCAGCGCTGATAGCCGCACCTTGCAAGAGTCACGGAAAGCTCCGTGAGACTTATCTCCTGTCCCTGCCTGAGCTCGATACCTGCGGCAATGAGGACTCCCACGGGAATAACGGACTGCATGACCGCCTCGATGCTGGCACAGATAACGCTGCAACGACTTTTAGCCGCCTTTATAAGGGCGGCTATACGCATATGCTCGTACTCGTGGTTTGTGCTGTCGACGGGAGTGAATACCAGCTCCTTTGAGGGGAAGAGCACAGCCTCCTCCGCGCCCGCCATCATATTGATGTCGTCGCAGAGCTTCTTGGCCTCTGCCTCCGTGCCCGTTATCACAAGGTCGGTCCTGCCGCTTCCCAGCGAGTATATCAGCTGAGCCCTATGTATATGGGAAAGACCCGTCACGGAGACGGGTGATATATGCTTGTCTATGGCTTCCCGCAGGCTCCTGAAGCCTGCCAGCTCTGAAAAAATATCCTTGAAAAGCTTCATTTTTCTCTCCGAAGAATCAGGAATTATACTTGTTCATGGCCTCGTCGGTCTTACCCTGAACCATGAGCTTTATGCACTCGCAGGCATTTTTCACGGACTCAGCCATTTTCTCCGAGTCCGCACTGCCGAACTTGCCGAGTACCCACTTTGCAAGGTCGTAGTCGGGGTGAGGCTTCTTGCCCACGCCCATTTTTATGCGGGGATAGTCGTCCCTGCCCGTCAGCTCGCATATGCTGCGGAGGCCGTTGTGACCGCCGTGGCTGCCCTTGCGGCGTATGCGGAGCTTCCCGCAGTCAAGGGATATATCGTCGCATACCACTATGAGGTTGGCTGCGTCTATCTTGTAGAACTCCAGTGCCTGAACTATTGACTGGCCGCTGTTGTTCATGTATGTGGTGGGCTTCAGCAGCAGGCAGCGCTTGCCATCTATGGTCACCTCCGCGGTCTTTCCCTTGAAGCGCAGGCGGTCGATCTTCCCGCCCAGCTGCTCCGCCAGCTCGTCGAGCACCATGAACCCCGCATTATGGCGGGTATTCTCGTATTCCAGACCCGGATTGCCCAGGCCTGCTATCACATATTCTATTTTACCTCTTGCCGCAGGAGAATTTGCGGAGATCCTGTCGAATATATCAAAAATACTCATTTTATCTCTCTCTTTCCCGAAATAAATATATTTATTTGAAATTTTCTTTCAGAAGTGATATAATCATATACTGAAAGGAGCGCTGAAAATGCTTGCAAACTATCACACCCACACATACCGCTGCGGCCACGCCACAGGAGAGGACAGAGAGTATGTTGAGGCGGCCATTGCCGCAGGATACAAGATACTCGGCTTTGCCGACCACTGTCCATGGGTATTCCCGGACGGCTATGTGTCTGACATAAGGATGTCCCCCGCAGAAACGGAGAACTACTTCTCCTCCCTTACAGCCCTTAAAAAGGAATACGCAGCCGATATAAAGATATACATAGGCTTTGAGGCGGAATATATCCCGCAGCTCGTTGAGGCGCAGGACAGGCTCCTTGCGGACTATCCCCTCGATTATATGATAATGGGACAGCACTTCAACGATCCCGAGACCTGCCATGTATACATGGGAGCTCCCACCTCTGACGAAGCCATACTCGTACAGTACGTGGATCATATAATAGAAGGGCTCGGTTCCGGCAGGTACAGATATGTCGCCCACCCGGACCTGCTGAACTTCCACGGCAGCCGTGAGCTGTACAGAAAGCACTTCACAAGGCTCTGCGAATACCTCAAAGAAAAGGACATACCCGTGGAGATCAATCTCCTCGGTCTTTCCTCGGGCAGGCACTATCCCTCCCACCGCTTTTTCAGCATAGCGCAGGAGGTGGGTAACACCGCCATAATCGGCTGCGACGCCCATGACCCGCGGGTATTCGCCGACAAAAACAGCATGAACGCGTGCAGACTGCTGGCGGGAAAGTACGGACTCCGCCTTCTCGAGACCCTTCCGGGGCTCGGATAATATCCATACAGCATAAATCAGTGAGCGGAGAGCAGCCCTTCGGCTGTTTCCCGCTCACTTTATTATTATCTGCTCATTCTTCCTCTCCGTCTTCCTTTTCCTCGGAGGGGAGCTTTGTCACGCGGCACACCTCTATGCGGTGGTGCTTTACCTCCAGCACATCGATATGCAGTCCGTCCGCGTCGAGGGAGAGCTGCGACCCGTCCTTGGGTATCTCGCCCAGCTCCGCTATAACGTAGCCGCCGAAGGTATCGAACTTATCCGCAGGGAGCCTGACCTCAAGCTCCTCGCATACGTCGCTGAGGGAGCTTATACCGGGAACTGTCCATGTGTCCTCCCCCGTCTGCTCGAGCCTTACTGCGGGCTCGTCCTCGGGATCGTCGGCGAAGTCGCCCACAAGCTCCTCAACGAGGTCGGTAATGGTGATGATACCGCTCATTCCGCCGTACTCGTCCACGACTACCGCAAAATGATCAGCGCCTCTCTGCTTCATCTGATCGAAGAGCCTGTCGGCCTTCATATTCTCATGGACGAAGCAGGGCTCGCGGACGGCGTTGGCCATGATATTCTCACGGCTCTTGTCGTCGAGGCGGAAGTAGTCCTTGGCGTTGAGCACGCCTATAACGTTATCCACGCTGTCGCCGCAAATGGGGAAGGCGGAATGTCTTGTGCGGTGGATAGTCTCCTCCCACACGCTGATGTCATCACTGCTCCATAGCACGTCCACGTCCGTCCTGTGGGTACAGACCTGTCCTGCTGTCATATCGTCAAAGGCGAAAATATTCTTTATGATACGGTTCTCGTCCTCGTCAATGGTGCCTTTCTCCGCACCCGCGTCGGACATCATGAGTATTTCCTCCTCGGTTACCGTATCGTCCTCGCTGTCGGGATCTATGCCCATGAGTCTGAGTATGCCGTTTGCGGAAGCGTTCAGCAGCCATACCATAGGCGCGAAGAGCTTAGCCACAAAGGAAACTGTGCTGCTCAGTGCAAGGGCAGTTTTTTCGGGATCCTTCATAGCCGCCCGCTTGGGTATGAGCTCGCCGAAGACAAGGGTGAAGTACGAAAGTATCACCGTGATTATGACGACTGCTATTTTCTTCAGCACGGCTGCGGGAATGCCTATGCCTGTTCTGGCAATGGCAGCCGTAAGGTATTCGGAAAAGCTGTCGGCAGCAAAGGCGGCGCCTATGAAGCCGGCAAGTGTTATGGCGACCTGAATGGTCGCAAGGAAGCGGGTGGGAGTATCGGTGAGCTTCTTGAGCCTTAACGCTTTTTTGTTCCCGCTTGCCGCAAGCTTCTCAAGACGGACGTCGTTTATGGAGATGACAGCCACCTCCGCGCAGGCAAAAACCGCATTGAGAGCTATAAGTACGATCTGCAGAATTATCTGCCCTATCATTTCATATCCTCCGTTAAAATAGTATTTTTATCCGTACAACCTCTTAAAGGCACAGCCTAACACAAACGGTAGTGCAGACCATGCCTTAATATCACATATTCAACGAAGCGATAAATGTAATTATCAGGATTACTGCCGTCGGGGGCACCGTCCATTGCTGTTTTCATCTCCTTTTTGATTTAACTTTTCTATTATTATAACATATCATAATATAAAATGCAACTCCCCGTCATTCCGGTTTTTACATATGCAGCTTCCGCTGAAAAAAGAGCACCCTGCGGGTGCTCTTTTACATTACAGAATTACATAGTAACCATGAAGCATATGCTCTTGCCGGGCTGGTTCATAACGCTGACCTTGAACTTATGCCTGTCGATAATGGATTTTGCTATGGCAAGTCCCAGACCGTAACCGCCGGTAGCACGGTTTCTCGACTCGTCGCTGCGGTAGAAACGCTCGAATATCTTTTCCTTGTCGGACTCCCTGATACCGGAGCCTGTATTGAATACCGACAGCACCTTCTTGTCGCCGATACGCTTCAGCGAAACTCTTACCGTACCGCCGTCGTTGGAATACTTGAGAGCATTGTCGATGAATATCGCCGCCATCTGTTTTATGTGCTTTTCGCTGCCGTTTATGGTGATACCCTCCTCAACATCGACCTCGAAGGTCTTGTTGGACTCGAAGGCCTGACACTCAAAGGGCAGAGCCGTATTGGTTATGGCCTTGCTCAGGTCGAATTCACTGAAGATAATGTCGGTGGTATTGTTCTCCATTCTCGTAAGATTCAGGAGATCGTTCACCAGAACGCTCATACGGTCTGTCTGAGCCTTTATGTAATTGAGCCACTTGTTCTCGCCTATCTCGCCCTCAAGAACGTCAGCGTTGGTAGCAATTACAGTCAGAGGAGTCTTGAGCTCATGGCTTGCGTCGGAAACGAACTGCTTCTGCTTGTTGAAGGCCACCTTGATAGGCTGGATGCTCTTCTTGCTGAGAAAGTAAGCCAGCACCGAAAGGATTATAAGCGCGATAGCGCCTATTATGATAGTGGTACGTTTTAGCTGTTTGAGCATATCCATCTCATGGCTCTTGTCGGTGAGCACTATCATTGTGCCGTTGCTCTTATCCGCCTGTAAATACTGATAGGAATTTATCATTCCCGTCTCGGCGCTGCTGCCGAGTATAGCCGTAATGTATCTCTGAGCCTTTTCCTCCTTGATCTCGTCATTGAGGAAGGTATCAAGGTAATTGCCCTCGGTATCGGCCATGATAACGAAGTATTCTATGGAGCCGAATGTCCTCGGGATAGGCTGGCTCACCTGGGCGGTCATATTTGAAGCCTCATAGCTGTAGGAATCCGCAATGCTCGCCTGCCCGCCGTCATTGTCCGCGGGAGCGGCCGCCAGCTGTCTCACCCCGGCAGTTCCGGAAGAATTTCCCAGCACGGTAAAGCCGTCCGGTACCTTCTCACCGCAGTAGGCCGTCTGGAATATCACGTCCTCCTCCCCGGAAGGAACCTCACGGTTTGCCTGAGGCTCCGGGTCGTTGACCGCGGTCTTCTTGTTGTTATTGTAGTTGTAATAGGGGTTATAGTAGGGATTGTAGTACGGATTATTGTATGGGTTGCCGAAAGCGTAGTAGTTATTATTATTGTTTTCCGTGGTCTTCTCGCTGTCATAGGACTTGGGGAAGCCGCCGAAACCGTAGTTGTTGTAATTATGGAAGTTATTGTCCCATTTCTGGTCGCCGCCGTTCCATCCGGAGCCTCCGGCAGCTCCTGCTGCCGCAGCGGCATCGGCGTCATAGTACGGACTTGCGGGATTGTACTTATTGTAGGGATTTGCGGGATCATAGATATTGAACGGATCATAGTAGCCCGTTCCGCTCTGATACATACCTTGTCCGAACTGCTTCCACCATTCCTCGGGACTCATGTTGAAATCCGTCTTGGCCTCCGTATTCTGCTGAGGGGGCTCCGTGGGATCGTTCTCCGGTACATACGGATCATCGGGCTCTACGAGCTCCTCACCGGTGTCGGGCTCCTCTCCCTCGGTCTGGGGATCGGTCACGGAATCCGTAGGAGCAGCAGACGTTGAAGGAGCCACAGAGGTAGTAGGCTCCGCCGTAGTTACATTCTCCTTGGTAGTCGCCGCCTGGGACGGCTTTGATGAAGACGTCTCCTGTTTGTCCTTCGACTCGGAGCTCAGCGGCTTGGTGAACCCGAAAATATGGGTATTCTCATCGTACTCCATATCAGAAGATATTTCCCTGAGAACGTCCTTGGACTGCTGGTTCATAACTGCCTTTGTGATAACGTTTATAGAGCCGATAAGAGCGATAAATATAGCCAGCAGGATACTTACGATCATGGAAAACAGCTTCATCTGAGCTTTTCTGAACATTGAATCATGTGCTTTTCCACGCATACAGACCCCTCCTCCTACTCAAGCGAATATCCGATACCTCTTGCCGTCTTGATCTGAACGGGAGCCGAGATAGCGGAAAGTTTTTTCCTGAGAAATGATATGTAGACCTCTATGTTATTGTATTCAACATCGCTCTCATAGCCCCATATCTTCTCGATGATCCTCTCCTTGGGAAGGATCTGGTGAGGATTGGAGATAAGGAGCTCCATTATCTGGTACTCCTTGAGTGAGAGCTTTACGTCGTTGCCCTGCCAGATGACAGAGCAGGTATCCTTATTGAGCTCGAGGCCGTTGTAATCGAGCCTGTGCTCGTCAACGATCTCGCCCTTTCTTCTTGTGAGAGCCCTTACTCTTGCGAGAAGCTCCCCCGTAACGAAGGGCTTGGTGAGATAGTCGTCCGCACCGCAGTCCAGGCCGTTGATCTTGTCCTCCACCTCGCTTCTTGCCGTCAGGAGAAGAACGGGAGTGTTGATATGCTCTCTGCGCATATTCCTCAGGACCTCCAGCCCGCTCATGCCGGGAAGCATTATATCGAGTATGATACAGTCATACATATCGGTGAGGGCGTTATCGAGCCCGCCTATGCCGTCATAGGACGTATCCACATTGTACATATTTCTTTTAAGAATCTCCGACAGAGCGTCGGCAAGCTGTATTTCATCCTCTACAACGAGTATCCTCATTTTCTGTTACCCCCCCGGAGCACCGAATGCCCCGTACCGTAATGAATGTTCCTATCATTTTTATATTATATAATGTATGGTGATATATGTCAATACCGTCTAACATTCCATTCTACTTCAATTATATCACAAATTATTGAAATAAGCTTAAACGTTAGTTTTGTTCAATATGTTGATTAGGAAAAAATAGGGCTGCTTTTTTGTGCACATCAACAGTTTTGCTGTAATAAGGCTAACAAATGTTGACTAAGTAATTAGTTTGTGTTAAAATTGATTATACAGACCAAGGCGGATAATTTACTGTTTTTACTCATAAGATATAATATAGATATTGCACAGACAGCCTATTATAGATGGGAGGGGCAGGCTTATGTTGTCACCGGCTGAAAGAAAAAAGATGGGATTTCCGCTCCTGGCGGGAAACACGGAGATAAAAAAATACGGCGATGTATACTTTGAATTCGCAAACAACGGCTATTGCAAGGAAGTCTGCGAGAACTATGCGGACGCGCTTATAGATAACGCCAAGAAGCCCGCACCCTTTGATATAATCCAGCTGGCTTCGATGTACGACAGGATGCACGACAGCAAAATGGCTCTTTTCTATCTTGAGATGCTCACGGAAAAAAAGATGAACAGCGACGAGAGGTTTGAATACTGCATAGAGATGCTGAAGACCCTCAGCAAGCTTGGCAGATGGCGTGACGCGGAGGATTTCCGCACCTACAACATCAACTTCATGCAGAAGCATTCCGAGAAGGTAACGCTCCAGCGCAAGGCAAAGCTGTATATGGCTCTTGCCCTGACCGACTGTGCCGCCAAAAAGTACTCCCAGGCGCTCAAGCTCCTGAAGTTCGGCTACAAGCCCCGCGGCAAGAACGATACCACTCTCCTTGAGATATTCATAACCGTGGTATATATCTTTGCCCGCGCAGGCGACAAGGACGGTCTTGAAGGCGCCCTCGGAAACGCCGAGAGCTGTCTCAACCTCCTGAGGGATTTTGATTTCCTCTGGCAGCCCGATTACTACAGCAAGAGGATCAGGGAAGCAGCCGAGGGCATATTATGACCCATGAGCTCCGGACAGGTGTCCGGAGCTTTTTTTGCTCAAACGGGGAGCACAAAAATCGTTAAAACATAAAAAAATACGAAAAAAATTCAAAAATTCACATTTTTTTCTTCAGCACAATTTTGTATTTGTTTTAACCCATATTGAAGTTAGTAATTTTTTCCTCTGATTGTACAAAACGTTAAATTATGTTGTAATTGTGCTAACACATCGCCCACATTCGCAAACAACGCATTTTCGTTACATTTCGATGATACAGCCCGTGCTGACACTGTTTTTTCACGCAAAAAAGCCGCATATTAACCAAATATGAATAAGTATTAATTTGCATTTTGTTCACAGATACTTAATGTAAATATTAATACTTAAAATCGCAATATAGTGCTAATTTTGCGCAATATAATCAATTGAAATTATCTCCCACTATGCCTTATAATACAATTGTTGGAAGAGGGAAGCGGCGAAAAACCGCTTCCCATCCACCCACATAATAAAATTGATCATTATGTGTCCTGTAACGAAATCGGCAATTATATCTGTTTTTGCTTGATCCGGTAAAACTCCTCCGGTTCCGACATTCTGAAAGCATCTTACCAGACGACCTACTCACACAACTGTTATTAAACATTAATGCCTATAATATGTTTAATCGCCTAAAACAGTTCAGAATCAATGAAAACTATGGCGTATGCAACAAAAAACAGCAAAAGGATATAAGGCACTTCGGAATTTGTGCCGGCCGTAAGACAGCTGCGTATAGAGGGTGCGCAGATGTCACTCGATAGCGACCTTGATTGGCTTTTTGAGAGGGTGTCAATGAAGGTCGTTATTTTTGCCATATCCGGTTCTATACCTATCATAAAAAAGGCTGTCTGAGGACAGCCTTTTTCCCTTTTCAGCAGCAAAAAGCAAGTGCGGAAGGCTCCGGCCATCCGCACTTGTTCTTTTTATTTTCCGAGCTTGCTCTTGAGTTTCCTGAGGGTATAGCCCTCGTTTATCTTCATAACGCCTCTGTCGATAGCCAGAGCGTAATCCGGAACATCTCTTGTTACCGTGGTTCCGGCAGCGGTATACACAGCCTTGCCCAGCTTCACGGGAGCTATGAGATTGGTGTTGCAGCCCACGAAGCAGTTGTCCCCGATGACGCAGCGGCTCTTGGCGATACCGTCATAGTTTACGGTGACCGTTCCGCAGCCGATATTGACGCGCTTGCCAATGTCGCTGTCGCCGACGTAGGCAAGATGAGCGATAGCGGTCTTTTCGCCTATGGTGGAGTTCTTTATCTCCACGAAGTCTCCGATCTTGGCGCCCGACCTGATAACGCTGTCAGGACGGATATGTACATAGGGACCTATCTTTACACCGGCCTCTATCTCCGAATCATAGGCCTGTACCGTGTGGAGATTGACATCGTCGGCTATTTTGCAGTTCTCCACCACCGTATTTGGACCTATCTTGCAGTTCTTTCCCACAGTGGTATTCCTGCGGAGAATGGTATTGGGCAATATCTCCGTACCGCAGCCGATCTCCACTCCCCTTTCTATCACGACGCCGTCGGTGCAGGTGAACTCCACACCGTTGGCAAGGTGCTTTTCTATGACAGCCATTCTCGCGTAGGTATTCAGCTCGAGGAGATCCTTCCTGTCGTTGGCGCCTTTGATGATGTCGGCGTTCTCAGACTTGTAGGCTCCTGCGTTCCTGCCCTCCGCCTCAGCTACGGAAACGGTATCCGTAAGGTAATACTCATTCTGAGCGTTGTCGTTCTTCAGCTTTCCGAGGAGATCTATAAGGTCGGCGGTCCTGAACCAATAGGTACCCGAATTGACCTCCTTTATGGCCTTCTGCTCCTCAGTGGCGTCCTTCTGCTCCACAATGCCGCTGATACCTCCCGCGGTACGGATTATCCTTCCGTAGCCGAAGGGATCGTCAAGCTCGGCGGTTATCACCGTAACGGCGTTGTTCTGCTGCTTGTGGATCACAAGAGCCTCCTTTATGGTCTCCGCGTCAATAAAGGGAGCGTCCCCGCAGAGCACCAGCGTATGCCCGTCGGTATCCTTTTCGAGGAAGGGCAGAGCCTGCTTCACGGCATGGCCTGTTCCCAGTCTTTCCGCCTGGAGAGCCGTTTCGTATCTGCCGCCCAGATACTCGTCTATCATCTCGCCCCTGAAGCCCTTGACCACGCATATATCCCTGAGGCCAGCCTCTTCGCACGCAGATATTACCCAGCCGAGCATGGGCTCCCCCAGGACCTTGAAAAGGGGCTTGGGCATATCCGCCTTCATGCGTTTTCCCTGACCTCCCGCTAAAATAACTGCCTTGTTCATTTTTATTCCTCCTGTACAGTAATACGTATCATAAAAAGCAGGCTCTCCTCCGGTGGGAGCCGTCCCGCTTCACAGCGCTTATTCCCTTTTTGCGAATTCCGCAAGGTCTTCCTCGTTGAGAGGCATTATCACCCATTCTCCGCTGTCCATCAAAACAATGGAGATACTCTCCTCAGTGCCGTCGCTTTCGTCCGTGCAGGTATACTCGGCCTTGATGAAGTAGCCGTCCTTCACATCATGGATCTTGTCGGCTCCTATATTTTCCTCCACGGCTCTGAAATAATTCCGCGAACCCATAAGTCCGGTCTCGTCCATTTTCTTTGCTTCCGTAATGACGCAGTTCTTCACCAGATCCTCGGCAGGCTCATTGCTCTTCTCCATAAGTTCGCTGAAGTCGTCAAGGACTCCGCTCGACTTTATGCCGTCCACAATATCCTTGGGATAAAAGCAGGAAAGCATTCCCGCGGTATCCATATTTGCCGCGCAGTTCAGGTAAGCCCTGACTACCTCTCCCGCTTCTTCGGGAATATCCGCCTTCAGCTCCACCTTCTCCTTTTCGCCGCTTTCCGCCGCAGCTGTTGTGACGGTATCCTCCTGCTTTGCAGTCGTGGCCGCTGCCGATGTCGCCGTGGTCCCCGCCGTCTCCTCCTCCGCCTCTGCCTCCGTCGTCACAGCCGTTGTCACCTCAGACCCCGACAAGGCCTCGGAGGAGCTTTCCTTTTCCTTTCCGCCGCCGCACGAAGCCGCGCATATAAATATAAAGCAGGCTGCAAGAGCCGCCGTGAGCTTCTTCATAAATACTGTCTCCTTTTTATTATACCTACCTGATCGTATGCATTCAAACGCACACTACATAATTGTTTTAACATACTTTAGAGATAAATGCAAGCCTTTTTTTCATAAAAGAAAACTCTTTGTTAAATTTTGTACAAACTGCAATAAAATAAACGGGTAATTTTCGTCATCAAAAATATGGTAATTTTTTCTCGGATGTGTTATAATAGGTATAACTCGGATAATGCCCCCACGGATGTTATCCGGTAATGTAAAAAATGGAGGTATACACCAATGGCAAATAAGTATTGTTACCTTTTCTCTGAGGGTAATGCCAACATGAGAGAGCTTCTCGGCGGTAAGGGCGCAAACCTGGCCGAGATGACAAACATCGGTCTCCCTGTTCCTCAGGGCTTCACTATCACAACAGAGGCTTGTACTCATTATTACGAGGACGGCGGAATCTCTGACGAGATCATGGCAGAGATCAACGAGTATATCGTTAAAATGGAAGGAATCACAGGCAAGAAGTTCGGCGACAAGGAGAATCCTCTCCTCGTTTCTGTACGTTCAGGCGCAAGAGCTTCAATGCCCGGTATGATGGATACAATCCTTAACCTCGGTCTCAACGAGACTGTTGTTAACACAATCGCAGAAAAGTCAAACAATCCCAGATGGGCTTGGGACTGCTACAGAAGATTCATCCAGATGTATTCTGACGTAGTTATGGAAGTCGGCAAGAAGTACTTCGAGGAGCTCATCGATCAGATGAAGGCCAAGAAGGGCGTTACACAGGACGTAGAGCTCAACGCTGACGACCTCAAGGAGCTCGCAGGCCAGTTCAAGGCTGAGTACAAGGCTAAGATCGGCACAGACTTCCCCGACGACCCCAAGGAGCAGCTCATGGGCGCTATCAAGGCTGTATTCCGTTCATGGGACAACCCCAGAGCCAACGTTTACAGACGTGACAACGATATTCCTTTCTCATGGGGTACTGCTGTTAACGTACAGTCAATGGCATTCGGAAACATGGGTGACGACTGCGGTACAGGTGTTGCCTTCACAAGAGATCCTGCTACAGGTGAGAAGAAGCTCATGGGCGAGTTCCTTACAAACGCTCAGGGCGAGGACGTTGTTGCAGGCGTTCGTACTCCTATGCCTATCCAGCAGATGGCAGAGACATTCCCTGAGGCTTTCGCTCAGTTCAAGGAAGTATGCCAGACTCTCGAGAACCACTATCACGATATGCAGGATATGGAGTTCACTGTTGAGAACAAGAAGCTCTATATGCTCCAGACAAGAAACGGTAAGAGAACTGCACAGGCTGCTCTCAAGATCGCTTGCGACCTCGTTGACGAGGGCATGAAGACAGAGCAGGAAGCTGTTGCAATGATCGACCCCAGAAACCTCGATACACTTCTCCACCCCCAGTTCGATACAAAGGCTCTCAAGGCTGCTACACCTATCGGCAAGGGCCTCGGTGCTTCACCCGGAGCTGCCTGCGGTAAGATCGTATTCACAGCTGACGACGCTGTTGAGTGGGCTGCAAAGGGCGAGAAGGTAGTTCTCGTTCGTCTCGAGACTTCACCTGAGGACATCACAGGTATGAAGGCTGCTCAGGGTATCCTGACAGTTCGCGGCGGTATGACTTCACACGCTGCCGTTGTTGCCCGTGGTATGGGTGAGTGCTGCGTTTCAGGCTGCGGCGACATCAAGATGGACGAAGCTAACAAGAAGTTCGAGCTCGGCGGAAAGACCTTCAAGGAAGGCGATTACATTTCCATCGACGGTACAACAGGTAATATCTACGACGGTATCATTCCTACAGTAGACGCTCAGATCGCAGGCGAGTTCGGCCGCATCATGGCATGGGCAGACAAGTACAGGACCCTCAAGGTTCGTACAAATGCTGATACTCCTGCCGATGCAAAGAAGGCAAGAGAGCTCGGCGCAGAGGGCATCGGTCTCTGCCGTACAGAGCACATGTTCTTCGATCCCGACAGAATCGCTGCTTTCCGTGAGATGATCTGCTCTGATACAGTTGAAGAGAGAGAAGCTGCTCTCGCTAAGATCGAGCCCATGCAGCAGGCTGACTTCGAGGCTCTCTACGAGGCTCTCGAGGGCAACCCGGTAACTATCCGTTTCCTGGATCCTCCTCTCCACGAATTCGTTCCCACAGAGGAAGCTGACATCGAGGCTCTTGCAAAGGCTCAGGGCAAGTCCGTTGAGACTATCAAGAACATCATCGCTTCACTCCACGAGTTCAACCCCATGATGGGTCACAGAGGCTGCCGTCTTGCTGTAACATATCCCGAGATCGCAAAGATGCAGACAAACGCTGTTATCAAGGCTGCTATCAACGTTAAGAAGAACCACCCCGACTGGACTGTAAAGCCCGAGATCATGGTTCCCCTCGTTGGCGATGTAAAGGAATTCAACTTCGTAAAGAAGGTAGTTGTAGAGACTGCTGACGCTGCTATCAAGGCTGCCGGCGCAAACCTCGAGTATGAAGTAGGTACAATGATCGAGATCCCGAGAGCTGCTCTTACAGCTGACGAGATCGCTAAGAACGCTGACTTCTTCTGCTTCGGTACAAACGACCTTACACAGATGACATACGGCTTCTCGCGTGACGACGCAGGCAAGTTCCTGGGTGCTTACTACGACAAGAAGATCTTCGAGAACGATCCTTTCGCTAAGCTCGATCAGACAGGCGTAGGCAAGCTCATGGAAATGGCTATCCAGCTCGGCAAGCCCGTAAACGCTAAGCTCCACTGCGGTATCTGCGGCGAGCACGGCGGTGATCCCACATCAGTTGAGTTCTGCCACAAGATCGGCCTCGACTATGTATCCTGCTCACCTTTCCGTGTTCCGATCGCTCGTCTGGCTGCTGCTCAGGCTGCAATCAACGAAAAGAAGTAATTCACGACTATCTCAAAATCGGCGATTTTACGCTGTTTCAGGGCGATGCAGAGATGTACTTCAAAGCTAAGTCCGAGAAGCGTGAATTCCATAATTGGCATGACATACACGTTAATGTTTATGCCTAAATAGGGAATATAAGTCCTCACAGTTTCGCGCTGTGAGGGCTTTTTTCGTATTTCAATGATTTAGAAATTCAGATATCTTAATACATTTTTGAGCGATTTTATTTAACATTGAAATTAGCAATTTAACATAAGAAATGTTATAATGATAAAAAAGATGTTAAATAAGGTGGTGGGCAGATGATAAGCGATATCCATAAAGAGAAAATATCAATGGTAGGAGTATGATAGTAATTTTCTATTATTTATTGGTAAAACGTAATAAGCCAAAATCCTCAAAGGTTATTTCTATGAGGATTTTATTAATATGCAAGCATAAAATGCACACAAATGAGATTTTTTCTCAATTAGATGTTGACATTTTGCATTTTTTGTGTATAATATATAGTAAGGAGAAAATAAGGAGGCTTTACATTATGTTATTACAGTTCAATTATAAGAATTTTAAATCATTTAAGGATGACACTACTTTAGATCTTTCAGCAACTAAGATTTCCGAATTTAACAATCATGTTGTATCAATTGCCAATGAAAAGGTACTGCCTGTTGCGGCTATATTTGGAGCCAATGCAAGCGGAAAGTCTAATGTTCAGGAAGCTTTCAGATATATGTCAACGTATGTTATCAATTCACTTGATTACGGCGATGAATCTGATTCAAAGAAAAAATCAAAGTTTTTCAGGCCAACTCCATTTTTATTTGATAGTACCAGCAAAAAAGCCGAATCATCATTTGAAGTTTATTTTATAGACTCAGAAGAAAATGGTGCAAAGACTTACAATTATGGATTCACTGTCGACAGTAATGGCGTATGTGAGGAATGGTTAAACTATAAGGCTAAATCATCGAGAGGTGATTTCAAGCGTATTTTCTACCGTAATGGAGAAGAGTTTGATTTTGCTGGTATTCCTGCAAAAAGTAGGGAGAACTTAATTATCGCATTGGAAAAGGAAACCCTCGTTGTTTCACTTGGTGCTAAGCTCAAAATAGCAAAGCTTAAGTTTATAAGGGATTGGTTTGTGCATAATGATTTTGCGGATTTTGGCAGACCAATAGAGAACTTTTTCTTATCTCAGCTTATACCGGAAGGATTTGAAGAAGATAAAAAGGTTCAGCAGAAGGTCGTTGACTATTTTTCATCATTTGATCCGTCAATAATTGGTTTTAACGTTGAAGTTATCAAGTCTGAAGTCGATGATGCAGATAAGCAGTTCAGAATCGACGCAGTTCACAAAATGATAGATTCCGATCAGACCACATCTATCCCCCTTCAGCATGAATCGGCAGGAACGCTTAAGATGTTTGCGTTATATCCTATGTTACAGGATGTGCTGTCAACGGGTGGAGTTTTCTTTATTGACGAGCTTAATGCCAGACTTCATCCCCTGCTTGTAAGAGCATTTGTTATTACGTTCCTTGATCCTGAGATAAATACTAATCACGCTCAGTTGATTTTTACATCTCATGACTCATGGCAGCTTAACGGTAATATCCTCAGAAGAGATGAGATCTGGTTTACAGAAAAGGATAAAAACGGAATATCATATCTCTTCTCATTGGCTGATTTTGTAGATGAAGATGGAGTTAAGATCCGCAAGGACGAAAATTACGAGAAGAACTATTTGTTGGGCAAGTACGGAGCAATACCGACTCTGAAGCATTTTGATATGTTCAAGGGGGAATAAGGTATGGCTCATGTTGAAAGAAACGGAAAGCGGAAAACTCGTGATCAGCTTGCCAAAAGAAGAGTTCCTGAGCTTGGATATTATTTCATAGTAACTGATACAGAAGAAACAGAGCAGAATTATATGTATGGGCTCAGGGACTCTATTCCTAAAGAACTGCAAGGCAAATTGGTCATCAAGGTTATAAAGACCAAATCCAATAATCTCGTTGAAGAAGCAAGAAATCTTGCCTCCATTAATCCGCAGTATGGCGAGATATGGATAATCTTTGATTGTGATAAAGTCAAAAACTTTGACGAGATAATTCGCCAGGCTGAGGATAAAGGCATTAACGTCGGCTGGACTAATCCATGTATCGAGGAATGGTTCAACGCTTACTTCGGCGCTATGCCTACATATCAGGATTCTGTCGCTTGTTGCAACGGCTTTGCACAGACCTTCAGAAGAGTTACTGGTCAGAAATATGCTAAGTCGGATAAAGATATCTATGAGAAGCTTAATCGTTATGGAGACGAAGGACAGGCAATCAAACTAGCTCAGCAGAAGTACAACGAACACATAGCAAACGGCAATGACAAGCCGTCAGAAATGTGTCCTTGTACTACCGTGCATAGTTTGGTAGGAGAAATAAAATCGAAGATATCAACGAGGTGATATTGCATGAACGAAATTGAAAAACGTATGCAGCATGAGATGATAAAAAATATGATGAAACAGGCAATAGATAATAATCCTCTTCTGAATCCAATTCAGAAAGAACAGCAAAAAGCACGTGTAGATGCCTGTGCTGCTCAGGCTGACAGAATTGAGAATATGTTATCTATGATCAAATACTTGGGGTTATGAACAATATTGAGAAAAAATAGCTATAAATCTTGAGAGGTGAATAATCATGAATATTATGTATGAAACATCAAAAGCATTTGAAAATGCGGATAATTATCAGGATAGAATAGTAGCCTTTGTAGATGTTATGGGAATTAAAAATAGAATGAAACAAGCTGCAACACCAAAGGATTTGAAAATGTATGCAATGCTTCTTAATGGTCAAGCAAATCAGCCATTTGCAGAAGGCAAACTACATATTACCATGTTTTCAGATTGTATGTACATTATTTGCGAAAAACAATATTTAGATCATTTGGTATGTCAGTTAGCAAATATGGCCTATACTATGTTGATGAATAGACTTCCAACGATTCATATTAATGAAGATGGATCACACTGGAGTGAAATAGACTGGGATTGCTTTAAACTTCGTGGTGGAATAACATACGGAAAGGTATTTGTAGTTGATCAAGCTGCTAAAGATAAAGGAATACTTTTAAACACAAATATCGTTTTAGGCCAGGCACCAATTACAGCATATGAGCTTGAGTCTTCAAAAGCAATTTATCCAAGAATAATTACTGACAATAGTTTTATTGGACTCTTGAATAATTTAGGTAAATCACCCGAAGAATACTTCTTCACAAAAGATGAAAAAGATTCCTGTTTCTATTTGGATTTTCTTGATTATATGTGCCAGGGCAAACGGGAAGGATCTGTGGTTTTTAGTCTTTTGAATGGTTGTATTGAATATATAAAAAAAGAACTTGATCACGCATTGCTTAAAAATAATGCTAAATTAGCTGGACAATTATTATGGTATATTCGTTATCTTGAGTCGCATCTTTGTTAATAAGTTTACCATTAATAATCTATCATCCAGGAACAAACCAGTATTTCTGTTTTGATAGTAGTATCATAGTCCACTGCTAGTACGGAAAGAATACACACTTTTTATATCAGAGAGATGTATTTGGTTAACTAACAGGCTGCTATCAGCGAAAAGAAGTAATTCACGACCATCTCAAAATCGGCGATTTTACGCTGTTTCAGGGCGATGCAGAGATGTACTTCAAAGCTAAGTCCGAGAAGCGTGAATTCCATAATTGGCGTGACATCCGTGTAAACGTGTATGTCTGAGCCGATAGAATAGTTAATGATAAGGCTCTCACAGTTTCGTCTGTGAGAGCTTTTTTGTGGCTTGAAATATGGGCGTTTTACGTAAATGTGCGTTTCAGTTGACAGATTTTGCGTAAAATGCGTTTTTACTTGACACTTGACTTTTTCGCTTCCATATAATATAATTATCATAAACTTGCGCATAATGGAATTTAGAATATATTGTAAACCTGCGTATTCAGGAACTTACAAGCGAGCTAAAACCTGCGTATTATGGAAATGGAGCGTTATCATGATACTGAAACGTAAAATGTACGACAAGCTGCTGACCCTAAAAAACGAGCTGAACGGCAAAAAAGCGTATCTGATCGAGGGAGCAAGGCGTATCGGTAAGTCAACGATCTGCGAGGAATTTGGCAGAAACGAATATAAGAGTTATATTTTGATCGACTTCGCCAAGTGCCCTGATGAGGTCAAGGACTATTTCGTCAAGCACATGAACGATCTTGACACGTTCTTCATGCTGCTGTCCACGTACTACGGTGTGAAGCTGTATGAGCGTGAGTCGCTTATCATCTTTGATGAAGTGCAGATGTACCCCAAAGCAAGGGAGTGCGTCAAGTACCTCGTTGCTGATGGAAGATACGACTATATCGAAACAGGCGCTCTGATCTCTATAAAAGAGAACGTCAAGGATATTGTCATCCCCTCGGAGGAGCGTCATCTGAGTATGTATCCGCTGGATTTTGAGGAATTCTGTGATGCTTTGGGTGAGGAGCAGATATGTGGTTATATCCGCAAGTGCTTTGCTGATAGAGTTCCCCTTGAGAATGAGCTTCACCACAAGGCGATGCTCCTGTTCAAGCAGTATATGCTTGTGGGCGGTATGCCGCAGAGCGTTATTGCTTTCCTCGAAAGCAGGAAAGACTTTGACAAGGCTGATATCGAAAAGCGTGATATTCTTGCACTCTATCGCAGCGACATTAATATAATAAGCGGCAAGTACAAGAGCAAAGTTCTGACTATATTTGATCAGATACCCGGTCTGCTCTCTCAGCACGAAAAACGTGTCGTTTTCAATGATATTTCAGCAGGGAGCAAGGCAGACCAGTATGAGGAAACGTTCTTCTGGCTGTCAGATTCGATGATCTCCAACTAATGTTTCCTGTGCAATGACCCAAATGTCGGGCTTTCAATCAACGAGAACAGAGCGTATGTAAAATGCTATCTCGGTGACACTGGACTGCTCGTCAGCCACGCCTTTGACGAGAACGAACTGCTCGAAGATGAGGTCTACAAGCAGATACTCAGCGACAAGCTGAACATGAACGAGGGTATGCTCTATGAAAACGCTATCGCTCAGATGCTCACAGCCAACGGTCACAAACTGTATTTCTATACGCAGTACAACGCCGAAAAGCACCGCAACGATATCGAGATAGACTTCCTGATCTCCAACAACAGCAAGCTGAAATATAAGATGTATCCGATTGAAGTCAAGTCGGGGAAGAAGTATTCTATCGAGTCTCTCAAACGCTTCAAGGAGAAATACAAGGCTCGGATAGGCGAATGCTATGTGATACATCCACGTAATCTCAGCTTCAAAGAGGATATTGTATGCATTCCGCCTTATATGACGATTTGCCTATAACAAATACACCGCCGCTCAGGTCGAACCTGAACGGCGGTTTTACATTACTTTGAGCGAAGACATATTAAAGAGCTCACAGTGTAGTTGTAATATCTTTTGTAGAATACTATCTGCGCTTTACAAGCAAAAGATACTCCTCTATCTTGCTTGCAAAATGCAACGGTGCTGGAAGTCTTACAGACCTGTTTACCTCCGGCATTACTTCTCTGAGATAGTTAGCATAAGATGCCCATTGTTCTACATCATCATCAACTTGCAATTGAATCGGATAGTATTCAACTAATTCGCACTCATCAAAGTTTAGCGAAGGTTTGGTAAATTTAGATTCCTTATAGCTAAGAGTATATTCCTTGGTGTTAGGTCTGCTTTCCAATCCCCAGAACACATCTTTATACCTATAAACACCGCTGGCAGATATGCAATCTCCTTTATCGTTAAACTCTGTATAATAATCTGGTACCTCATGAGTACTATAATTTTCACGTATTCTCATTATCCTGAGTCCAGTGTCGCAGAAAGAGCGCATATCTGAATAATTCTTTGTTCCTACTTCTATTTTTTCAGGAATATATTCCGCTTTAAGTTGATATTCTGCTATTTTTTTATCTGTTAAACCATGCCAAAGCTGTCTTGTAATTCCATTTGCTTGAGTAAGAATAATTGCTGGATCATTTTGATATAAGCTTTGCAAACCAAGCAGTTTTGTACGGAAGCCGCTTCTGGATGAGTCAACGCATTTCTGTACAAAGTCTTTATCCCGTGACAGCTTTGAAAAAGCGATCAGTGCCTCAGGATATGACAAATGCCGCTTTTCTAACAGATCGGAATCAACAGATACTTTTCCGCTACTGGTCTGGCAGCAGTATAGGTGTAATCAGTACAGAGAAATGTAACCTGTACATCAACAAAAAGCCCTTACAGTTTTGAACTGTAAGAGCTTTTTTATTATAGTATTTCTTCTCCGCTGTGCAGAGCATTGAGCTTGTCACCCATGATCACCTTCATCAGTTCAAATGCGGGAATACCCGTGCAGTGACCGCTGTAAAATACGGTATCAAGCTGTGAAAGCTCCTGCGATGTCTGAATGATGACTGCTTTTTCTTCCTCGGTGTGCTCGCCCTCACGCTTCATCATGTGGAATCCTGTGATAACATAGTCGGGATAGCTGTCAAACAGTTCCTTGTATCGGTCAAGGATATTGAGTATGCCGTTATGAGCGCAGCCCGACAGAAGCCAGCGCTTACCGTTTTGTGTGATAACAAGACATTGCTCGTGACAGAAATCGTCACAGACCTTTTCGCCGTTTTTTATGCAGGACAGCTTTTTGTTCCCCTGTGGATAGCACCGTCTGCCTGTAATACCGCTGAACAGGAATAATTCATCGTCAAGCTGAATATCGCCGTCTGCAAACTTAACATTCGGCAGTTTGAGTATATCCGTATCAATGCCGATGTAGCGATCGCCGTTGAAGTGGGGCTCGGCAGCCGACTTCTGCATGATTATCTGTGCGGTATGGTTTATCTGCGAGAATGGCAGAATACCTCCCGAGTGGTCGTAGTGACCATGACTGAGTACCAACGTATCTACTGTGGACAGGTCAATGCCGAGAACTTCGGCGTTCTTCACGATTGCGTCCGTCTGTCCCGTGTCAAGCAGGAGTTTATGCTTTTCTGTTTCGATATAGATGCTGAGTCCATGCTCTGCGATACAGTTTTCAGTACCGCAGGAGTTTTCTACAAGTGTGATGATCTTCATCAGTGGTTACCGCAGCTGTGAGTGCCGCAGCCGTGATCTCCGCAGGAATGACCTTCGCCGTGTTCGTGATCGTGATGATCGCAGGTAGGGTTCTCATTCTGAACAAGTGTCTGTGCAAGGAATGCATTTACAGCTTCGTCAGCACTTCCCACATTACCGCCGTAGAGGGTGATGCCAGCCTCCTGCATAGCCATCTGTGCGCCTCCGCCGATACCTCCGCAGATCAGAACGTCAGCCTGTGCATTCTTCAGAAATCCTGCAAGTGCGCCGTGTCCTGCACCCATTGTTCCAACTACCTGCTCGTTGATGATCTTGCCGTCGGCAACATCGTACAGCTTGAACTGCTCTGTTCTGCCGAAATGCTGAAAGATCTGACCGTTTTCATAGGTTACTGCGATTCTCATAATACTGCTTCCTTTCCGTGCGATCTCCTCCGAGATCGTGTTATCAAGAGTATAATTTCCGCCTGAAATGATTATGCGTCTGCCTTCGACCAGAGCCTGTGCAAGTTTTTTTCTTGCGGTATCATAGATAGCCGTGACAGTTGTCCTCGCCACGTTCATCTCCTGAGCACATTGTTCCTGCGTCTTTGACTGATAATCTATAAGACGTATCGTTTCAAACTCGTCAAGCGACATAACGACCGTATCGTTAGCTGTATCCTGATCGGGCGCAAAGCTCCAGTAATCGGGGTAACAACAGATACGGCGTGATTTCTGAGGTCTTGGCATAATAGCATCTCCTTTCTGACTTATGTCGATTATAACATATTTCTCGACTTATGTCAAGTATATTCTTGGCATTTTCGGATATTGACGGATATTACTTCATTTGGTATAATTTTCTGTAGGAGTGATATTGTGAATAAGAATATTGATTTGTTCCTGACCTTTATGAAGATCGGAGCATTTACATTTGGCGGCGGTTATGCGATGATACCGCTGATACAGCGCGAGGTCTGTGATAATAAGCATTGGCTGAATGAAGATGATATACTTGAAGTTGTTGCAATAGCAGAATCAACACCGGGTCCGGTTGCGATCAACGCTGCTACCTTTGTCGGCAGCCGTACCGCCGGGACACTCGGTGCTGTCTGCGCAACGCTGGGTGTTGTCCTGCCGTCGTTTCTGATAATATCCGTGATTTCTTTTGTTCTGAAAGCATTTCAGGAGTCAAAAGCCGTGCAGTATGCCTTTATGGGGATTCGTGCAGGTGTTCTTGCATTGATACTCAAAGCGGTATATACCATGTTCATGGCGACTAAAAAGCACGCTGTTTCCTATGTTATCATGGCAGCGGCACTGGTGCTGACAGCTTTTCTGAAAATAGATGCGGTGTTCGTTATCATCGGCTGTGCAGTGTTTGGGCTTGTATGGTCGCTGCTGTTCAGGAAGGAGGACAAGCTATGATCTGGATCGAACTTTTCCTGACCTTTCTGAAGATCGGTGCGTTTACGTTCGGCGGCGGATATGCAATGCTTCCTCTGATACAGAGCGAAGTCGAGCGTCACGGCTGGCTTACGCAGGCGGAGGTCGTGGATTTCATTGCTGTAAGTGAAAGCACACCTGGGCCGCTGGCGATCAATATGGCTACATTCGTCGGCATCCGCACCGGCGGAGTGCTTGGTGCTGTTTGTGCAACCCTCGGAGTAGTTCTGCCGTCCTTTGTGATTATCCTGATCGTAGCGAAGTTTTATGAAAAGTTCCGCAAGAGCCGTGCTGTTGACGGTGTGATGTACGGTCTGCGTCCTGCTGTGATAGGGCTTATCGGTGCAGCATTCCTGTCTGTGGGAATGACGGTTTTCTTTCCAAACGGTTTACAGACCACTGTTTTTTCAGGTGCTGGCTTTTGGTTATCACTTGCAATATTCGTTATTGGTGCAGTGCTTGCTTTCAAAAAGCTGCACCCAATAGCGATCATAGGCATTTCTGCTGTTATCGGCATATTGGCAGGATATGGACTTGGATTATAAAAAAGGAGATTGATTATGACAAAAGTACAGCTTATTCCGCTGGAAGCCTCTGACCGGGAACAGTTTATAAAAGATAATCAGGAAGCATTCAATTACGGTGCATTGGAAGAATTTGGTCAGCGGGACGATCATTTTGAAGAGGACGGCGAGATAATCTCACATGATACGATTTCCCGTTCGATCGATGAAGGTACAGCTTTTCGGATCATGCAGGATAATAAACCTGTCGGCGGTGTTGTGATCAGAACAGAATACGATCACGGTGAGCTTGAACTGCTGTTCGTATCGCCTGACGTTCACAGCAAAGGCATCGGATATGCGGCTTGGTGTGAAATCGAAACAATGCATCCGGAGATTACGGTATGGGAAACCGTTACGCCTTATTTTGAAAAGCGTAATATACACTTCTATGTCAATCGCTGCGGATTCCATATCGTCGAGTATTTCAATGAGCATCATTGTGCGCCGGATGATAAAGACGACGAATTATTTGAAATGTTCCGATTTGAGAAAATACTGCCTTCCACACCGGAATCTGTACAAGAGCAGATAAAACGTATAGCCCATTATGAAAAAATAATGCAGGAGACAGAAAACGGTTCTCC
>Ga0129306_1000409_pt1 | contig 68135 bp, 32 predicted proteins | sample P827metagenome_FD_94438 | JGI IMG/M metagenome (GOLD analysis project Ga0129306, IMG submission 94438) | Capybara group fecal microbial communities from Wisconsin, USA - P827 metagenome | ecosystem: Host-associated > Mammals > Digestive system > Large intestine > Fecal | place: USA: Wisconsin... | reverse complement strand
TGTTCGTCTTCTTTCTATCTCTTGATTCATAATTTCTCAATACAATCTTTCAGTGACTCCTCCCAATAGGGAACTTCTATGCCATACGTCTGCTTGATCTTGGTTTTGTCGAGCACGCTGTAGTGCGGACGATGGGCAGGCGTGGGGTATTCGGACGTGTGGAGGGGACGCACGTGGCAGGACGAGATGCCGGCAATGCGGTGAATGGCTTTGGTGAAGTCGTACCACGAGATGACGCCCTCGTTGGAGAAATGGTAGACACCCGGTTGGATGCCCTTCTCGATGGCCGTCATGATGACCTGAGCCAAGTCGCGGGCGTAGGTCGGTGTACCAATCTGGTCGAAGATGACACCCAGTTCGGGTTTCTCCTTGCCCAGACGGATCATGGTCTTCACGAAGTTATTGCCAAAAGTGCTGTAGAGCCAGGCCGTACGGATAATCATGCTCCGTTTGCAGAACTTCGAAACGCCTAGTTCGCCAGCCAGTTTGGTAGAGCCATAGACGCTGTCGGGACAGGGGGTATCGGTCTCCACGTAAGGGGTGTGCTTCGTGCCGTCGAACACGTAATCGGTGGAAATCTGAATGATCCACCCCCCCCGCTTCTCAACGGCAGCTGCCAGATACGAGGGGGCTACGGTGTTCAGCGTGGTGCAGAGCTCCTTGTTGTCCTCAGCCTTATCGACGGCTGTATAGGCGGCACAGTTGACGATACCGTCAATCTGGTTTTCAGCCACAAACTGCTCGATGGCCAGCTGATTGGTAATATCGAGCTCAGCTACATCCGTATTAAACCACTGATGCTGGGGATATTCCTTCTCCAGCAACTGCATCTCATTTCCGAGTTGGCCATTACAGCCTGTGATCAATATATTCATCTTATTCAAACTCCAGGGGTTCTTGCTTGTCTTTCAGATAATAGTCGTTCAGCATGCCGATAAAGGTGGTTATCTCCTTGATGGCGTGCTCGGTGTTGGGCGTAATCTCCTTCTTCTGCAAACGCAGCATCATGACACCATAGAGCGAGTTGAAACAGGTCTCTATCTCGTTCTCATCCCGGTCGGTGCCCCGATTGCGGAGCTCCACGATATAGGGCAACACCTTGTAATACTCAGCATTGTAGAAGGGAAACTTGGACGACGAAAGCAACTGGGCATGAAGTTCCTCCAGCTGCTGAAGAGTCACCTTGTTGATTTGCAGATGGCCCTGCTCGCGACACCCCTCTGAGTTCATCATACGGATGAGGTTGCCAAACCAGTCGGTCTCATCCTCTTTCTGCTCGTCGGTATAGTCGAAACGTTCCACATATTCCCTGCGAATACGGCTCAGCGAACAGCCGAAGGCACGGATGGTGTCTTCGATCTGCCACATATACAAGAGGTATTCGGCAATATTCGTCTTACGTAATTCCTGTGCAATAAACACCTTACAATTTACTATTTAACTATTTACAATTTGACAATTTAAAAGAATCGGAACAGATTGGTCACCGTTCCAAAAAGCGAGATAGCCGCAAAGATAGTCACAATGGCACCAATCACCTGATTGATGATGCGAATGCCATGATCGTCGAAAATGGTGCGGACCTTGTCGACCAGCCAGGACAACCCATACCACCAGAGCAGAGCACCGCCCACAATACTGGCAAAACCAACCAGCATCTCGAACGGATGATCGGGGATGACGAAGGCAAACTGGGCGAAGAGCGCCATGAACAGGAAGACAATCAGGGGGTTGGAGAAGGTGACGAGGAAGGCTGTCCAAGTGTTATACCACAGCGAGCCCTTCTGCTGGCCAGACTGGTGCATATTCTTCGTGGGGTCCATGCGCCAGGTATAGATGCCGAAGGCTAACAGCAATGCACTACCGATAATCTGCAGATAGAACTTGTTTTGCTCGTTGTTGATGAAATCCATCACGAAAGCCATACCAAAACCCGTGATACCTGCATAGATGATGTCGCTGGCTGCCGCACCGAAACCGGTGGCCAAACCATACCAGCGTCCCTTGTTCAGCGTACGCTGTACACAAAGGATGCCTACGGGGCCCATCGGGGCTGAGGCAACCATGCCTATCAGCATCCCCTTGAAGACCAAATCTACTATATTAATATGTATAGGAAACGGCATATCGAGTGCAAAGGTACGAATAAGCGAGCGAAAAACCAAATTTTTATCCCTAAAACCCTTGTAAGTTCAGAATATTTTTGTACCTTTGTGCACTCGATGAAATTATTGACAACTTAAAACATACAGACTCATTATGATTGAACAACAAGGAATCAAGCCCTACGTCATTGGCTTAGACCTGGGAGGAACAAACGCTGTCTTCGGTATCGTAGACGCTCGTGGTGAAATCAAGGCTACAACAGCCATCAAGACCCAGCAGTACGACACTGCCGAGTCATTTGTACAGGCTTCTGTCGACGCCCTGCAGATTATTATCGAGCAGGTGGGTGGTATCCAAACCATCAAGGCGATGGGTATCGGAGCACCCAATGGCAACTATTACAAAGGAACCATCGAGATTGCCCCCAACATCAAGTGGGCTCACGACTGCGTAGTACCTCTGGCTCAGATGTTTAGCGAGAAACTGAGCAACATCCCCGTTGCTGTGACCAACGACGCCAATGCTGCTGCTATCGGCGAAATGGTATACGGTGTGGCACGTGGTATGAAGAACTTCATCGTGATCACCCTCGGTACAGGTGTGGGTTCTGGCGTTGTAGTCAACGGACAGCTGGTTTACGGAAGCGACGGATTTGCCGGAGAACTGGGCCATGTAACAATGGTTCGTGGTGAAGAGGGACGCGTATGCGGTTGTGGCCGCACAGGCTGTCTGGAGTGTTACTGCTCGGCAACGGGTGTGGCTCGCACGGCTCGTGAGATGCTGGCCAAGAGCGACCGTCCGAGTCTCCTTCGCGACATGAAGCCCGAGGACATCACCTCGCTCGACGTATCGATTGCTGCTGGCAAGGGCGACGAGCTGGCCAAGGAGATCTACGAGTTTACGGGCAAGATGCTGGGTGAGGCTTGTGCCGACTTTGCAACCTTCTGCTCTCCCGAGGCATTCATTTTCTTCGGAGGCATGGTGAAGGCTGGCGACCTGATTATGGAGCCCATCAAGAGAGCTTACGACAACCACGTGATGAACGTGTTCAAGGGCAAGGCTCAGTTCCTGGTAAGCGGGCTCGATGGAGCTTCAGCTGCCGTTCTGGGTGCGTCAGCCATCGGTTGGGAAATCCAATAAGCCCTAAGGCGTATTCATAGAAAAGAGGTTGGCGCAGGACGCTACCAACCTCAACCTATGAATAAACGATAAGTGATTCGGCAATCGCCAGAATAATGCTTATCAGGGGGCAAATATAGAGATTAATTGGGGAAAAAGCAAATTTTTCCCCAATTATTTTTATTTTTCGCTGTTTTTTTTTGAATTTCGCCCGATTTGCACTACCTTTGCAGAAAATCTACTAAAACGGAATAAAATGAAGAGACTATTTCAGACGCTGCTGTTGTGTTTCCTCATCATCTTGACTGCTCAAGCCAAGAGTTGGGATACGCAGGCTTACAAGCAGATTGAACAGAGCATCCGCGTGCCTCAGTTTGCGGACAAAGTGTACGACATCACGAAGTTTGGTGCCAAGCCCGGCAATACGGCTGCCAAGAACCAAGCTGCCATTCAGAAAGCTATCGACAAGTGTTCGAAGAAGGGTGGCGGTAAGGTGGTTGTTCCCGCAGGACAGAAGTTCCTGACAGCTGCTATTCAGCTGAAGAGCGGAGTAAACCTGGTGGTTGAGGAAGGTGCCGTACTTGAGTTTGCTTTCCAGCCCGAGCTCTACCCCATCGTACCCACACGCTGGGAGGGTCTGGACTGTTGGAACCTCAGCCCGCTGATTTATGCCTATCAGGCCAAGAACATTGCCATTACAGGTAAGGGAACCATTGACGGAGGTGGTTCAAACGAGACGTGGTGGCCTTGGTGCGGCAACGTGCGCTTCGGCATGAAGGAGGGAGGCATTGCGCAGAACCAAGGAGCTCGTGCTCGTCTGCTGAAATATGCTGAGGATGGTGTTCCCATGGACGAGCGCCGCTTTGGTCCTACTGACGGATTACGTCCCCAGATGGTCAATTTCAACCAGTGCGAGGGTATCTTGATTGAGGGCGTCACCCTGTTGCGCTCACCTTTCTGGGTGCTTCACCCCCTGTTGTCAAAGGACATCACCGTACGTGGCGTACATATTAATAATGACGGTCCTAACGGTGACGGTTGCGACCCTGAGTCGTGCGACCGCGTGCTGATAGAGAACTGCTATTTCAATACCGGTGACGACTGTATCGCCATCAAGAGTGGCCGTAACAACGATGGTCGCGAGGGTGGTCAGGGCAAGTTTGCCGGTACCCCATCGAAGAATATCATCATCCGCAATTGCCAGTTCAACAACGGACATGGTGGTGTGGTCATCGGCTCTGAGATTTCCGGCGGTTGCCAGAATGTCTATGCCCACGACTGCCAGATGGACTCTCCTTCACTCGACCGCGTGCTGCGCATCAAGACCAACTCTTGTCGTGGTGGTATCATTGAGAACATCAATGTGCGCAACGTCACTGTAGGACAGTGTGGCGAAGCCGTGCTCAAGGTCAACACCGACTACGAGCCTCGCGAGGTATGCTGTCGCGGTTTCTATCCCATCGTGCGCGATGTGCTGATGGAGAATGTCACCTGCCAGAAGTCAAAGTACGGCGTGATGATTGTAGGCTATCAGGATCCCAAGTTGGCCTATACCGTCAACAACATCACCGTGCGCAACTGCCAGTTTAACGGTGTCTACAACAAGCCTATCCAGCAAGTTGGCTTGGCTCAGGATGTCACCTACGACAACCTCATGATCAATGGTTCGCTGGTATTGCAGCAGATGCCTTATAAGCACTATAGCGAATGGCTCACCTATTCAGAAATGAAGCGCGTGCCCGAGAGCTATATGCTCGATTTTGCCACCAAACCCAAGTGGAGCTACGTGATGGGTATTGAGCTCGAAGGTATGCTCGACACGTATCTGCGCTACGGAGGAGAGGACATCTTCAAGTACTGCAAGATGTATACCGACAAGATGATTGACGAGAAGGGTAATATCACGGGATATGACATCCTGGACTACAACCTCGACAATATCCGCACGGGCCACTTTGTGACTCGTATGTACCAGAAATGGCCTGAGGAGAAGAACTTGCTGGCCATGAAGACCATGATGAAGCAGTTGCAAGACCAGCCTCGCACCATTGCCGACAAGGTATTCTGGCACAAGGCTATCTACGCCTATCAGGTATGGCTCGACGGTATCTTCATGGGTCTGCCCTTCCGCACACTCACCGCTCCGATTACGGAGAAGGCCGTAAAGGGCAAGAAGGGGAAGAAGAGCGATCCTGTAACCGCTATCTATGATGACGCAGTTAACCAGCTGAAGATTACTTACGACCGTACGCTTGACCCCAAGACGGGACTGAACCGCCACGCATACGACGAGACGCGTAAGACTTTCTGGGCCGACAAAGAGACAGGTCTCTCGCAGCACTGTTGGGGACGCGCTCAGGGCTGGTACACAATGGCGCTTATCGAGGTGCTCGATGCTCTGCCCGAGAACTATGCCCGTCGTTCAGAGGTCATCGACCTGCTCGTGAAGGACTTCGACGCTATCCTGAAGTGGCAAGACAAGAAGAGCGGTGTCTGGTATCAGGTTATGGACAGTCCCGACCGCGAGGGTAACTACTTGGAGAGCACCTGCTCGGCTATGTTCACCTACGCGCTGTTGAAAGCATACCGTAAGGGCTATGTAGGCGAGAAATATCGCGACGCTGGTATCAAGGCCTATAAGGGAATGATCAAGAACTTTATCAAGGTTCATCCCGACAAGACCATCTCACTCACTGAGTGTTGCAGCGTAGCTGGCCTTGGCCCGGCTGTCACACCAATGGTAGAAGCTGCCATGAAGAAGATTAACCCGAAGGGCAGCGTCAAGGAGAACAAACGACGCGACGGTAGCTATCAATACTATCTCAGTGAACCTATCCGCGATAATGATGCCAAAGGTGTTGGACCATTCATCTGGGCATCACTCGAAATGGAAATGCTTGGTTACACCACCGAAAACATAACAGCCTCGATTGATCGCGAGGCTGTTCTTTTTCGCAACAATCCCCTGATTACCGAAGCCGACCAGCTGGCCTCATTGACGGTTGGCAATGGGCACTTCTGCACGACTGTTGACGTGACAGGACTTCAGACCTATGTGGATGACTATAAGAACGGCATTCCCCTCAATGCCATGAGCGACTGGGGATGGCACTCATTCCCCAACAAGGACAACCTGACACCTGCGGAAAGTGAGAAGTCGTTTGACTTCGGACACGGCCATCCCGAGGTTTATGCCGTAGAATACAAGAAGGCTGAAGACGGGCGACACAAGCAGGCAACAGAATACTTTCGTGTCAATCCCCATCGTCTGAACTTAGGAGCTATCGGCCTAGTGCTACAAGACGCCGCAGGGAAGCCTATTCCCCTCAAAGGCCTCAGCGACATCCGCCAACAACTCAACCTTTGGCAAGGAGAAATAGCCTCCACCTTCATGGCCGATGGTGAAAAGGTGAACGTAGTCACCATTGGGCTGCCTGATCGTGACGCTGTAGCCTATCGCATCTCTACCCCTTTGCTGAAAGACAAGCGCGCTACGATTTCTATCCGTCTGCCCTATCCTACTGGCAAGCACGCCGATGATGCCAGTGATTGGAGCAAGGATGCCCTCCACAGTAGTCGACTGGTTAGTCAGGACGCCAACTCAGCCGTTATAGAGCACCACATAGACACCACCACTTATTATATATTAATAAGGTGGGAAGGTCAGGCCCAGCTTAGCGAGGTAAAGCCTCATACCTACCAGCTCGCTACGGATGCCGAAGTGCTGTCCTTCGAAGCTGAATACCGTGCCACTACTCCCGACGGCTCTCCATCGGGTCTATTCCGCTTTGACGCTGCCCAAAAGACCACCCAGAAATTCTGGCACAAATTCTGGACGGAGACAGGTTTTGTGGATTTCAGCCAATGCACAGACCCACGAGCCAAGGAATTGGAACGTCGTGTAGTACTCTCACAATACCTCACCCGTATCAACTGTGCCAATTCTATGCCTCCACAGGAGACGGGACTCACCTATAACACATGGTTTGGTCGTCCGCATCTGGAGATGACCTGGTGGCACGCTGTCGACTTTGCCTTGTGGAACCAGCCGGAGGTCATAGCCCAAATGCTACGCTGGTATGATGATATAGCAGCCCCCATTGCCAAGAAGATAGCCCAGCGTCAAGGTTTCAAGGGTATCCGTTGGATGAAGATGACTGACCCTTGGGGCGGTGAAGCGCCTTCGAACACGGGTTCGTTCCTCACTTGGCAACAGCCTCACTACATCTATCTGGCTGAGGAGATGTATCGCGCCCAGCCCAACGCTAAGACGCTGGCCCAATATGCTGCCAACGTGGAAGCTACGGCTGAGTTCATGGCCGACTTCGCCAAGACAGGAAAACTGTTTGGACAGACGGCTATGCAAGAGTGCATGACAAAGGACATCAGCTACAACCACCCGTTTGAACTGGCTTACTTCCGTTATGGTCTTTCCGTTGCCAACCAATGGCGCGAGCGCATGGGCAAGCCCCGTAACAAGCAGTGGGACGAGGTCATCAGTCGCCTTGCTCCCCTTCCTATGACCAAAGAGGGTATCTACACTGCTGGACTTCCCAAAGGAAAGACCAGCAATCTGAAAAGCTTCGACCCATTCAATACTGTTGGTGGCGGCAAGCCTGCCTCTACCCATACTGAGACCTTTGCCGACAAGACCCGCAACGACCATCCCGCCGTACTGGGCGTCTTCGGTCTCCTCCCCTCCAGTTCCGCACGCTGCGACAGTGTCACAGCCAAGAAAACCCTTGACTGGGTGATGAAGAACTGGAACTGGATGACCACCTGGGGCTGGGACTACGGTATGATAGCCATGTCGGCAGCCCGCCTGGGTGACACCAAGACGGCTCTTGACGCTCTGCTCATCGACACTCAGAAGAACACCTATCTGAAGAACGGACACAACTTCCAGACAGCTGACCGTCTGCGCCTCTACCTCCCAGGAAATGGCGCCTTGCTCACTGCTGTCGCTATGATGTGTGCAGGATGGGACGGCAACAAGGAAGGCCTCAACCCAGGTTTCCCCAAGGATGGCAGTTGGAATGTCCGCTGGGAAGGTCTCAGACGTATGCAATAAACGGCACCACAATGAGAAAAATCGTCATATTAGGCAGCTTGGCTTGTCTGGCAGTCACAATGTGGGCTGCGTCTCCCAAGAAATATCGGCAAATCATCAAGCAGCATATCTATGCAGACTACAAACAGATGTACCGCCAACCGCAGGGTGATGCGCTCATCTATCCCTACCTGACACCAGGGAGCAAGCAGTATGCCCGTGTCTTATGGGACTGGGATTCATGGCTCTCTGATGTTGCCCTTCGGCAGATTCTGGCCGACACAGGAACGGAGGCTGACAAGCAAGAAGCGCTCGTCTACGAACAGGGCTGTGTGCTTAACTATCTGGCCTATACTTCTGAGGCTGATGGCTACATGCCGATGGTTGTTGATGCGGAGAGCGATCCTGCCAAGATGAAGCCCAAGGATATCTACTCCACCAATATGCACAAGCCTGTGATAGCGCAACATGCTGCTTTCATCACCCAACAGGGCGGTGGAGATGCCACTTGGCTGCGAGAAGGCTTTCCCCGTATGCAGGCTTTCATCCGCAACTACCAGGAGCACCATCGCCATCAACCCACAGGACTCTTCTTCTGGCAAGACGATTTGGCAATCGGAGTTGACAATGATCCCTCTACCTTTTTCCGGCCCAAACGCAGTTCAGCGTCTATCTACCTAAACTGCCTGATGGTACGGGAGTTGCAGGCAATGGTCTATCTGGCCGAACAGCTCTCGTTGGTGGAATCTGCCCGTCAGTACCAACAGGATGCTGAGCAATTGCGTAACGCCGTCAGACAGTATTGTTGGGACGAGAAAGACGGGATGTACTATTCCGTTGACCTGAACCTCCTACCCTATACGGGTGAGCCTCAGATTATTTTCGGCAAACCCTTTGTGCTCCATCAAGGTGCTCCACGCAATTACCCCTGCCTCATCCAGCGACTTGGCTCCTGGTCGGGTTTTATGACACTTTGGGCTGGTATCGCCACTGCAGAACAAGCCAAGAGGATGGTGGACGAGAACCTGAAAGACGAACGGACGTTCAATGCGCCTTATGGTGTGCGGACGCTCTCGAAACTGGAGAAGATGTACAACCTGCGCGCCACCAACAATCCCTCCAACTGGCAAGGCCCCATTTGGGGCATCTCCAACTATATGGTGTTTCGCGGTTTGGCCGACTACGGTTTTCAGCGTGAGGCCCGAGAGTTGGCAGGAAAGACCGTCATGCTGTTTGGTACTGACCTGCAAAAAGAGGGCGCTCTCCATGAGTATTACAATCCAGAGACGGGTGAGCCCATCATGAACAAAGGTTTTCAGAACTGGAACTATTTGGTGCTCAACATGATTGCATGGCTGGAGGGGCGTCCTGTCATCAGAGAGTTCTGAAGGACTAGTCCGTAAACGTTTTAGTGTTAATAATAAATAAGGTACGAACGGGTTTGAAAACCTTTTCGTACCTTTGTACCCAAATAACTGTAAATATGAGGTGGTCTACTACATTTCTGCTTCTTATGTTGGTGCTGTCAGTGACAGCCACTGACTACGACCAAAACAAGCCCTTTGGTTTCTGTACGGTATCTTCACGTACAGACGCAGCCAGTACTTATAACGTCACTGGTGGAGGTTGCTATACCTATCCCGTTACAGGGGTTAGCAGCGACAAGATTATCACCCTCACATCTACAGGTAAAGACATGAAGGCTGTCATCACCAATGCCATCAAGACTTACAGCGTCATTATCTTCGACGGTTCAAAGGGCGACTTTATCATTTCCAGCTGCATTGACCTAAACAACCTGAAGGACAAGACACTGCTTGGCATCAACAAGGCTCGTCTCTGCACCCAATGGTTCATCAGAAAAGAACTTATTGACGCCCTCAATGCTGCAGGAGTACCGAATATGAGCACCAATGGTGGAGGCGGCAAGCTTTCTAACGGTGCATTTGTGAGAGAGGAGGCCGAGTTCAACACTCGTCAAATCATTATCAATATGACAGGCGACACCAAAGAGACCTACAGGAAATGCGGCATCTTCGCGGTAAAAAACTGCCAGAACATGATTATCCGTAATCTCCTATTCGCAGGTCCTGGCTCTATTGACGTAGGTGGAAGCGACCTATTGTCATTCGTCAATGGCACCAAGAACTGTTGGGTAGATCATTGCGAGTTTACCGACGGCATGGATGGCAATTTCGACATCACTGGCATGTCCGACTTTAACACTGTCAGCTGGTGTACGTTCAGCTATACCGACCGTTCTTATATGCACCAGAACACCAACTTGATTGGCTACAGTGACAAAGAACCGACAGGATATCTCAACACCACCTTTGCCTTCAACTGGTGGGGAACCGGCTGCAAACAGCGTATGCCAATGGCTCGTGTAGGTAAGATTCACATGCTGAACAACTATTTCAGCAGTACTACCGCCAACAACTGCATCAATCCTCGTAAGAACTCCGAAGTCCTCATTGAGGGCAACTATTTCGATAAGGGCGTCAAGAAATACTACAGCCAGAACGACGCTATTTCTGTCACTTGGGCTGACAGCAACTTGGCTGTGGAAGACAATAAGGGAGGTAAGCCTACATCCATAGGCGATGTAGTCACCGTACCTTACCAATACGCCGTTGCCCCAAGCTGCGACGTCCCCACTATAGTTCAAAAGAACGCCGGGGCTACACTCTTTCTGAAATAGCGTCAAACTAACCCGTTTTGAACAATAGGTTTTGGACTAGTACTACCTCGTTTCATCTTCAACCTTGTGCCTATTGTTTTCCGGTATTTCTTCGGTACTTGTCCGGTATTTGTGCGGTATTTGTACAGTAAATAACCAAGCAAATACCGCACAAATACCAGACATATACTGGACTTAAACCAGAAAAAAATCAAAATAAGAGCAATGCAATGTAAACGTTTAAGTGTTAATTATCATAAGCCATACGTGATAATCCGGAAGAAATGCGTACCTTTGTACCCAAACTATTGTATTATGAGAATATCTACCCTTTTCCTATTATCAGTTTTGTCGCTGTCTGCGATGGCCACTGACTACGACCTAGACAAGCCCTTTGGCTTCTGTACAGTATCTTCACGTACAGACGCAGCCAGCACCTATAACGTCACAGGTGGAGGATGCTACACCTATCCTATTCCTACGGAATTTACAGGAAAGATTGTTTTCTTGAAATCCAACGGACAAGACATGAAGGGAACTATTCAAAACGCCATCAAACAGAATGATGTTATCATTTTCGACGGCACTGACGGCGACTTCATAGTATCGAGCAGCATCAACTTTGAAAGAGGCGACAAGACTCTGCTGGGCATTAACAATGCACGTCTGTGTACACAATGGTATGTTACCGATGAGATAAAAGCTGCACTCGATGCAGCCGGCGTAAAAGGCATGAGTACCAGCAGTGGGACAGGCGGAACTCTCAGTAATGGTTCAAAAGTAGACGAGCAAGCAGAATTAGGAACCCGTCAGGCACTCATCGACCTGATAGGCGACAGCAATGAAAGTTACCGCAACTCAGGCATTTTTTATGTCAGCGGCAAGCAAAATATCATCATTCGTAACATCACCTTCGTGGGACCTGGATCAATTGACGTGAGCGGCAGCGACCTCATATCGTTTGTTAGCTCGACAAAGAATTGCTGGGTAGACCACTGCTCATTCATTGACGGGATGGACGGCAATTTCGACATTACGAAATCATCCGACTTCAACACTGTCAGCTGGTGTACGTTCAGCTATACTGCTCGCTCTTACGTTCACCAGAACACCAACCTCATTGGCAGTAACGACAGCGAACCTACAGGCTACTTGAACACTACCTTTGCTTTCAATTGGTGGGCTACGGGCTGTAATCAGCGTATGCCGATGGCACGTGCAGGTAAGATTCACATGCTGAACAACTACTATACCTGCGCCAACAATTCATCTGCCATCAATCCCCGCAAGAACTCTGAATTCTTAGTCGAGGGCAACTACTTCGACACAGGAGTCAAGAAGGTTTACAGCCAGTCAAGTGCAGTTGCTGTCACTTGGAAAGACGATAATATCATCGCAGAGAAATCGGTAACCAAACCATCGTCTTTTGGCACTACAGTTACGGTACCTTATACTTATAGTACTGCAAATGCCAGCGAAGTGCCTACTATAGTAAAGGAGAATGCTGGGGCTACACTTAAATTTCAAGATGCCAGTGGTATCGAAGACATCGCTACAAGTGTAGGTGTCCAGAAAGTGGAGTATTACTCACTTAATGGCATTCTCTTGTCTGTCCCTACTAAAGGACTTGCCATTCAGGTTACTACATTAAAAGACGGAACAAAGAAAACTAAGAAAATAATTCGATAAGTATGAAAAAACAACTACTTCTGATTGTAATATCACTTTTCACTTCATTTGCTTACGCTCAAGCCCCAGCATTCCCTGGTGCTGAGGGAGTTGCACGCTGGACAACGACTGGAGGACGTGGTGGTAAAATCATTCACGTTACCAATTTAAATGACAGCGGTACAGGTTCCTTACGTGCAGCTTGCACTGCTAGTGGTGCACGTATTGTCGTATTTGATGTGTCAGGTATTATCGAGTTAAAATCTCAACTTAAAATCAACAATCCCAATATTACCATTCTTGGACAAACTGCTCCTGGTGACGGAATTTGCCTGAAGAACTACACGTTTAACATTTCAACTTCGAATGTAATTGTTCGATTCATTCGCTGTCGCATGGGTGATGAGAAAAAAACCGAAGACGACGCTATGAACTCATATACCCACAGTAACAACTTCAACAACATTATTATAGATCATTGTTCATTGAGTTGGAGTACTGACGAATGTGGAACTTTCTACGGCATTAATAATTTCACTCTGCAATGGTGTGTCCTATCAGAAAGTCTTCGCAATTCCATACATGATAAAGGAGCTCATGGCTTCGGAGGTATTTGGGGAGGAAAGAATGCAGCCTATCATCACAATTTGTTGGCACATCATGACAGCCGCAATCCACGTTTTGATCATGACTTCGTAAGCACCCTCAAAGGACCGGTAGACTTTGTAAACAATGTTATCTATAACTGGGGAGGAGATGCTACTTATGGTGGTGAGGGTTCAAATGCCAACGATGAGTACAAGATGTATAACATGATAAACAACTACTACAAGCCTGGCCCTGCATCAAATACAGGGAATCGGTTTTGTAAGCCTTGGACTAGTTGCAGCAATTGCACAAAGTCATCTGGTGTAAGCACCGTTGTACCTGGCCATTTCTATGTAACGGGTAATTATATGTATGGGCAAGCCAGCGTGATAGCAGACAACTGGGTGGGTGTACAGCCGCAAAATGCCAACAATGCTACCATGAAAGCCAAGATTAAGAGTGACACTCGCTTTGTACCAGAAGGATATGAAGGCAAGGTCCTTATATCAACCCAAACGGCAGAAAATGCTTTCAATAAGGTTATGTCATACGTAGGAGCCTCATACAAGCGAGACACTGTGGATAGGCGTATTGTAAGAGAAACGAAAGAAAAATCTTACACTTTTAAGGGCAGTAACGGATCCAGCAATGGACTTATCGACACTCAAAGCGATGTGGGAGGATGGCCATCCTATGTTACGAAGGACAAACTGACAGACACCAGTAACGATGGTATCCCAGACGTATGGGCTCAAGCAAATGGCTTGAATCCTTCTGTAGACAATTCAAAAGGATACGACCTTGACCCCAAAGGCTACTACACCAACATTGAGGTGTATGCCAACTCGCTTGTCGAAGACTTGGTGAAAGCACAAAACACAAGTGCAGTAGAAGCTGTCGAAGAATACTATCCGATTGTCAACAAGGCAGAGGGTGTAGATTACTACAACGAGAGCATTTCAGCTGAAGGTGGTTATACCACTGATCCCGGAACAGACCCGGGAACTGAGCCCACCTATGGCAACGGTGAGGAGTTCACAGTTTCCTTTAATGGTTCTGACAATCAGTCACAAACTAACTATTTCACTTTTGGCGATGACTCCAACAAACATAATTTTAACTCTAAATTTACAGGAGCCTACGATGGCACTACTTACACTGCCGGACTGAAAATGGAGACAAGCACACTGATTCAGTTTACCACTACCGCTACATCAACCGTTACCATTGTCCAGTCAACATAGAGCGATAAGACCATCAAGTTTGACGATACAGAGCTTGCTGTTTCTTCTGCGACAACTCCAGCGAGCAGCGAGGGTGTACGTGTATATAATGTAGCCGATGTAGCAACAGGTACACATAAGATTATGCGTGGTAGCGGAGAAAGTGGACTTTTCTACGTAAAAGTAAAGTACAGCGAATCTCCATCCGGAATCTCAACAATCAGTAGAGGTGACTATGTTTACTCTACAGAATATTACGACCTGAGTGGGCGCAGGCTGGCTGAGCCTCAGCGAGGCATCAACATTCGTGTTGAGCGAATGTCCAACGGACAGACTGTCACCTCGAAAGTCATTAAATAGAACATACAAAACCATTTAAACAAATCACTAATAACTAACATTTATGACAAAAAAGTACTTAAGACATTTCGTCTGGCTCTTCTTGGCCCTGCTGGGAATGAGCCAAAGTGCTGTTGCTGCTGACTTCAAGGATTTCAGCGCCATCGTCAATAACCAGACGGGGACGCTGCTGACCGCTGATGAGCAGGTACAAGGCACTGCAGTAGAATTTGGCATAGCTGTTGCTGCCGACGGCACAGTCAGTCGTGTTGCAGCAGGCGATGCTTCGTCAGTAGCCACCATCAGTGGCAAGTATCACAGCGATCATGGCTGCACAGGCCTGAAAGTTGTCGTTCCCGTTCCTGGTGACGTCACTATCCTTGTTGGTCAGTGCACCTACAGCAAAAAGGACATTGTTGTCAAGAACAGTGCCGGTGAGACCGTTGTGACCAAGACTCCAGCCACAGCATGTTGGAAGAACGACCGCTCAAACGTGACAGAACTTATATACAAAGGTGAGGCTACCACGCTGACTATCTCAGGTATGGACTATTGTCCGTTTGTAGCTGTTAAGAAGTATGTGGCCCCAGCAGTTTTCCGCAACGTGTATGTCGACCTGACTGGCAGTCTGGTTCAGGCTTCCGAGAAGACCGAGGGTGTCAACCTGAACTTCGGTGTTGCCATTGACGAGAACGGCAACCAGACACGCGTAGCTGCCGACGACCCGTCAGCAGTTGTCGTACTGTCTGGTGTATGGCACGACGGCCAGCATGGCTGGACAAAAGCCAAGGCTGTGGCCAACATCGAAGGTCCTGTGAAGATTGGCGTCGGCAACTGCACTTATGGTGGCCATGATGCCAGCTATACTGATCCTGCCGGCAATACCGTTACATTCACCACAACCGCAGAGTGCTGGTCGAATGGAACTCCGACTGAAAAGGTCACCTATATAGATTATAAAGGCGAGGCTGGTAAACTGAGCGTCAGCGGTGCCGGCTATACCCCATACTTCTCTATCGAGGTGCTCGAGGTAAAGCCTAACAAGGTGGAAGATGCCGCTGTAAAGGCAACATTCCCATTCGAGCTTGGAACAGAGAAGCAGATTGCCTCTTTCGACAATGAGATGGACTTCTACTTCCTGTCGAGCAAGGTGGCTCATGGTTCTAACCTGAGCATTGTGGGCACGAAGGCCCATGCAGGTATGACGCAGACAGCTTTCCAGCCTGTTGTGCAGGACAACAAAGCCGGTAATGCTGAGAACGACATCAAGTTCCTCATCCGTCCTTATCCCGGTCTGAAGTTCACTCCTACCAAGGTTTCACTCAACGCTACGCGCTATGGTACCGACGGTGGTAGCCTCAACTTTGCTTGGCAGAACCCTGACGGCACCACAGTAGTTATTGATGACAGCGGCCAGAAAGCCAACCGCAACAACACCGAAGCTCCTTCTGCTTTCAGTTTCAATGTCACAGGCGCTACAGCTGCTGAGGGTGAGTGCGGACTGGTTGTTAACCTCTACAGCTTGGGCAACAACAAGCAGATTGGCTTTGCCAATGTCATTATCGAAGGTACCCTCACGGGCGAGAAGCAGGAGATTCCTATTCTGGCATCCTTCAAGGCCAACGGTGAGGAAGTGATTGTTGAAGACATATTCGCTATCGACGGTGAAGACTATGTTGCCAACTTTGAGCTCTCTAAGAAGATTACCATGATCAGTCAGAGCAATCCTATCACCGACGTTACCGTCGCAGTAGGAACGCTGGGCACTATCACTTACGAGGGCGATGCAACTAAGTCAAAGGTAACCATCCCCGTGACACACAACGGCATCACGCTGAAGTGGGTGGCCAACTACGCACAGAAGCCCGACTTCACGCTGACCTATTACGAGGCTGACGGCACCACAGTTATCGGCACTCAGAGTGTAGAAAAGGACGCCAAGATTGAAGCTTTTGCCTTCGCAGCTCCCAAGGCTCCCATTGCTGACGGTTACCGCTACCGCGGCTGGGCTCAGAAACTCAGTGGCAGCGGCAATCGCAAGTTCACCGTCAACGACGTTATCACTGGCAACACCAACCTTTATGCACTCGTCACACCTATCGATGTGGCAACAGCTTCTGCCCGCTTCGACTTCAACCTGGGCGATGAGTTCTTCTATATGGAAGACCATGAGGTTATTGCCTCTGAGGGTAAGGGTTACTGGCACGACAGCCAGCACGGCTGGGCCTTCCAGAATGGCGACAAGCTGAAGATTCAGATGGGTGGCAAGGGCTATATCAAGATGAGCCTCTGCCAGTATAGCGGCAACGGAACCATCAAGCTGCTCGGCACCGATGGTGAAGAGGTTGCTTCGATAGCTGCCAAGGTATCGAGCGACGGTGCTGCCGGAACGATCATGTACGACGGAGCAGCCGGTGAGGTCACCCTGGCTTTCGATGGTGTGACTTACGTGCACAACATCTCTATCGTCAACATGGCCGAGAATCCATACACACAGAATGGCGACTGGTATATGGTGAAGCCAGGTGACGCTTCGAGCCTCATCACGACACTCGAGATTGTCAACGGCCTTGCTTCTTCCAGCAAGCGTACCTATGTATATCTGCCCAATGGCACCTACGACCTCGGTGAGCGCACGCTGACACAGGTTTCAGGTCAGAACATCTCACTCATCGGTGAGTCGATGGACGGTGTTATCATCCAGAACCATCCTACGGCAGAGGGTATCGGCATCACAGCTACCATCCTGAACACCAGCTCTAACCTCTATATGCAGGATCTGACACTGAAGAATGCGCTCAACTACTTCGATTCTAAGGAGGCCGGACGTGCCGTAGCCTTCCAGGATAAGGGTAAGCAGACCATCTGCAAGAACGTGAAGCTGCTCTCTTATCAGGATACCTACTGGAGCAACGGTAGCGGTCAGTTCTATTGGGAGACATCCGAAATCCACGGTGTTGTTGACTATATGTGCGGTGGCGGCGACGTCTACTACAACAAGTGTCTGCTCGTCAACGAGTCACGTGCCGTAACGCCAAAGAGCGGTTCTGTCACAATGACTGCTCCTTACGCTAACAGCAGCGATAAGTTCGGTTACCTGTTCGAGAGCTGTACCATCGAGAACCTGGCCAAGACCTTCAACTTCGGTCGTTCATGGGGTGGCAACTCGATGCTGAACTTCTTGAACACCACCATCAACCAGCCTGATGAACTTGCTGCCACACGCTTCACCACCAGCGGTATGAACACGCTGGCCTATGCCTTCTACGAGTACAACTCAATGGACAAGGACGGTAACGTCGTTTCACCAGCCAGCAATGTGCTGACATTCACTCATAGCAAGGACTCTAAGACCTACGAAACCATCCTCACGAAGGAGCAGGCCGCAGCCTTTGCCTACGAGAAGCTGTTCACCACATGGGATCCTCGCTCACTGGCCGCTCAGGCAGCTGTTCCCGCCGGCATCAAGTTCGACGGCACCACGCTCAGCTGGACTGCAGACGACAATGCCACAGCATGGGCTGTTGTCAAGAACGGCCAGGTAGTTGCATTCGTAACCACACCAAGCTATACTGTCGACGATGCCAGCGCCACTTACACAGTACGCGCAGCCAACAAGATGGGTGGTCTGAGTGATGCTCCTATCGGCTACACCAATGTCACCCTCTCAGATGTTGGCTATGCTACGCTTTACGACTCAGAGCACGCCTATGGTCTGCCCGCAGGTATCAAGGCAAAGGTAGTCACCGAGGCTACTGCAGACGCTCTGACCTATGCAGAGCTGGAATTCATCCCAGCCGGAACAGCAGTCATGCTGCAGTCCGACGCACAGACAGGCGGCATCATTGAGATGCCTATCATTGGCAGCAAACCCTCTTATACTGGTAAGAACATGCTGAAGGGTAGCGACGTCGCTACTACAACTACTGCTGACGAGGCAAGCCTGTTCTACAAGCTTACCTATGGTAACTCTGAGACTGCTCAGGCCGGAACATTCGGCTGGTTCTGGGGCGCAGCCGATGGTGGAGCCTTCCAGATTGAGGGTCACCGTGCATGGCTGGCCATCCCACAGCAGCAGGCTGCCAACGTTCCTGCCTATATCTTCGGCCAGAACGGTAATGGCACCACAGCTATCAGAACCGTTGAGACCAACCAGAACGCCAACAATGAGTACTACAACCTGCAGGGTCAGCGTGTTGACGCTCCTGTCAAGGGCTTGTATATCCATAACGGCAAAAAAATCATCGTTAAATAAAAAAAGAACGCTATGAACAAGATTAAGATATGGACATTAGTTGTCTTCGCCGCTCTGGGACTAGCCGGATGCGTACAGGAAGACAATAGCGTGTACGAGCGTCTTCACACCTACGATCAGACTGAGAATTTCTCATCTGCTGCCACTACGCAGACCGTAGATTTGAAATACATGGTAGGACAGCCTGTAGTCGGCGAAGTCAGTGCCGATTGGCTGACCATCACTGCCCTGCCCAACAACGGCAGTGAGCCCGCTCAGGTCAAGGTTAGCGTAACGGCCAACACAACCAATGCTGAGCGCTCAACGCTGACAAACATCAAGGTTGGCGAATACACCGTCATGCTGACTGTCAACCAGGGATTCACCAATGTTGATACCCCCAATGACAATCCTACCGACAACCCCGCCTATGGGCCCGGTAAATAAGGCTATACCTTATTAATTATAGTAGAAAAGAACGGATTTCCCCTTAAGAAGTCCGTTCTTTTTGCCTTAAACTTAAAAAAACACAAGAAAAATTTGCTTAATTAAACTAAATAGCCTAATTTTGTACGCTGAAACAAACCGCATGTAATATTTACACTTACTATAAACAAACAAAAAACAAAACACTAACATGCAAAAAAGAAGATTACTCTTAGCCATGTTGCTATGTGCATTTTGGCTAACGGGCTTCGCCCAGAATGCAGTCAAAGGTACCGTCAAGGATAAGACTGGCGAACCTCTGATTGGAGTAAGCGTTACCTATGGTAGTGGCCAGGGTACAGTAACTGACATTGATGGTAACTTCAGTGTCAACGTACCTGCCGGCTCAACCATTAAGTTCTCTTATGTAGGCTACAAGCCTCAGTCTCTGAAAGCCAGCGGCAACATGAGCATCACGCTGGAAGAAGACAACACAACCCTTGAAGACGTGGTTGTAGTAGGTTACGGCACGATGAAGCGTCGCGATCTGACTGGTGCCGTAGCATCTGTAAGCGGTGAAAAGCTTGCTGCCAACCCTGTGGCCAACGTAGCTCAGGCTCTGCAAGGCCAGCTTCCTGGTGTCAGCGTTATGTCTCAGGACGGTCGTCCTGGTGCATCGATGAATATTCGTGTTCGTGGTGGTGGTTCTATCAGCCAATCGAACGACCCCCTCTACATCGTTGACGGAATTCAGGTGAGCGACATCAGTGACATTCCCGCCGACAACATCGAGAGCATCGATGTACTGAAGGATGCTGCTTCTACAGCCATCTATGGTGCCCGTGGTGCTAATGGTGTTATCTTGGTAACAACCAAGGGTTCTAAGGGAGACAGCAAAGCCACAGTAAAGTACAACATGTATTACCAAATCAAGAAACTAGCTAATAAACTTGATGTATTAAATGCATACGATTATGTGCTAAACCAGTGGAGTTATGCCACAGCATACAATCCTGCTGGTGAAGGTGACCAGATTGCAAAATTCTATGGCCTTGGAAATGCTTATGGAAACCATTTAGATGAATACAAAAGCATGGGAGTTCATGATTATGTTGATGATTTAACACAAACAGCCCACGCATGGAATCACGACATTTCTCTTTCTGGAGGTAACCAAAACACAAAATACTTTGCTACAATCAACTATACCAATGACGAAGGAAACCGTATCAACACAAGCTTTAAGCGTTGGAGTGCGAACTTTAAGATCTCTCAAAAAATCACCAAGAACTTAACGTTCGATGCAGACCTCCGTTATAGCGAGTTAAATTTTGAAGGAGATAAATTTGACTATGCAACAGGTAGCAAGGTATATGGCTATGCTCCTGTCACACCGTTAGGAGATGGTGATATTTCTAATCTTGGTTTGGGTTCTTCCTCATATGACAACCTTTATAATCCTGTTGATTATGTTAACAATTATACCAGAACAACAAAACGTAATCGCATTCGCGGTATTGGAGGACTCACTTGGAACATTATTGATGGATTGACTGCCAAGACAGAGTTGTCTTTGAGCCGTAACTGGAATGAGACCCGTTCATGGGATGCCGGTGCTAACAGTGGCTATAACAAGGCCGTGCTTTCAAAGAGCGATGGTTATGGCACTCGTTGGGCAACGACCTTAAACTATCAGGTAAAGGGACTTGGTGAAGACCATGAGCTTTCTTTCCTTGCTGGTAACGAGATTTTAAGCAGCAAGACCACTTCAAGTAGCACAATGACTGCAGCAGGATTCCCCGCAGGATTTACAATGGAGGAAGCATTCTCGCTGTTTACCATGTACAACATTGAGACTAACAGCTATGATACGGCTCTCAAGCAAATCAATATGTCAAACACCACCGGACACCCCAGTCACACAACATCTTGGTTCGGACGTGTTAATTATAACTACTTGGGCCGCTACCTGCTGACCGCAACGTTCCGTGCCGATGGTAGCTCTAAGTTTGCTCCTAACAACCACTGGGGTTACTTCCCCGCTGCAGCTGCCGCATGGCGTATCTCTGACGAACCGTTCATGGAAAGCACCAAGGATTGGCTCGACAACTTAAAGCTCCGTCTCTCTTATGGTACTTCTGGTAATGATGATATCGATGCCTCCCTGTGGAAAGAGTTCTGGGAGCCCTCCGTAGACTGGAGTACTGGAAAACGCACCATAACCTATTCTCCATCTGAGAATCTTGCTAATCCTGACCTGAAGTGGGAAACTACTGTTAGCCGTAACCTCGGTTTGGACTTCGGATTCTGGAATGGTAAACTGCGTGGTAGTATTGAAGCATACTGGAACTCTACCAAGGACATTCTGATGAAGGTGCCCGTAGATGCCACCTCTGGCCACGACTATCAGTATCAGAATGTGGGTGAGACTTCAAATAAAGGTATCGAGCTTTCTGTATTCTATGAGATTTACCGTTCTAAGGACTTAAACGTTAGTGTTAACGCTACCTACAACTATAATAAGAGTAATGTTGAAAAGATTGCAGAGGGTGTAAACGCTGATGTATGGACAAAGGACTGGGGCTCAACCTTGAAACAGCCACACTACGACTATATTCTGCGTGAAGGAAGCCCTGTTGGTACTATCCAAGGATTCAAAGATGCAGGTTTCTATACAGTAGATGACTTCGATGTCGTAAATGGTGTATGGACATTGAAACCTGGTGTGCCTGATATCAATGAAGTAGTTAATTACGCTACAGGAGCTCTCAATACTTACAATCGTCCAGCTGGACAGAATGCCATTCCTGGTATGGTGAAATTTGCCGACGTCAATGGAGACGGAAAACTTGATTTATCTGACCAAACAGATATTGGACATATCTTCGCAGAACACACTGGTGGATTTAATATCAACGCCAACTATAAAGGCATCGACTTCGCTGCTGGTTTTGCCTATCAGATTGGTGGCAAAGTATACAATGCTAATGCCATGCACTCATGGAAAGGTGACAAGAACAACGAACTTGGCTATAACCGTTTGGCTTACACGGCAGATGTATGGAAAATGTACAGTATTGACGGAAATGGCGATCTTGTAGCTGTTACCGACCCAGATCAATTAAGGGCAATGAATGCCGGAGCAAAATATGCCATGCCGTTTAACGAGTATGGTCTTGTACTCGACACATTCGTTGAAGACGCATCATATCTACGTCTGAACACGCTGACTCTGGGTTACACTATTCCTAAGCAGCTGACCAAGAAGGTTGGTATCAGCAACCTGCGTGTTTACTTCACAGGTGGTAACCTCTTCTGTATCTCTGGTTACAATGGTCTTGATCCTGATGTCAACTCGAAAAACAGCGGACAGGATGGTTATCAGACTCCAGGTTATGATTGGAACTCATATCCACGTGCCCGTACCTATACTTTTGGTCTTAACGTAACATTCTAAAACAATCAAAAGAGAATTTAACATGAAAAAGATATTATATTCAGCTTTTTGTCTGGCAGGAATAGCCGCCTTGGCATCTTGCGGTGATTTTCTGGAGACATCAACACCTTCGGAAGTCGATGCTGGTTTCGTATTCTCGCATACAGAGACATCACGAGCTGCATTGGATGGTGCCTACGAATCATGGAGAGGTACTGCTAACAGTGTGGCCTTTGGTGATGGCCTTTTCTATGCCACAGATGCTACAGGCTCAGATATCGAACGTCACCCTGAAGGATTCGCAAACCAATTGGGACGTCACTACCCTGAGTGTTTCTATCAAAATGGCACCTATGCAAGTTCTTACAACACAACGAGTTATTTGGAAGATGATGGAGGTCCATACTCACAGTTTTATCAAATTATCAGCAAAGCAAATACTGTTATACTCAATATAAAGAGTGCAAACAACTTTGCAGAAGTATTGGCAGCCAAGACTCCCAGTAACATGGGACAGATATATGGCGAAGCCCTTGCCTTACGTGCGACAGCATATCGTGAATTGCTTAAGAACTATGGTGATGTCCCCTACATCAGCGATGAGGCCACGAATCAGCCTGGTTTAGTTGGCCGAGACTCTATTTATGACGTTATTCTTGCCGAACTGCAAGAGGCTGCTCCAAATATGTATCGTGTGGGATCAATTCCTGGAGTAACAGGAAAGAATTATTTCTCACGTACGTATGTAGAAGGTCTGATTGGCCGTATGGCTCTTGAAGCTGGAGGCTACCAGACACGTCGAGGAGACATTAAGCGCGTTAATGGAAAAGGTGAAACTTTGACATTTGAGAACATTGGTAACCCCAACAATGGAGCTACTTATGGACGCCGTTCTGACTGGAAGAGCTTGTATGAACTGGCACGTACCTATTTTAAAGCAGTGATTGATAATTCCGGATCTGCAAAATTCATCACATCTGATTCTCGTAGTGTTCCTAACCCTTATCAAGTATTCTTCCAGCAAATGCATGAAAGTGATGATGCATATGCTGATGAATCAATTTATGAATATTCAATGGTTCAAGGAACACATAGTGATGCGCGTTCTTACGCATTAGGACGTCCATCTGCTGGTGGTAATAACATGTTCCCATGTAAGGCATATGGTCAGGGACGTATCAATCCGGCTTTCTACTATGGAATCTTCGATCCTACAGATATGCGTCGAGATGTTAGCTGTACTGTAACTGGCACAAAGGGATCAGATGGCACAGAGAAACTACTGCCTTTTACACCTGGTGCACAAGCCAATGGTGGTGGTATTGCATGGAACAAGTGGGATGAGAACCGTCAGACTAAGCCCTACACAACAAAACAGCGCTTGTCAGGTATCAATGGCCCATATATGCGTATGTCAGAAATGTATCTAGGCTATGCTGAAGCTTGTGCTGCATTAGGCGACAATTCTGAAGCCACGACCTATCTTACAAAGATCCGTGAGCGTGTATTCCCCTCCGGAAAGGCTAATGTTGCCGGCTTCATTGCAAGCAAGGAATCGTTGTTGGAAGCAATTATCGACGAGCGTGGTTTTGAATTCGCAGGCGAAGGTGACCGTCGTTGGACTCTGATTCGTACAGGCATGATTGCCAAAAAGATAAAGACGATAAAAGATCTTACAGGACAAATGATTAATGGATTGGAAGCCAATGGCTCATATACTTTTAGCAATGGCAATACTATCTCCAATTACATTTGGACTAAGATGGTCGATGGAAAATCACAGCTTGGCTATCGCCTGACAGAGCAAACCCCTGCCGGAAAAGAAGATGACCCCATTCTTTCTCCTGGATGGCGCGGTGTGAATAATGATTGGGCTGCTGCTGCCAAAGCATGTAATATGAGTGAAGCCAATCTCGCAAAACTTAATCAGGATGGCAAGACAAATTTGGCTATTAAAGGATTGTTTAAATCCGTGTTGCCAAATAAACTGACCGTTGAATACACCTTAAAGGAAAAGGCTGCAGATGGTTCATACCCAAAAGAGACTGTAGAAATAACGACAGGCATCAGTTTTGACAAAATCAAGGAGCTCCTTACGCTCACAGATGCACAAAAGGAAAAATACAGTACAGTAAGAGTTCTTGACGAAGAAGGATATGAAGCAACCGCATGGGGTATTGATCTCGTAAAGAACAAGACAGAGTATCATACAAATCTGTTCTTGGATTATGATTATGTATCAGCACCCATTTACCTCTGGCCGTTTACTCCTAATGTTATTACAAATGGTAAGTTTACCAACGGCTACGGATTCAAGAACAACTAATTCAAAATTAATTTATCATTAAACAGCGGAGAGCCCAACAGCCCTTCCGCTGTTTTTTATGCAAAAAGTTGCAAGATTGATAAATAGTTCTTTAACCTAAAGGTATAAAGCGACAAGTCGATTACGTACCTTTGAGATTGCATCTCTTAGATACTCCCGCTCAGAAAAACTCAAAATTATTTGGTTTTTCGTTCGCTTATTCGTATCTTTGCAGCTGTTAACATAAAGATATAACAACATGGGAGTAGAAGGACACGAAAGATATATTAACCCCTACACAGACTTTGGGTTTAAGAAACTGTTTGGCACAGAACTAAACAAGGATTTGCTGATTAGTTTCTTAAACGCACTCTTCAACGACAGTAAAAAAGAGATTAAAGACGTAAAATATCTGAATAGTGAGCATCTAGGCGATGGCTATGGTGACCGACGCGCTGTATTCGATGTATATTGCGAAACAGAGGATGGAAGCCGATTTATTGTAGAGATGCAGAAAGCCGAACAAGAATTCTTTAAAGACAGAAGTCTATACTATGCCACATATCCTATCCGCGAACAAGCCCCAAAAGGTCCTTGGGACTATCATTTAGAAGATGTCTATACTGTCGGCATGCTGAATTTCACTTTTCCTAACAACGAATATCCTACTGACAGCTTCATGCATGAGGTTAAGCTGAAAGACAATGATGACAACCACATTTTCTACGATAAACTAACATTCATTTATTTAGAAATGCCAAAGTTCACCAAGACCGAGGCAGAACTGAAGACAATGTTCGACAAATGGATGTTTGCCCTGCGCAACTTGTCGCGACTGATGGAACGCCCTGCTGCCTTACAGGAGCGCATATTTAAACGACTTTTCGAACAGGCCGAAATTGCTGGCTTTACCCCACAAGAGCGAAAAGAGTATCAGGAGAGCGTCAAAGACTACTGGGACTATTATAGCACAGTAAAAACTGCTCACAAGAAAGGTAAAGAAGAAGGAAGAGTTGAAGCAAATATTGAAAATGCCCACAGGATGAAGGCAGACAACTTGCCAATAGATCTGATAGCCAAATATACAGGCCTGCCCCAAGAAGAAATTGCCACACTATAGAAATCATCCACAACCCTACTCATACCAACAACAGAGAGCCCAACAGCCCTCCTTGTTTGTATGTGCCTATGGTGGGTAAAATAGAAAATAGTTCTTTGACCTATATTATGAACATTTTATTACACTCTCTTCCACCTCTCATTAACGTCTGACCAACTCATGCAAATATTTTTGCGTCAGTGACGTTTAAATACGTTCTATAGACACAATACAACCACAACTCATGCAATTTTTTTTGCGCGAGTTGGCTCTTTTTTAATTATTTTTATTGCTTTATCTCATCTTTTCTATGCTCAACGGGTATGTTCGCACCCAAGTTAAGGTCTGGAGCAGCGGAGAGCCCAACAGCCCTCCGCTGTTTTTTTTTGCAAACACTTGGATAATTAGAAAATAGTTCTTTAACCTAAAGGTATAAAGCGACAAGTCGATTACGCACCTTTGACTCCATCTAAGGTACTCACGTTCGGAAAATCTCAAATAAATTTGGATTTTCGCTTACTTATTCGTACCTTTGCAGCCGAAACGAGTACAACTAAAACATATCATAGATGAAGAAGCTTTACCTATTAATGGCCCTTTTAGGGCTTATGTGTGTAAATGTCAATGCTCAACGTGTAACAGACAAGCTGGATCGCGGACTTGTGGCTGTTCCCGCCAAAGATGGCGGTTATTTGGTGAATTGGCGAAAGTTTGGAGAAGAATATTACGACACGAAGTACAACCTTTATCGTAATGGGACTAAAATTGCCTCTGACTTAGAAGTGCCCAATTTTGTCGATAAGGGAGGATCATCGGCTGCCACCTATCAAGTAGAGCCTATTGTTCGTGGTGTAGCAAAAGAAAAAAGTGCTTCCGTAAAAGCTTGGGCCAACAACTACATTGACGTCAATGTACTGCCCGTAGTGAACAGAGCCGGCCAAACCATTGAGAATTCTGTTGCAGGCAATAGCGGTGGAAACGACACAACGACACCTGGCTACACCTTGAATGACGTATCGCTAGCCGATGTCGACGGAGACGGTGTTTGTGAGTTAATTGTCAAGCGAAACAATTCCCAGGGCAATCTGCGCTCAGCATCCAACAAAACAGACTTCAACCTCTATGAATGTTACCGTATAGACGGCACTCGTCTTTGGTGGATTGACTTAGGTCCCATGCTGATGGCCGGAGCCGATGAGCAATGGGACATGATAGGCTATGACTGGGACGAGGATGGCAAGGCAGAAATGCTGATGCGTGGTGCTGATAATATGATTATCCACACTGCCACAGGGAAGACTATCAATATCGGTAATATGAATGCCGGATTCACCAGTAGTGACCGTGCCGAATACATGGGTGTAGGCAATGAGTACCTGCTATACCTGAACGGTGAGACCGGTGAACCTTACGGATGGGACGGTTCTGAGAACTGGACACCTATGGCATATCCACTACCACAATTTGAATCTGACGAAACTTACGGCAGTTCAGCTGTATGGGGTGACTTAGGACACCGCATGCAGAAGCACTATTTTGCAGCGCCTTATCTGGACGGCCGGCATGCCAGCATCTTCCTAGGACGCGGCTGCTATACAAGGCACAAGGCTTGCGCCTTAGATGTCAACCCCACAACCCACGAGCTGACACTGCGTTGGCGTTGGAACTGCTATGACAGTAAGTCTCCTTGGTATGGTAATGGTTTCCATAATTTCTCTATTGCTGATGTCGACATGGATGGTCGCGATGAGATTATCTATGGCTCTATGATTCTCGACGACACTGGTTTCGGACTGGCCACCACTGGCTTAGGACACGGTGACGCACAGCATTGCGGTGATCTCGACCCCTACCGTTGGGGGTTGGAGCAATTTAATTGTCTGGAAGGCTCGCAGGGTAATTCCTATTGGAATGCAACCACAGGACAGCTTTACTATAGAAAGGCTGATGGTGGTGATGACGGCCGTGCTTTAGCAGGAAACTTCACCGATCTCTATCCTGGAGGTCAAGGCCGCTCTGTAAGTTCAGGCGTTATTGGACTATCCTGTGATAAGGTTGTCAACACGAATGGCGATGCCATGTCGGGGAACTATGCTAATCTGAACATGCGCATTTATTGGGATGGTGACCTTCTCGACGAAATCTTCAACTCGAAAAACGGAGCTAACCGTCCAGGCCACATCTTCAAGTGGGGAGGCGCACAGATTGCCGCCTTTGATGCTATTTCTAACAACTGGACAAAATGTAATCCTTCAGCACAAGGAGATATTTTGGGCGACTGGCGAGAAGAGCTGGTACTCAGACTGGCAGACAATTCAGCTCTGCGCATCTACACCACCAATTACCCTACAGAGCATAGCATATACACTTTGTGGCATGACCACCAGTACCGTAACGCCATGGCTTGGCAATGTATTGGATACAACCAACCGCCTCATCCAAGTTATTTCTTGGGGAATGTGGAGAACATAACGATTGCTCCCCCACCCCTTATGCTGAATGGACGCACAGAGGTTGAGAACGGAAGCACGATACAGAGCACGGACAACCATCTGCTCATCTCTGGCTATGAAGACAAGACTATTGCCGTACAGGAAGGAGCTTCTCCCTACATCCTGACCGTCAACACGCCCGCATGGGTACAAGGCAGTGGTGACAAGCAAGCCACAGCTTCTACTCCAAAATCTCCCGCGCGTACCACTATTAATTATACGACGACCCTTACTGGTGGAGCGTTCAATGGTGCCACCCGTTTGGTTAAGCAGGGAGAAGGAACGCTTATCCTACCGTCTGTTACAGAAAAACATACTGGCAAAACAGATATTTGGAATGGAACGCTACAGTTTGACGGTACCATGGAGTCAAGTCCCGTATGGCTCAACCGCCACACCATACTGATTTCTAATGGAGGTCAATTCCTGGGCGGCATCAAAGCAGACTACAACGCCACCATCTATCCTGGAGGTAAGGACAATGTGGGTAGCATCACCACATCTACTCTTAACTTAGGTTTTGGTTCACGCATTGTCTTTGACGTCAAAGACGGTGCTATCGATCAGGTATCAGCTAATGAACTGACTATTGAAACCAAAGACTGGGAATATGGTCCCAAGTATAAAGCTCCCATATTCTATTTCAACACAAGCGCTGAGATTCCTGCCGGCACCTATCAATTAGGCAGTATCGCTAAAATAAATGGTAACATTAGTGACATCCAGATTGAAGGTGTTTCTGGAAAAAGATTCGCACTTGCAATCGTTGAAGGAAAATTAAATCTCATCGTAGAAGACTTCCGCGCAGCAGGTTCTGTAGTATGGAATGGAACAGCAGCCAATCATATTTGGGATTTGGCAATAACCAAGAATTTCCTGCTTAACGGAGAATCTGACTTTTCCGTGCCTGGTGACGACGTCCTGTTCACAGATGATGCCCCATCAACGACAACGACTATTAGGGGAGGAGTCAGCCCCAAGACTATCACGTTCAACAACGAGACAAAGGACTATACCATACAAGGTGACAGCATTATTGGCGGAGGTTCACTTTCCAAAAATGGTTCGGGCAATGTTACCATCTTAACAGAAAACAACATTGGCAATACAGCCATCAATGCTGGTAAGATTACTGTTAAGCTGCTAGCAAATAAGACTGGACAGGCTGTCGGTGCACTTGGAGATGCATCACGCACTATCAGCATCGGTGATAAAGCAACATTAAGTGTCACAGGACTGGCTATTACCGACCAACAGTTGACCCTCAATGGCGAATCAACCATCGAGGTAGCAAACGGAGCATCGCTAACAATCAACAAGGGAGTGCTGGGCGGATCAGGAACCATCTTGAAAAAGACAGGAGCAGGTACGATGTCATTGGGTAGTAGCAACAATTACGGCAAGCTCATCATTAACAATGGAACCGTCAATGCCAGCTCCCTCAACTATATTGACCAGCTACCTGCCAATGTGGAATACGGCTACGGAGCTCTTTGGGGAGCTAATGATGAGAATACCAGCATCACTAACAACACGAACTTCATCGTACCAGAGGGCTGTACAGGCGAGTTCCGCAGTTCTTTCCGCGGAACGTACAATGGCAAACTGACCGGAAAAGGCACCTTCAAACCTGTCAGCGGTGGTGTCCGCGCCTATTGGAACGGCGACTGGAGCCAGTTTGAGGGCGTCGTGGAACCTGCAGCTAGCGATGCCACCAACCGACAAAACAAGAAATCATACACACCCACATTTAACTTTACGAATGACAAGGGGCTGCCAAAAGCCACACTAAGATTGAACTCCGGCTTTACTTTCTACAACAAGGGACCTCAGGATAAGGACAAGTCGTACGATGTAGTAATAGCTAAAGTTGAAGGAACAGGTACGCTGGCAGGTACCGGAACCTACTATATCGGTGGAACAAACGAAGACATTGTCGCAACATTCGCATCCACTGCTCCTATCGTTAAACGAGGCAGCGGAACGATGACTGTTACAAGAGCTGGAGCCATAAGCGGACGTCTTACCATTCAGCAAGGCAAACTCATCTTCTATGGCAACGAAACGAAACAGTTCTTTGATGGCACATTGACTCTACAGGATGGTGCATCCTTGGAAGGCAGTGGTCTCATCTCATCCTTCACAATGGAAAAAGGGTCAACAATGACTCCTATTACCCAGAGTATTATAGATTTTTCAGAAACACCCGGTACCCTCAAGACTACGGCCGCATGCCGTATCAATGAGGGGGCAGAGTTTAACATGCAGATTAAGAGTGTTGACGAATATTCTAAGTTGGAGCCAAAATACTTCACCATGAACGGTATTTTGAAGGTGACGCTTTTAGACAGCTATGTACCCAAGGTGGGTGACAGTTTCACGTGCTGGACAGCAAGCACGTTTAGCGGTACCCCGACATACAGTCTGCCTATGCTTCCCGAAGGTCTTTATTGGGACACACGTCAGGTTGCAACCAAAACCGGTATACTCAGCATTACAGATGATGCTTCCGTTGGAATCGGCACTCTCGCTTCCGACACTTGGGTAACGTGTGAGGTATATACGCTGGGAGGCGTTCATGCCTGCTCGTTCGAAACGCAACGTAGCCAAATCCGCTATGAAGCCAAGAAGCAAGGTCTGCAGTCAGGAACGTATATCGTGAAGATGCAAAACGGACGTAATAGTGTAACAGAAACAATCATCGTTCGATAAAATATAGTGGTGGACAGCAAGAAAGATGCTGCCCACCACTAAAATTTAACACAAAATATTTCTTGTTTCCAAAAAAATGAGTAATTTTGCAACCGATTACTGGCTAATTGTAAATAAGACACCATATATTAATAATAACTAAATACTACGTTTATGAGAAAAAGACTACTTATGCAAATGCTGACTGTAGTATGTGTGATGGGAGCCTACGCTGCTAATGTGGGCGACTATCTCTACACGGCTACGGCCAAGTACAAAGTCAGTGGTACCAATGTCTTTGCCAACGGCGTGTTCGCAACGGGTTTTGGTACTGAATGGACTAATGGTAAGGGTGGCGAACCTGGTGAGCTCTGGGGCGTCGAGACCGCAAAAGGTCCCAATGCTGAGAATGTTGTTATCAGTAAGGGTGCTGCCAACGCTGAAGGCTTAGCCGACACGCTGGCTTACGTCATGCCACTAGAGACCGGTGTTTACACCATCTCTTACTATGCCAAGGTGGAGACTGCTTTCTTGAGCAACACCAAGGGTACAACCAACTGTATGAACATTTTCCTGGACGACAATGGTTCTGTAACTGACACGACAGGCTATGTGGGCATCGCTGCCAATGCAGCTTATACCACAGAATGGCAGCAAGTGGTTTACAGTTTCCAAGTTGTTGGAAGCAAGTTCCTCTGCATTAACATCTCTGGTATGGCAACAAATGCTCAGTTCACTGGTTTTGAGATCTACCCCGTTACCGAGGTTTATGACACTCGTATAGCCGAGCGCGAATTGGCTTACATGACCCGTCTTTACAATGAGCCCGACTTCACCAAAGAGAAGGACATGTTGGCTGAGGTGATGGTTCCTTTCCAGGAGCTTTTGGCCACTTCGACAGCGGAAACAGAAAGTCCTGGCACATGGGAAGGACTTTTCCAAGCCTCAAATGAGGCTATCGGTGTTTATCTGGATGCCAATGCCGGAAATACAGTAGGTACTACCGTCGATGGTATGAGCACGGCTCGCTACCTAAACGACTGGGCAGGCTCTGGATGGGGTTATTCTCAGTGGAACAGCTACAACAATGCCAATCGCGGTACATGGCGTACCATCGGTGGTCGTTGGGGCTTCTCTCCCAATGATGGCAGCTTGGAGCGTCCTGAAAACGACGGTTATGTATTCAGTGCAGGTATTCAAGTGGGAATTGACTACACCCTCGACTGCGGTATGGCTGTTGTTGACACCATTTTCAAAGGCACATCACTGACTCCTGGTAAGTATATGTTCTCCATCGAGGCTCAGGCCGTAGCTGCCCGCTATTCGAGCAATTCCGATACGCAGAAATATGGCTACGGTTCTAATGATGGTATCAAGATTGCTGGTCCTTGGATGTGGATTGGTACCGACACTTTGTCTTTCAAGCCTGCTACCGAAGAAGAGCAACTCAATCACCCGACATGGCGCTTTTCCGATAGCGAGACCGTGCTGAACGGCCTTAACTGGCAGCGTCTCTATGTCATTGGTGAAATCAAGGAAGGCGAGAATATTACCGGTGGATTCCACTTCCCCGTAGTATCAGGCACTGGTGGCCGTTACAGCCTCCGCAATCCGGAATTCCGCGCTGTGGGCAAAACACAGGCAGAAATAGACCATTTATATGCCTACGACCAATTAAAATCCCTCAGAGGCTCTCTGCTTACCCGTTTGGAGAATGCCAACAACGACAATGCCAAGACTATTGCAGATGGCTATCCCTGGGGACACAAAGAACTGACAGACTCTATCACGAAGTATCAGGCTGTCTATGACGACCTATTGACCGTTGTGGATGCTGAGGGCGTGGAGAAGGATCCAACCCGTGTTACTCTGGAATATAAAGACGCGATTGCGAAAGCCATTACATACATGAATGATGCTCGCACCAATTTCGCTAACGTGAACAAGGGTTACCAGAGGCTGAAAGCTGATGTCGCTACTTGCAACGAGACCTATGCCGATGAGAAATACGCTGGTGCTACTGCCTCAGAGAAGTCAACCTTCAAGGCTGTCATCGATGCTTCTCAGGCAATGGTAGACGCAACAACGGCTACTTCTCAGTACGATGAATTTATGCATCAGGACACAACGCTGATGACTGCCCGTCAGGACTACATGATGATTCCTGCCACCTATGCCGATCCGACCGACCTTCTCTTCACATTGCCAAACGGTGGTTTCGAAGCATGGGGAACGTCAGAGCCTAACTACACTTCTACCAAGACTATCAACGGATGGACATTCTGGGAAGGACCTGAATTCAAACAGTGGCAGATTCGTAATAACGAGGGCTATGAGTCTGGCAAGTGCGCTAATGTATGGCGCGGAACAATTGCTGGTCCCAATGCTAAGGCCAATCAGGTATTCAAACTCAGCCGTCCAGGCGTATATATGTATCGTGCCAAGGCTTACGCTACCGACGACACATGGGCACAGTACGTAAACATCGCTACAGTGCTGCAGAACCTCGATTTGATCACATTTGCATCAGAATCTGCCTGCGACACGATTTATAATCCAGCCATTAAGCTCTTCTTCGGTAAGGATGGTGCTACCAACGACTCATTGCGTCTCGCTAAGTGCTCGCCTGTCGTAACGGCTTCAAAGGCATACAGCCGCTACACACCGCTTAACTATGCTATCATCTACAGCAAGAACGACAATGTTTCAGAGAACTTCGAGTTAGGCTTCGAGGCGAAGGGCAATGGAGCAGGATCTGGCGCCAATGGCTTTGGATTTGGCGACAACCACCTCTATTATCTTGGTGAGGAAGCTGCTGCCAAGACGGCTATCCAGAATGCCTACAACACAGAGGCTGCAAACGCACTGGCTTGTATCGCCAAGTACAAAGATGCCGAGCCGAAGTGCTGCGAAGAATCTTTGAAGAAAGGTATTATCAACATGATGTATCGCTACATGGGTGATTTGGAGCATCATATGCTCATTGAGGACAGCAATGGTTTCTTCAAGGTACCCGCCACGATGCAGGAGCAGGTTAACGCTATCCTCACACTGCAGGAGTGCCAGGCATTGCTTGCTGACATCTGTACCTTCGTACCACAAGAACCCGATCCTGAGACAGGCATCGATGCTCTAAAGGACAATAACGATGAGAAGGCTGCCGCCAAGGGCATCTACACCATTACCGGTGTTCGCGTACAGGGCGACGTCAAGAGCCTGCCACGTGGTCTCTACATCATCAATGGCAAAAAAATTGCTATTAGATAAATATCGCATTTACTATCCATAAAATCGCCCTCCCCTACCGCAAAGGTACGGGAGGGCTTTTTTAAAGATAAAAATTTGAATTTTCGCTCACTTATTCGTACCTTTGCGACATAATTGAACATCTCTATGGCAGTAAGACGTTATCCGATAGGTATTCAAACATTCTCGGAACTTATCCAAGGAGGTTATATTTATGTAGACAAGACCGACCTTGTCTGGCAGCTGACGCATTATGCGAAGTTCAATGCCGAAACACGAGTCCCAGAAGAGTGGGTGATTGCCCAATAAAAACGAATAAGATATTTAGTAAAGAGTTAACCTCCTAACCCAACAGGCCTGAAAAGCCGATGAACAAAAGGATTCAGATGGGTTATATCTCTAAAAAGACCTAACCCACACTTAACCCACACTTAACGGTCATCTTTTTTACTACTAGGCCAGAGAAAAAATATTCCCAGCCTTGGGAATAAGTTTTTGTAGGTTTATGGCCAATTTATTTGCATGATTCCCAAAAATTTTGTATCTTTGCACTTGAATTTAAGGTTCAAGAGGAAGTGGACCAAAGGAAGTAGAAACAAGGAGATTGTTTAATACCTTAATTTTTTAATATTATGGACGAAATCAAAGTAAACGGCGAGGCATTGAATGCCTCAACGGAGGGAGCCCTCATTATTGAGCAGTACCTCCAAGAGAATTACCTGTTCCGTCGAAACCAGCTGAACGGAAAGGTTGAGTTTTTAACCAAAAAGGCCGATAGCGAGGCTGGCAACTATCGGCCTCTAACCCAGGAAGCACTCAATAGCATCATCCTGAGAGTGATGAAAGAGGGTATTCTGGAGAAGGGGGATCCCAAGAAGCTCATCTCTCTGTACGTCAAGTCAGAAGAGGTTCCGATGTTCAACCCCATCGGGGAGTATCTGAACACATTACCCCAGTGGGATGGTCACAACTATGTGACCGATCTGTTCAGCCGACTGCCAGGCATCAGCACGGAGCAAACGGCTTTTCTCGCTATCTGGCTTCGCTCGGCGGTGGCTCACTGGTTACAGATGGACACGCTTCACGGCAACGAGGTGGTACCAGTACTGATTGGTCCTCAAGGTAGCGGAAAGACTACTTTTCTGCGACGCCTTCTGCCTCAGCATCTGCGTCAGTATTATCTGGATCATCTGAACCTATCGAACAAATTCGACAAAGAAATGGCACTAACCAACAATCTGCTGGTCAATCTGGATGAGCTGGAGGCAATCCGTCCTTCTCAGCATGCGGCCTTGAAGCAGACACTTTCTAAGAACAAAGTGAACGGGCGTCCAATCTATGGCTGTGCACAGGAAGACCGACTCCGCTTTGCCTCCTTCGTGGCCAGTACGAACAACCGTCATCCGCTGACGGATGCGACGGGTTCGCGACGTTACATCTGTCTGAAGATGCCTAAAGGGCAGTTTATTGACAATACTGGCGACATCAACTACGACCAGTTGTACGCGCAAGTTGTCTATGAGTTGCGTGAGCTGAATGCTCCCTACTGGTTCTCGAACGATGAGGTGGCCCGTCTTCAAGAACTGAACATGGACTTCATGGAGAAGAAGGAGATGACCGAACTCATCAATGCCTGCTTCCGCAAACCAGAGGAAGGTGAGGTTGCTCAGTCGCTAACCAGTACCGAAGTGTTAAAAGTGATACAGGCAGATTTCCCATCGGTGGAAATCACCCAAGGCACCAAGGTCAGTCTGGGTCAGGCAATGAAAGAGTTGGGATTTACCCATACAGCGGCCAAAAACGTGCCCCACTACAAAGTCATCCCACTCAAAGCAGCCTAAGATAGTTAAGTCTGGGTTAGGTGTGGGTTAGGTCTCAAAAGCAGACCTAACCCTTTTCATTTCCTTTGTGCATCGGTCTTTCCTCCCTATTGGGTTATAAGGTTAGGTCTTTTTTGAATAACCCGAGGTTATTGGAAAATAAGCGTGGGTTATTGGACTCGCAATCCCAGTACGTGTCAGTAAAACACCCATTAAAACATTAAAAAATCTAAAAATCTGAGGAAATATCAAGAAAAGATGACGAGTTTTTATAAAATTAACCTACCTTTGTAGCGATTATGAACAAATATAATTGTATTTACTATTAATATTAACTATAACTAACAAGAATGTCTATGAAGAAAAATTTCATTTGGATGTTTGCCGCCATCCTGACTTGCGGCATGGCTTTCACATCTTGTTCGAAAGTGGACTATCCTACTATTCCTGCAGAGTTTGAGCCAACAACAACTAACTTTGAGGATGAGAGCGCCGCTGCTTTCACAGTTCCTGGCACACGTATGGCAATCGAAATCGTTGATGATGCAACAGCTGAGAACGGAACAAAGGTTGCTAAGTTATCACGCAGCAACTCAAGTGGATTTGCTTATGCTACTATCCCCTTTGCACAGCTGGAGAATTCTATCGTTTCTGAAGTTTCTTTCGACTTCATGATTCCTGCTGAAGTTTTAGGCCAGAGTGCCATTGCACTGGGCGATGCCTACGTTCACAATGCAGACAATGGTGGTTTCAACACCAGCGATGGACAGTACGGATTTGGCGTTAAGGGAGCTATCTTCTATCTGGGCGCATTCCGTGGCAAGGCTTATGGCGGTGGTAACGAAAACTACTTCCAAATCAACGGCGTTCCTGCTGCAGCATCTAAGGAAGCTCATCCTGCTGCTGACGTATGGGGCAAGTGGTTCCATGTTAAAGCTACTGTTGACACAGAAGACAAGGTCGTTTCTTACGTCATTTCAAATGGTGGCGAGACTTGGTGGTCTGCCGAGAACGTTCCTTTCGTAAGCACTGATGCAACCACATTCACTCAGCTCTCTGTATTTATCGGCAACACCGGTACTTACATGATTGACAACGTTGAGGTTAAGAAGGTTGCCAAAGACAACAATCTTGCTTTTGCCGACTACACTATCAGCTATGTTGACGTAGACGGCAACCCCATCCCCGAGGATCTGAAGACCACTATTACCCGTCGCGGTAAGGTTGGTGACGCTATCATCCTGTTGGATGCTGACAAGGCTAACTTCACCAATGCTGACGGTTCTGTAAAATACACCTATCAGTCGGACAACTCTGAGGGTGCCACCATTAAAGCTGAAGGCACAGAGATTAAGATTGTCTACAAGAGCGAAGTTGTTCCCAAGTACCAGTATATCTTCAACTGCATTATTGAGGGTGCTACTGGCGCAAGCGCAATCCTTGCTCAGGTAAGAGGTGAGGAGTTCGAGGGTCGCACAACCACCGTATATCTGCCTATCGTTTACTATAAGGATGGCAAGTGCTACGCTACCGCTCCTGCACAGTATAACGGTAAGACCGCTTCTGTCAATGGTACCGAGGCTAAGACACAGGGCTATATCCTCACGACCATCAACTATGCATTGGATGAGAACATGATCTACTTCGCTGACTGCGAGGACATGGAAATTGTTGGTGAGACTGTAAACGGATTCTCTTGGGGCACCTTCAACCGCGTATCTCAGGGTAAGCACATCCGCCTGAACGATGGTACAAGCATGACTACTAAGGATGCCATTGCTACTGCAGGCACCTATGATATCGCACTCTATGGACGTAGCGACAGTGGTACGTCAAAGCCTGTAACGCTCTACATCGTTGCTGCTGACGGCACCGAGACCAAGGTTGAGGTAGCAGCTTCTCCAGAGTCTTATGGCAGTGCAGGCATGGGTTGGTTCACCTTCGCAAGTGTTAACATCCCCGCTGGTGCTAAGCTGAAGTTCGTCAACGAGACTGGCTGGAACGGCTTCGGATATGACTGCCTGAAGGTCACCAAGATTGTTGAGACTCCTGCTGAGTAATCACACAGTTTAGAAAGTTCAAAGCCCTCCTACCCTTCGTAGGAGGGCTTTTTTACACTTATTTTTCAATTTAACAGCTATTTATTTGTGTATTTCACATTTTTTGTGTACTTTTGCATGTTGTTACCAACTACTGACAAAAAGTGTAAACAAATCTAATTATTAATAAATAGCTATTTATGAAAAAATTCATTTTCTGTATCTCTCTCGCTTTAACGGGACTGATGACTGCCTGCGTTGAGAAAAACGCGGTAGTAGATGAAGAAAGCAAGCCTGATTGGCTTGGTGAAAGCATCTATCAGGAACTGAAGAGCCCTAAAACCTTAGAGGGAACGTTTAGCACCTATCTGCGACTGATTGATGACCTCGGCTACTCCGAAGTACTCAACCGCACGGGTTCGAAAACCGTTTTCCCCGCTAATGACGAGGCATTTAGCCGGTTCTTTCAGTCCAACCCTTGGGGAGTCACGAGCTACGAACAGCTCTCGAATGCCCAGAAGAAGATGCTGCTCTACTCTTCGATGCTCGACAACTCTCTGTTGGTGAGCATGCTCTCAAACGTAAGCAATACCAGTAGCACCGAAAGCCAGGTGTCACAGGGCATTGCCATGAAGCACCAGACCAACCTTAACGTCATTGACACGGTGCAGTGTTTGACTAGCGATGCTCAAATGCCCAAAAACAACCGCTACTGGGATCCCTATCGCACTCAGGGCAACATGTACGTGGTAAACGATGCCACACGTCCTATGATGGTACACTTTACCCGTGAGCACATGTTGAACAACGACATCACGACATTGGGTGACGAGAGCGACTTTGCCATCTTGACAGGTACTCCCTACAGCGAAAATCTCTCGGCTTACATCTTTGACAATGCCATTATCAAAAGAGACATCACCTGCCAGAATGGCTACATCCATCAGATGAAGGATGTCATCGTTCCTCCAGGCAATATGGCTCAGATGCTTCGCAGCAATAGCGAGACGACCTATTTCAGTCATATCCTCGACTATTTCTGCGCTCCTTATGAAAACGTCTCTGTGACCAACAGCTATAATGCTTGGGCTCAAGAGAATGGCAAACCAACTATCGACCACATCTATGAGGTGCGCTACCTGAACAACAAGGCTGGCCACCGACAGAATACTGACCCCGACGGCAACATTGTCAGCAGTACTTACCTGTTGAACTATGATCCGGGATGGAACCAGTATAGCCCAAACAACCAAACGACTCCAGTTGACTATACACTGGCTGACGTAGCCACTATGTTCGTGCCTACCAACAAAGCCATGGTGGACTTTTTCTGTCAGGGAGGTGACGGTGCTTACCTGATTGACCTGTATGGAAAATATCATGGTAGTGACAACAACGAGGCTCACTTACTAGAGAACCTGGATGCGCTGCACAACACCATGCCGGAAATCCTAACAGCATTCATCAATAACCTGATGAAGTCGTCGTTCACCGCCACCGTGCCCAGCAAGTTTGAAACCATACAAAACGATGCCAATGAGTATATGGGAATTACCCTTGACAAAATCAACCCTGGAACAAACAAAAAATACGACATTCTGATGGCCAACAATGGCGTCATCTACAAAATGGTAGAGTTGATTGCTCCGGATGAGTACCAAAGTGTTATGGCACCTTCATCAGTATATCCTGACATGAAAATATTCAACTGGGCTATCAAGGAGCCTGATTCCGAACAGCAGCTTAACGTACAATTCCGTTACTACCTGATGTCGATGAGCTCTAATTTCGCTTTCTTCATCCCTGATAGTGCAGCCTTCGAAAAGTACTATGTTGACCCTTGCTATCTCGGCCATGCTGAGCCACGCGTTCTGAAATTCTTTTACGACACAACTGGCTCAAAGGCCACTGTGCATGCTAAAGCCTACAAATATGACCCACAGACCAATACGGTTGGGGCCATCTTGAATGGTGGTGGTAATGTAGAGTTTGCCCAGTGGCAGTCACTGTTTGTCGACATTCTCAACTACCATACGGTAGTGCTGAATGAAGGAGAAAAACTGGGAACTAATAAGTATTACAAGACGAAACATGGTGGTGAAATCATGGTCAGCGGTGGTAACGTCGGTGACAAAGTGATGAGCGGTCAGCAGATTGACAATGGTTTGGCTGCTCCTACCATCAAGAATGTATACAACGAAAAGAACGGTACAGCCTACCGAATTGACCATGTCATCCAGGCTCCACGCAACAGTGTCAGCAAGACTCTGGAGAGCAACAGCCGTTTCTCCGAGTTCTATGAACTCTGCTCAGGGTTCGGTGCCAGCGACTTGTTGGAATGGGCTGGTATTAGCGGTGAGAAGACCGCTTTCGGTACTACCGCACAGGATGCCTACATCATCTTCGTGAACCAGGACAAGGATGGTCACGGATGTCTTGACTATAACGTTAAGATGTTCAATACCTATAACTATACACTCTATGCTCCTAACAACGATGCCATGAAGAAGGCCTATGAAGCAGGCCTGCCTACATGGGAACAGGTTCAGAAGCTTTATGAAGCATATGCATCTGAAGGAGAAAGTGCAGCCGCTAATGAAGCCAAGAAAAAAGCCAAAGCGATGATTGACAAGATGCGCGACTTTACGCATTATCACTTCCAGAGCAATTCGGTGTATGCTGATAATGTCGTAGCTGGTGGACGTTTCAACAGCCTGTGTACCGACAACCTCGGCCTGGCTCTTGAACTGCGTGTCAGCGGTGGCAACGGTACGCTTACTGTCACTGACGGTGCTGGCAAGACCCACACCATCAACGCCAACAATTCAGCTACGCTAAGTAACCTGATGACACGCGACTACTGGTTCAACAGAGCCCGTGCTCAGGCTACAGCCATCTACACGTCATCATTCTGTGTGATTCATGAACTCTCCGAGGCACTCGACTCCGGACAGTAATATGCGAGAAGAATAAAAGTAAAAAGTGTAAATATATCCTATAGATATGACTATTAAGAAAATACTATTTACGGTCCTGCTGGGCATCGTCTGCCTGCCCTTGATGGCACAGGGTGTCCGCATATCAGGTACGCTGTCCGACAATGAAGGTCCGATTATGATGGCCAACGTTGTGGAGCGCGATGCCAACAACCGTATCGTGTCGGCCGTGCAGACCGACTTTAACGGTAACTTCTCTATGCAGGTGAAGAGCACCAAGAACAAGCTGGTGTTCTCGTATGTAGGAGACAAGACTCAGGTTTTGCCCATCGGTAACCGCACTGTGTTCAAGGTTAAATTGGAAGCAGAGAACACCCAACTACAAGAAGTGGTCGTCAAGGCCAAGCGTTCACATTCGGGTGGCCTGATGCTCTCGAAGAAAGAGGTTTCTGTGTCACAACAGACTTTCGACCTCGAAAATGTAAAGGGTATGGCATTTACCTCAGCCGACGAGGCTCTGCAGGGTGAGATTGCCGGACTTGACATTGTGGCTAACTCAGGTAACCTGGGTGCCGGAACCCAGATGCGACTCCGTGGTGTCACCACCATTACGGGCGACGCCAATCCTCTGATTGTTGTAGACGACAAAATCTTCGACAATCCTGATGAGAACTTCGACTTTGCCAATGCCAACGAAGAGCAGTATGCTTCACTGCTTTCCGTAAACGTGGACGATATTGCCAGCATCACCGTTCTGAAAGATGCTGCTGCTACGGCTGTTTGGGGCTCTAAGGGTTCTAACGGTGTGTTGGTTATTACGACAAAACATGGTTCTCGCGGTAAACCCCGTGTCAACTTCTCTTATAAGTTTACAGGCACATGGCAGCCCAAGGGCTACACACTGCTCGACGGTGACAGCTACTCTATGTTGATGAAAGAAGCTTTCTACAACCCCACACAGAAAGCTGATGCCACCACGAACATTGAAGAGCTCAACTACAACACCGCATGGTCGGAGTATGAGAACTGGAACAACAACACCGACTGGGTGGACGCTGTGACGCAATTTGGTGGACAGCACGAGTACAACCTGAACCTCGCAGGTGGTGGTGAAAAAGCCACTTTCCGTATCTCTGCCGGTTACAAGCACCAGACAGGTACCATCATCAAGCAGAAGTTCAAGCAGTTCACCACTCGTCTGGTACTAGACTATAACGTATCAGACCGCATTCGTTTCTCTACGAACTTTGCCCTTACCTATACGGGTAACGACAGAAACTATGGAAACAACATCCTTGGACTGGCTCAGAAGATGGCACCAAACATGAGCATCTTCCGTCAGAACGCTGACGGTTCAGACACTGATGAATACTACATCATGAACCCCAGCCAAAACGGATTATATCCCAAAGACGGTAACTATTCCAGCTACGAGCTGGCTGCCATCAGAGGTCTTGGCAACCCTGTTGCTATTGCCAATCTGGCGACAGACCGCGAAGAAACCTATCGTCTGACTCCCGACTTCAGTGTCAAGTACGAACTGCTGGGCACAGAGCCTGACAGAAGCCGACTGACCCTGAATGGCCGTGTAGATTTCGATATCTACGCTTCGAGCCGTCCTATCTATTATCCTGCCTCACTGACCAGCAACACCTGGGCTAACCAGATGTACAACTATTCCACCAATACGGAGGTCAACCGCTTTAAGGCGGGCGGCCGAGTGGAATTAGTCTTCACCCCATACTTCAAGAATGAGAACTGGTCTGCTACCATGCTGGCTCGCTATGAGATGAGCACAGAGAAATATAACAAGCAGTTCCTGGAGATGAGCATGCTGCCTCCCGGCATTACGGCATCCACCATCTTTGCATGGCTATATGATAACAGTTCGATGACCAGCAGCAATTCACGTTCCGCTTCGCAGAACCTGCTCTATAATGGTCACATCTCGTATAAGGAAGGTCTCTACAGTTTAGGATTCTCACTCCGCGCTGATGGTGACTCGAAGTTCGGTCCCAAGAACAAGTGGGCCCTCTTCCCTGGTGTATCTGCCCGCTACAATATCAGTGACGAGCCCTTCATGAAGAAAATCAAGGGTAACTGGCTCTCCATGTTGGGTCTCCGAGCTTCATGGGGTATCAACGGTAAGGCGCCAAGCTCTAACTACTTGTTCTATAATACGTACAACACCTCTGCAGGTTACTATGGCTACGGCACCAATCTGCAGCCTATCGGTACGCTCGACGGACTGAAACTCGATGACCTCCGCTGGGAGAAGACAACGAGTTTGAACCTCGGTTTCAACTTGGGCTTATTCCATGACATGATTGAGATTGACTTCGACTACTATCATAAAGTGACCAAAGATCTGCTGATGTCGGGCGTAGCTATCCCTTCGTATGTAGGATACGGCAACCTGAGCTATATGAACGTTGGTCAGATGAACAATGACGGTTGGGAGTTGAACTTTACTGCCAAGAAGTTTATCAAGATCGGTAAGTTCTCAGTAGATGCAAGCTTCAATATCGCCCAAAACGAGAACTTGCTGAAAGAGATGGACCAGAGCGTACTTGACGCCCTGAACAACACCTATACCAATTACACTTCTGGTAAATCAGGCTCTCCATGGGCTATTACCCAGCGTGGTAACTGGCCACTCCGTGTTCAGCTGAACAACTCCCTGGGCTCTATCTATGGTTTCCGTTATAACGGCGTTTACCAATATGGCTACGACTATCTGGAGAACCTGCAGAAAGAAAACAACTGGACCAGTGCAGAGTATGAGGCTGCTATCAACGGCATGCTGGCAGAGGGAAAGACCTTCCCAGTGGTGCGCGACCAGAACGGTCACGTGCTGATGGACGGACAAGGACACCCCAAGCGCATTGTCTATAATTATGCCAACAACAACGGCACCGGTTCGTCGACTTACACCTTCCAAGGTGGTGATGCCGTTTACGAGGACATCAACCACGACGGACAGATCAATGAATTGGATATCGTATATTTGGGTAACTCACTGCCAAAGGTGAACGGTGGTTTCAACCTCACCTTCCGCTATGGCAACTGGAGCATCAAGACGCGCTTCATGTACCGCTTTGGCAACAAGGTGGTCAATCTGGCACGTCAGAATCTGGAGATGATGTTCAACACTTACAACCAGTGCTCTTCAGTGAACTACCGCTGGCGCAAGGATGGTGACGTAACACCGATCCCACGTGCCATGTACAACACTTCTTACAACTTCCAACCCTCAGACCGATATGTGGAAGACGGTGGCTTTGTTCGTTTCCAGAACTTGCAGATTACCTATAACTTCCCCAAGAAGATGATCAAGAAGTGGGGTCTGAACCAACTTCAGGCTTATGCCTCACTGAACAACCTCTATGTATGGACGAAGTATAGCGGTGTAGACCCAGAGGTTTCCCCACAGGGCTATGGTGTCGCTGCTGATGCTTCGCAGACTCCGCGTTCGAAACAATTCACCTTTACCCTGAACGTCGGGCTGTAATCGTAAAATAGTAATGAGCAATTAGAAAAAGATATTATGATTACCTATAAGAAGATATATAATAAGGTAGTGACAGGACTGTTCTCAAGAGCCTTGTTCCTTGCCACTTGCTCTTTCATGATGGTGTCGTGTGTTGACACCCTTATCTTGCCCGATGACAAAACGGTAGACGAAGATTTCTGGAAGTCGAAAGCTGACGTGCAGTTGATGGTCAACGGTGCATACCAACGCATGCTCAATGCCGATGTCATCTCACGACTGATTGTCTGGGGCGATTTGCGTTCCGAGGAAGCTATTCCCGTTGCCAGCATCACTGGTTCCGTCAAGGAAGACCTGGAGGAAATTAACCTGGGTAACACCCAGACTGATAACACTTTTGCCACATGGAATTCCATCTATGCAGTCATTAACCGTTGCAATATGGTTTTGCAGCGCGCAGAAGGTGTGATGAGTGAAGACCCCAATTACACCAATGGCGACTATCTGGCAGACCGCGCTCAGATGCTGGCTCTGCGTTCATTGTGTTACTTCTATCTGGTACGCAACTTCCGTGATGTGCCCTTTATCACTGAAGCCTATTTCGACAGCAGCCAAGAGCGCAACGTCCCACAGTCAGATCCCGAGACCATACTCAAAGCCTGTCTGGAAGACCTGGAGACTGCAGAGCAGAATGCCATCTCGGCATCGGCATTTAACGACTGGCGTCGTGTAGGCTATTTCACGCGTGATGCCATCAATGCCCTGCAGGCTGACATTCACCTATGGTTAGGTAGCGTACTGCATAACACCGCTGACTACGAGCAGGCTATAGCATACTGCGACAAGATTATCGCTTCCAAGAAGTCACAGCATGTTCGCAAACGTGGCGAAACGGTTGAAAAAGACTACTACCTGAGCGAAGGAAGAGAATCATTCTACGATATTTTCGTCAACAAGAATGCTGAAGAGAGTATCTTTGAACTTCAATTCCAGTATGGTACCAATGGTAACGTAGGCACAGCACAGTATTTCAACCACAATGATGGAAAAGATGGTACTGTTCCCTTCCTCTATGCCTCCTCTATTTTCAAGTATGGTGGTGAGGTATACACCAGCGGAAGCACGCTGGCTGACTACCGTGCCATGAACAATACTTACACCAATACTGCCGGTTCTACAGTCACTGTTGGTGATTTCGACGGACTACGTATCCGCAAATATGTAGCCAGTGATTCTTATATGAATGCTCCTAGCCAAGTGGGGAGTGCCCCCGGCTACAACAACACATTGGATATGAATTACATCATCTACCGACTCAGCGACATTATGCTGATGAAAGCAGAAGCTTTGACCGCTTTAGCCAGCGATGACACCGATGCCAGCCATCTGCATGCCGCTTTCAATCTGGTGAAAGTTGTCAACCTCCGCTCCAAGCAAACGGAGTCAGACTCGCTGAAATGGAATACTTACAGCGATGGCAAGAGCACGATGGAGAACCTCATTCTGGCTGAGCGTCTTCGTGAGCTGGCCTTCGAAGGCAAGCGCTGGTACGATCTGATGCGATTCAGCTATCGCCACATGGAAGGCGTTGACTATTCTACGACACTGGCCGCACAGGATGATGAAGGCAAAGCGTTTGTGGCTGTTCACAACGAAATGCTCAATCTCATGAAGCGCAAGCTCTCTGGTAAAGGTAATGCCGTTGCAGCCAAGATGAATACCGAGCCACGACTTTACATGCCTATACCGCTCTCTGACATGAACATCAGTCCGCTGTTGCGCCAGAATCCGTCATATAGCGATAACAATAATATCAATAAGAACTAGTGAACGTAATTGAATCATTATGATTACCTTTAAGAATATATACAACAAGATGGTAGGGATGGCAGTGATCATCTTCTCACCATTGGCGTTCAGCATGGGTCTTGCATCTTGTAATCCTGAGCCCGATGAGTCTGACCTCTACTCCTTCACAGGAGAGACTATCGAGTCGCTCATTGCAAAGGACAGCACACTCACCGATTTCAACTACATCCTTGGTCGTGTGGGATATGACAAAATGATGGCCGCCTACGGAAGTTATACCTGTTTTGCTCCTACCAACGAAGGTGTGCAGGCATACATCGACAGTCTTTACAATGATAAGGAGGCTGTCATTGAGCACAACGGTATGACAGAAAACTCGATAGAGGGACTTACAGACAGTCTCTGTATCAATATCGTACAGTTCCACATTTCGACGACTTACCGCGACCTTGTCTCTATGACTGGTAACGGTGAAATCTCCACGATGCTGGGCTATGAGTTCTCTTTCTCTTCGGATACGGGAAATACCATCCTTGGCAACAAGGCTACCATTACTGCCTCCGACAAGCAGGCAACGAATGGTTTGCTTCATATTATCGACAATGTCATTCCGCGTTTTACACGTTTCATCGGTGACATGCTGGAGCGTAACACTGACACCTACTCTATCTTCAGCGAGGCTTTCCAGCGCACTGGGCTCTGTGATTCAGTACTTACCTTTATGAAGCGTGGTGACAAGGCCGACGGAACATTTACCTTTACACAACTCCCGCGTGAGAACTACAGTGGTTCGCTCTCAGCAGAGACGACCTGTAAGGTAGGTTATACCGTGTTTGCAGAGTCAGACGAGGTCATGCGTGCCAATGGCATCAATAGTTTTGAGGACTTGGTAAAATTTGCCAATGACCAATATGGCAATGCCCCTGACTGGTACGACTATCTGAGCGAGAACGGCATTACGGTCAGCACGGGTGATGACTATACCAACCGTTACAATGCACTCAATATGTTCGTGGCTTACCACATTTTGAATGCCTCCATGTCGGTGAACCAGCTGGTTTACGAAAAGGGATCAAACACCTATTGGAACTATGCTCCAGATGCCGACCCCTACGACTACTATGAGACCATGCTCCCCCACACGATGATGAAGATCTGGGAGCCTCAGAATATTGGCAATGGAAAGAACCTCTACATCAACCGATATCGCATGAACAACACGTTGACGGATGCATTAGCTTCTCAGGGTTCTGAATCCATGCATACAGTGGTTGAACCGGGTGTGATGATACTCCGAACCGGCAGTCTGTTGGCATATAACGGATACGTACATCCCATCAATAAGATGCTGGTATATAACCGCTTGGTTCCTAAGGGTGTACTCAATGAACGTATGCGTGTCAATTGCACCTCGTTGTTCCCTGAACTGATTAACAACCGCCAGCGCTATTGGGCAACCGGTGATGGAAACATTGGCAGTGCCTATGATGGCTCTCGTGCCGGAATTCCATCGAAGTATTTCGACAACATGGTACTTTACGATGACTATTTCTGCTTGGCCTACTGTCTGCATGGCGCTTGGCGCTGCTTCCAGTCAGACCAGGTGCAGTTCTGGGGGCGTTTTGATATGGCTTTCAAACTGCCCAGTGTACCTTCTGGCATCTATGAGATTCGCGTGGTTTATGCCCCGATGAGTTACGGTGGATTCATGCAGTACTATATCGGCACTTCGCCCAGTGTGACGTCCATGCAGGCCATCGGACTGCCCTTCGATGCCTCTGTAGCAGTGGAAGATCCACGAATTGGTCTGACCGATGCCAAGGAGGAAGATGATATGGGTATTGCTTCTGACATGGCCATGCATAACCGTGGATATATGCGTGGCCCGTACAGCTATTGCGGACATGCAGAGTCTACCGGTTGGACAACTGCCAACAACGCACGTTTCGAATATGGAGGAAGCATGACAGTACGTTACGTCTTGGGACGTATCGAACTCAAACAGGGTCAGGAGAACTGGCTGCGCATCAAGACGCTCAATCCTGACAACCCATTGCTTCCGGTCGGCCTTGACTTTGTAGAACTCTGCCCCACGAGTGTGCTTGACAACCAGCAATACTCAGAGGACTGGTACTAAAACAATTGAAAATTGATAATTGATAATTGAAAATTGTATGAAGAAGAATAAATATTTAGGAATCATGATGCTGGCAGCCACGGTGCTGACTGCCGCGTCGTGCTCCGATTTCGACGACTATAACAAAGCGGTAGAAGATGCTGCCCCTGCTGCCAACCTGACACTATGGCAGAATATCAAGCAGGACAGTCAGTTGAGCGATTTTGCCAATCTATTGGAGAAAGTCGGATACGATAGCATCCTTAATGCCACTCAATGTTATACGGTGTGGGCACCACTGAACAACACTTATGATGCCTCAGCATACCAAAGTTTAGGAAAGAGTGCGCTGTTAAGGCAATTTGTCAACAATCACATTGCCAAATATAGCCACCGCGCTTCCGGCCAGTTCAACGAGCGTATCCTGATGCTCAACGCGAAATCGTACGATTTCCTGGGGGATGGCAATTTCACCTTCGACGGTGTATCGCTGAGCAAAGCCAACTTGCCCAATAACAATGGTGTGATGCACACGCTCAACGGTGTAGCTAATTTCTACCCGAACCTGTATGAGTTCATTACAGACAGCTTGCTCAACAAGGCCTACGGCATCGACTCACTGAGCCGTTTCTTCCGTCGCTATGAGACCTCCTATCTCGACACAGAGCGCTCTATTCCTGGTCCTATCGTCAACGGTATGCAGACCTATGTTGATTCTGTAATGGTAACAGAAAACTCACTTTGGAGAACGCTCAACTTTAAGATGAACGTGGAGGACAGTACCTATACGATGCTGGCCCCTACCAACAAAGCATGGAACAGTTCTTACAATAAAATCAAGAACAGTTTCAACTATATTGGCACGACAAAAGCACAGGCTTTCATCCCAGACGCGAGAAAAGGAGCTGAAGGCGCTACCATAGCTCAGACGCCAATATCCATCACCATGGATGCCAGTATGCTGGCTGACTCATTGGCCACATACTATATGACACGCTATCTCTCCTTTAGCAATACCAACGGCTACAACCGCTGGCTCATTGGAGAGCCCTCCTATTTAGGTAAAGATACGCTCTACACCACAACGCGCAACAAGCTCACAAATCCCACCGGCATCTTGGAACAGACTACCGCTGAGGTTAAGATGAGCAATGGCGTAGCCCGCATTGTTGACAGTCTGGCCGTCTCATCATGGGAGACCTACAATCCTGCACTTTATTACTCTGCCAGCTCTTCTTACAACCAGGCACGCATCCTCAATGGTGCCACGTCATCTGTGCAAGTAACGAGCACCAATGTAGATCCCACAAAGGTAGATCTCTCAGAGTCTCGAGAAACGAACTATCGCTATCTTTGGATAGAGCCCAGCGGTAACTATTCGAAGCCCGAGCTTGACCTCTATCTGGAAGATGTGCTGAGCACAACCTACGACATCTATTGTATTTTCGTTCCGCAGAACGTCGATAAGACCAAGGCTACAGCCGTTACAAAGCCCAACCGTGTCATCTTCACGCTGAACTACTGTGACAAGAACGGTACCCTAAAAGAACAGTTATTCCTCAACGAGAATCAGGATGCTGAAGCCTTCAGGACGAAATACAAGTTGGCTAACACCGCCACAAACAAGAACACCATTTACGCCTTCACGAACGACACTTCGAAGGTTGACACCATGTATGTGGGTGAGTTTACCTTCCCCGTTTGTTACAGAGGTCTCGGTGACGGTTATTGCCCGAATATTAAAATCACTTCTCCATTCTCAGCCGTCACAGGCTCAGTCCGTAACGACTTCTCACGCGACCTCCGCATTGCAGGTATCCTGCTGAAGCCGAAAGAACTCGTGGAATTTGAAGAAAAAAATAAGAAATGATTATGAAGCGTACAATATTCCATTTTTGGCAGACTTGCGGTCTGAGGCTCGCTGTCTGCACCATTACATTGGGACTCACCACTGCTGTCTTTGCCCAGACGGACGATGACGACACGTTCGATGAAGAGACTGAGACAGCCATCAAGAAGCCCAAGCGCGCACAGATGAAGCAAGCCATTTACCCCACCAAGACTCTGAAAGGTATTGTAATCGATCTGGCCACCAGCAAACCTCTGACCGGTGTGCAGCTGAAATCGCTTGGCTATGATCAATACACTGCCATGACGGACGAGAAAGGTCTTTTCACCATCAAAGTGCCCACTTTTGCAACAGCTCTTTATGTGCAAAGTCCGGAATACCTCCCACAGCAGGTAGCAGTAGCTGCTTGTGACAGCACCAAGACTATCACTGTCAAGATGTTAAGCGACCAATTCCAGCCGATGTATGGCACAGGAACCGACTATACGGCCAAAAATACTGCAAAGATTGAACGATTTGGCGTAACAGTCGACAATGAATTGGCTAATAAGTTGGGCGGTGATGTACGCAGCATCCTCCATTCGGCAGCTGCTGAAGGTGGAGCATCTATGTTCATCCGCGGTCTGAACAGCATCACGAGCAATGCCCAGCCACTCATCATCATCGATGGCGTTGAAATGGATATGCAACGCGACCGTGTCTCGTTGCACGACTGTCAGTTCAACAACATGCTAGCCAACATCGCTCCCGATGACATTGAGAAGGTCACCGTACTGAAGAATGCAACAGCCCTTTATGGAGCACGTGGTGCCAACGGTGTTGTGATTATCGAGACCAAACGCGGTCATTCCATGGCTACCCGCATTGATGCGAACATCTCTGCCGGTGTGCAACTAATTCCCCGTCAGCCAACCATGATGAATGCATCACAATATCGCACTTATGCTGCTGAGCTGTTGGGTACCATTCCCGATATCAACGAGTATCAGAATTTCCACTTCCTGAATGATGACCCCAAGGGTTACTACTATCACACGTACCATAATGATACGGACTGGAAAGACGAAATTTACCGTAATGCCATGACTCAGAACTACAGCATTAACGTGCAAGGTGGTGATGACATTGGTATGTATAATCTTTCTGTAGGCTATGTTGATGCCAAGAACACTATCAAGGAGAGCAGTTTCGATCGTATGAACGTGCGTTTCAATACGGATATCAAGATCCTTTGGAACCTCACGACAAAGTTTGATATTGCCATTACGCGCACCAACAGTTACGTATTTGACGATGGCCTGCCAGCTGATTTCAAATCAAGTACCGTTACATCGCTGTCAGCCTTGGCACTCATCAAGTCACCGCTAGTAGCACCCTATCAGTACAACAGCATTGTAGGTGGCTTTACAGGTTTGCTGAGCGACTTCGATGATATCCTGGCTGCCAGTGAGACACCGCGCAATCCCTTAACGAACACCCAGTTAGCCAACCCGCTTTCGTTAATCCAGAACGGTAATGGTGACAACAAGAACAAGGCAGAGAATACTTATTTCACACTTCGTCTGGCCCCAGAACTGCTGTTGGGCAAAGGCTTCAAGCTTTCTGCTGACATTTTTTACATGTTGAACCGTAATGCTCAGCGCTACTTCCGCCCCTACTCAGGAGTTCCTACGTTCAATGTTGCTGAAATTGGTAATGTCACCTCACAAACCATGTCTATGTTTGCCAAAGAGCAAAACTTCATGGGTAAGGTGCAACTCGACTGGGGCCGTCAGTTTGGCAAGCACACACTCAATGCTTTTGTAGGTGGCCGTTACAATCATTTCTCCTATGACAACAGCGACCTGAGTACGGAGTATCAAGGTAAGACAAGCGACAAGAATCCGACACTCTCTACCAGTGGTATTGCCGGTATTGACGGTGCAAACGATGTATGGAAGAACCTGCAATGGTATGGCAATGTGGATTATAATTATATGAACCGCTACTTCCTCACCCTATCGCTGATGGCTGAAGCCAATAGCCGTTTCGGTAAGAATGCCGATGGCATGAAACTGTTTGGAGTGAAGTGGGCTCTCTTCCCCAGCATTCAGGCTGGTTGGGTCATGAGCAATGAGGACTGGTTCCCCAAGACTCCAGCCATCAACTACCTGCGCTTAAACGTAGGCTACGATATCAGTGGTAATGATGACATTTCCTACTATGCAGCCCGCACGAGCTTCACTGCTGTTAAGTACTTTAACAATATCATGGGTGAACAGATGACCAACATCGGTAACGACAAAATCCAGTGGGAGTCTACCAAGAAGTTTAACATCGGACTGCAAAGCTATCTGTTCAACAATCGCTTAGGCATCAGCTTTGACTATTTTATCCACAAGACAGACAATCTGCTCATGCTGAAGTCGTTCTCTAATCCTATCGGAGGTATTAACCGCTATTGGAGCAATGGTGGCGAACTGAAGAATACGGGTTATGAAGTCGGTGTATCATTTAAACCGATTGTCAGCAAAGACTGGAGAGTGGAAGTTGGTGCAACTGTCGCTCATTATAAGAATGAGGTCACCAAACTTACTGACGGAGACTTCACGACATCAGTTTATGGTGATAAGAACATCCTGACAAGTGTGGGCAATCCTGTAGCTATGTTCTACGGCTATCAGACTGCTGGAGTCTTCTCAGATGATGCTGAAGCAAAAGCTGCCGGCAAGAACGGCTATCTGTACATGCAGGACAATGCCGGTAACTACAATGCCTTTAAGGCTGGTGACATGCACTTCGTCGACCAGAATGGTGATGACATGATTGACGAGGCTGACAAAGTGATTATTGGCAACCCCAACCCTGACATCTATGGCAACATCTTCGCCAATGTCAACTGGAAGCGCCTGACGCTCTCCCTTGGTTTCAACTACTCGTTAGGCAACGATGTGTACAACTACCAGCGCTCAGTGCTTAACTCAGGCTCCAACTTCTATAACCAGCAGGTGGCCAGCACAGGCCGTTGGCGTTATGAAGGCCAGAAGGCAGAACTGCCTCGTGCTACTTATGGAGACCCCATGGGTAACAACCGCTTCAGCGACCGTTGGATTGAGGACGGCAGCTACTTGCGTCTCAAGTCTGTTAACCTGAGTTATAAGCTGCCTATCCCCGGTTCATGGACTTGGCTACAGGGCTTGACCATTTGGGCCGAGGCTCAGAATCTGCTCACCTTCACCAAATACACAGGCAGCGATCCTGAGTTCAGCATTGGCAACAGTGTGATGTACCAAGGTATCGACTGTGGAGCCCTTGCATTGGGACGCTCGTTCTATGCTGGTGTGAAGATAAACCTCTAATTAAACAGAATTTGAAGATTATGAAAAAGATAGTATTTTTTATCAGTGCAATCTGCATCCTCTGCGGTTCATATTCTTGTTCCGATATGCTGGAGACCGATAGCGAGCGTCAGGTATTCGACCCCTCGCTATCTGATAAGACCGACTCGCTGTTCTATGCCATTGGTATCCTTCAAGGACTTCAGCAGTTAGCTGATCAGTATGTCTATCAAGGAGAAATGCGTGGTGACCTTGTCAAGACCACGGTCTACACTGACAACAACCTGCGCCAACTGGCCAACTTCACAGCCACAACGGCCAATAAGTACGACTCGGCATATGTTTACTACCGGGTCATCAACAATTGTAACTACTACATTGCCCATCGCGACACTACCCTGCGCACAGGTTCCGAACTGGTGGTCATGAAGGAGTATGCTGCCATCAAAGGTATCCGCGCTTGGGCATACATGCAGTTGGCACGTACCTATGGCAAGGTTCCGTTCTTTACACAGCCACTGACCCAGATTTCCGATATTGACAACAATCAGTTCCCTGTGCTTGGACTCTCGGAAATCGTGGATAGGCTGGCTCCCGATTTGGAGCAGTACTCAACATACTCCACTCCAACTGCAGCTAACACTTATCCTGCGGGTAGTGTTATTACGTATTCAAAGCTGTTTATCCCTGTTGACGTTGTCCTTGGCGATATGTATCTGGAAACGGAGCAATTTGCCAAAGCCGCTCAGCACTACATCCTCTATCTGACCGAGGTCGCAACCGACAAGCAGCGCCATACGGCATGGACACAGCCGTTCCAAGGCTCAGGGCGCGTTATCTACATGGATCAGTTGCCCTCCGACTGGGACAATTCAAACTTTAGCACACGAGGTGCCGGACAGTGGCAAACTATCTTTACTACTATTGGAGATGAGTGCATTACCTACATCCCCATGGCTACGAATTCACAACGCGGTCTCACCACGAGCCTTCCAAAGACTTTTGGCTACGACTACTACTCAACCGATCTTACGGGTAACAGCCGCTATATTGACGCTATCCAGATTACGCCTAGCAGCAGTTATGTAACACTTTCGGAGAGTCAGCCGTACTACTATTTCTCTACTGCGAGCACCGCAGCGTCTACAGTCATCAATGCCAGCAGTCTGGGTGACCAGCGCTTCAATGGCATCACACGCACCTCTACTGACGAAGAAAGTGACTCTACGACGGTTTGGATTACCAAATACAACAATGCTCGTATTATACTCTATCGCAATTCGACAGTCCTGCTTCATTTAGCTGAAGCTTTCAATCGTCTGGGTATGTATGATGCTGCATTTGCCATCCTGAAGGACGGTATCTCCACAGCACTCCTTGCTGCTCCTTATATAAGTGAAGCTACACAGAAGAGCCTGCAGACCACATTCCCCTTACTCTCACAAGCCAACATATCAAAGTTTAACACCGAGTATTTTATGTATGGTGTACATTGCCATGGTACAGGCTATGCTAACGATGCTGTCAGCAATGTCTATAATCCAGGGTTATCACCTTATCAGATGGCAGACATCGTAGGTAAGAAGATGGCTGAAATAGGCACTGCCTTTAATGTCAACGTGGGAACTACTGCTGCTGACTCCATCAACGCTGTTGAGGATTTGCTCTGCGATGAGTACGCGTTGGAATTTGCCTTCGAAGGCAATCGCTTCAACGATCTGATGCGTCTGGCACGTCACAAGAATGCAGCTGGTACCTATAACGCCAACTTCGGCGGTCAGTGGCTGGCCAAGAAGCTTGCCTATAAGAATCCCGCTGTAGCATTGGAAGACGAGAACAACTGGTATCTGCCCTTTAAATAAGAGCAGTTAAACCTACATACGAAAAACATCCCCGCATCTCATGTGATGCGGGGATGTTTTGTAATAGAATTATAGCGTTATTTATCGTATTACTTTACGCGTGATGGTCTTACCGTCAACTGCGGTATAACGCATGATATAAAGACCGGTTCCGGGAGTTGCAACACGTTCACCTTTCATATTATAGTAATCAGCAGACTCTGAATGAACAGTAGTCTGTATGATACCTGTATTTGCTGCGACCTTTAATACACCTTTTGTATAGAGTTCTGTCGTATCCCACTCCAGACCATCGCCTGGGGTTGCAGGCTGTATTTCAGCGAACTGGCCAGTGACAGTTCCGGTAAAGGCCTTGATCTCGTCACCAGCCTGATAGTTGGCTTCCATCATAGCATCATTGAGTTTCAGGATGGCACCTGTGTTCAATTGCAGGCCACCATTAAAGGTGAGTCCATTGTCTGTTGCCAAAGTATCGCCAACCTGCAGCATACCACCTACGTTTATCGTCGTTTTAGCGGCCAACGTACCCGTGCCTGCCAATGTCGCTCCCTTACGGACGGTGACAGCACCTGTGCCACTGTGTTTGCCATTGACTATCAGGCGGCCACCAGTAACAATCGTCGTTCCACTATACACATTGGCACCTGTCAGACGCCAATCGCCTGTACCTTGCTTCTCAATAGTGGTCGTTCCAGGATGAGAACCTGCCTGGTCATTATTGTCGATAACACCATTGAAGGTCTCATTGGTATTGGCAGTCCCAACAATCCATGTACCCTCACCCTTCTGCTTGACATTAAAACCAGAGAGTTTGGTGCCAGTATCACCTGACAAGCCACCTAAATAATACGTTGATTGGTTCTTGGCACCATTGATTTGCGCATTACCCGTCAATTGGATAAGAGCATTCTTCACTCCTACCCCATTGCGTACGGCGAATTGACTTTGTCCGTTCTTTCCTGTACCCTTGATGATGAGCCGTCCAGTAAAGTTGTCCCAATTACCTTCAATGTATTCGCGAAGATAGTGAACATCCCAGATAAGCGTACCCGTACCAGACACATTACATTTATTCGTATTCCAAAGGTCAAAATTAACAGTCGACGTCGTTCCTGCTACTGCTTCTATGGGGAAGTTATAGGTAACCGAGCTCTCATTCTTGCCAATCGTCACAAACTCTCCGCCAGCCATGACGAGCTTTCCAGCCGTTCCAATACCTTTATCAGAGACAGTTTTATTGGCTAACTTGAGTACACCACCCTTCATCATGAGATTTCCATCGTATTTAAAGAAATCAGCAGTATTCACCAACACTTGTCCCTCGCCGCTAACGATGAGGTTTCCCTGTCCTTCCATAGAGCCGTTCATCGTTACAGTAGTCCCACTGGTGGCAATGTTCAATTCGGTATCACTATAGAGCTTGGCAGAGCGATTGGTGGACGTTGAAACTCCTGTGTACTTATAGACGCCACCATCCATCACCCAGTTCTGAGCAAACTCCTGACTCATACCTAAACCACTGGCTATTCCTCCGTTCTTTAGCGAAGAGAACTCGTAAATGCCCTTATGAAGTACTGTAGCACCTTCATACTGCTGGTCGGTAGCGATGGTCAATGTGCCTTCACCGGCCTTATTCATAGAGGCAGGACCACTAATATATCCATTTCCATTGATAGTAACATGGGCATCCGAATAAACAACCACCGCTGTTTTAGGTGTGGACTCAGCTAATGTGATGACCTCGTCGTCTAACGGATTGATGAGCCATTCACCTTCACCACTTCCCTTGAAAGTTTCTACATCAATGATATCAACTTGTTCAGGACGTGTCTTGACGGTAAGCTCAGGCGTATAATCAGATTTTGATTCACCCTGATAGGCACATACTCTTACCACATAGGCTGTAGCAGGCTGTAGTGAGAATTGAGAATTGAGAATGGTGAATTGAGAATTCTGGGTGCGCCCAACCTCGATAAAATTTCCATCCTTCTGAATCTCCACAATGAAGCCTTCCTCATTGTCTGAATAGTCAGCCCATGTAAGTGAGAGACTGTTGGTAGTAGAACTAGCGAGCGAGAGCAACATCGGAGCACGCAGGAAGAACTGACGGTCAGCTTTGGTAATGCCATTGATATAGTTCTCAATATTGGCATAGCCGTTATCTGCTGTCTTCATAGCATCAGAATCATCATTGGGATTCAGCCCGTGAGCATTCTCCCAAGTATCCGGCATACCATCATTATCACTGTCTGCCAGTTTCTCTCCTTTAAACCACTGCCATGTCGTGGGAACACCAATGGGCAACTCATTCTCATTGGTTATCAGGTTTCCCTTCTTACCGAAAGAGAGTACCTCATCGACCATGTAGCAGTCGGCCAAATCACGATAAGGCAGAGAAGCTCCTACATCGGGCAACAGTTTCTCTACCAAATCATTGGCTGCCCAATTCTCCAGTGTTGGATAGTCATAAGGCGTAGCCTGACGGTCTCCGCCACCATCCTCAGTAAATTCCGTGGGGTTATAGACACCATCGCGATTGGCGTCCTGCCAGTTGTCACTGCCATAGAAATGGAAATTGGCATTACCACCTGTCAGGCAGTTACCACCCACAGCGGGACCATTGATAAAGAGGTTTGACTCGATATTGGCATACGACTGCCCTTCAGAGTCACCACCCATGTTATAAGCCGCATTCTTCCAATTGTACACCAAGTTGTTGACATACTGGTTGGTACCCTTCACTTTGAAGTTACGGGTGGAGTTATCCACCAATAAAATACGATAAAGCGATATATTGTCACCTTGCATCAATCCACCTGCCGAGTGCGTCATGAGTCCTTGTCCCACGATACTGTTCATCAGCGTGATATTCTGGGGAGCTGTTCCTTTGTTATCCCAATTGACAGAGAAGTTCTCGTCCTGTCCCCATGAGAAGGAGCAATGGTCGAATATCATGTTCTGTCCATTGGCTATTCCACCCGCATCCTTGTCTTTCGTACCTACAGCACCCATTCGGAAGCGCATGTAGCGAACAATAATATTGTCGGCACCCGAAAACGAAACACCATCGCCATACACGGTGATACCTTCTCCAGGAGCAGTCTGTCCGGCCACATAAAGGTTGTTCTTGAACACCATGCGTGAATTAATGCGAATAACACCAGACACATCGAAAACTATAATGCGATTGGGCTGACTCACAGCATCGCGCAAAGAACCTGAACCAGAGTCGTTCAGATTGGTAACGTGATAGACACTACCCGTTCTGCCACCTGTAGCATAACGTCCCCAGCCTTGAGCTTCAGGGAAGGCCAGTTGCTGGGCACTAACAGTTGTGCAGATAGCCAGCAAGGCCCCAATAATTATTTTTCTCATCGTTATTTGATAATGATTTTACGTCCGTTCTTGATATACAGTCCTTTTTGAGTAGGCACGCCATTCAGCTTCTGACCACTAAGGGTGTACCAGCTATTGTCTTGTCTGCCCGTATTCTTGTCTGTCTGTATTTCAATAATACCAGTAATCTTACCACTAATATAATCAGGCAGATAGTAACCCAGATGAGGAGGTTGGTTATAAGCAGTGTTCTGCCAACAAATGCCCATACGATACGTGTGGTCGTGCATCAAGGTAGGTACTCGGTATTCTGTAGGTGTATTGGCAGAAAAAATATTTAGCGTTGCATTGTCTGCAGTAGACCATAGAATAATTTCCTCACGCCAGTCACCAAAAAGGTCAGCCTGCAAGTTCGGGGTAGCCTTTGATCCGTTACAACTGCTTGAAGAATTATAATCATAGGGATTCTTCCCTTTAATATAGAGGCGATTTTTGCCATTCATCGTCCACTTGTCGATTTTTGTTCCATCCAGCAGTTCTTCCTGAAGGTCACCATCCCAATAGATGCGGAAATTTGTTGTGACGTCTCCACTAGCGACAACCTCTCCAGTAGCAGCACTACGCTGCTGACCATCTGCTGCGGACCAGAAGAGTGAGCCACGCTCATTATCGTAGAAGTTTCCAGCCATACCTCTGCCATTATCAACACCCTCAGGACCACCCTTCAAAATAATCTCACCTGTGGCAGCATCATGCAGGTCCCAGGCATATGTTCCTTTCTCCTCATGTACATCGAAAAGCTCCAAGCCAGGGCGATCAGGGCAATGATCAGCCAGATGTATGGCATCACCATGACCAAATCCTACGGAATAGAGCATCTTACCATCATCGTCAAGCGCTGCAGAACCCCAAATGACTTCATCTTTGCCATCGCCATCCACATCGGCAATACTCATGTTATGATTTCCGTTGGCATACATGGTATAGCGTCCCAATCCTGAGGTGCAGATAGTACCAGTATATTGTTTTGTCGCTCCCTCAGCATCCATCACCTTATACGTTGTCTTGGTATCTGAGGAATGTAGCCACTTGGTCTTCAGTTCCTTTCCATCGAAATCTACAGCCCAGACGTAGGCGTAGGTATAATAGCCACGGCAGAAGATTCCACTAGGATTCTTGTCTGGTCCGTCAAGGTAGGCGGTAGCAGCTAAAAAACGTTCGCCTCGGTTACCATAGTTTCCCTTATCGCTCTTTCCTGAACGATCGTCCCAGTTGAATGTCCCTGTTGCCTCACTCAGCTCAGCTTTCGCATTACGGTTGGGATAGTATGCGATGGTATGGATAGCAGCACCTGTCTCACCATTGAATACGGTCAGGTACTCCTGTCCGCCATCAACAACACCATATTGGTTGCGCCACTCTTTGCTATTATCCACTTTCAGGATTCTTTCGTCTGTGGCCGCTTGGCTGACATAGTTCCCTATACCATCTATAGAGCCTGGGGCTGTCTTACATATCATTTCTGCTTTGCCGTCGCCATCGAAATCGAATACTTGGAATTGGGTATAGTGGGCACCGGCTCTGATGTTCATACCCAAATCGATGCGCCATAATTTGGTTCCATCAAATTTATAGCAGTCCAGATACACATTTCCTGTCTTACCGAACGTCTGTGAGTTGTCTTGAGCATTACTTGGAGCCCATTTGACAATTAGCTCATACTGCCCATCACCGTCAATATCGCCTACAGAACAGTCGTTGGGGGAATAGGTGTATTCTTTATCATAGAAATCCGTATAAAGGGTTTTGCCATTCTCTTTGTATTGATCGCGCCAAGGATACGTTCCACCAGTAGGACGATCTAACTTCAACTGCTTATAGGGCATCTCCCAAGTTTTTACAGACTCGGAAGTGCTGACTACTTCCCCGTCTACCTTTGCTTTGACTTGATAGGTCGAACTACTATTACCGCCAGCATCGGTGTAATTCGTTACCGTCAGGTCATTAGCAATGGTTGTACCATTACGCAACAGGTCGAAGCAAGTTTTGTTATCGTCAGTGCCGAGGAATCGCCAACTGACGAAATTGCCACTTCCACTGTTTACAGGCAGTGCCACCACACCTCTATCCAGTTTCTCCATCTGGCTGACAGGGGTAATCTGGGCACCGACAGTCGATGCCACCATCGTCATCAACAATGAAAATATTACTTTCTTCATTTAATCACTATCTTTCGTCCGTTCTTAATATACAATCCTTTCTGGGTAGGCATGCCATTCAGTCGCATACCACTGAGAGTATACCAGCTACCGTCTTGCTTTCCTGTATTCTTGTCTTCATGTATTCCAATAATTCCTGTTATCTTACCATTGATATAGTCGGGCAGATAGTAACCCAGATGCGGCGGCTGATTATAAGCTGTGTTCTGCCAAGCCACACCCATGCGATAGACATGATCGTGCATCAGCGTTGGCACCGCATATTCTGTAGGTGTCCAAGTAGAGAAAATCATAATCTCAGCAGAGTCTTTCTTGTTCCACATGATCAGCTCTTCGCGCCAGTCACCCAAAATATCAGCCTGGAGACAAGGTGTTGCCTTGGTATAGTTGGCTGTCTGAGCATATTTAAAGGCTTCACTATAGAATGTCTGAACATTCTGGAAACTACTACCATTCCACTTCGCAATGACGGGTTCTGCATGAGCGGTCTGTGCCCAGGTGTTATTATTGCTGTATTTATAGGAACCATCAAGCAACTGGTCCTGACAACTGCCATCCCAGTAAATACGATAGTTGACGGAGCATCCCTTATTAATAACTGTGTTGCCTGATTTAGCATTGCGTGGGTTACGCTCATCGCTCGACCAGAACTCATAACCATCTTTACCCGTCAAGTCTCCAGCCATGCCACGACCATTGTCTGTTCCGGCATTCCCCCCATGCCAGATAATCTCACCTGTAGCCGCATCGTGCAAATCCCATGATCCATGTGCTGCAACCAACTTATCCTCATGCACATCGAAAACCTGATAGCCTGCTCTATCAGGAATCATCTTTCCGACATGAATCGCATCACCATGGCCAAGGCCTGTTGCATAAAGCAGTGTGCCGTCGTTATTGAGCGCACCAGCCCCCCAGAGTATCTCATCGCAACCATCACCATCAACATCGGCTATCGAAAGATTATGATTACCATTGCCAAACAGCGTATTACTGCCTGCCCCACTACCATCTGAAGAGGTCGCCCCAGAAGTGTTCGTGTTGGCAGTCTTAATAGGGATACGTTTCAGTTTATCACCGTCAATGGTATATTCCAAGCCTGCTTGTCCATCTTGCCACTTAGAGGCAAAAACCAGCCACTGCGTAGAGTTGGGCGAAGCATGCAACCACTCAGTATGTAGACGTGTACCATCAAAACTAACTGCCCATACATAAGCCTTAGTATAGTAACCTCGACAGAAGATACCACACGGCAATTTATCAGCACCATTTATATATGCTACCGCACCAAGGAAACGTTCAGAGCGACCTCCATAGTTATCGCCCCAAAAGCCGGACGGATAATCACTGACCTTGCCCAATTCGTCGCCTCTCTCGATAGAAGTTTTACTACCTGTACCTGCACGTCCAGGCAGATACCATGTGGTATGAATAGCCTTACCTGTCAATCCTTCAAATACGGTCAGATATTCTGGTCCACTAAGGATATGACCACCCGAATTACGATAATCCTTGGTATTATCATGCCCCTTGATGGCAGCATCAGTAGCAGCCTGGTTAACGTAGGTACCCTGTCCGTCCTTTGAACCAGTAGCGGTCTTACACATCATCTCTGCCTTACCATCGCCATCGAAGTCATAGACCATAAACTGCGTATAATGGGCTCCATCACGGATATTCTTTCCCAAATCGATACGCCAAAGACGTGTTCCATCCATCTTGTAGCAGTCGATAAAGGTGCTGCCCGTGGCTCCCAAGCTACGTGAATTGTCCTGAGCATGGGTGGACTCCCACTTTAGAAAAAGTTCATACTGTCCGTCGCCATCCACATCGCCCACACTCATATCGTTGGGGTAATAGGCATAGGCGGCACTCGTAGGTCCTTCAGAGACATCGGTATTCGTCCACTTTGAATCTGTACCACCTTGCGGACGATCCAGCTTCAGACTTTTGTATTTGGCTGCCCAGGGTTGAACCTCGGCAGAAGTCTCTGCAGATTCTCCATTTACCTTCGTTACCACCTGATACTTCGCTGAAGCAGAACCAGCATTGTCCTGATAGTTGGTCTTGGTCAACCCTGATGCTATTACGCTACCGTCTCGCAGCAGGTCGAAAGTAGTCATCGATTTATTATCCGTTCCTAGCAGTCGCCAACTTACAAAATTGGAAGTGTTTGATACTGGGATTGCCACAAGTCCACGATCCAACTTTTCCATTTGACTTACTGGGGTTACTTGGGCATTGATGGTGATTGCTGTTCCAACCAGCAGAGCCATCATTAATAGTCGTAGTTTGTTCATCGCGCGTACTTTATTTTATTATTCAAGGTGACAAAGGTACAAAAAAATCGGTACATCACCAAAAGATGCACCGATTTTTCTCTATTTACAGGTTTTGTTGTTATTTCACCATCACCTTACGTACACTGCCATCGCCCATCACTACGATGTTCAAGCCGCGACGCAGAGACTGCTGACGAATACCATTGATGTTATAGATGCCTGTAGCGGCCTTGACTTTCTGGTCAGAGATGGTCTGGATACCAGTACCAGAAGCCTCCCACTCAGCATCGTACTGTGCCTTGAGTGTCAAAGAGTTCTCGCCTGTATTCATGACATAGATATCATAAATCTGTACACTGGCACCACCGCCCGCCTGAATAAGGCGCACATAAACTTCATCAGTGCCCTCATAGCCACGAACATAGCCTTTCCACAGACGCTTCACTATAGAAGTTGTCATTTCGTCACCAACATTAGTCCAAGTAGAACCGTCAACAGAAACTTGCAACTGCATCCGACCTACATTGTCGCCACCTGCTGCGGTGCCTACATAAGTAACTATATCAAATGGGCCTGTGAACTTGCCGAGCGACTGGAGAGCACCTGTGCAAGCTTCACCACTTACCTTTCCGCCAAACTGGATATCATTGCTTGAAATGTTAGCATAGCTGATGATGTCGCCAGTTGTTTCTGGATTGTAACCAGAATCATTACCTGGGTCTTTGCCTACTGTCAGGCTCTGCCATATCATAACCTGTCCCTTTGACATTACTTTCCAGGCATTAGCTTCTGACTCTGGTACATAAACCTCGTAGTCCTTCTCAGGATAAACCTTTATCTCATCACCTGTGTCGGGATCCGTAGTCGTTGATACGGGATCCTTTGTCGTGTCATAAATAGATGCGGCATTTTTACCCCATGAAAAATAATAGACAGTGCTGCCACTACCACCCTGCTGCCAGTCTGTTGCATTAGCATCGAAATGGGCGACAACGTCCTGACGCACGATAGCATTCTTAACCAGGACACGCTCTGTTGTCAACTCTGAGAACACCTGTTTACCAGCCACAGAGAATACGGTTATGTTGGCAGGAGCAGTGATAACAAATGGCTCAGCATATTTCATGGACTTGGTGGTATCAACAGTCTCATTGTAGTTGTACCAGATGTCGACACCCTCAGTTGCACAAGCAAGCGTTACTGTAGTCTTTCCGTCTTCGTAATTCTTGCCGATAGTTGGCGTTGCAGGCTGGGTGAAGATTTCGACCGCAGCTGAAGCCACATCACTCAGGGTATAGCCCTCAGCAATAGCGACTGCCTTCACAGTACAAGCTGATGTCACGTTAATCACATCTGTATACTGAGTACTTGCGGTCGTAGGATCTGTTCCGTCCAGCGTATAATAAATATGGGGCTTAGGCAGATTAGAAGCAGCCATCGACAGCGTGATGTTGGTATTCAAGTTCTTATATTCAAGCTTAATCTTTGGAGCAGAAACCTGAGTTACCTCTGTCTTTGAACTCTTCAACATATCAATGGCATTGACAACCAACTTTGAAGAACTCATTGACTCCTGTGGAAGATAGACATAGGCATTATGATAGGGATTGTGAGTATGGATATATACCACATTTCCTGAAACATCTACAGAAAGAGAATCATCACCTTTGAAAAAATCGCCAGGCTTCACACCTGTCAGTTGGGCTGTCTCAAACACCATTCCGTTCAGACCATCTGTCTCAATGTAATCCTGCTCCAGAACAAAGTCTGCGAACATTTCACTCTTAAGATTCTTGATAACAGCAAAAGGTTCACCTGTTGCCTTCTCACCATATCCCCAAGCTGCATAGAGATTAGCGTTAAGGTTCAGAATCGGCGTAAAAGTCATAGCCTCCTTCAGAACAGATACAGCTGCATGATCGGCAGGCAGTGCAGGACTTACTACTGTTACGGTATTCGCTTTCAAAGCATCAGCAGTTACTGTGGCGGCATCCACTGCAGTAACAACAAACTTGTCGCTAGCTGCCAGTTTCTGATAAGCATCCTCTTGAGTGGCATCACCAGCAGTCAGATAAGACACCTTCGTCTTATTGGCATTAGGATCATCACCTTCACCTACTATAATATAATAGATGTGACAACCATTCGTTGATTTGATGGTCAAATCTGCAACAGCGCCTGGGTCTCCCGTCAAATCCCACTCATACTCCGTATAATAGGTTGGAACGGGATTGCCTTCAAACTTTGCGGTCAACGTACCACCAGTAGCAGAAAGAGAAATACCACGAGCCTCACCGAGTTTAGCCTTATTGACAGCGTGCGATTCAACAGCAATCTTAATGGTCTGACCAACCTCTGCTTGAAATGAAATGGTTTCATTCTTACCATTCAGCCATACATAACTCTTACCATGAGGAATCATTTCACCTAATGCAGGGCCACCTTCTGATTCAAACTCGTTGGCAGCCTGAGCGCCATCATAGGTAATCACAAATTTCTTGGCAGCCGCAAAACCAAGTTTCAATCCATCCAGCTCTTCAATCACTTTCTCTACGCCACCATTGTGGGTGCTGGCATAGCCGTCACTGTTTTTAGCATCCTTACTGGCACACCAGAAATGTTGTTCGTCTGACTTTGTGGCATCACTTTCATAGTTACGCCAATACTTGTTGTCACCATGCTCTTCTTGGTCGGCTTTCAGAGCGTTAACTGTCTTCGTACTGAATCCATTGCGGAAATCCCAAGTCTTGCGAAGACCCTGTGCATTCACACTCCCTACTGTCAATAGGGCGAGCATTGTAAGAGTAAAAATTTTCTTCATAAGCAATTTTTATTGGTTAGTTATTAATTTCTATGTAGTTAACAGTCAGCAATAGTGTATTATTATCACTTAACCGATGCAAAGGTACACATTATTATATTACTTTCCCATTTATCGTTACACAATTTATAATATTTAACATTTGGTACATAAAAAATAGCAGTAGCCCTAACAGGAGAGCTACTGCTATTATTCTATTCGTGATGCCTACACAAACTACATCTTTGAGATGATGCCCAGTTTGGTGGCACGGATAAACTCGATGATGTGACGGATGAAGGGACCATCGGGTACCTGCTCTTCAATCTGATTGACAGCATCGAAGACAGAGGTCTGACCCAAGAATACCAGGCGATAGGCATTGGCGATATGCTTCAGCGTCTTCTCGTCAACACCATGCTGACGGGCTACCTGCATATTAACACCACCAAACTCGCTATGCTTGGTACAGATGATATAGGGAGGAATATCCTTTGAGAAGGTGGTACCAGCCTGGATCATCGAACCACAGCCCACACGGGTCTTGGCATTCTCAATAACGGAAGACGAGAAGATGACACCATCCTCAATCTCGCAGTCACCGGCAATCTTGGTGCCATAACCGAACACGCAGCGGTTGCCCACCTTGGTATCGTGAGAGATATGAGCACCCTCCATCAGCACGTTGTTATTACCAATGACGGTCTGACAGCCTCGATGGGTAGCACGATTGACAACAACATTCTCGCGGAAAATATTGTTTTCACCAATGATGCACTCAGACTTCTCGCCACGAAACTCGAAGTCCTGAGGCAGGGCTCCAATGACTGCTCCCTGATGTACCTTGTTGCCTTTTCCCATTCGCGTACCATTCAGAATACTGGTAAATGGGAAAATAATACAGTTATCGCCAATCTCCACGTCGCCTTCAATATAGGCGAAAGGGAATATCTTACAATTATCACCGATTTTCGCCTTGGGCGATATCTCAGCTTTTGGACTTATTTCACTTGCCATAACTTTTCACTTTTTCGTTTTTCACTTTTCACTTATTTCCCGCCTCCACCAAGAGCCGTGTAGAGCGAAACGACAGCCTGCATCTTATAGAAGTCGTCGCTGACCTTCGTGAGCTGGGCAGAGAGAAGCTGTGTCTGAGCGGTAAGCACCTCCAGATAACTGGAGTTACTACTCTTATAGAGTGCCTTGGTGTCTTCAACAGTCTTGGCCAGCACCTCAATGCGCTGTGCTTCCAACTTGGAATTGGCATCGTAGCTATTGTAGTTAACCAATGCATTAGACACCTCATTGCCTGCAGACAAGATGGTGTTCTGCCATGTGTTAAACGCCTGCTCATACTGCAACTTGCTCACCTTCAGGTTGGCAATCAGAGCACCACGGGCAAAGATAGGCTGAGTGAGCGAACCAAAGAGGTTCGTCAACCACTTGCCTGGGTTCAGCGAACCATTGGAATTGGTGAAAGCAGCTGAAGCACCAACAGTGATGCTAGGATAGAACTGAGAGCGCGCTGTCTGCACATCATGGAAACAAGATGCTAAAG